>Ga0190265_10003004_pt1 | contig 11466 bp, 7 predicted proteins | sample Popmic124T_FD_133135 | JGI IMG/M metagenome (GOLD analysis project Ga0190265, IMG submission 133135) | Populus adjacent soil microbial communities from riparian zone of Indian Creek, Utah, USA - 124 T | ecosystem: Environmental > Terrestrial > Soil > Riparian zone | place: USA: Utah | collected...
GAACGATGCGGGCTGCCATCGGAATGGCATCTTCCCGTAATCGGTCCGGATAGCCGCTGCCGTTCCAGTTTTCATGATGGCTGCGCGCGATCCGCCTGGCCAGCTCGAAAAACGGCCGCTCGCCCAGAATGTGCTCCCCCGCCGTGGTGTGGCCCTGAATGATCTTCCGTTCGTCGGCTGAGAGCGGGCCGGGCTTCTTCAGGACGTGATCGGGCACGCTCATCTTTCCGACGTCGTGCAGAACCGCGGAGTAGCCGTATTGCTCGAGCGTCGCGGGCGGCAAACCAATCTCCGATGCCAGCAATTCGGTGTAACGGCGGATGCGCTGAACATGGGCCCCGGTGTCCTGGTCCTTGGCCTCGCTCGCCACGGCGAGCATGTAGATGGCGTCCATGTTGGCGTCAAACAAGTCGGTCGTGCGCTCGCGCACCTTTTGCTCCAAGTGCTCGGAATAGTGTTTCAGATCGATGGCCTGTGCCAGAACCGTGTCGCTGAGCTTCGCGATCTCCTGATAGTCCTCGGTGAGCCGGCCCTCCATTTTCTTGAGCCGGCCGATGTCCATCGCCGTGATCAGCTTGTATAGGGGCGCGGCCAATCGGGTGTCGCCCAGTGGACGGCTGGCCACGATTGCAGGAACCGGCGTGTGATCCGGCGTGGAGAGATGAAATTCCTCCTCGAACGCCGCGTCGAATTCCTCGACGCACCGGCGCGCGAACGCAACGTCATCGGGCGCGACGTAAAGCGATTCGAGCGAGCGCCCGAGGACGTCGGAGCGATGGCGGCCCAGCATCGTGCAGATACGTTCGTTCGCGTGGATGATGGCGCCGGCCTGATCGATCAGAATCGCGCCGAAGTTCAGCGCGTCCATCAGCGCGGCGAGGCTCTCCAGCGGCAACTCATGGATGGCGTTCATGGGCCGGCCGTTTCGCAACGGAAGAATGGTGCGTTGCCTGCGAGGAATGCGTGCCACTTGCTTTGCATCCGCAACACCGAGCGCCCGATGGGCATCGCCGACAGCTCGGCGGCGGTGAACCAGCGCAGCTCGTGCGACTCCGCGCTGGTGACGAAGTCGTCGCCGTCGGCCTGCAACAGAAACCGGACGTCGTAGTGGACGTGCTCGGGCACGCCTTCGCGCTCGGGAATCAAATGAACGTCGAGATCGAAGATTCCATCGCTCAACGCCACGATTCCTGTGAGGCCCGATTCCTCCTCCGCCTCGCGGAGCGCGACTCGCAGGACGTCCGCATCACCATCGGCGTGGCCGCCGAGTTGGAGCCACTTGTTCAGCTTGCGATGGTGCGTTAGCAGTACGCGCTCCCGTGGCGGGTTCACGAGCCAGCCCGACCCGGTGACGTGCCCGATCAACAGCGACCGCTCAAAGCAGTCCTCATTTTCGCTCACAAAATGAGCGATGCGATCCCGGTTCGAGGCGTCGGCCGCATCGATTGCCGAATATTGTGAGAGCTTTTGAAGTAATGCTCGCCGGTGCATGAGCAAATTCTAATCGTCCGATCCACGCGGGTCGATTCTGTGGATATTTCGACTGGCAGGCCTCCGCGGGATTCGGCTAAGATACCATTGCTTTGGAGGCGCGGTCTTGGTCGGGTGCGAAGTCTTTGCGGCAGGAGCCTTGGAGGGACTCTGGTACACCATTGTCCACAATTGGGCCCTGACCTCCATTCTCTTCACCATCTTTCTGCTGCTGGTAATCCCCGCGCTGATCCTCGGCAAATACGTTCGCATCTGCCTGAACATCATCCGCGACACCGACCCCCCCTTCTCAATGGTGCAAACCGGCTTCACCCCGCTTCGCGGCGACGATAGCGACTTCTTTGCCGCCGACGGCATTCGCCTGCGCGGCACGCTCATTCGCGCATCGAACAAGCTGTCCCGCGGCCTGATCATCTTCGCCCCCGAGTTCAAGAGCACCCGCCACAGCGCCGCGCGCTATTGCCGGCCGTTGATCGCCGCCGGGTTCGACATTTTCACGTTCGACTTTCGCGGCCACGGCGACTCAGCGAGCGAAGAAGGCTACACCCCGCGCCAGTGGACCAGCGATCGCGAAGTGAGCGACATGGTGGCGGCGATCAGCGTGGCGGAGCATTGGCTTGAGCAACAAGGCCGGCCTGCGGAGGTCGGAGTTTTTGGCATTTCCCGCGGCGCCTGCTCGTGCGTCCTGGCGGCGGAAGTTTGTCCATCGGTGAAGGCGATTCTTTGTGACGGCGCGTTCTCATCCGATTGCACGCTCGAATTCCTGATGCGCAAGCTGGCCTGCATTTTCGCCAAAGTGCGCATTATTTATGAAAATCATCCGCCTGAATTCTGGTGCTTCCTCCGCTGGTGTGTCATGTTGACCTGCCGCATCAAGTTCAAGTGCAGGTTTCCCTCGGTGCGAAAAACGCTGACGCGCATTCTTCCCCGCCCGATTCTCTTCATTCACGGCGAGCGCGACAGCTACATTCCAGTCGAGCAATCGCGACTACTCTACGCTCAGTCTCCCCAGCCGCGTTATCTCTGGGTCGTCGCTCGCGCCAAGCACAATCAGTCGGTTGACCTGCAGCCGGAGCTTTACGCCCAACATTCCATACACTTTTTCAGCCGATATCTTGGTGGGCAGGCCGAAGCGGACAACTTGTTCCGCCCCATCCGATTCGCCGAGTTTGCGCACTCGGACAGGCCCTTCCATCACATCTCCGTCGCCGCGGGTCGCGAGGTGGCGGTCGATCCAAGAGGGCGTGTGCTGGAGGGACCCGCGGAGGAGGATTCCGACGCCGAGGTTGACCTGGCGGCTCTTGCAGGGATTGATATCACCAACAACTGAATCGCCTTGGGCGTCCCCGTTGCGGCATTCGATTTCGAATTGGTCGCCAAACGGCAAGTCACCATAAGAGTTTCTGGCGAGCAATCGAGCGCATTATTCTTGCGCGACGTCTTCATACCAAATCGCCAAGCCATCATTTCTCCAGTATGATGCCCGGTCTATGCCGAACAAGCGTCCCTGGTATGACCGCGTCATCTGCAAGCTCGCCAAAGAGCACGCGGGGCTGACCACCCGCGCCTTTTTCAAGGCCGTCCGGCGTGCCACCGCCACACAGGACCAGTTATTGCGAGAAATTCTTGATCGCACCGCCCAGAGCCGATTCGGCCGCGAGCACGGCTATGCAAACGTTCGCGGCTACGACGATTTCCGCCGCCAAGTGCCGATCCGAAATTACGACGCGATCCGGCCGTACATCGACGCCGTGCGAAACGGCGACGTCGGGGCGCTGCTGCACCCCGCCGAAAAAATTCTGATGTTCGCGCTGACCAGCGGAACGACCGCCGAGCCGAAGTACATTCCCGTCACACCGCGCACGCTCGATCAGAGCCGCCGGGGATGGAACATCTGGGGTCTCAAGTCGCTTGCCGATCACAAGGGGACGTTTCTTCGGCACATCGTGCAGGTCGCCAGCCCGATGAACGATCATCTCGCGCCGTCCGGGGTCCCGTGCGGCGCCATCACGGGGCTGCTGGCCTCCACCCAGAAGTGGCTAGTGAAGCGCTACTACACGTCGCCCCTGGCCATCGCGGGAATCGTTGACGCCCGCTCGAAATACTACACGATCATGCGGCTGGCGATTCCGAAGGACGTTGCGTGGCTGGTCACTGCCAACCCATCGACACTACTCCTTTTGGCGCGCACAGCCCACGAACATCGCGAGCAGATGATTCGTGACGTCAGGGATGGCACGCTCTGGAACGAACTCGCCGTTGACCCCAAGATACGACATGCCATTGCGCCGCGGCTGCAACCCGAACCTGAGCTTGCGAGGCATCTCGAGCAGATTATCGCCGGGACCGGCACGCTCTATCCGAAAGACTATTGGAATCTGGGTTTCCGTGCCCATTGGACGGGCGGCACGATGGGGCTTTACGAGGCCCAATTTCCGAAGTACTTCGGCGACGCGCCCGCCCGAGACGTCGGCCTCATCGCGAGCGAGGGCCGCATGTCGATTCCGATCGAGGACTTCACCGCGACTGGAATAGCAGCCGTCACCACGCAGTTTTTTGAGTTTATCCCAACGGGAGAGTACGGCTCGGCCGATCCGATCGTGTTGCGCGGCCACGAACTTCGCGAGGGCGAGGAGTATTTTCTCGTGCTCACCAATCACAGCGGGCTCTGCCGCTACGACATGGGCGACCGCGTCCGCGTCACCGGCTGGTTCGACGAAGCGCCGATGATCGAGTTTCTCAGCCGGGACGCGCACACGGCATCAATGGCCGGCGAGAAACTGACCGAGAAACAAGTCGTCGATGCGATGCAGCGGGTTTTCAAAGGGACGGCCGCGCCCAGCCTCTTCGTGCTTTCTCCGCGTTTCGAGGAGGTGCCGCGCTATCGTCTGTATATCGAGCACGATTCGACGTCGGCGCTGGATCATCTGCCGGATCACTTTGATGACGCGCTGTGCAACGTCAGCATCGAATACGCCTCTAAGCGCGAATCGCTCAGACTCCAGCGCGTCGAATTGGCTGAGTTACCTGCCGGCTTTCTTACTGAACGGGAGAAGCGCCTCCGCCGTCAGCGCTCCCGCACGGCTGAGCAGTTCAAGCACCAATATCTATTGCCTCGGCCAGGCCTCGATCAGGAATTGGAAGCCGCCGCCCGACTCGGAAAACCCGATCAAATGGCCGATCCGGTCGTGGCGCCATGAGCCGAGAGGGTGGGTCAAACGGCCGACCCACCCTACGAGACTTCGGAATCCCGCATGTCTGCCGACGATACCATCACGATCTCTCCCGGATCCGATTCGCGGTTCATCGCCGGCCGATCCGAGCTGATCGTGCCGCGTCAACTGGGCGCCGTGCGGTTGATTCGCGAGTTAGGACGTGGCGGCATGGGCACAGTCTGGCTCGGCCATGACGGGATGCTGGGTCGGGAGGTCGCCGTAAAGTTTCTGCTCAATGCGGTTTCGGATGCGGATGATCCCGAGTACGGGCGGTTTCTAGAGGGGGCGAGGGCCGCGGCGGCGATTCTCGATCCGGGCCTGACCGCCATCCACGCAGCCGAGTTGATTGAGGGCGTTCCATACCTGGTTATGGAATACGTCGACGGTCCCACGCTCGCCCGGATCATTGAATGAAATGGGGCGCTGGATCCGTCCATTGCGCTGGCGGCCCTGGAATCCGCGTCTCGGGCGATCGGCATGCTGCACGAGCGGGATATTGTCCACCGCGACATCAAACCCGCGAACGTGATGTTCTCCACCCAGGGCCGCCTCCTTGTTACCGATTTCGGGCTGAGCCATCGACGCGCCGCACGGGGTCCAGGCCGTGCGATTGCCGGCACGCCGGCGTACATGGCGCCCGAGATGTTCGACGGATCGGTCTCGCCGAAAACCGACGTCTATGCGCTGGGGGCCATGCTCTTCGAACTTCTCACCGGCCGGCTGCCATTTCCGAATACGATGGCCGAACTTGCCGGGCCGAGCCGCGCGGCGATTCCGTTGGATCAACTGCATGAACGACAAATCCCCGCGGCGGTCGTTGATCTCGTCGAGCGGGCTGCGCATTTGAATCCCATGTTTCGCTATAAGACTGCCGGGAATTTCCGTCAGGCACTGAGAGAGGCAGCGACCGACGCGTCATTGGACCTGCGCCGGGGCGACCAGGGGATCGCCCTATTGGTGGGCAGTCCGCACTCCGTAGCGCCTTGGAACCCGCCCGTGGCAATGACTCAGAAAACGGCGGATTCCAAATCGTATTTCGACACGCTTGCGACGATCGCGGCGAGCAAACGAGCTCAATCTGTCGCGACTCCGGACGATTCCTCCGCGACCGACAGCCCCGCCCTCGAGTCGGATTTCGTGCACTCCGATGTCAGCAAAGCTATCGCACTCGCAGAATCGAATGGCGCGCCGGACGATCATCCTCTGCGACCGGGAGAGGGCTTTCTGTGCATCGACTGTGAATACGATCTCGGAGGCCTGGCGCCCGAGGGTAAATGCCCTGAGTGTGGTGCAGCCATTTCGCGAAGCGCGCTTTCAAACAGGCTCGTGTTTTCATCTCCCAATTGGCTGAAACGCGTTGTGCTTGGCCTAAACATGCTTCGTTGGAGCCTGCTCCTGGGCCTTCTTACCCCGCTACTTGGTATTTTGCTGGTCACCGCGGGCGGAACCGAAAAATGGGATAGGCTTTTCTCCCAAGCGTCGTTGGTGTGTTTGGCCGTAATACCAACCCTGGGCGTATGGATCTCCACGAGCGCCGAACCGCGTGGCAGGAACGACGCGCGCCGTGAACGGCTAATACTGATCGTCCGGCTTGCGATCCTTTTCTGGCCTCTCAAGCTCGTTCTGACTACGACGAACGTATGGCAAGGCACCACGGCTGCCGTGAGAATCCTGGGGGCCATCCCATTTGCGTTGGCATTTTTTGTCAGCGTCGCCGGATTCAGTGTGCTGCTCTCGGATCTCTTCGCCCGTCTTCCGGCCAAGCGTGCGGCACGAAATTTGAGAATCGATTCATTGATTATCGCGTTGTTTGCGGCGTGCGTCCCCGTGTTACTCGCCATCGAGTACGTCTGGGAGCCGAGTTTTCGTATTGTGTTCTTGGGCGTGCCCATCGCGATCCTCTGGTATTCTCATCGCCTCGGCAAGAGCTACCGTGCAATGTCACGCATTTCCAAGAGTCAATCCCGCGCTTAAAAGGCGAACCTCTAATCACGTCGGCCGACGTGACTTCGGGCGGTCCGAAATGTCATTGACGGCGATAAAACAGAGATTCTGTTGGATCGCCTGGCCCAATTGACATTCTGCCATCCGTATCTTACCTGTTTTAACAGAGCGGCGTGCGGCCGGAGTGCAGCGTGATCGCCCATGATCGGAATTGCAGCCGATCGACGCGGTGACGCGAGCGAAGCACGTCGATATCCTGTGGAAAAGTCAGAATCGGGAGATGCCAGTCTCCCAGCCCGGCACGTCCAGAACGAGGGCGGCGCCGCTTTTCAATCTTCACCAAACAGGTTTCTCAATCGCTTCGCAAGACGACGAGCGGATATTTCGCGCGGCCATGGGCTGGGCATCCGTGAGTGCCGTGCGAGGACGACGGCCTGATTGCAATGCGCACGGTTTGAGCCGGCGCGATCGGAATGGAGGAATGGATCATGACAGGTAAGAAACGAAATCGGTGGATCGGATTTCTGGCGATCTTTTGCCTTCTGCTGTCCGCCTGCGACGAGCAGAGCGCCAGCGGCCTGCTCAGCAGCATGACCCCAAGCCCCGGCTCGCTCGCTCAATAGCCGGTCAATGCAGCGCCCGGTGAGGCGTTTCCACCCCTGACAGGCAGCCGTCGACCGCCCGTGCGGTCCAACGGAGGAAATACGACATGTCAGGAAAATGGCACCATCAGAGCATCAGAATCGTCGCCCTCTTCAGCCTCTTCGCATCCGGATGCGACGACCAGGGAGGGAGCGGACTACTCGACAATCTCCTGCCCGGGCAAAGCACGCTCGATCAGTACGATGGCGAGTTCACGGCCGATGATGCGTACCATCTCTATCGGCGCGCTGCGTTCGGCGCATCGGCTTCCCAAATCGACGCCGCCGTTGCGCGCGGTTTGGAAGCCACGGTGGACGAGCTTCTGACCATTCGCACCGAATCTCGCGAATTCCGCGACTTCGCCGCGACCTATGAAGACGATATCCCCAAGCGCTGGATGATCTATCTGCTCCAGGGCAATAACCCGCTGCGCGAACGTCTCGGACTTTTCTGGCACGACCGGTTCGCCACTTCGCGCCGCGTCCTGACGGACCGCGATCGCAATCTCTCGATCACCCACTTCAACATGATCCGCAGCTACGCCCTGGGGAACTACCGCGACTTCCTGCAAGCGCTGACGCTCGATCCGCTCATGCTCATCTGGCTCGACGGCGCCAACAGCCCCAAGCAAGACCCCAACGAAAACTATGCACGCGAATTCTGGGAGCTGTTCACCCTCGGCCGTGACGTGCTTTACACCGAGGCCGACATCCGCGAGGCCGCCCGCGCCTTCACCGGCATCACCCTCTTCCGCGAGCAAGACATCGACGCCCGCCCGGTGTTCGATCTCATGAATCACGACGAAACCACGAAGTCGATCTTTCCCGAGCGCGCGGAGGCGGCGAACTTCGATTACATCAGCGTCATTGACCTGACGCTCCAACAGGCCGAAGCCCCGGCCTACGTGGCGCGCAATCTCTTCGCGCTCTACGTCCACGATCAACCCACCGATGACCAAGTGAAGGAGCTTGCCGATCTCTTTGTCGAGTCTGATTTCGAAATATCCCCGCTCGTCAGAAAGATATTGCTTTCCAAGGCCTTCTTCGACGAGAGCGCCCGCGGAAACCAGGTCACCACGCCGGTGGAGCACATCGTCGGCGTGGCCCGGACGCTGGACATGCGGATGGCGTCGGAGGATTCGCAGGGCTTCGTGCTCGATCGCCTGGTAAGCGACCTGGCCGACGCGGGCCAGGAAATGCTGAATCCCCCGGGCGTCAACGGCTGGGACGAAGGGCTGGCCTGGATGGAAGATCAGTGGGTGCTTTCCCGTGTCAGCGCGCTGGGCCGCACGATGGAATACGGACCCGATCGCACGCCGGAGCTGCCTTATCACATTCTGCCCCGGCGCAGCAGTTGGAACGATCGCGAATCGCGAAAGGGCATTGTCGATGCCATCGCCGCGGCATTTCATCTAGACCTCACCGCTGAGGAACATGAAATCTACGTCGAGGTCCTCGACCAGAACGGCTATCTCGCCTTCCATCTGGAGAACCCCGATTACCAGCCCCACCTGGTCCAGGAACTCTTGAAGCTCATGGCCATGCACGAGGACGTGATCGGGCGGTGAGTCATTCCAAGCCGGACCGTTAGCGAGAGCGGAATTGCGACATTACCCAGTGAGGATACCGACATGACCGGCTGCAACGAATGCAAAAAACTTCTCTCCCGTCGAGCCTTCCTTCGCAAAAGCGCCGCCGGCGCGGGCGCAGTCGCCGTGGGCGACGGTCTCCTCGGTTCCGTGGCCGCGACCTATGCACAGTCGGCCGGCGGCACGGGCAACCTGCTGGTCCTCTGCGAGCTCGCCGGCGGCCTCGATTCGCTCAGCTTCCTGGCCCCCTTCCGCAACAGCCGGTACACGTCGAAGCGCCCGGACCTCGCGCTCACGGCCGATGAAGTCGTTCCGCTGCACAACAACGACGCCTACGGCATCAACCGCCAGTTTCAGTTTCTGTCCGATCTCTACGCGCAGGGCCAGCTCGCCATCGTTCAGCAATGCGCCTACCCCAACGGCAACGGGTCGCATTTCGAGAGCCAGGAAATTTATCGCTACGGCGTGCGAAATCTCAGCGGCGGCGCGGGCACCAACGCATCATGGTTCGAGCGGCTGCGCAAGATGTACTTCGACGAGCCGTTCGGTGTCCTCGATACGGCACAAGTCGGCGATCCCTCGCGCTATGGATATCCTGACAACACATACCGCGGCGCTGCGCAGGACGCCTTCGCCCGGCTCGCGGCGCTGAAAACGGGAAGCACGCCGATCAAACAGGGCATCCTCGACACCTACCGCCGGATCAACGAGCGCGGCGCCGATCTGCGCACCCGCACGGAGAGTTTCCAGTCGACCGGGGCGGCCCGCGGCGAATTCTATCGCGCCGCCCAATACGCCTCGGCCGATCTCGGGACTCAGATCGTTAAGGTCCGTTACGACGGCTTCGACACGCACGGCTCGCAGCGCGAAATGAACGCCGATCTCTTCCCGCGCGTGAACAATGAATTCCAGCAATTCGTCGCCGATCTGCAGAACATGGGCGTCTGGGAGCGGACCTGCGTAGTGTTCTACAGCGAGTTCGGCCGCCGAAACGAGCAGAACGGCAGCCCCGGCACCGACCACGGCCACGGCGGACATATGTTCCTCGCCGGCCCGCGCGTGAACGGCGGCCTGCACGGTCAAAACGTCTCGTCCGCCGACATCGCCGCCGATTCGCTTCCCTACTATGTCGACTTTCGCGCCGTGTTCAGCAGCGCGATCCGCGACTGGCTCGGCTTCGACCCGAGGCCCATTTTCCAGTTCGAGGGCGAAACCTACGACGAGCAAATCGGATCGTCGTTGTTCAGGTGAGAACTTGCTCCGGCGATCGCATTCGGTTTAGCCCAGACCCGAAGGGTCCGGGAGCCTACGCCGGAGACCGAATCGCGACGCTCACGCAAATTGGCGAAAAACTCTGCCAGAAACAACAGATGAGTCTTCAGATGATAATTCCTACGGCCTCTCCGGGGCACTTTCGTGCCGCGGCTAAACAAGCCCTGCTTGCGCTCGCGATCCTTACTCATTCTGGCGTCCGGATCGAGGCGTCGGATGCGCTCCCTGCCGGCTTCGAAGTTTCCACCTACCTGAGCGGCTTGGATGACCCGCTCGCCATGGCATTCGACCCCGATGGCCGCCTGTTCATCGCGGAAAAATCAGGCAAAGTCCGTATCGCGATGCATGGCGAACTGCGCGACGAGCCGGTGCTCGATTTTGAGCCTTACACCTTCTTCGAAAACGGCCTGCTCGGCATGGCGCTCGACCCCGAATACCTCGACACTCCCTACCTCTACCTCTTCGCGACCGTCGCCCCCGACGAGCAGCAGATCATTCGATTTCGCATTGTGAACGGCACGGGCGTGGAGCCGCTCGTCATCCGAGATCACATTCCCACCGGTGGAACCATTCACAACGGCGGTTGCCTTCGATTCGGCATGGATGGAATGCTCCACTTCTCCGTCGGCGACAACGGTACCTCTGAAAACGCCCAGGACCCCAACACGCTCGCCGGAAAACTTTGCCGCATCCATCCCGATGGATCAACGCCCGACGACAATTCCTTCACGACTCCCACCGGCGGCGCCAGCGCGGTCTTTGCCCGGGGATTTCGCAATCCCTTCCGCTTTTGTTTCGCGCCCGACGGACGCCTGTTCACCACGGACGTCGGCTCATTCGGTTCGCCGCGCCGCGAAGAGATTAATCTCGTGCGCGCCGGAAGCAACCACGGATGGCCGTTGCGTGAGGGCGGATGGCAGGATGGTGACAGCGATGGGTTCGTCGCGCCGATTTTCGATTACGCCGAGGAGGGCTCCTGTGCGGCCGGCATCGTGTACTACGATTCCGACCATTTTCCCGCCGAATACCGCGGCAATCTCTTTCAACTCGACTACACGCTCAGCAAGATCTTTCGTGTTACGCTCGATGGCGATCGCGTCGCAAGCCACACGCTGTTCATGCAGGCCGACGGAAATACGGTCGACATCATCCAGGGCCCCGACGGCCGACTTTATTATTGCGAGCTGGCCGGCGGCCGCGTGATGCGCATCGGCTACGCGCTCAACCAGACGCTCGAACCCGGCGACGACCTGACCGAGGAAGACTGGGGCGGCGACGAGCCGGACGACGCCGGGAACACCAACGATAACGCGA
>Ga0190265_10003005_pt1 | contig 11463 bp, 7 predicted proteins | sample Popmic124T_FD_133135 | JGI IMG/M metagenome (GOLD analysis project Ga0190265, IMG submission 133135) | Populus adjacent soil microbial communities from riparian zone of Indian Creek, Utah, USA - 124 T | ecosystem: Environmental > Terrestrial > Soil > Riparian zone | place: USA: Utah | collected...
CAGCACGCGTCCGACCTGGTCCCACTGGCCGGCGCGCCGGTAGAGCAGGATGGCGCGGCCGAACAGGCGCGCCGCCTCCGCGCTCCTTTCCTGGGCATGGCGCAGCGCGGCCTTGCGCTCGAGCAGCCGCGCCCGCTCCAGGCGGTCCCCGGTGCCGCGCAGCAGGCAGGCTTCGGCCTGGTGCAATGCCTCCTCGGCGCCGCCGAGATCGCCGGCTTTCCGCCGGATGTCCGCAAGCGTGGCCCAGGCTCGCGCGCGCAGCTCCTCGATGAAGACCGGCGGGTGGGTCTCGGGGTCGATCCGGCCGGCCACGGCCAGCGCGAGCCCGGCGCAGACCTCCGAATCGCGCTGGTCGAGAAGGACCTCGCAGAAGCCCCAGGTGTGGAAGCGGCGGTCTTTCCGGATCTTGGCGGCCCAGCGCTCCGGAGGCAGGTTCTGAAGGCGTGCCATGAGCTTCCGGGCTTCGGCGCGCTCCATGGCCAGGCCGGCCCGGATGGTGAGGACGCGGTCGAAGACGCGCTCCAGGGTCTGGTCGTACCGGCGGTACGTCCCCCGGCCGGCGCGCGCATCCGCTCCGAGATTCCAGAACGCCGAGGTCACCTCTCTACACTGCGGGCAGCCGGGCAGCAGGTGCAGGATGACCCTGCGGCTGTCCCGCTGCGAGAGCCGGCCCAGCATGAACGATTCAAGCTCGACGTTCGAGGGGTGCATGAGGTCGGACATGACTGCGTTGTACCTGGAAACCACGATAACACCGCCACCGGCGCCTGTCCAGTCCGCCGGAAGGCTTTCCTTTGGGTGATTTATGGCTTTACGTGCTCGTGCGCATGATAGCTGCTGCGCACCAGGGGGCCTGCCTCGCAGTGGGCGAAGCCGATCGAGAGCGCGAGCTCGCGGTAGCCGGCGAGCTCGTCGGGATGGACCCAGCGGTCGACCGGCAGGTGCTTGGAGGTGGGTTGCAGGTACTGGCCGATCGTCAGGATCTCGACGCCCGCGCCGCGGATGTCGCGGATCGTGGCATGCACCTCGCCGGGCTTCTCGCCCAGGCCGACCATGATGCCGGTCTTCACCCTCCCGCGGTATCCGCCGGCGTTGCCCTCGTCCCGCCGCCGGGCCGCCTCGGCGAGCAACGCCAGGCTGCGGTCGTAGCGGCTCCCCGGCCGCGCCTCGCGGTAGAGGCGCGGCACGGTCTCCATGTTGTGGGAGAAGACCTCGGGCGCGGCGCCGAGAACGATGTCGAGAGCGTCGGGCACGCCGCGGAAATCCGGCGTCAGGACCTCGACCGCAGTGCCTGGATTTTGCTCGTGAACAGCGCGGATGACGCGGGCGAAGTGTCCGGCGCCGCCGTCGCGCAGGTCGTCGCGGTCCACCGAAGTGATCACCGCGTGGCGGAGGCCCATGACCCGGACCGCTTCGGCCAGATGGGCGGGCTCCTCGGGATCGACGCCGGCCTGCGGACGGCCCGAGGTCACGGCGCAGAAGCCGCAGCGGCGCGTGCAGACGTCGCCGAGGATCATGAAGGTCGCGGTGCCGTGCTCGCCCCAGCATTCGTAGATGTTCGGGCAGCGGGCCTCCTGGCAGACGGTGTGGAGGCTCAGCCGGTCCACGAGCTCGCGCACCTTGTGGTACGAGGCCGGCGTCGCGAGCCGGATGCGCAGCCACTCGGGCCGGGGCTCCCGGCGCGCAACGGGCGCATTCGTCTGGCGGCCGATCTGGACGAGGGTCTCGCTCATGACGCGGGGTAGTGTATCCCGAACCCCCTGGCACATTCCCTGCAGTGACCCGGAATATCGGGCGATGATGGCCCGGAAGCGTATGAAAAGACAACTTGGACTGGAAGTGCCGGCCCTTCTCCAGCTCCCTGGCTCGTTACTCGCGATGAGGAGATGGAGCTATGAATCGTCAAGTTCTGCGGCTCGCCGCCATCTGCGCCCTCCTGAGCGCGCCGCTGGCACCAGTGACCGCTGGAGTCCTATCCGGTAACTGCCGTACCGCCGAACAGCCCGCGGCCACGCTTCTGTACCCCTACTTCGAGGTGGACCTGCAGCGCAACGACGGCGCCACCACCCTGATCTCGATCAACAATTCCTCCTCCAGCTCGACCGTCGCCCGGGTCGTCATGTGGACCGACTGGGGCGCGCCCACCCTGGCCTTCGACGTCTATCTCACAGGCTACGACGTTCAGAGCCTCAACCTGCGCGACCTCCTCGGCGGCAAGCTCCCCGCCACCAGCCAGCTTGCCAGCCCCGAGGGAGAGCTGTCGGATGCGAACACCGCGTTCGCCGGCTGCGACGGCAACCCCAAGGCAGTGACCGCGCTAGGCCAAGCCAACTGGGACTACCTCCAGGCCGCCCACACCGGACGTCCGCTTCCCGGGAGCAGTCCCTCGCAGTGTATCGGCAGCGGCCAGTCCGGCTCCCAGGTCGCCACCGGCTATGTGACGGTCGACGTGGTCAACCGCTGCTCGGGCGCATCCGTCGGCAAAAAGGAAAACACGCCCGTCGATCCCGCCTACTTCGCGGCGGGGGGCACGGGCCTCGCGAGCAACCTGAACGTGCTCTGGGGAGAGTCCTTCGCGGTCAATCCGGGCCGGGGCTTCGCGGACAGCCAGACGGCCGTGCACATCCTGGCCGACGGCGACGCATTCTCCCCGGGCGACTACACGTTCTATGGCCGCTACGTGAAATACGACTCCCGCGACGACCGGGCGCCGCTCTCGAGCCTCTACTACGTGCGCTACCTGAACGGCGGTCCCTTCTCCGGCGGCTCGGACCTGGTGGTCTGGCGCGACAACCGGGATGCCAACGTCACGGCCCGGAGCTGCGGCACCGCCCCGTCCTGGGCGCCCCTGGGCGAGTACCAGATGGTCGCCTTCGACGAGGAGGAGAACCCGACCCTGATTCCGAACAGCCAAGCCTTTCCGCTCGCTTCCCAGAAGGTCCAGGTGGGAGGCAGCTCCCTCGAAGTGGGCAGGAGCTACGGCTGGCTGATGATCGACCTCTGGCACTCCGACGCCACCCACGCCCAGGGCTGGGTCGGGGTCACCATGAGCGCCGAAGGGCGCTTCTCGGTTTCCCATGCGGCGGTGAGGGTGGACGACCTCTGCAACTTCGGGCTGTAGGAGGCCGGTTCACCCTGCCTGGCGCGCCTGGAGCGCCCGGTAGCGGTCGGCATCCCGCGGCCGTCCCCAGGCGTCGTACATCCGGACGAGATCGGCAAGGGTCTCCTGCGTCTGCCAGGCCCGGGGACCCAGGGAGGATTGCAGGACGGAGCAACTGTCGCGCAGGAGGGGCTCGGCCTCCTCGAAGCGCCGCTGGCCGCTCAATACCGCTCCGAGGATGCTGTCGGCCCACGCGATACGCCAGTGGCCGGCCGGCAGCTTTTCGTGCAGGATCTCCGCGGCCTCGCGCGCGAGCGGCTCGGCCTCGACGGAGCGGCCTTGCGCGTCGAGCAGGTCCGCAATCTTGTAGAGCGTGTAGGCCACGGACGGGTGCCGATCTCCCAGGATCTTGCGCTTGATGGCGAGGGCCTCTTCCAGGCAGGCCGCGGCCTCCGGATAGCGGCCATGCTTGGCCAGCCAGCTCCCCTTGTTGCCGAGGAACCCGGCGATCTCGGTGTGCTCGTTACCCAGAAGACGGCGCGCGATCGCCAGGGCCTCTTCATAGAGCGCCTCGACCCCCTCGGTCTTTCCCTCGGCTTCCAGGAGGACCGCCAGGTCGTTCAGCGTCGAGGCGCGCTCCGGGTCGAGATAGATGCCGTGCGCATCCAGGATGGTCAGGACCTCGCGGTAGAGCCGCTCGGCCTCGGCGAATCGGCCGCGGTCGAGCTGGATTGACGCCAGATGCCGCAGCGCCGGCACCAGGGCGGCCTCGCCGATCTCGCCGCGGTCCCGCAGCTCCCGGCGTAGGGTGAGGGTCTCGTTCAACAGGCGTTCGGCCCGGTCGAAGTCGCCCTGGAGGAAGAGACCGTAGGCCAGATTCTGGAGGCTCTCGGCCACGGCCGGATGCTCCTCGCCGTAGAGCTGCCGCCGGATGGTCAGGGCGCCCTCCAGGAGCTGGACGCCGGGCTCGAGGAGGCCCAGCTTGAGGTAGGCGCGCCCCATGGTGTCCATCAACGTCGCCCGGGTGTCCGGCTGGCCCTGGAGCTCGGTCCCGATGCGCACCGCGCCCTGATCCAGGAGCTCCCGCGCCGTGACGGTCTTCCCTAGCGCCGTGTCCGGGTCCGCCACCTCGAAGAGGCCGACGAGGAACTCCGAGACGTGGTGGGCGACCTCGGCCTCCTGGTTGGCCCGGGCCGCCTCCCGCGCCGTGCGGCGGCTCTGGATGACCATGGCCGCGGCGAAGAGGATCGCCACGGAGCTGACGGTCGCCAGGAGCCGCCTGCGGCGGCGGGTCCGCACCAGGGTGAGGCGGGTCTCCTCCGCCTCCCGCTCCTTGCGCTGGGCTTCCGCGCGCTCCTCCCGGCGGTGTTCGAGGTGCCGCAGCCGGTCTGCCAGCTCGAACGCGCTGCGCAGGCGCTTCCCCGGATCGCCGTCGACGCACGAGGCGATGTCCTCGGTGAGCAGCGGATCCTCGATCTCCCGCTCCCATCCCGGGGCCAGGGCCCGCGAGAGGTCGCCTACCGCGAGCTGAAAGAGGAGGATGCCGAGGGCGTAGATGTCGGACTGGATGGAGGGGATCTTGCCTTCGAGCAGCTCCGGCGCCAGGTAGAGGCGCGTCCCCGCGGCCGAGCTCGCTTCGCCTGAAGCGAGCCCGGTGAACCCCAACATTGTGATCTGGCCCGGAGTGCGGCCGGATTCGGCGATCAGGCCGATGCCAAAGTCGGTCAGGCGGGCCTTGGGGCGGCCCCCGCTGTCCAGGGTGATCAGGACGTTGCTCGGCTTGATGTCCTTGTGGATCACCCCCACCGAGTGGGCGGCGGCCATGGCCGTGGCCACCTGGCTGACGATCTCCAGCCGGCTGGCGAGAGGGACCGCCGCGATCCCGCCCTCGCCTTTCGTCCACTCCACGAGATCGCTGCCGAGATACTCGGCCTCGAGGAAGAACGGGGCCTCCTTGAAGTTCCAGTCCAGGATGCGGACGATGTCGTCGCGCTCTCCCAGGGTGTGCTTGAGGATGCGGAAAAGGGTGACCTCGCGCTGCAGGCCCCGCAGGCGCTCGGCGTCATAGCAGAACTTGAAGGCCCGCCCGTCTCCCGTCCTCTCGTGGCGGGCGAGCCAGACCTCTCCGAAGCCGCCGTCTCCGAGCTTGCGCTCCAGGAGCCAGTGATGGCGCCACGGCACCGCCTGCCCGGCGGCCGGCCGCCAGCCGAGGGTGGCCTCGTCCCCCGCCGCCACGGTCCGCCGGGCCTTGATGGTGTCCCGCGGCACGCTGAGAGGCGCGAAGCCCCGGATCCCGACCTCGAAGACCTCGACCGGCTCCTCGATCCCCTGGAGCAGGTAGGGCCCATGGGCGAGCCAGCTCGGCAGCTCCCCGCCGGCCGTCTCACCCACGATCGCCCGGCGGGCGAGGTCGAAGGCGTTGCGGGTCAGGAGGATCTGCCGCGCCCCCGCCAGCCCCGCGGCCCGGGCCACCGTGTGCTTGGCCAGCCCCTCGACCTCCACCGGCTTGGCGCCGAGAGCCACGTCCGCGGACGAGTTCTCGCGCAGGTAGACCTCTCCCAGATGGATGCCGGCCCGCGCCGCCAGCGCCACTCCCCAGATGGAGGCCAGCCCGGCGAGCTCCCGCTGATAGGCGAGCGCGTAGCGCACGGCCTGGATCGGCCTGTCGAAGAGCAGTAGGAAGCCGTCGGTCTTGTCGATCTCGCGACCGTCGAACCGACCGAGGAGGGTCCGCGCCAGTTGATCGTGCGCCGCGAAGACCTCCTGGGACCGGGCATCGCCGAGCTGCTCCATCAGCCGGGTGCTGCCGACCAGGTCCGTCAGGAGGAGGGTCTTGACGACGGGAACCGAGGTCACGGATTGCATCGAACCTTCGGCATATGTATCGAATTGCTCCAATAAGGGGATCTATGGCGATCTTACATGGAAACGGTCCCCGTTGGATTGACTCCCCCTCAGGGGTCTGCGAAGATGAGGTTCGAAACGAGCACAGATCCATAAGGGGAGGGAATCGTGCAGTCCGCCGAAGCCCTGTATTGCGAACCGCCGTTCGAGCTCCCGAGGCTCGACCTCGCCTCCCTGCGCTCGCTCCTCGGCCCGGCAGGTCCGCGCCTCGTGCTGGCCCGCCACCGCGCCGGCCTGCTGACCCACCCGCGGGTGGCGCGGGGGCTCGAGGAGCTCGATCCCTCGTTCCATTTCTGGCACAAGGGGGACCTCTACGGGATGACGCCCAGCGTGAACAAGGCGCTGGCGCGGGCGGGGGTGCGTTCGAACAAGGCGCGGGAGGCCGTGGCCGCCGAGGCCGTCCACCTGGCGCGGACGTTCGCCGGGCTGACCGGGGACCTCGAGCCGCGGGTCTGGATCGGACGCGGAGGGCCGGGAGCCGCCGAACCGCTGCCGCCCGGCACGCGGCTCGCCCTCGCTTTCTCCCTCGGCTGCGAGGCCCGCCTGCCCCACGTGGGGCGCCTGCCGCCGGATACCGCCGCCGTGCTCCGGCTGGATCCCCTGGCCGAGATAGCCGTGCCGCTTCCCGCGGCCGAGCCCGGCCGGGGCGCTCCCCTGGTGCTCTGGCTGAGCTCGGAACGGGCGCCGGCCGACGGTCGGGAGGAGAGCCTCCTGCCGGGAGCGGACCATGGTCCCGTGGAGGTCGTGCTGGCGAGCATGCCGTTCGGGACGCTCGATCAGCCCTCGCTGGCGCTCAGCCTGCTCAAGAGCGCGATCGCGCCGGTGCCGGCCCGAGCCCTTTACTTCGCGTTCCCGTTCGCCCGCCGCATCGGCGCCGGGCTGTATTTCTGGCTCTCCGAGCACCAGCCCTTCTTCAGCGCTCTCCTGGGCGAATGGCTGTTCCGCGGCGCTCTCTTCGACGGTCCGGAGGAACTGGACGTCTACGTCAAGGAGGTCCTGCTCAAGTACACGGACCGCTGGCGGCTCAGCGCCGACGACGACCCCACGTTCTCGAACCTCGTGCCCGAGACGCTCGTTGACGAGCTCCTGCGCATCCGCGCCGGGGTGGGCGAGTTCGTCGACGCCTGCGCCGAGGAGGTGCTGTCCCACCGGCCGAAGGTCGTCGGGCTCACCAGCGTCTTCCAGCAGCACGTGGCGACCCTGGCGCTCGCCAGGCGGCTGAAGGAGCGTGCGCCGGACGTGGCCGTGGTCCTGGGCGGCGCCAACTGCGAGGGGGCCATGGGGGTCGCGACCGCGCGCTGCTTCGGCTTCCTCGACGCGGTGGTCTCGGGCGAGGCCGACGTGGTCTTCCCCCTCCTGGTCGAGCGCCTGCTGGGGGGCCTCCCGGTCGCGGACCTGCCGGGCGTCTACACCCCGCTCTCGCCGGAAGTCCCGGCCCGGCCGGCCAACGCTCCGTCCCCCCGGCATATGGACGACCTCCCCCTTCCCGATTGCGGCGACTACTTCCTCCAGTTCGAAGGCAGCGGCCTTGCAGAGAGCCTCAAGCCCCGCCTGCCGTTCGAGACCTCCCGGGGCTGCTGGTGGGGAGAGAAGCAGCACTGCACCTTCTGCGGGCTCAACGGCGCCACCATGACCTTCCGCAGCAAGTCCGCGGAGCGGGCCCTGGACGAGCTGCGCACTCTGACCCGGCGCCATCCGGGACTGTTCGTCAGCGTGACGGACAACATCCTCGACATGCGCTACCTCAAGACCTTCCTGCCGCGGCTCCGCGAGGAGGGGATCCGGGCCGAGCTCTTCTATGAGGTGAAGTCCAACCTCAAGAAGGAGGACGTGCGCCAGCTCAGGGACGCCGGCATCGTGGAGATTCAGCCCGGCATCGAGAGCCTGAGCGACGAGGTCCTGCGCCTGATGCGTAAGGGGGTCCGGGGACTGCAGAACATCCAGCTCCTGAAGTGGTGCAAGGAGCTGGGCATCTGGCCGCTCTGGAATCTCATCTGGGGCTTCCCGGGGGAGCCTCCGGAAGACTACGCGCGCATGGCCGCCCTGATGCCGCTGCTCCATCACCTGCCGCCACCTTCGGGGATGTCGCCCATCTGCCTGGAGCGCTTCAGCCCGAACTTCGACCGCAGCCACGAGATGGGCTTCGAGGACGTGCGGCCGGTGGACGCCTACAGCCACGTCTACCCCTTCGCTCCCGCCGACTTGGCGGACCTGGCCTATTTCTTCCAGTGCCGGCACCGGGACGGCCGGGACGTCGCGTCCTACACCCGCCCCGTGGCGCAGCGCATCGTGGAGTGGCGAGAGGCCTACGGCGAATGCGACCTGGTGGCCGTGGACCGGGGCGACCACCTGCTGGTCTGCGACACCCGCGCGGTGGCCGTCCAGCCGCTGAGCATCCTCGAGGGGCTGGGCCGCGCGCTCCTGCTGGCCTGCGATTCGATGACGACGGTCGGCCACCTGCGGCAGACCGCCGCCGCGGCCGCCGGGACCGAGATCTCCCGCGGCGAGGTGGAGGACGCCCTCGCACCCCTCCTCGCCCGCGGCTTCCTGATCCGTGAAGGCGACTCCGTGCTCGCGCTGACCGTGCCGGGCACGCTCGCCGGACCATCCGCCGGAGAGGCCAATTGAGAAAAAGGAGACATCATGAACAACGTCAAGCGATTGGAAGAAGCCGGAGCCGTCGTGGCGGCCAACCTGACTCCGCAGGAGCGGGAACGGCTCGAGGCGCTGAGCGAGAAGGAGGTCGGGGACCTCATCGGGAAGAGCCAGAGGAAAGACCATCACCACGTCGAGAAGAAGCCCGGCAACAACGGCGAGCAGAAACGCTCCTACGAGGAGTGATTTTCGCCGGAGCCCTCCTTTTCGGCGGGGTGGCCGCCGCCGCCCCGCCGGGCTCCTACCGGATCGAAGAGATCGCCGTTGCCGGCGGCAATCCGGTGGCCGGCCAGGCGGGCGGCGTCCTCTACAAGGGCTCCCTGGCCGACTGCGGCAAGCCGCCGTCCGTCGAGATCAAGCCTGTTTCCACCTTTCTGAGCTCGAGCACGAAGCTCCGGGTCCGGATCGCCGCCTGCCAGGCGGGGCTGCCCAAGCCCAGGGCCGAATGCCGCCTGGGGCCAAGCGAACGTACGAGCTTCGAGGACTGGACGCAAGACCTTGCCCTGCGCCTTCCGGACCGTACCGGCGTCCACTCCCTTGCCCTCGCCTGCTCCGCCGGCGGGCAGGACTTGGGCACCTTCACGGCCGAGATGTACCTCGGGTTCGAGGTGGCCCGCCCGATGCTCGCGGCTCCGCCGGCGGAATGGCACAAGCTGGCGGCCTCCTGGGGCGCCGGTTTCAAGAGGAGGGACGGAGAAGCGCCGGTCCTGCAGAGGATCCTGGGCCACACCTACGGGTACGGGCAGCAGCAGTGGCGCTACGGCTTCTGCAAGAGGCACAAGGACGGGGACTGCGTCTTCGGGACGACGAAGATCCCGCAGGACATCCCTCTGGTGTGCGGGCAGCCCGGGTTCTGCCGCTGCGACTGGTTCCAGATCCTCCCGGGCGGCCCCGCGGGTTGCAACTTCTCCACGTGTTTCGGGTTCAGCGACGTCTTCGAGTTCCTGTCCGCGCTGATGGGGATCGGCGGACTGCAGGACCTCGTCGTGGAGGGCAAGCACAAGAACGGATTCGTCCTGCACCCGTGGGCCCGCAGCATCGATGCGGCCCTCGAGGGCTTCGTCCACTGCGGTTACCGGGACCTGCGCTGCATCTATGTCTTCCTGAACCACGACCTGCGCAGGCGGGATGGGTTGATCTACGACGCCACGTTCGGCAGGATCTACACGAGCCTGGACGACCTGATCGCCCAGAATGTCGTGTCCTGGGACGGCAACAACGCCGAGCTCGATTCTGGAGCTGCCTGCTTCCGATCGGTAGGGTATGGGCAGTGGTTCTTCTGGGGACTCGAGGAAGAGCTTGGCGCCTGCAAACCACCGCGCGGGCGGGACCGGGAGCTCGCGCCGGAGCCATCCGGGCCTCCGGACCCCGCGATCGGTGTCCGCGACAAGGCGGCGACGTTCGTGCACCGCTCGGTAAAGGCGCGGATCATCCGGGACACGCACGAGGTGGCAGTCACCGCGAACGTCAGCAGGACGGTCGCCGGCACTTACTCTGTCGATGCCCGGTTGGCCCGCGGCGGCGAGACGATCGCCTACGGCAACATCATCCTCCATTTGGACCAGGAGGGCGACGAGCCGGTGAGCTTCAGGTTCCCCTTGAAGGAGCTGCCGGACAAGCACGACGGCTTGACCCTCACGGTCGTGCTCTATTCGATGCAGCCCCCGCGGCACCTGGACGACGCGCAGATCGACCTCACCGCACTCCTCAAGCCGCGCCCATGACGGAGACGCCCGAGTACCAGAGCACCGCGAAGAAATGGCACACGCTGCCCGCCATCACGAACAAGTGCCACACCAGGTGGGCGAACAGCAGGCGGTGCCAGGCGAAGAAGATGACCCCGGCGCTGTAGCTCACGCCCCCGGCCAGGAGCCAGGACACTCCGCTGGGGGCGACGTGCGTGGTCAGCGGCCCGAAGGCGATCACCACGAGCCACCCCATGACGAGGTAGAACGCCGCTGAAGTCTTCGGGAACCGGAATCCCAGGAAGGTCTTGAAAAGGATTCCGCCCACCGCCAGCACCCAGATCGCCACCAGCAGCGACCATCCCCATGGCCCGCGCAGCGCTCCCAGCGTGAAAGGCGTGTAGGTGCCCGCAATCAGCAGGTAGATGGCGGAGTGGTCGAGCACCCGCCAGAGCGCCTTGTTGTGCGGCGGGCAGGAGTGGTACACGGTCGACGCTGTGTAGAGCAGGATCAGCATCGTCCCGAAGACTGCACTGCCCACGACCTGCCAGATGTCCCAGCGCTCCAGCGCATTCAGGACGAGCACCGGGAGGGCCACGAGGCTCGCCACCAGGCCGATGCCGTGGCTGATGCTGCAAGCCTTCTCTTCCGCGGAGGTCAACGGGCGTCTCATGAGGCGGAGTATGCTACTGCATCCTGCCGAGGCTCTTGACCCATGCACCTGCGAAGAGCGCGATCGCGGCGCGCGTTGTGGACGCGCTCGCCTCCTGCCTCTTCACGAGCGCGCCTGGGACATCTCCCTGGAACTGGGCTCAAGTTTCTGCAGGCAGATCCACAACGCCACTTTTAAATCGACCGACTTGGCTCCCTGTCGTGCCGATTCGTTACCGAGGTGAGGAGAGCGCAGCTCTCGAACGGAATCATTTCTTGGGTCTCCTTGTCCGCTCGACTCTCAAGCATGGCTCTCCGTAATGACGAAGGATAGATCTACGGCATCTGCCCGCGCTGCGCCCAGACCGCCCGCGAAATGTCCGCGATGGCCTTGTCCGCTTCCTTCTCGTCCTGGAAGCCGGCGGTGAGGACTACCAGGACGTACGGCTTCTCCCCCGGCGGGAAGAC
>Ga0190265_10003006_pt1 | contig 11463 bp, 7 predicted proteins | sample Popmic124T_FD_133135 | JGI IMG/M metagenome (GOLD analysis project Ga0190265, IMG submission 133135) | Populus adjacent soil microbial communities from riparian zone of Indian Creek, Utah, USA - 124 T | ecosystem: Environmental > Terrestrial > Soil > Riparian zone | place: USA: Utah | collected...
GAACCGCCACGCCGCGCCGCGCCACTGCTCGCCGAACAGCAGCACCATGAACTGGGGGGCCACGGTGATCAGGCCCGCGAACAGCGGAAACGCGATCAGCGTCGTGGACATCACCACCTTGTGATACGCGCGTCGAAAGCGATCGGGCTCGTCCTGGAGCATCGCGAAGGCACGAAACACCACGCCGGGTCCCCCGGTGTTCAGCCTGACCAGAAATCGGTTCATCGTGCTGTAGGCCTTGTCGTAGAGCCCAAGCGACTCCATCCCGAACAGGCGGCCAATCAGCAGGTTGTCGAGATTCTGTGCCGAGAAGTCGAGCAGGCGTTTGGCATGGACGCCGGCGCCGAAAGCGATCACGTCCCTGAGCGCCTGTCGGGAAAAGGCGAACGACGGCCGCCAGCGCGCGTACCATATCCGCGAGACGTTCAAGACCACGGTCGACACGATGCGCCCGTAGACCATGCTCATGTAGCTGAAGCCCCACCACGCGAAAAGGACGGTCGACACGCCGTAGGTCAGGCTGAAGTACCAGTCGACCAGTGTCGTTTCCTTGTAGCGCATCTCGCGTGACAGCAGTGCCGCCGGCACCGAGCCGAAGGGCGCAATCAGGAACGCGATCGCCGCAACGGGAAGGATCGCGCCGGCTTCCGGCGTGTCGTAGAAACGAGCGACCGCCGGGGACAGCGCCGTCAACGCCACAAAGCTAATCACGCCGGCACCCAGGTTGACGACGAAGACCGTGGAGAGGTGAATGGGTTCCACTACCTTCGCGCGAACCAGAGCCGCGTTGAAACCCAACTCGCCCAGTTTGCCGGCGAGCAACGCGAAAAAGCTCGCCGCGGCGGCGATGCCGAACTCCCGCGGCGTCAGGATTCGGGCCAGCACCATCGAGAGCGGAAAGATCAGGAGCTCTGTCACTCCTTCGCGGAGAAACGACCACACGACGCCCCGTGTGGTTCTCTTGCCGATGGCTTTCTCCGCCTGTGGTTGAGACGTCCTGGTCACTCGAACTACAACCCCTCAGAAAGGTTTATCGGCAACGCAGCTGAGGCACACGATCATGATTTGCCGGGGCGGCCAAGCCGAAGCAGCGCCAGTTGCTCAGAGACCAGGCCGACCAGAAACGCGAAGGCCGAGAAGAGAATCAACAGCAGGGCACCGTTGGGAATTCGTCCACCCGCCGCAATCGACACCGCAGCGTAGCTTGCGCCGATAACGAACGTTCCCGCACTGAGCGGCGCGAAAATGCGTAACGGACTGTAGATCATCGTGACCCTGAGCAGGATGAGGAAGAATCGCGCTCCGTCGCGCGCCAGCCGCACCTTCGATCTGCCGGCGCCTGGCCGGCCCTCGAACGGCTCGAACTTCACGTTGTAGCCGGCCTTGATGAACGCCAGGGTGGTTGTGGTCGGTGTGGAGAAGCCGTTGGGAAGCAGATATTGAAAGTCCAGCACGCGCGAACGTCGCGCCGCCCGGAAGCCCGACGTCAAGTCCGGTATTCGCATCTCCGTGAGATACGATGCCAGTCCGTTCAGCACGGTGTTGCCCCAGCGCCTCGCCCACGATGTCTGTGTAGACGGCAGCCGTGCACCAACTACCAGGTCGAACTCGCCCAAAGGCCGTATCAATCGGCAGGCGTCTTCGGGGGGATGTTGCCCGTCGGCATCCAGGATCAGAATGAATTCGCCGGTGGCGTGCGTCAGGCCGGTCTTGATCGAAGCCCCGTTTCCCTTGGTATACGGATGCCGGATGACCCGCGCTCCCGCCTCGTGGGCACGGTCGCCTGTGCCATCGGCCGACCCGTCGTCCACCACGATCACCTCGCGCCACCGGGCCAGTTCGAGAAGCCGGCCCACGACGTCCGCCACACTGCCGGCCTCGTTCAGTGCAGGGATTACGACAGACACGGAAGAAGGCTCTGCCAAGAATCCCTTATGGAGGAATTGTACCGCCGGTGGCTGACGCGTCCGTAGCAGCCAGCCGCAAGGCGTGAATCGCGATGGCGCGCCAGTTTCTTTCCAGTTCGACCTTGCGACGCGCTGCGCCCCCAAGCCGAAGACGCAGGCCCGGATCGTCGATGGCGGCCCGCAGAACAGCGGCCAGTGCGCCAGCGTTTCCCTGTTCGAACAGCAGGCCGTCCGCACCATCGTCGATCAGATCGCGGATGTTGTCCAGCCGGGGCGCCACCACGGCGCGAGCCATCGACATGTACTCGACGAGCTTCATCGGTGACGCCACGCCGGTTCGTTCGTCGGGCACCACCGCTACGTCGAATGCCGCCACATGATCGCGAACCTCTCGATGTTCGACCCGGCCCGTGATGATCATCCGCCCGGCGAGCCCCAGTGCGTCGGCGCGTTCTTCGATAGCGTGCCTGGCCGGCCCGTCGCCTACAAGAAGCAGCTGGGCCTCGGGTATCGTGCTGACGGCCTCGAGCAGCAGTTCCAGTCCATGCCACTGACGGAGGATCCCCACCCAGCCGATGGTGGTCTTACCCGCAAGCCGGTGACGGCGACGCACCGTCTCGACGCCCGCCTGCCCGATGTCGAAGTAGTTCGGGTCGGCCCCATTCGGCAGCACGTGAACCGGCCGCCGCGCCAATGTCCTGATCTGGTCGGCGAGGGGCGTGGAGACGGCTATGACGACGGACGCGAGGCTGAGCGCGTACCTCTCGAACCGGGCTGCCAGTGATCGGAGAGCCAGCGGCTCGAACTCGTGATAAGCACCTTGCGAGAACAGGCTGTTCACCTCGAGAATCGTCGGCACGCCGTCCCACCGCGCTGCGGCAAGCGTGGCAATGTCGTATCGTGCGTGGCGCTTGTAGACGACATCGGCCCGCCATTGACGTATCGAACGCCTGGCGTCGATGAGCTCTGGGACGTTCAGGCATGCAGCCGAAACCTCCGCCGCCCACGCCGGCAAAGTATTTCGTACCTTGTCCACGAGTCCCGGTCTTCCCAGGCTTCCATCCGATCCTGCGAGACCCCGTACAAGCACCTCATGTCCGAGAGATCGGAATGCCTCCACCATCGACGTGATGTGGATGCCCTCGGCTCCGTCTGCCAGGGTTCGGTGGTGATAGATGATCCGCACGTGGGGCAGTTACGAGGTGAGGAGCGCCACTTCGTCGCTCAGCGTGTCGGCGGCCTGCACGCTTGCCAGCGAGGCCACGATCGTCCCCCGGTTCTCGAGCACGTGTTCCACGGCTCGCGCCATGTCTTCCGCATCGTCAGCGGAGTAGGTGATCACCGTCGCCGGCCGGTTGCCGTTCTCGCACGCGACAACCGGGACCTTCAGGGCCAGCGACTCGAGAACCGACGACGCCACTCCATCCGTGATGGGAGTCCTCAGGTACAAGGCCGAGCGTTGGAGGACGGTCAGGAAGACTTCGTGGTCCAGGTCGTCGATCAGGCAGATTCGCGGTGCAATACCAAGCCGCTCAATGGCGGCCTCGACCGCCGGCCTGACGCCAGGGTCTGAGTGTCCCGCCAGGCCGCACAGCAGCAGGCCGACGTCCGGCCGCCGGTCCATCACTCGGGCCATGCCTTCGATGAGTGTGACCGGAAAGAACAACGGCCGCATGCGTACGTAGCTGAAGACGGCGGTGGGATACGAGCGCAGAAAGTTCTCGATGGCATCGGGCAGCGGGGCGAGCCTGAACTCCAGGTACTCGCGGCTGAAGGCCGGAATAGGCTCGATCTTGGACGGTGCAACCCCATACCCCGCGATACAGGCTTTTACCGCCTCGCTGTTGCAGACGATGCGCCTCGGCAGCCGGAACAGCACTTTGTACAGCCACACGAACCGGGGCCCACGATCCTGTGGAAAGTAGCGCTGAATCGCACCGGCGTGGAACGTGAGATAGCCGCGGTGGCCGGCGATCCGGTTGAGCAGCAGTGCGAGAATCGCCAGCAGCGTCCCCTTCAACGCGTCGCCGTTGGCGTGCGCGTGGACCACGAACCCCTGCCGGGAAAACCGCCACACTTTCCGGACGAAGTCGAAACCGCCGAGCACCATTTCGTATTCGTCGCTCGGAATCGCGCGGCTCGTGCCGATGTTCAGAACCACGCACCGGTGACCGTCGGCTTCGAGACGCTTCTTGAGAAACTCGACGCGGATGCCCCAACCCGCTCGCGGGGGAGGGTACGAGGAAACCTCCAATATGCGCTTCTGCGCCACGGCAATCACGGCAGACGCGTTTCACGCATCCGGTTGATTCCGGCCGGCAGACGTCCGAGATCCAACTCGACGAACGTGCCCTGCAGCAGCGCGTGCTCCGCGGCCTTCCCGTCGGCCGTAGTACAAACGGCCACGCGCGCGTCGGTCCTGATCGGTCCATTCGCCCCCAACCCGGCGGCTGTGACCCAATCGATTGCGTCGGCGTGTGCCACCGCCACGATCGCCTGATCGCCGGCGCGACCCGCCCACAGGCGTTCGGGGCGGATTGCACGGCCGGCGAGAACGGTTAGCAGGGTCACCGCAGTCCCCTGCATTCGGCCACGCAAGGTCAGGCGAGGAGCCGGTTGCCGAACGCCCAGACTGGTGCAGATCCAGCCATCGTGCGGCCCGGTGCCTCCGGCCGCGGTTTCGGCGGTCCACTCGATATTTCCAACCCAGGCAACGTCGGCGACCTCTCCGAATTGCGCGGTGGAACCCGCTCCGTGGCGGAGGCCACCAGGCGCAAAATGGAAGTTCACCTCGATGTCGTGCGCCCCATGTCCCACGAACTCGTCGTGGATCACGACGTAAGAGCCGGGCCTTCGCCACACCGCGCGGCGGTGCCTGACTGGATGTTTGCCGCGCGCGTATCCGTCGTGCGAACCAACCACCCAGGCCTGCCGTTCATCGGTCCACCAGTCGTCGACGGTGACACGATAACTGTGCGACCACGCCATCTTTCCGATGTGCCGCGCCTGATCGCGGCCGTCCACACGTGCGGTGTTGTGCGCCGCCGTTTCGCGAAAGTAGGACTCCCATTCACCGCCACAGTTGTAGGCGTAAAAGCCCGAATCCACCAGCACCGGGGCTCCGCCAAGCCAGACGACCACTGACAGGCAGTCCGCATGGCCATGCATCGAATTGGGTACGGCGTCGGGACGCATTCCCGCCGCCTGCTCACCCACATCCACGCACACATAGTCCGCGGCCGGCGACCACTCGCTTCGGCTGACTGCGTAGCCGCTGCTCGCGAGTAGCGCGGCACGGCTGGGTGGCGCAACCGGCTCGAGTGCCTGAAACGCGGACAGACCATCAGGTCCCAGCAGCCACAGGGCATCCTCGTGAAAGCGGCCAGCCACCGCCTTGAAGTCGCCGCGTCGATACATCACTGCGCCGACAGCCAGATACGGCCGAAAGTTCCAGAACTCTAGGTGCTCCATCCGAATCGGTTTTCCGTCGTCGGCCCCACCGATGCTGGGCGTGGTGCCGTCGGGCTGCGACAGGAGCATGCTGAACTCGAGCGCGCGCTCGATCGCGTCGCGGATGGAGGTGGGCAGCTCGACTCCATTCGCGCGGGCCAGCAAGTAGACGAGGATGTAGAAGCCGGTCGTGGCGTGGTGGTAGAACGTCGACTGTTCCACGGAGCCACCGTCCGTGTAGAACTGCTCTTCGAGGCGTTCGTGCAGTACCGCAAGCCCCTCCCTGCGCCACGCTGCGGCCTCCTTGAACTCGGGAAATGAGACCCCCAATGCGTACAGAGCGGCGGCCTCACCGATCAGGTGGTTGTACGGGCTCGAGTGGTGTTCGAGATGCCTGGAGAGGAACCGCCCATGATCGTAGAAGCCGGTCAGCCACTCGAGGTGGAACTCAGACGACAGGCGAGTACGCGTGAGCGAGTACGCCCACAGCCAGGACCACGTCCTGAAGGCCGGCTCGAGTGCACAGGACCAATTGACACCCAGACCGTACGGGTTGGACTGCAGCCAGCTGCGGACTATTCGCTGGAGCGCCAGCAGACTGTCATCGGCCCCCGTCAGCCATGCGGCCTTCGCCAGGTCGATCAGAAACTGGTGGCGGTTCAGCTCCCACACATGCTTCACATCACCGAATCCGACGTCGCCACCATGAATTGGAACGTCGGCGTGATACGACGCGGGCCATTCGCGCCCCGTGACCGGGTCCTGCTGCCACGGAACGTCGCCTTCGAATCGGAACGTCAGGCCGAAAAAGGAGAACTCCCCCCTGCGAACCGCCGCCGCCTCGCGTAACGTGCCGGCGGTTTCGGCGGCGTAGTCGGCGTCCAGCACCGCGCGCATCCGATCCCCAAGATCAATCGACGGAAACCACCTTGGACCACTGCTGCTTCTCGCCTCGAGCAATCGCGTCCGCCAGTCTCCTTGTCGCAGGTCCCGCCGAAGCGCCTCGTGCAGTCGCGAGGGGCTGGCGAAGGCGCCCGCCTGCCAGCGCCGCCGCTCGTAGGCCAGATACGCCCGGTACCGCAGCCGCGACCCCAGCTCCTCAGGCGACGCAGCCCTGAGCTTCTGCAGCCTCACGCCGTATGAGGAGATGCCCATTGGAGCGTGCTAGGCGCCGGCGGAAGCGATGGTGCGGCGGATCCACCCAAGGTGCCGGGAAGCGACGAACCGGTTGAAGGCGCTGGCGGGGAACGGAGCCCGCTTTGTCACGAGCGTCCCGAAATGATTCACCGTGTGAAGCAATACAAGCACCTGGAACATCGGGTGGCTCGGGTTCAGACCGGGATCGAATCCACGCAACAGTGCGGCTTGAAGTCGGCCGATGCGGGCCCTATCGAACTGCGGCTTGAACTTCAGGAAGTCAATTTGTGTGTAGAACCTGGCGAGGTCATGGAGTTGCACGCCTCTATGAGTCATCGTGAGATCGAGCACCACCACACGAGGGCCCGCCGCGAGCGTGTTCCCAGGCGTGAAGTCGCCGTGTATGGCCACTTCCATCAGGTCCTGCGGTTCGATCTCGCCTCGCCTGGCTGAAAGGTACTGCAACACCCCGCGACGGTCGGTCTCCGTGAAGGACGAGTTCGTGTCGGCAGCCAGTCGCTGCACCCTCAGGTCAACGTACTCAATGAGTTCGTCGAACGAGAACGTTGTGGCGCCGCCCTCGATCTCCTGGAATCGACGCACCCAGTGGCCGGCATGTCCGAACAGTGTCTCCAGTTTCTCGAGCGCACTGGCGCTGCCGCGCCACCGCACCGCATGGGTTTCAAGCACCCGCAGCAGGTTGGGCCCGCATACTTCCTCGGTGACTATCGCCAACGGTTCGTCGAAGCACGCAATTGGACGCACGACCGACACGGCCGCGTCGTTGGCAAGAACGCGGTGCACCCGGGATGTGGTGTCGAAGTCGCGCCGGAAACGCGATCGGATCGTCGGCAGGGACGGGCCTCCGGCAATCGCTTTTCCCAGCTTGATATAGATGCCGTTCGTGCCTGACGTGGACTGGACCCTGGCGCGCAGGAGATCGGAGTAGGGGCGGATCTCCTTGCGAACGGCGGTAATCCTGGCTTCCTCTACGCCGAAATACTGCCGGCTTCCGTGTTCGAGTCGCTGGATGACCTGCTGAAAGCGGTCGTCCTCATGCGGCATGAGCGTGCACGGGGACGTCCTCCGCCGCCCTCACGGCTTCGCTTGCCTGCACGCGATCCATGGCCAGCGCCAGGGCCGTAATCCAGTAGATGCCCTCGGAATACAGACGGTCCGAAAAGAACGCAGAGATCAGACAGGCGATCAGCCCGACGATGAGGGCGAGTGCGCGGTAATAGTAGTACGCGCTTCCTGCCGCGATCGCGACACGACGGTTCCTGAGCAGCAGGCGGAAGATGGCGAGCCACAACATCATCCACAATGCGATTCCCTGCACGCCATATTCGGTGGCCACCAGGACTATCGTGTTGTGCGGCGCGCGCTCTTCACCTTGATGCCTCTCCGCAAGTTGCGCAGAGTACCTCGGGATCAGAATGTGGAAGCCATGCGCGCCGGCGCCGAGTGGGTAGTCGGAGATAATCCGCCCTGCCTGCCGCCAACCCTCCAGGCGGCCCTGGCTGGAGCCGTCCTGCTCGTAGTTCGCGATTCCGAGCTGGCGAGTAATGTACTGGGGATCCGCGAGAACCAGGAAGCCGCTGACGACGGCCGCGCACATCACGATCGATTTGGCGCGGTGCCCTTTCCTCGCGAGCAGGAACAGGCTGCCCAGGCCCATCACCAGCCCGACGGTGCTGCCGCGGCTGTTGCACAAGATGATCGTGTTGACGGTGAGCGGCAGGGAGATGGCACCGATAGCCTTCTGCAGTTTGGAGACGCCATTCATCAGCGTGATGACGACCAACGGCAACATCAGCACCAGGTGATTCGCGGCCATGTTGTCGTTGAGGGTGTCGCCGGAGCCGATTCTAACCAGCCGGCCAGCCTCCCGCTTCGGGTCGGTGTAGGCCTCCCATCCCCACACCGCCACCCCGGTCACGTTGGCGAGGATGAAGAGGACGATCGAACGGCGCGATCTGATGCTCAACAGCAGCAGAGTGGGCATCAGCACGCCGACCTTCACCCAGTAGATGGACTTGTCGAGAGCCCAGGTGCGATCGAGCGGGAACGCGACGTTTACGAGCAGCAGGTTCAACGCGAACAACGACCACCAGAAGAGGACCTTCTTGTCCACCTTCGGCAAGGGTGCGAAGTTGTCGCGTTTCATCACGGCGGCCGCGAGCGCCGATACCGCAAAGATGGAGGTGACGATCAGGTTCCAGCGTAGCCGTGGCAGCTCGTTGCCCCACCACTGGAAGCCCGGGCGCCGGTAGTACTCCGTCATGACACCCATCACGCCCCAGATGGGATTGGCCCATGTCGCCAGGCTGAAGCCTGAGTACATAGCCAGCCACAGCATCGCTGTCCTTGACATCAGGACACCGGCTCGTGGTTAGGTCGGCTCGTTGCCGTCGCTGCGGGGATAGGCCCCCTTCGGTTGCTGCGCACTGAAAAAATGGCCTAAAGCAGTCAATTATACTATCGACCTGTCCATGGAGTCCCGATACAGCGCCACAGGAATGCCTCCGGAGTCAGCTGTGGCGACTGTGCGCGAGACGGCCTCCACAGCAGGATCCGGCTCACCCCAGAAGTCACTCGCCAGCAGCGCAGGCGCGTTGCTGGCCGCGAAGATCGTGTTCGTTCTGGCCGGCTACGCCATCTACGTCGGCTTGTCACGCCTGCTCTCCCAGGCGCAGTTCGGCACGTTCCTCGTCGTCAACAGCGCCATCGCCGTGCTGAATGCCGTGTTCGTTTCAGGGACCATTCAGACTGTCTCGCGGTTCGTGGCGCAGGGGCCCGAAGGTGCCGCCGGAGTGCTGCGTTCGGCGCTGCGGCTCAACGCAGTGCTGGCGGGGGTGATCGCCGGGGCGTTCTTTCTGGCTGCACCGCAGATCGCGTCGCTGCTCAATGATCCTCAACTTGCGCCCTATCTGCGTGTCGCGGCGGTGATTCCTCTCGCCTACGCGTTCTACGCATCGATGATTGGCTTTGCCAACGGCCTGCGGCGGTTTCAGCTCCAGGCTGGATTCGACGTCTGCTTCTCGGTCATAAAGGTCGCTCTGGTAGTCGGCTTGGCCTGGGCGGGCTACGGTGCCTTCGGTGCTGTGTCGGGGTTTTCCACCGCCGCCGTGCTGATCCTGCTGGCGTCGTGGTGGACGATTGGGCGTCCGGCCGTCAGCGCGGGCCCAGGCCCGGCGCCGTCGGCTGGGACGCTGCTTCGATTCGAGCTGGCCGTCATGGGCCACGTGGGGTTCACCAACCTGCTGATGCAGCTGGATCTGCTGCTGGTTCAAAGCTTGAGCGTGGCCGGCCAGGCCAGCATCGCCGCGGCCGCCTACGGATCCGCCAGCAAGCTCGCGCAGATTCCGTACAGCGTCCTGGTGGCATTGAACTTCTTGATTCTCCCGATCATTGCCCGTTCCTTCGCCCAGTCTTCGAAGGCGGAGACGGCTCAATACGTCAAGCAGGCTCTCCGGCTCGGGACCGCCCTGTCTGCGGGGCCAGCGTTGGTGCTCGCTTGCCTGGCGGTCCCTTCCATCACCCTGGTCTTTGGCGCGCAATACGCGGCGGCAGGACCGACCCTCGAGGTGCTGGCGCTTGGCTATGTGGCGTTCTCGGTCTGGACGTTGGCCGCCACCGTTGTAAACGGGATAGGAAGACCCACTGTCTCCCTGGGCCTGGCTGTTGCCACGGTTCTCGCCCAGTTGCTCCTGGCACGAACGCTGATCCCAGAGCACGGCCTTATGGGCGCGGCCATCGCCAGCTCGATCGCATACCTGGCTGGGCTCGCGGCGATCGGGTCATATCTCTGGTTTTCGTTTGGCCCGGTTGTACCATGGGCCACGCTGGCGAGAGTGGTTGTCGCCGGCGGCGTGCTGTTCACGGTGTCGATGACCCCTGTCGCACAACTTCCAGTGCTGATCGCCGCGCCCCTGCTCGGCCTGCTGTACCTCATGGTGCTGACCCTGCTTGGTGAATGGCGCACGGAGGATCTGAAGGCGGTTATGGCCAGGCGCCCTCTAGCGGCATCCCGTTGACCGCTGTCCGCGGCACCGCACAACGGGCCGCGCGCGCGCTGCGCCTCGTGGTCATCACGTCGTCGTACCCGACCCCGACCCATCGTGTCGCGTCCGCCTTCCTCGAGGACTGGGTCGAGGCGTTGCGGCAACGCGGACATTCGGTTGTGGTGGTCGCTCCGGCGGACGAGGCTGGACCACGAGCAGAACCCGAATGCGCACGCCGAGAGGACGCGTTTTTCCAATACCTGCCGTGGGCGCGGCTCCAGACTCTGGCTTACGGCGCCGGGATGTATGACAACGTCCGGAGAAACCCTCTCAGGCTGCTTCAGGTGCCCGCGTTTCTTCGTGGACAGTACCGGGCCGCTCTGTCAATGGCCGAACGCGCGGATCTGGTGCACGCGCATTGGCTGTTTCCGGCGGGTCTGGTCGGAGCCTGGGTAAAGCGCCGGACCGGGTGTCCGCTGGTTGTCACGATTCACTCCACTGATCTGCACCTGCTTCGCATGGCTCCCGGGGGCGCCAGTCTCGCTCGGTACATCTTGCGGCACGCCGACCGCCTGCACTTCGTGTCCCAGCATCACCGGCGGCTGATGCGCGAGTGGCTGGGGCACGCGCTTCCCCCGTCGTACATCGTGCCAATGGGCATTCCCGAGGCCTTCGTCGACGCTCCGCCGGCGGCCTTGCGCCCGGTTCCCAGGGTCGGATTCATCGGTCGCCTGATACCGGTGAAGGGCGTGGATCGGCTGCTGCGGGCATGCGCCGCACTGCGGCTCGGCGAGGTGTGGATAGCGGGGCACGGGCCGGACCGCTACGGCTTGGAGCGCCTGGCCCGTGCGCTGCAATTGAACGTGACCTTTGTCGGCTCGGTTGCTGGTCGCGCGAAGATGGGCTTCCTCGATTCGTGCGATCTCGTCGTGTTCCCCTCCCTCAGATACTCGACGGGCAGGGGA
>Ga0190265_10003007_pt1 | contig 11461 bp, 7 predicted proteins | sample Popmic124T_FD_133135 | JGI IMG/M metagenome (GOLD analysis project Ga0190265, IMG submission 133135) | Populus adjacent soil microbial communities from riparian zone of Indian Creek, Utah, USA - 124 T | ecosystem: Environmental > Terrestrial > Soil > Riparian zone | place: USA: Utah | collected...
GAGCCCTACCATCGCGCGCGATGAACCTCGCCATCCTTCTGCCACTGTGCATCGGCGCTGCAGCCGTGCTCCAGGCCACGATGAATCGACAGATCGCCGAGCGCTGGGGCATGGCCTCGGCGGTCTTGCTCAACACGTCGATCGCCGGGGTCTGTAGCATCGCGCTGCTCGGGTACTGTCTGAGCGCCGGAGCGCGTACCGGCCTGCTGCGCGTGACGTTCGACCCGGCGAGCTTCCGCTGGTGGTGGCTGCTGCCGGGGGTCTTCGGCTTCTCGATCGTCGTGGGTCTGCCCTGGGCGATCGGCAAAGCCGGTGCGCTGGTGACCTTCGTCGCGCTGGTGGCGGCGCAGATGCTGACCAGCGCGCTCTGGGATCGCTACGCGCTGAACGTGCCCTGGGACGCTTCGCGCGGGCTCGGCGCAGCGCTGGCGATCGTCAGCGTGTGGCTCGTGGGCAGGCACTGATTGCAGGAAGGTCACGCCACCGGGTCGACGTCGACCGCGACGCGCAGCTCGTGTTGGCCGCCGCCGAGGATCACGCCGCGGATCGGGGTGACGTCGGCGAAGTCGCGGCCAAAGGCGATCGAGACATGCTCGTCGCTCGGCAGCACGTCGTTGGTGGGATCGAAGTCGACCCAGCCCTGGCCGGGGACGAACGTCGCGAACCACGCGTGTGAGGCGTCGGCGCCGACCAGCTTGGGTTTGCCGGGCGGCGGGCGGGTGAGCAGATAACCGCTGACGTAGCGGCCGGGCAGGCCGAGCGCGCGCAGGCAAGCGATCGCGACGTGCGCGAAGTCCTGGCACACGCCGCGCCGGTCATGCAGCACCTCGAGCACCGGCGTGCTGATATCGGTGGCGCTCGGATCGTAGGTGAAGTCGGCGTGGATACGCCCGACCAGGTCGCGCACGCCCTCGAGCATCGCGCGCTGGGCAGGGAACGAGGGCAACGCATAGTCGCGCAGCTCGTCGAGGATCGGCACGTGGGGTGATTCGAAGCTCATCGCGTACGCGTCGAGCGAGTCGCGGTTGTGATCGCTGCGCAGCTGATCGCGGACCTGTTCCCAGGCCGGGGAGCCGTGCAGGAGCGGGGGCGGCAGCTCGCTGAGCTCGACCAGGCTGCGCGCGATCACCTCCAGCTCGCGGTGCGGCTCGCTCAAGCTGAAGCTGATCGTGCGGTTGCCGAAGTAGTCGAAGCGGCGACGGCGCGCTTCTGGCGCAGGGCTCACCGCCACGTCGTGCGAGAGCACGCGCTGGCTCTCGCGATCGCGCGGCGAGAGCCGCGCCTCGTGGTGCGAGGTCGTCACCGGCTCGCCGTAGCAATAGGTGGTGCGGTGGACCACGCGCAGCTTCACGCGACACCTTCTTGCGGCGGCTCGTTGTCGTCCATCGGTGGGAAACTCTGCAGGTCGCCTTGCGCTCCGCGCTGCGGAGTGAGCGGCGCCTCGCGTCGCAGCGCGTTCGGCGGAGCTTCGCCGAACAGCTCGCCGGGCAGAGCGTCGCTCTGCAACGCGCTCTGCAGCGCCTCGCCCGGCGGCGGGCTCGATCGGCGTTCGACCAGCGCGACCTGCGGCTCGTGCACGCCGTCGTCATATCCGAGGTGGCGCGAGACCGACGCATGGGCGAGGTAGCGATCGGAGAGCGAATCGGACAGCGCGGGGATGCGCGTCGCGAGATCGAGCAGCAGCGCGGACAGAGCCGGGCGCTCGCCGCGCGCGTCCTCCTCGCACAGGCGCTCGACGTCGCAGAGCCGCAACATCGTCAACATACCCAGCACGCTGCGCTCCTGTGCGCTGCGCAGGCCGTTCTCCGCTTGTGGCAGCTCGGCGAGGTAGCGACCGATCGTGTCGAGCTGGTAGATCACCGAACGCGGATTGGTCTCGTCGACCAGCAGCAGGTCGACCACCGGTGCGTGTTGCAAGCTGGCCAGGTAGCGCCTGCGGTAAGTCATGCCGCTGTCGGCGATCTCGAGCACGCTCTCGAGCAGCGGGCCTTCGCGATCGCAGCGCTGCACCAGGGTCGAGCGCAGCACGGTCACCAGACCCATCGCGCGCTCGAGCCGCCGGCCCATGTCGAGGAAACGAAACGCGTGACCGCGTGTCATGCTGTCGATCGCCAGACCGCTGAACGCCGCCAGGCGCAGGATCACGCGGTTGAGCGCGTCGTACAGCACGCCGAGCGTGTCGTGCTCGGCTTCTCGCTCGGCCATGAGCAGCTCGTCTTCGAGCGCGGCGAGCACGCGCCAGGTGTCGGTCGAGATCCGGTCGCGCACCAGCCGGCCGGTGCGCAACGTGGCGCGGACCGCGCTGTGTAGCGAGCCGGCCACGCTCTCGTCGAGCACCGCGCGTACCAGCTCGCGCTCGGCGGCGCGGAGGTCGCTCAGCGCGCCGCCCTCGAGCGCGCCGGTGTAGAGCAGCGTGGTCTGCGCGTTGAGCGCGCGCAGCAGCAGCGCGATCTCCGTGCTGCGCTCGAGGTCGCGCTGGCCACCGAGCTCGGAGAGCCGCGCACAGGCCACGCGCGTGGTGCGCGCGACGTCTTCCGCGCGTTCGGCGTAGCGCCCGAGCCAGTACAGATTGTCCGCGGCGCGGCTCGGCAGATCGCTGCCGCCGCGCGAGAGCTCGACCGGCCGGTGCACCGACGGCAGCAAGCTGAAGTGTCCGGCCGGACTGTCCGAGAGCACCCACAGATCCTTGCTGCGCGCTCCGAGCTGCAGGGACAGCTCCGTGCCCTCCTGCGTCCCGGCGACTCGCGCCAGGCCGCCCGGCATCACCACGTAGCCGCCGCGCGAAGCCACCGCGAAGCAGCGCGTGACCAGCGAGCGCGGCGTCAGCTGACCATCGTCGAGGTGCGGCGTGACCGACACCTGCACGTGCTCTTGCACCACGTAGTCCGCGGGCCGCGCGCGCAGCTTGTCGAACAGCGCCGCGCGGTCCGCCGTGCTCAGCCGCGAGGTCACGATCGGCTGCACGAAGCCGATCGGATGCGCGGGCTTGACCACCGCGTCGTTGAACATGGACTCGGCTTCGCTGAACGCCGCCGGATCGCCGCACCACACCGTGCGCACCGAGGGCAAGCGCAGCTCTTCGCCCAGCAACGCGCGCGCGAGCCCCGCCAGGTAGGGCAGGAAGGCCGCCGTGCGCAGCAGACCCGTGCCGAGCGGATTGGCGATCGCGACGTTGCCCGCGCGCGCGGCCTGCAGCAGCCCCGGCACACCGAGCAGCGACTCGGGACGCAGCTCGAGCGGATCGCAGTAGTCGTCGTTGACGCGGCGCAGGATCACGTCGACCGGCTGCAAGCCGCCCAGGGTCTTGAGCAGCACGCGATCCTTGCGCACGGTCAGATCGTTGCCGTTGACCAGGGTGTAGCCGAGGTACTGCGCCAGGTACGCCTGCTCGAAGTAGGTGGCGTTGTACGGGCCCGGCGTGAGCAGCACGATCCGCGGGTTGTCGCGATTGTGCGGGGCGAGCCCGTCGAGCGTCTCGCGCAGCGCACGGAAGAACGACGCGAGGCGCGCCACGTTGCAGTCGCGGAACGCTTCGGGCAGCACGCTCGAGATCACCAGCCGGTTCTCGAGCGCGTAGCCCGGTCCCGACGGCGCCTGCGTGCGATCCTCGAGCACGGCGAACGCGCCGCTCGGCTCGCGCACCAGATCGGCGCCGTAGATCGGCAGCCACTGATCGCGCGGCTGGGTGAAGCCGTGACAGGGGCGCAAGAACCCCGGATTGGCGAACACCAACCCGGGCGGCAGCAAGCCGCTCTGCAGCACGCGCTGCGCTCCGTAGAGATCCGCGAGCAAGGCGTCGAGCAGGCGCGCGCGCTGAACCAGACCGTCTTCGATCTGCTGGAACTCACCGGCAGAGAGCACCGCGGGGATCGGCGACAGGTTCCACGGGCGATCGGTGCCCTGCGGATCGCCGTACACGTTGTAGCTCACGCCGTTGTCGTGCAGCAGCTGCGTGGCCTTGTCCCAACGCCGATCGAGCGCGTCGTGCCCGAGCGCGTGCAGCTGCTGGAACAGCGCGCGGAAGTGCGGCCGCACCACTCCGTACTGGTCGCGCAGCTCGTCGTAGACCCCCGACGACGTCGGATAGCCGCTGACCAAATCGGCCGGGCCGCCGCTGGTATCGGGGGGAGCCATCGCAGAAAAGAGAATGTCACAGGAAGGCGGGAAGACGGGAAGTCAGCGCTGAATTTTTGGACTTCCCGCCTTCCCGTCTTCCTGTGAATTCAGTCCGAGCTACTTCACCGCCCGCCGCAGATCCAAGGTCAGCGGCAGATCGCGATTGGGCTCCGCGGGCGGTGCACCGCGCGATCCCAGGCTGTGGCCGAAGGGCCAGAAGCGGCTCGCGCGGCGCGCTTCCGCCTCGAGCGCGTTGGTCGGGAACACGTGGTACGCACGCCCGCCCGGGTGCACCGCGTGATAGGTGCAGCCGCCGAGCGCGTGCTCCGACCAGGTGTCGAGCAACTCGAACACCAGCGGTGTGTGCGGCTCGATCGTGGGATGCAACGCGGTCGGCGGCTTCCAGGCGCGATAGCGCACGCCGGCCACGAACTCACCGGTCGTGCCGGTGGGGTGGAGCGGGACGCGCCGGTCGTTACACGTGACCACGTAGCGGCTGCCGACCAGGTTTCGCGCCAGCACCTGCAGGCGCTCGACCGATGAGTCCACGTAGCGCACGGTCGCGCCGGCCACCGACTCCTCGCCCAGCACGTGCCACGGCTCGATCGCCTGGCGCAGCTCGAGCTCGATGCCGTCGACCGCGATGCGCCCGAGCAGCGGGAAGCGGAACTCCTGTTGCGCCTCGTACCAGCCGGCCTCGAACGCGAACCCGGCCGTGCGCAGATCGCGCAGCACGTCGCGGAAGTCCTGGCCGATGAAGTGCGGCAGCATGAAGCGATCGATCAGCTGCGTGCCCCAGCGCATCGGCTTGCGCGTGTACGGCTTGCGCCAGAACCAGGCCACCAGCGCGCGCACGAGCAGCTGCGCGGCGCAGCTCATGCGGGCGTCGGGCGGCATCTCGAACGCGCGCAGCTCGAGCAGACCTTGCCGGCCCGCGCTGGAGTCGGGGCTGTACAGCTTGTCGATGCACAGCTCGGTGCGGTGGGTGTTGCCGCTCGAGTCGATCAACAGATGGCGGAACAAGCGGTCGACCAGCCACGGCGGCGCCTCGCCGCGCTGCGCCGCGAGCGTGTCGAAGGCGATCTCGAGCTCGTACAGGCTGTCGTGCCGCGCCTCGTCGAGCCGCGGCGCCTGACTGGTCGGACCGATGAACAGGCCGGAGAACAGATAGGACAGCGACGGATGATCGAGCCAGTAGCTGAGCAGGCTGCGCAGCAAGTCCGGGCGGCGCAGGAAAGGGCTATCGGGCGCGGTCGGCCCGCCCAGGGTGAAGTGGTTGCCGCCGCCGGTGCCGGAGTGCCGGCCGTCGACCATGAACTTCTCGGTCGCCAGCCCGCACTCGTGGGCCTCGGCGTAGAGCACGGTCGTGACGTCGACCAGGTCGCGCCAGCTGCGCGTGGGGTGGATGTTCACCTCGATCACGCCCGGGTCGGGGGTGACCTGCAGCCGCTCGAGCCCCGGATCCTTGGGCGGGTGATAGCCCTCCAGCTGAATCGGCAGACCGAGCTCGGACGCGGTGTCCTCGATCGCCGCGATCAGCGCGACGAAGGCCTCCAGCTCGACCAGCGGCGGCATGAACACGTGCAGGATGCCGTCGCGCGGCTCGACGCAGATCGCAGTCCGCACCACGCCCCGCGCCGATTGCAACGGCACGATCACGGCGCCAGGCTCGATCTCTTCTTCGGGCTCGCGCGGACCATCGCCCATGCTCTGCAGGCGCAGCGCTCCGCTCGACGGCAGCGGCCCGCGCGGCGCGAACGGGTCGATCTCGAAGTGCTGCTCGCTGTCCCCCGCCGCCGACCACGGCAGCGAATCGAGCGGCAGCCGGTAGCCCATCGGCGAGTCGCCGGGCAGCAGGTACATTCGCTCGGCGCGCAGGAACCACGGCCCGCTGCTCCAGCGCAGCCCGGCTTGCGTGAAGCTCGCGCGCAGCGGCAGCGCGAAGCCGACCTCGGTCTGCAGCCCGCGCTCGAACACCTTGCGCACGCGCTCGCGATCTTCCGGGTTCTCGAGCTTCGAGTCGAACGGATCGACGTTCACCGGCAAGCGCCGCTCGCGCCACAGATAGTAGAAGACGTCTTCGTATCCGGCCTGCACGTGCGCCGGGTCGACCCCGAGCCGCTTGGCCAGGCCCTTGGCGAACAGCTCGGCCTCGCGCACGCCGTGCCCCGCGGGGTCGTCGTCGCGCGCGATCAAGCTCGGATCGTTCCACAGCGGCTCTCCGTCACGGCGGAAGTAACAAGAGAACGCCCAGCGCGGCAGCGGCTCACCCGGGTACCACTTGCCCTGCCCGTGATGCAGCACGCCGCCCGGCGCGAAGCGGCGCTCGAGCCGGCGGATCAGCCGGTCCGCGTACCCGCGCTTGGTCGGACCGGACGCGGTGGTGTTCCACTCGTCGCCTTCCGGATCGCTGGCTGCCACGAAGGTCGGCTCGCCACCCATCGATAGCCGTACGTCCTGTTGCTGCAGCTCGCGCTCGACCTCGTCGCCGCACGCGCACAGCGCGCGCCACTGCTCGGGGGTGAGCGGCTTGGTCGGCCGCGGCCGATCCTCGATCCGCAGCACGCGCATGTCGAAACCGAACTGCTCCTTGACCTTGTCGTCTTCGTTACGCGGCTCGAACCCGAACGAGCCGGTGATCGGCGCGGCCGAACGCGGATCGGGGCTGCACGCGAGCGGGATGTGGCCCTCGCCCGTGAGCAGACCGTTGGTCGCATCGAGCCCGATGAAGCCCGCGCCGGGGAGGTAGACCTCGGCCCACGCGTGCAGGTCGGTGGCGTCGGCGCTCACGCCGGCCGGCCCGCCGTCGCGCGGCGGCTGATCGGCCACCAGCTGGATCGAATAGCCCGAGACGAAGCGCGCCGCGAAGCCGAGCGAGCGCAGCGCGTTGACCATCAGCCAGGCGAAGTCGCGGCACGAGCCGTGGCCGCGCACCAGCGTCTCTTCCGGGCTGAACACGCCCGGCTCCATGCGAATGTCGTAACGCAGCGACCGCTGTACCAGCTGATTGACGTCGACGAGCACGTCGACGCAGAGCCGCCCCGGCCGCGCGATGTCGTCGCGGATCCGTCCGAGCAGCGCTTGCAGCTTGGGACCCGTCTCGCGCACCTCGAGGTACGGCCCGAGCTCGCGCTTCAGATCGGCGTCGTACTCGAACGGCAGGAACTCGGCGCTAGGCTCGATGAAGAAGTCGAACGGGTTCTGCGCCACCAGGTCGACCACCATGTCGACCTCGACGCGCAGCTCGCGCGCCTGCGGCGGATCGAACACCACGCGCGCCTGCCAGTTGCCGAACGCATCCTGCTGCCAGTTGAGAAAATGCTTCTCGGGCCAGACCTTCAGCGAGTAGCCGAGGATTGGGGTGCGGGTATGCGGCGCCGGCCGCAGCCGCACGATGTGCGGCGCCAGCTCGACCGAACGATCGTAGGCGTACCGCGTGACGTGGTGAAGCGCGACTCGTATGGACATGGGGTCAACCTGGGGTAAGCGGCCCCTGTAACGCCGAGGTTTCGCGGGGGATTAAACGCGGTTACGCGAGGAAAGCCAGCGCAGTCACGTAGGGCCGTCCGCGAGCATGAGGAGCGCGACCGACAAGCCGAACACGACCGTGAAATAGGCCCCGATCGCAGCCGCGCTCAGCCCTGGCCCCGCACCCAGGCGCCGGCGCGTCAGAAACCAAAGCGCGCGCACGTAGACCACCAGCATGGCCACCGCACCGAGCGCGATCGTCACCCCAGCGCGCAGGCCCTCCGGATCCAACGCGCTGAGCGGCGCGAACACGATTCCGTAGGTTCCGTCCATCAGCCAGATCGCAGTCAGGATCGTGCCGAAGCTCGTCTCAGGCTTGGCCAGCCGCAGGACGACCCAGAGCGCGGCCGCCCCGAGCGGGGTCAGGGTCAAGACCGACAAGACGTCCAGCCACAACGGCCACGGCGATTGCGCCGGCGACGCCTCGCCAGCGAGCTGATCCGCGAGCGTGCCGATCGCCGCAAAGCCCAGCGCGCGCGGGCCGGCCAGCTCGGGGAAGTGCGAGAACAGCGCGCGAGGCTGCCGCAGGACGGTCGCGAAGGTCTGCCACCAGCTGCGGAGCGAGATGCGCTGCTCCCAGGACAGAGGAAAGCGCGGCCGGCGCCGCTCGACGCACTCGCGGCATGCCAGCGCGCCCCAGTCGTGGCGCACGACGCACTGATCGCAGACGAACGTGCCGCAGTGCGGACAGGTCGCGATGCCTGCAGCGGGATGCGAAGCACACAACCGGGAAGCATCGTGCTGCACGGACCAGTACCTCTGCACAAGGGTCTTGATCGATTGATGGCGCAGGGCTTTGGCTTCATGGCAAGGAGCGCGAGCGCAGGAATACTCCCTGTATTTCAAGCTCGCGCGACGCCGCCATGAAGCCAAGGAACAAGCCAGGAATCGGTCAAGACCCTTGTGCAGAGGTACTAGCCGCCGGGAGGCGTCAGCTCCTTGCCGAAGCACGGGGAGCGCGGGGTGCTGGGAATCTTGAGCTTGTAGCTCTTCTGGCCGTGCTGAAGCGTGTACGTACCCGCTTCGAGCTTGGGCGTTTCGCAGCCCGCGGTCACCTGACGGCAGACATCCGTCTTGCAGGTGCTGCCGTCCTTGCGCAGGCCCCAGTAGTGCGTGCGCACGGTGATGGTGTTGCCGCTGCGCTCGGCGAAGCACTGCAGCGAAGGGATATCGTCGCAGGCTTCGTTCACGCACCACGGGCCGAACGCGCCGATCACGAGCGTGTCGTGGGCGCGCAGGGGCTGCTTCTTGACGTCCTTCAGGAACTTGGCCTCGTGGTGCACGGCGAAGCTCGGGAAGACGCAGATCGGCACCTGCTCGTCGATGGTGATCTTGCTCCAGCCGGGCTTCGCCAGGAAATCGGCCGACTCCGGCGCCGCTTCAGCCGATGGTGGCTCTGCCCCCGGCGCCGGTGCTGCCGGTGGAACCGGTGCCGGCGCGGCGGTCTGCGCGAGCGGAGCCGGAGCGGGCGCGACCGCCTGGTCCGAGGAGCCCGACCCGCCGCAGCCGTCGCCGCAACCCGCGACGCCGGCCGACGCGCATGCCGACACGAGCGCCCACGCGAGAGCCCGCGCACGCGCGCCGAAGATCGAGCTCTGCCGCAGTGAATTCGTGGGTTCGAGGCGCATGGCTGGAGTCGGCAGGCGGGCGCCAACGTAGCGCAACGGTACGAGCTTTGCCACGGCGGCGCCGGGGTCGGGCGCGGGACCTGCACCGGCAAGACGGACATGTACCCGGAGCACGCGAAGGGCGGCGACATCCTTTCGTTCGACATCTACCCGGTCAACGGCGGAGTCGGGCTCGAAGCGGTGCCCAAGGGCGTGGACAACCTCCGCAAGTGGTCGAACTACGAGAAGCCCGTGGTCGCGATCCTGGAAGGCTCGAACATCGACGACACTTCACGAGCGACGGTGTGCACCGCTACAAGATCGCGCCCCGAGGCTCTGCTCACGCGCATCGTCGCGATGCGCTGTCGGCTGCGCCGCGCTCGCCCACAGCTCAACGCAGCTTGTCGAGCTGCGCGCGGATGCGGGCGGCGTCGGGCGCGGTCGGGCGTAGCTTGAGGTACCGCTCGAACGCGCGTTCCGCGTCTTTGCGTTGTCCCATGCGGCTCGCCGACAGGCACAGGCCGCGCCAGGCATCGGCTTGCGTCGGTTGGCGATCGACGATCTGCTGATAGATGCTGCGCGCCCGCGGGGCCTGTCCGAGCACGAACGCAGACGCGGCTTCGTCGAGCAGGGTTCGGATGCTCGGCAGGCCGTCCTTGTCGGCTGCGGCGCCTACGACCGCGCCCGGCTTTGCAACCCGCTCGTTGCGCATGCGAGCGCGCGGCACCTCAGCCGCGGGCTGCGGTGCGGCCGCAGCCGCGCGGGCGTCGTCGTCGCGCACGGGCGTCTGCTCGGAGCCGCGCGCGGTCGCGAGCTCGACCGTCGGCGGTTGCGAGCCGGCGGTTGGTGCGGGAGCGCCGATCGTCGTGAGCTCCGTGCTCGACCTCTGAACGGCCGTCTGCGCGGATTGGGATGACGGTCTCGGCATCTGTGCAGTGCCCGCGCGAGCCGCAGGTGCGACGCGCGGCCACGCGCTTACAAGCGCGAGCGCTGCGCAGCCTGCGCCCGCGAGCAGCAGCAGCAACCGCGAACGGCTGCGCACGCGCTTCGCAGGCTGCGGCTCGGGCACCGGCGCGGCAAGGGCTCCCGGTGGGGGAGGAACCGAGAGCGTGGTCGCGGATTCATTCCCGCGAGGGGGCTTGCTCGTCTTCCGGCGCGGAGGCAGGGGCTCCTCCAGGCGCGCGAGTCCGGAATCCACGGCGTAGCGCAGCGCGCGTTGCACGTAGACGAGCTGCCGCGACATGTCGTCGGCGGTCTGGAAACGGTCCGCGGGGTCGCGTGAGATCGCCTTGAGGATCAGGTGCTCGAGCTCTGGCGGGCAGTCCGTGCGCAGCCTGGAAGGCGGCGTCACGGGGTCGCGCACGATCGCGGCCATCAAGTCGGTCAGGCTCTCGCCGTCGAACGGGAGCGACCCGGTGACGGCTTGGTACAGAAGAACGCCGACGGCATACAGATCGGTTCGCGCGTCGACGTCATGGCCGCGCAGCTGCTCGGGCGCCATGTAGTCCGGCGAACCGATGATGATGTTCTTCTTGGTGAGCGCGCGCTCTCGGATGTCGGCCCGCACGAACTTGCTGATGCCGAAGTCGACCAGCTTGAGCACGAGGTCACCGCTCGACGCACGTACGATCATGGCGTTGTCGGGCTTGACGTCGCGATGCACGACGCCCGCGTGGTGGACCGCCGCGAGCCCTGCGAGGAGCTGGCGCGTCATCTCGACCACGGCTGCGATCGGCAGCACGGACTCCTCGAGGATGTCGCCGAGCGACCGACCTTCGTGGAGCTCCATCACCATGAACGGCGTGCCGTCCTCGAGCTCTCCCACGTCGTAGATCTGGCCCACGTGCGGATGGCGGATCGTTCCGCAGATCTTCGCCTCGCGCTGGAAGCGCTCGAAGTTCACGTCCCGCCGCAGTCGGCTCGCGTGCACAACCTTGATCGCCACACGATGCCCGATCGCAGCGTGCTCGGCCTGGTACACGGAGCCGCTTCCGCCGCTGCCGAGCAGACGCCTGAGGACGTACTTGCCGTCGATGATCAAGCCCGGTGCGAGCACGCGCTCCGGGGGCTCCTGTCCGAGGTCGACGTCGGCGGTGGGGTCCGTCTGGCTCATCACCGGCACACACCCGCCATGCACTCTTTGCCATGGCCGCACTTCAGTCCGCAGGCTCCGCAGTTGTCCTTGTCCGACTGAAGGTCCTTGCACATCA
>Ga0190265_10003008_pt1 | contig 11461 bp, 8 predicted proteins | sample Popmic124T_FD_133135 | JGI IMG/M metagenome (GOLD analysis project Ga0190265, IMG submission 133135) | Populus adjacent soil microbial communities from riparian zone of Indian Creek, Utah, USA - 124 T | ecosystem: Environmental > Terrestrial > Soil > Riparian zone | place: USA: Utah | collected...
CGTTGGGCTGGTGCGCCTGCTGCTGCAGCCCCGGCCCGAGGTTGACCGCCGGTACGCCCACCTGATCGAAGCGCGCGACGTCCGTCCAGGCCTGCTTGACCGCCGTCCCGGTCACCCCGCAGTGCGACAGCCACTGCACGTACGGATGCTTGGCGTGGGGCCGGCACGCGGGCGACAGATCGGTGGCCTCCACGACCGCCTCACCGTCGACCAGCGCGCGCACTTCGTCTGCGACCGCCTCCGGCCCGCGCGTCGGCGCAAACCGGTAGTTCAGGTTCAGCTCGAAGCGGTCGGGCACGATGTTGCGGCTGCGGCCGCCCTGCGCGAGCGTCGGGGTGCACACCTCGCGAAAGCGATAACCGTCGACGTCGACGTCGCGCGGCTGCAGCGCGGCCAGCTTCTGCAGGAACGCGCCCGACTTGAGGATCGCGTTTTCGCCCTGCCACGGCCGCGCGCTGTGGGCGGTGCGGCCCTCGAAGCGCACGGTGGCGTGCACCGAGCCCATGCAGCCCAGCTGCAGCTCGTTGCTGCTCGGCTCGAGGCAGATCGCGAAGTCGAGCGCGCGCAGCAGCGCGAAGTGCTCGAGCATCGGCCCGAGCATGTTCTCGGCGTACGGCCCCTCCTCGCGCTCGTAGAACACCAGGGTCAGGTCACAGGGCAGCGCCGCGCGATCCACGCGCTCGGCCAGCTCGATCATCACCGCCAGCCCGGCCTTCATGTCGGCCGCGCCCGCGCCGTACAAGCGATCGCCCTCGATCCGCGCCGGGCCGTCGTGCTGGGTGCGCACCACGTCGGTGTGCCCGACCAGCGCGACCTTCGGCGCGCCCGCGCGCTCGCTCACGCGCACGACCAAGCTGTCGGCGAAGCGCTGCACGCTGCTCGCGCCGAGCGAGCGCGCGAAGCGCTGCTCGAGGTGGTCGCACAGCGCCTTCTCTTCCCCGATCGGGCTCGGGATCGCCGTGATCTCGAGCGCCGTCCGCCGCAGCGCTTCGGTCGGAGGGGGCGCGCTCAAGTCGCCACCTGGAAATCGCGCAGCGCGCTGTTCAGCGAGGTCGCGCGATCCGTGCTCGCGCTGCGCTCGCCGATGATCAGCGCGCACGGCACGCCGTACTCACCGGCCGGGAACCTCTTCGGCCGCACCCCGGGGATCACCACCGAGCGCTCCGGCACCTCGCCGCGGTACTCCTTGGGCTCCGGGCCGCTGACGTCGATGATCGGCACGGTCGGGGTCAGCACCACGTTCGCGCCCAGCACGGCATCCTTCCGCACCCGCACGCCCCCCACGACCACGCAGCGGCTGCCGACGAACACGCCGTCCTCGATGATCACCGGCCGCGCCCCGGGCGGCTCGAGCACGCCGCCGATGCCGACGCCGCCGGCCAGGTGCACGTCGCGGCCAATCTGCGCGCACGAGCCGACGGTGGCCCAGGTGTCGACCATCGTGCCCGCGCCCACGTAGGCGCCGATGTTCACGTAGCCCGGCATCAGGATCGCGCCCTCTGCCAGGAACGAGCCGTAGCGCGCGGTGCCCGGAGGCACCACCCGCACGCCCGCCTTGTCCAGGTCGCGCTTGAGCGGGATCTTGTCGCGAAACTCGAACGGCCCGACCTCGATCCGCTCCATGCCGCGCACCGCGAAGTAGAGCAGCACGGCTTCCTTCACCCACGCGTGGTCCGTCCAGTCGTCGTTCGGGCCGACGGGGGGAGTCGCCACGCGCACCTGCCCCTTGTCGAGGGCCTCGATGGTCGCGAGCACGGCGTCGCGATAGCTCGCCTGCTTGAGCAGCTCGCGGTCTCGGAATGCAGCTTCGATGGAGGAACGGAGGGCGTCGGTCATCGGCGGCGTTGTAGCCCGATTTCCCCCCGGGATCACGCCTGCCCGCAGGCGATCGGTCGGGGCGCGTCCCGCCCGATCGGAGCTCACAGGAAGGCGGGAAGATGGGAAGGTCAGAATTCCAATTCCGAGCTTCCCGCCTGCCCGCCTTCCCGTGAAAGCTCCTCCTACTGCGCCGCGGCCGGAGTGGCCTGACCGCCGCCCTGGACGCCCACGAACAACTGCCGGAGCTGCGCCTCGTCGAGGGTCTCGGTGACCAGCAGCTGCTCCGCGCCGCGTTCGAGCAGCGGGCGGTTGCGCGCCAGGATCTCGCGCGCGCGCACGTACGCGCCGTCCACCGACTGGCGCACCGCAGCGTCGATCTCGCGCGCGGTCGCCTCGCTGTAGCCACGCCGCTGGGGGGCCAGCATGTCGGGCCCGAGGAAGCGCTGCCCGGGCTGCTCATAGCTGACGTGGCCGAGCTCCGGGAACATGCCGTACTGCGTGGCCATGCTGCGGGCGATGTCGGTCGCCTTGGCCAGGTCGTCCGCCGCGCCGGTCGACAGGTGATCGAACACCAAGCTCTCGGCCGCGCGCCCGCCGAGCAGCACGGTCATCTTGCTCTCCAGCTCGGTGCGCGTCATCAGGTAGCGGTCGTCGGTCGGACGCTGGATGGTGTAGCCGAGCGCGCCGATGCCGCGCGGGATGATCGAGATCTTGTGCACGGGATCCGAGCCCGGGATCGCGCTCGCGACCAGCGCGTGGCCCATCTCGTGGTACGCGACCGTACGGCGCTCCACCGGGTTCAGCAGTCGGTTGCGCTTCTCCAGGCCGGCGACGATGCGCTCGATCGCGACGGTGAAGTCCGCGAGCGAGACCGATTCCGCGTTGCGCCGGGTGGCCGCGAGCGCAGCTTCGTTGACCAGGTTCGCGAGATCCGCGCCGGTGAAACCCGGCGTCATCTGCGCGACTTGCTCGAGCTCGGTACCCGGCGCGAGCTTGACCTTCTTGCTGTGCACCTGCAGGACCGCGACGCGCCCGACCCGGTCGGGCCGGTCCACCAGCACCTGACGATCGAAGCGGCCCGCGCGCAGCAGCGCCGGGTCGAGGATCTCGGGCCGGTTGGTCGCGGCCAGCAACACGATCCCGCTGGTCGGGTCGAAGCCATCGAGCTCGACCAGCAGCTGGTTCAGCGTCTGCTCCTTCTCGTCGTGCCCGCCCATCATCGGCGAGGCGTGGCGGGCGCGGCCGAGCGCGTCCAGCTCGTCGATGAAGATGATCGCGGGCGCGCGCTGGCGCGCCTGATCGAACAGGTCGCGAACGCGAGCGGCACCCACGCCCACGAACATCTCGACGAACTCCGACCCGCTGATCGAGAAGAACGGCACGCCGGCTTCACCCGCGACTGCGCGCGCGAGCAGGGTCTTGCCCGTCCCCGGCGGTCCGACCAGCAGCACGCCCTTGGGCATGCGCGCGCCGAGCCGGCCATAGCCGGTGCGATCTTTGAGGAAGGTGACGATCTCCTGCAGCTCGGCCTTGGCCTCGTCCACGCCAGCCACGTCGGTGAAGGTGACCCCGGTCTCCTTTTCCATGTAGACCTTGGCCTTGCTCTTGCCGATCGTCATCAGCCCGCCGGCTCCGCCCTGGGCCGCCATCTTCCGCATCACGAACGCCCAGATGCCGAACAAGAGCGCCATCGGCAGGATCCAGGAGAGCAGCGCCGGGATCACCTCACTCTCCTTGCCGCGGCTGTAGCGCACGCCGCTCTGCGCGAGCTCCTTGCTCAGGTCGCTGTCTACGCGCCGGGTGACGAACGTTTTCTTGCCCTTGCGCGGCTCGACGAAGCTGCCGCGGATCTCGTCGCTGAACACCACCAAGTCCTTGAGCTGCTTCTTCTGCACCAAGCCCTGGAACTCGCTGTAGGACAGCTCGGCGACTTCGCGCGTGGTTAGCATGCTCTGCACCGCGAACAGCACCACGAGGGCGATGATCAGGTACGTGAGCGTGAAGCGATGTCGCGATTCCATGGTGTGTCGCCAGGCTAGCCCGCTGCGCAAGAGCATGCCAGCCGTGCACTGACAGCGATGTCGCAGCGCGGCCGACGGAGAAAACATCCCGGAATCGTGTGGCAAATGCCGATTCGGCAGCGCAGGGCGTAGCCACTACGTAATCACGTCAGACGCGGGTGTCACCTCTTTGTCGCCGCTCCACCGCGGTTCAGCAGCGGGAGCGGCGACTTTGCCGTGGCACGACGCTTGCTGAGCTCACGCCCTGGAACGGGGAGAGCTTATTCGTACTTGCCTTGGCTTGCTCGCAGCGGTCGTGGGCTGCGCAGCGGCGTCCATGCCGCTGCGCGCCCATGCCTGCGGCGGCACGTTCTGCGATTCGGGCCCGCGTCCCATCCGCGCGCCCCGGCTTTGAAGGCTGTTCAAAGGCTGCTGGCCCGGTTCGGACCGCTCCGCTACGATGGCGGGCGATGTCGAGCGGTAAAGTTCCCAAGCAAGAGCAGGAAGACGCGAGCACCGAGGTCCTCGAGGTCGCACCCGGCGTGCTGCGCATGCAGCTCCCGATTCAGATGCCGGGCCTCGGCCACGTGAACATGTACTGCCTGCTCGACGAGCAGGGCGCGGCCGTGGTCGATCCGGGTCTGCCAGGCGAGGAGAGCTGGGCCGCGATCGAGCAGCGGCTGGCCAGCGCCGGTCTGCGCGTGCGCGACGTGCACACGGTGGTCGTCACGCACTCGCATCCCGACCATTTCGGCGGTGCCGGCCGATTCTTCGCCGAGACCGGCTGCAAGGTGATCGCGCACAGCGGCTTCGAGGTCTTCGGGCGCACGCTGACGCTGTGCGAGCCCGAGCCGAGCGTGGCCGATCTCGATCAGCAGCTGGCGCCGCGCAGCGGCGGGCACATCGATCCAGAACGGCTCGCGAGGCGCGGCCCGCGACCGGTCGTTCAGCAGGAGGGCGACGCGCTCTGGCCAGATAGCTTCCCCGAGCGGCCGCCGGCCCCGTGGGGCGGTTCGCAGCCGGGACCGCCGCCCGAAGCGCTCAAGCGCTGGCAACAGATGCGCGCGTCGGGGCGCGCCTTCCTGCCGCGCATCACCCACGCCGTCGAGCACGGCAGCGTCATCCGGCTCGCGCGCCGCGATTGGTTCGTGCGCTTCACCCCGGGACACACCGCCGATCACATCTGCTTGCACGATCCCGACAACGCCGTGTTCGTCGCGGGAGACCACGTGCTGCCGTCGATCACGCCGCACATCTCCGGCTTGTCGGACTCGGCGGATCCGCTGCAGCGCTTCTACGATTCGCTGGCCGAAGTCGGCGCGATCGCGGGCGTGCAGCGTTGCCTGCCCGCTCACGGCCATCCCTTCACCGACCTGCAGGGACGCGCCCAGGCGATTCGCCGGCACCACGACGAACGCCTGCTTCGGATCCAGGAGATCAGCGCGCGGCTCGGTCCCGCCAGCGTGCAAGCGATCAGCCGCGAGCTGTTCCAGGAGCGCAACTGGGGCTCGATGGCCGAGAGCGAGACCTATGCGCACCTCGAACATCTGCGCCTGCGCGCCCAGGCCGAGAGCCACCGCGACGACTCCGGCCTGCTGATCTACGCGGCTTGAAGCGGGCGGGTTGAAACCCGCCCCTACGAAGAAGGGTTCGAATGCGCCTGCACGCCTTGCGTAGCGGCGGGTTTCAACCCGCCCTCTTCGCGTCGCTCACGGCTCGAGCACCGCGCGCTCGGCTTCGTCGTAGCCGCTGCCCGACTGCACGCGTTCGAGGATCTCGCGCGCCACCGCTGCCGCCTGACGGCCGGGCGCGACGCGTTGCGCGGCGATCGTGCTGGCGAGCGCAGCTTCGCCCTGCAGCGCGGCGGCGCGCCGCTCGAGCGCCTGCCAACGCGCGCGCGTCTCGAAACGCTGGGCGCCCTCGCGTGCGAGCGCGCGACCGGCAGCAGCATCGTGCAGCTCCGCGATCAGCAGCTCGGTGCGAAGCAGCGCCAGACCCTCGTCGTCGGGCTGCGCGGCGCAAGCGGCGTCGAGCAACGCGCGTGCGGCAGCGAGCTGCGCGGCGCGCTCGGGCGGGGCGGCGCGCTCGGCGTGGTCGAGCCAGTAGGCGAGCTGCGCGAGCACGCCGTCGCGCGAGCGCACGTCGGGCGGCTGGTCGAGCCCGAGCTCCGCGCGCTCGCGCTGGTCGGCCTCGCGTTCGGCCGCAGCGGTACGGACGTCGTCTTGAGCCGCGAGCTCGAGGTCGTCCCAGAGCACGTCGAAGTCGGTGTGGATGGTCGAGTCGATCCGTTCGACGCGCAGGTCGGTCGCGAGCCAAGTCAGCGTGAAGCCGCGCTCCTCGGCCATCATGCCGCGCTGATAGGCCAGCGCGGATTCGGCCTCGCTCAGCATCAGCGCCTCGCGCGCGACGTGCACCCCGTGCGCCGACAGGGTCAGCGTCGAGGTCGTGCGGAGCGGTACGCCGACCAGCTCGTCGCTCAGGCTGCGACTGCGCGCAAAGCTCAGCTCGAGCGCGGACGGTGACTGCGCGGCCATCCGCGCGCACTGGGCCTCCGCGCCGGCATCCTCGATCGACGGATAGTCGTTGTGCTCGATGCGCACGATGTGTCCATCGAGCACGCGCGCGCGCGGTGGACAGCCCATGCCGCGGCACGGCTGGCCGTCCCAGCGCAGCGCGATACCCGCGCGTGCATCCAGCTCGGCGCGCACCGCGTCCGTCACGCGCGAGAGCCAGAGCAGCGTCACCCGCGACAACGGCCCGCTGCGCCGCTCGCGCTGCGCCGTCGCATAGGCCTCGACCCCGAGATCGGCCAGCCATGCGAGCGGCTCCGCCTGGCTGATACGCACGAGCAGGCCGGCCCGGGCCTTGGGTAGGCGCGCAGGCCGCGCGAGCACACAGCGATCGGCGCCCCTTGGCAGCGCCGCAGCCAGCGCCAGCACCGGATCGGGCGCCGATGCCCTCGTCCGCTGAGCCGCCGGTCGCAGCGCCGGCGACGGCGCCGACGGCGCGTGCACGCCGCACGCGAGGAGCAGCGCAACAGCCGATGCCCAGCACCACCGCAGCACGCGGTCGAATGTAGCAGACGCGGCGGCAGCGCCGAGCCGACGCCGTTCAGCCCAGATCGAGGCCCGGAAAGAAGTAGCCGATCTCGAAGGCCGCCGTCTCGACCGCGTCCGAACCGTGACAGGCGTTCTCGCCGATGTTGCTACCGTGCTGCTTGCGGATGGTGCCGGCCGCGGCCTTCTCGGGATCGGTCGCGCCCATCACTTCGCGATAGCGCGCGATCGCGTTCTCGCCTTCGAGGCACATCACCACGACCGGGCTGCGGGTCATGAAGTCGACCAACTCGCCGAAGAACTTGCGCTCGCGGTGCACGTAGTAGAAGTCCTCGGCCTGCTTCTTCGAGAGATGCATCATGCGCATCCCCTTCACCTTCAGCCCTGCGCCTTCGATCATCGCCACGATCGCGCCGATGCGGTTCTTCTCGACGGCGTCGGGCTTGACGATGCTGAGCGTGCGTTCCACTGCCATTTGATTTGCTCCTGACAAGAGAGAGACGTTCTACAAGAGCGACTTGAGCGTCGTGCCCAGGTCCGAGGGGGTAGGCGCGATCTTCACTCCGGCGTCCTTGAGCGCTGCGATCTTGTCGCCGGCCGTGCCCTTGCCGCCGGAGATGATCGCGCCGGCGTGGCCCATGCGCTTGCCCGGAGGCGCGGTCGTGCCGGCGATGAAGCCGCACACCGGCTTCTTGAACTCGCTCTTGATGTACGCTGCGGCCTGCTCCTCGGCGCTGCCACCGATCTCGCCGATCATGATCACCGCGTGGGTGTCGGGGTCGGCGTTGTACAGCCTGAGCACGTCGACGAAGTCGGTCCCGTTGACCGGGTCCCCGCCGATGCCGACGCAGGTGCTCTGGCCGATGCCGAGCGCGGTCAGCTGGCCGACCGCTTCGTAGGTCAGCGTGCCGCTGCGCGAGACCACGCCGACGTTGCCGACCTTGTGGATGTGGCCGGGCATGATGCCGATCTTGCATTGGCCCGGCGTGATCACGCCCGGGCAGTTCGGCCCGATCAGCCGGGTCTTGCTCTGCCCCTCGAGCACGCGCCGCACGCCGATCATGTCGGTCGCGGGGATGCCCTCGGTGATGCAGATGACCAGCTTCACGCCGGCGTCGATCGCTTCGAGGATGGCATCGGCCGCGAACGGCGGCGGGACGAAGATCATCGACGCGTCCGCGCCGGTCTTGTCGATGGCCTCGGCCACGGTGTTGAAGATCGGGACCTTGTCCTCGAACTTCTGTCCGCCCTTACCCGGCGTGATGCCGCCGACGATCTTGGTGCCGTACTCCATGCACCAGCGCGCGTGGTTACCGCCGTACGCGCCGGTGATGCCCTGCACCAGCACCTTGGTGTCGCGATTGACGAGGATCGACATGGCTCAGCTTCCCTTCACCAGCTCGACGATCTTGCGCGCGCCGTCGCCCATCGTCGCTGCCGACGTGATGGCCAAGCCCGACTCGTCCAGCAGCTTGCGGCCGAGCTCGACGTTGGTGCCTTCGAGCCGCACGACCAGCGGCACCTTCAGGCCCACTTCCTTGCTCGCCGCGATCACGCCGGCCGCGATCACGTCGCACTGCGCGATGCCGCCGAAGATGTTCACGAAGATCCCCTTCACGCTCTCCGACGCGAGGATGATCTTGAACGCCTTGGTCACCGCTTCCTTGCTCGCGCCGCCTCCGACGTCCAGGAAGTTCGCGGGCTGACCGCCGTAGTGCTTGATGATGTCCATGGTGGCCATCGCCAGGCCGGCGCCGTTCACCAGGCAGCCGATGTTGCCCTCGAGCTGGATGTACGAGAGCCCGGCGGCCTTGGCCTCGAGCTCGACCTCCACCTCTTCGCTGAGGTCGCGCCAGGCGCTCCACTCCTTGTGGCGGAACTCGGCGTTCTCGTCGAAGTTGACCTTCGCGTCGAGCGCCATGACGCGGTTGTCCTTGGTGACGATCAGCGGGTTGATCTCGACCTGGGAGCAGTCTTCCTTCATGAACAGGCGTTCCATGGCGGGCAGGATCTTGCCGAGATCCTTGAGCGCCTCGCCCGACAGCCCGAGCCCGAAGCCGACCTGACGGGCCTGGTACTGCTGCAGCCCCACGGCGGGATCGATCCAGACCTTGACGATCTTCTCCGGCGTCTTGTGGGCAACCTCTTCGATCTCCACGCCGCCCTCGGTCGAGGCCATGATCGCGACGCGCCGCTTCTCGCGGTCGAGCGCCAGCGCCAGATACAGCTCGCGATCGATGCCGAGGCCCTGCTCGATCAGCAGCCGGCCGACCTTCTTGCCCTCCGGCCCGGTCTGGGGCGTGACCAACACCTTGCCGAAGATCTCGTTGGCCGCCTTCTGAGCCGCTTCCGCGCCCTTCACGACCTTGACGCCGCCGGCCTTGCCGCGACCGCCGGCATGGATCTGCGCCTTAACGACCACCACCTCGTTGCCGGTCTCCGCGATCAGTTTCTCGGCGGCCGCCTTCGCACCGGCCGGATCCATCAGCGGTACGTTGCTCGGAACGGGGATCCCGTATTTCCGAAACACGTCCTTGGCCTGGTACTCGTGGACGTTCATCGAACTCTCCTTGCTCTTCGAACTCCGGGATGAGGCTCACGGGCGGCCTTCACAGTTTCGCGGCAGCTTCGATCAGTTCGCGCACCGCCGCGGCGCTGGCCTCCAGCATCGCCTTCTCCTCGGCCGACAGCTGAATCTCGACGACCTTCTCCATACCGTCCGCGCCGATCACGATCGGCACGCCGATGTACAGGTCCTTGTAGCCGTACTCACCCTCGAGGAACGCGGCGCACGCGATCGTGCGGCGCTGAGCCTTGAGGTAGCTCTCGGCCATGCTGATCGCGCCCGCCGCCGGCGCGTAGAACGCGCTGGTCCCCATCAGCTGCACGATCTCGCCGCCGCCGCCGCGCGTGCGCTTGATCATCGCGTCGAGCGCGTCCTTGGACAGCAGCTGCGTGACCGGCACGCTCTTGATCGTGGTGTACGTCAGGCACGGCACCATGGTGTCGCCGTGACCGCCGAGCACCATCGCGCTCACGTCCTTGACGCTACAGTTGGCGGCTTCGGCGATGAAGCACTGGAAGCGCGCGCTGTCGAGCGCGCCGGCCATGCCCAGCACCCGCTTGCGCGGAAAGCCGGTGACCTTCTTCATCTCGTACACCATCGCGTCGAGCGGGTTCGAGATCACGATCACCAGGGCGTTGGGCGCGTTGTCTTTGATCTGCGCCGCCACGCCACGGATGATCTTGAGGTTGATCGACAGGAGGTCGTCGCGGCTCATGCCCGGCTTGCGAGGGACGCCCGCCGTCACGATCACCACGTCCGCGCCCTTGATGTCGGCGTAGCTCGAGGTGCCGGTCAGCTTGGCGTCGAGGCCGTCGAGCGCGCAGGTCTGGGCGATGTCGAGGGCCTTGCCCTTGGCCACGCCTTCCTTCTCGGGGATGTCGAGCAGGACGATGTCGCCGAGCTCCTTGCGGGCTGCGAGCATGGCCAACTCGCCACCGATGTTTCCTGCACCGATGAGCGCGATCTTCTTGCGCTGAGGCATGATGTCTTCTCCTCTTGACCCGCTGGCTGCCTGCCGGAGGTGCGGCACAGCGACGGACGGCTGCGCGATGGACCACTCGGCGCCTGCGGGGCGCGGCGTTATACCATGAGTTCGCGGGTTTAGAAGGGGGCACTCGCCGCAAGCAACTGCGAGTCATGGGGGCTTTGCCCCCCTACCCACGTGGGTGACAGCGGGCGTGCATCGCGCGGACGTGGTCGCCGGTGACGTGCGTGTAGATCTGGGTCGTCGCGATGTCCGCGTGGCCGAGCATGGCCTGGACCGCGCGCAGGTCGGCGCCGCCCTGCAGCAGGTGGGTCGCGAAGGAGTGACGGATCACGTGTGGGCTGAGCCGCCTGGCAATCCCGGCCGCGCGGCCGTATGCGCGGATCAGCTTCCAGAAGCCCTGGCGAGTCATGGGCTTGCGCCGCGAGGTCAGGAACAGCCGAGCCTCGGTCGGCGGCGCCCACAGCGGTCGCACCTGTTGGCGATACAGTTCGATGGCGTTGCACGCAGTGCCATCCAGTGGAACGACTCGCCGCTTTCCGCCCTTACCGAGCACGCTGACGAAGCCGCCCCGCACGTCGACGTCCGCGACCTTGAGCCCGACCAACTCCGAAACGCGCAATCCGGCTGCGTACAGGGCGAGCAGCATCGCCGCATCGCGCAGCCCGCGTGGGGTGTCTAGGTCGGGCGCCGCCAAGAGCGCCAGAACGTCGCGCTGCCCGAGCAGCGAAGGCAGGCGATGGGCGCGCTTGGGGGACGCGATCAGAGTCATCGGATCGCTCGAGATCGCGCGCTCGGCGTGCAAGTGGCGAAAAAGCCCACGCAGGCTCGATACCAGCCGCGCCTGCGAGCGGGCCGCAAGCCCCTGCCGGCTGAGCTGCACCAGTACACCGCTGATTGCGCCCGCGTCGGCATCGCCGAGCGACCGACCGCCCTGCCCCAGCTCGGCGCGAACGCGGGCAAGATCCGAGGCATACGCGGCCAGGGTACGGGGACTGAGCCCGCGCTCGACCTGCAGGTGCTCGAGGTAACCGTC
>Ga0190265_10003009_pt1 | contig 11459 bp, 11 predicted proteins | sample Popmic124T_FD_133135 | JGI IMG/M metagenome (GOLD analysis project Ga0190265, IMG submission 133135) | Populus adjacent soil microbial communities from riparian zone of Indian Creek, Utah, USA - 124 T | ecosystem: Environmental > Terrestrial > Soil > Riparian zone | place: USA: Utah | collected...
GCACCGCGACATCAAGCCTCACAACATCATGATCACGAACAACGGCCAGACAAAGGTGACGGACTTCGGCATCGCGCGCGCCCTCGGAGGAAACGCCGAGGCCACGATGACGCAAACCGGAATGGTCATCGGGACTGCTGCCTATCTCTCGCCCGAACAAGCGCAGGGAAATCCGGTGGACGCGCGGAGCGACGTGTACTCGCTCGGCTGCGTACTCCACGAGGCCTTGACGGGGGATGCACCTTTCTCCGGTGACACACCTCTGTCCATCGCGTACAAGCACGTGCGCGAGACTCCGGAGCGCCCCTCGACTGTGAACTCGGATGTTCCCGAAGCCTTGGACGCGATCGTGATGAAGGCGATGTCGAAGAACCCCGACAACCGTTATGCGACCGCCAACGAAATGGCCGAGGACCTCGACCGGTTTCTCGCCGGCCAACGTGTGAAGGCGACTCCATTCCTTGCGGCCGGGACTCAGGTCATGTCCGAGACACAGGTCTACGACGACTACCCAGAAGAGGAGCAGAGCAAGACCGGCAAGTACATCTTGATCACCCTGCTCGTGCTCGGACTTCTCGCGCTGGGGGGCTTCCTCCTGTGGAACCTTCTGGCCGGGTCTCCCGATGTCGAGGTCCCCGACGTCGTGGGGCTCAGTGAGGACCGCGCGACCGAGGAGCTCGAGGACGCGGGGTTCGCGGTCACGCCGAGAAATCGCTCGAACGCTGAGGTCGACGAGGGCGATGTCTTCAGACAAAACCCCGAAGCCGGCGCCACGGCCGAGGAGGGCGACACGGTCACCATCTTCGTCTCGAGCGGCCCTGGCGAGGTGACGGTGCCGAACCTGCTGACCCTGACAGAGGACCAGGCCGAGGCAGCACTCGAGGAAGTTGGCCTCGAGTTGGGACGGGTGAGACGCGAGAGCTCCTCCAGCGAAGAGGGCACCGTCATCGAACAGAATCCCGGGTCGGGTGAGCGCCTCAACGAGGGCGAGTCCGTCAACATCGTTGTGTCCTCCGGTGTCGCCATCGTCACCGTCCCCGACGTCGTCGGCCTCCCGGAGGGCGATGCCGTTGCGGCGATCGAAGCAGAGGGCCTGATCGCAGAGGTCGCGAGTGAGCCGAACGCCGAGGTGGACGAGGGCATCGTCACCGCACAGGATCCGGGCGCCGGCACGGAGCTGGAGGAGGGTGACACTGTTCAGATCCTCGTGTCCGAGGGTGATGAGTTCGAGATGCCAGACGTCACGGGCGAGGATGCCGACGATGCCGAGGCCTTCCTCGAAGACGAGTTTGGGCTCGATGTGACGCAGGAGGCAACGCCCGACCCGTGTCCGCAGCAACCGAACACCGTCTGCTCCCAGGATCCCGAAGCGGGCGAACCCGTACAACCCGGCGACAACGTCACACTCTTCGTCCAAGAACTAGACACCTAGACAGCGTCGTCCGTCCACGGTGGTATCCACTGGTGTGGGCTTCTCTCGGGCGAGCATGAACCCCACGCGAACGACTCGGCGACCTCGAAGGGAGTTCGGTGACGGATTCACCGGTTTGGAGCGAAGGTGATTCGGACATCTATCGGCGGCTTGCGCCGGTGGCCGTGCCCTCGAGGGTCCGACAGCTTGCCACCATCGCGACGCTGCTCCCGTTCGACTCAACGGACGCCTTCAACATCGTAGAAATCGGTTGCGGCGAGGGAATCCTCGGTCACACCCTTGCCGAGCTGTTCCCCAACGCCGGAATAACAGAGCTGGACGGGTCGGCCACCATGCGGGAAACCACGATTCGGCGACTCGCACCGTTCGGGGACCGAATCCGAGTCGACTCGATGGATCTCGCTGGCGACGATTGGCTCGTTCATCTCGAGGGCGCCGACGCGGTCGTCTCGTCGCTCGTGATTCACCATCTCGACGGGACGGGAAAGAAACGGCTTTTCGAGGACATCGGCAGGCGAACCTCGGACAGGGCCGCGCTCGTGGTCGCCGATCTCGTCGAGCCCGCCAGCGCTCAAGCCCTCGAGCTTTTCGCCGCGTCGTGGGACGAGAGCGCGCGACACCAGGCAGAGGACGGGGGCCAAGTCGAGCTCTTCGAACTCTTTCGCAGCACCGGGTGGAACCACTACCGGACGCCAGACCAGATTGATAAGCCCTCCCGACTCGTCGAGCAGCTCGAGTGGCTTGCCGATGCCGGCTTCGCGCGGGTGGACTGCTTCTGGCTCGAGGCCGGTCACGCGATCTATGGCGGATACAAAGAGGGGGCCGGGGCCGGGCGAATCGACTACACCTCCGCTCTTCGAGCGGCGGGCGACGCCGCTTCCTAGCTCGCCTGATCCAGGAGGTTGCTCAGAAGGCGCCCACCCTCCGGGCTTAGAACCGACTCGGGATGAAACTGCACACCCTCGACCGGGAGATTCCTGTGGCGCAGACCCATGATGGTTCCGTCGTTCGCCCTGGCTGTGATCGCGAGTACGTCCGGCAGATCCGACTCCCGTACGCATAGAGAGTGATAGCGCGTCGCCTCCATCGGCTCGGTGAGCCCGGCGAACACCCCCGTTCCCTCGTGAGCGATCGACGACGTCTTTCCATGAACGGGACCGACATCCGATCGCACGACCGTTCCGCCGTAGACCTCACCGATGCACTGATGACCGAGGCACACTCCAAACACCGGAACGCGGCCCGCGAAATGGCGGATCGCATCCATCGACACACCGGCGTCTCCCGGCCCCCCCGGCCCAGGTGAGATGACTACCGCGTCGGGCGCAGTTGATTCCAAATCTTCGATGGAGACATCGTTGCGCAGCACGATGGGCTCGGCGCCGAGTGACCCGAAGGCTTGGGCCAGGTTATAGACGAACGAATCGAAATTGTCGACGAGGAGAAGACGCACGGCGTGAGCGTAGTCGAATTCGGTGCTAGCACCAGGAGCAGCGCGGCATCAGGCTAGCCGCACCTTCCCTTGTCAGTGGTTGCGAAGGGCCTTGATGAGCTCGTTCTTGTTCATGTCGGAGCGTCCCTCGATGCCGATCTCCGCGGCGCGCTTCTGTAGGTCGTCGACGCTCCAGTCCTCGTAGCTGCCCGATTCTCCGCCGCGCTCCCCGACTTTGGATCGACCTTCGTTGCTAGACGCGTTCGCGATACGAGCGGCCTTCTCTTTGGATTCCCCTTGTCTGCGGAGAGCCTCGTACTGTTCGTCGTCCTTAACGCTCGGTCCGTGATCCTTGGCCACGACAGCCTCCTTCGGTCTACGGCACTCGGTTGTGCCATATCCCGAAGTCTGGGGTCCAAACGATCAGAAGTTGCTGGGGAGGACTTGCTCGGACAGCATGACGAGGATGACGGCGGTGGCGATGGCAACGGCCACCCACAACAACAACTCCAACAGGCGCGACTTCCACGAGCGCCCCTTCTTGAAGTGCGGCCCCTCGCTCGGCCCCGTGATACTCACGGCAATTCCTCTGTCAGCTCGGCCGAGACGATGAGTCGTTCGGCTGCCGAAAACCGAGGGTTGCAGGTCGTGAGGACGAGCTCGGGCTTGTCGCTGACCGGCGTTGCGATGTCCTTAGCGTTCGGGGGCACGATCTCGCTGCCGGTGACCTCGTATGTGAAGTCGCCCCACTTCGTTTGCAACCGGATTTCGTCACCCCTACGGAGTCGATCGATGTCGTAGAAGGGGGCCCCATAGGTCGTCCGGTGCCCCGAGATGATCACTCGGCCGACTTCACCCGGCCAGATCTCTTCCTGGTCGGTGCACAGTGGCTTCTCGAATCCCCGGCGGCAGTCCGGGTAGTGGCCCGGCCCCTTTCTGAGGGACTCCGTGTCGACGCCTTCGACAACCATCTCGCGGACGTCGATCCTCGGGATCACGATGCGAAACACCGCCTCACCCGAGCCGGGCTTGAAGGAGTCATCGACCCTGACGCTCTGGTCTCCCTCGCGCGAGAGGTCGCGAGCATCGATGGGCTCCTGACGTTCGAAGTCCTCCTCGAGGCCCGCCTGAGCCCGATCGGTCGAGATGCCGGTGCCCCAGAGGGTCCACGCGACGAAGAGCAGGACGCCAACGCCCACAGAGATAAGGAATTTGCCCACCGTTCGAAGAACCCTCATGCGAATTCAGGATAATTCCCTCGGCTACTATTCACTCTTATGCCAAAGAGCAAATCGAAGCGCAGGCAATTCCGGCACCAACCACCACCCAAGGCGAAACCCAAGACCTCACCTCCGTGGGTGGGATGGCTCTTCTTCGGTCTCATGGGTGTCGGAGTCGGCCTGATCCTTGCGTTCTACGTTGCCTTTGAAGGGGACGGCCCCTGGCTCTTCGTCGGGCTCGGACTGATCCTGGCGGCCTTCGTCGTCGCCACAAGGTGGCACTGACGGGTCACCGACCCAAAATTACAAGGATGTTGTTTTCCCCAGCTGTGGATAGGGCTGTGGATCCAACCCCACAGGCAGGAGCGCACGAGCCTTGAGCAGAGCCCGCATCGCCGTCATCGTCATCGCCCTGGTGGCGATGGTCGCTCTGGGCCAGGTCTTCGGCTACTACCGCTCGATCACGGGGGTCCTGATGTTCCTCGGGATCCTGATCTTCGGGATTCGGTACGTCCGAACGATGGGCGACATCCCCCCCGAGCCGGAGGTCACCGACATCAGCGACTACGGGCTGAAGTACGTCTGCAGCAACTGCGGCCTGGAGCTGAAGGTCGAAAAGGCTGCGAGGGACAAGGCCCCGACCCACTGCATGGAGCCGATGACCCTGGTCAGAGAGGGCGGAAAGCCGCCGCTACGCCCGGTCTGAGGGGCTAGAACCCTAAAAACGAACCCAAAACCAGCGCCAAAGAGCGGAATTGAGTGGGCCCGGTTGATCTGGCCGCTCCGAGGGAAGTTGGGTGGTCCAAAATCAGGATCCGAACAACTTTGGAGATTTATGCCCGCTGAGCGGGCTAATTTGTCCAAAGTTCGCCGAGCACGCCCGAATCGGGCCTCAAAAGCCACCCCACGACCAACTTTTCCCCCTCGAGGCCGGTTTGCCTTTGACTTTGGCCTAAGCGGGCCCCGAAAACCGCACGGCACCTAATCGCCCCCGTCGATGCCGGTTTTGCCTTTGACTTTGCCCTTGGCTTGGCCTAGCGCAGGCGTTCCAGCAGGGTCGCGTTCGCCAGGCCCCCGCCCTCGCACATGGTCTGCAGCAGGTAACGGCCCTCGCGCTGCTCGAGAGCGTTCAGCCCGGTCGCCATCAACCTCGTCCCCGAGGCCCCGAGCGGGTGGCCGAGAGCGATGGCTCCTCCATGGACGTTGACGTGCTCCTCGAACCACGCGTCGTCAATGTCGAGCTCCTTCTTCCATGCGAGCACGACGCTCGCGAAGGCCTCGTTGATCTCGACCAGATCGATGTCCTCGATGTCGAGGCCGCTCTTGGCGAGGATCTTCCGGGTCGCCGGGATCGGGCCGGTCAACATCGTGATCGGGTCGGTGCCGGCTACGGCGAAGTTCAAGAATCGAGCCCGGGGACGAAGCCCGAGCTCCTCGGCCCTCTCGGGTGTCGCAATCAGAACGGCCGAGGCCCCGTCGGTGATCTGCGACGAGTTCCCCGCCGTCACGATCCCGTCCTCCTTGAATGCGGTTTGGAGCGTCCCCATCTTCTCGAGGTTCGGCGTGCGCATGCCCTCATCGATCGCGAAAAGCTCGTCTTCGACCTTTATGGGGTGGATCTCGTTCTTAAAGGCGCCCGTCTCAGTCGCCTTCAGCGCCAGCTCATGGCTGCGCGCGCCGAACCGGTCAGCATCTTCGCGGGTGATCCCCCATCGTTCCGAGATGATCTCGGCCGAGAGGCCCTGCGGGACGAGCCCGCCTTCGTACCGGCCCATGAGACTGTCCGGGAAGGGAAAGCCGGGGGCCTGGGCGCTCGAGCCCATAGGCACGCGGCTCATCGACTCGACGCCGCAAGCAATTGCGAGGTCATAGGCACCGGCTATGACCCCCTGGGTTGCGAAGTGTGCCGCTTGCTGGCTCGAGCCGCACTGACGGTCGACGGTGGTTGCGGGTACTTCCTCGGGAAGCCCGGCCGCCAGCCAAGCATTGCGCCCGACGTTGAGAGACTGCTCGCCAACCTGACTCACGCACCCACAGATCACGTCGTCGACGAGAGCCGCATCGATGCTGGTACGCGCGACCGTCTCGTTGAGCACCTCGGCAAGGAGATCCACCGGGTGCCAGCCGCTCAGCTGTCCGTTGCGCTTGCCCAACGGCGTGCGTACCGCCTCGACTATCACCGCTTCACGCGTCATGCGCTTTACCTTCCTCTCGTCCCCTCCCGCTGCGCCCCCACCGAGCGGCGGCTCCGCTCACGTCGCCGCGTGCGACGCCGTCAGGTAATTCCCGCGATCGTCGAGACGATCGCGCTTTCTCAGGAATTGACCGTTCGGTCAAGTATCGCGCTTATGGCTCGAGGGGTGAATCGCGCGTGCGACTGCAGGGCTCATGGGGGTTCCAGGAGGGAACACCGTGTGGCGGATGACCACCTTCGTCCCTTGGGCGGACGTCTCGAAGGTGACCACGTCCATCAACTCCCGCATCAGGAAGAGGCCTCGGCCCCCGGCCGCGAAGCGGTCACGTTCGCGGGAGTTGACCTCATCCATGTCGAAGCCGCCTCCGTCATCCGCGATCGTTATCACGACATCGGTGCCCTCGAGCCTCACGCCGATTCGTACTTCACTTCGGCCCTCTTGCCGACGCCCGTGTCTGGCGGCGTTCGCGGCCGCCTCACCAACGGCGAGCAGGACGTCCTGACTGATCTCGACGGGGGCCCGGATCTCGGCAAGGAAACCCATCACGAAGCGACGGATCTCGCCCAACCGGGCGGACTCGTTCGGAAGGACGATCTCTCGCTCCGGCTCCTCGAGAGTCGAGTCGGGCACTACCTGCAAAACGAGCAGGGCCAGGTCGTCGCGGAGGTCCCCCTCTCCGACCCATGCATCAACCCCCCGCCTTAGCGCCTGAACCAACTCACCAGGAGTTCCGACGCCGTAAAGCTGCACCAGGTCCATGAAACGACCCTGACCGAACGGCCTGGAATTGCGGGGGGCCTCGGTCACGCCATCGGTGTAGAGCACGAGCATGTCGCCGGGCTCGAGCTCGATGTGGCCAGCCTTGTACTCGGCATCGTCCTCGACGCCCATCGCGATGCCACCCTCGTCGAGCCACTCGACCTCACGCGATCGGGCCCGGTAGACGACGGGTGGCACGTGGCCCGCGTTGACGTAGTCGAACGTCGCCCGTTCGGGATCCAGAACACCAAAGAGCAGCCTGATGAAGCGATCGCTGTCGATCTGGCCCGAGATGTGAGTGTTCATCCGCTCGAACAAGGACGAGGGTTCAGGGTCCTCGCTCAAGAATGTGCGCAACGTGTAGCGCGCGAGAGCCGACCCGTTGGCCGCCGCTGGACCAATCCCGCAAACGTCACCGAGCGTGATCCCCATCTTGCCGTCGTCCATCCCAACGAAGTCGTAGAAGTCGCCGCACACCGCGCGGCTCCCCGCGGCCGGGATGTAGCGCGCAACCAGGCTGACTCTTGGAAGGTTGGGCATTCCATCGGGAAGAAGGCTGCGCTGGTAGCTCTCGGCCGTCTTGCGTGCCTCGTCGTAGAGCCGTTCAATCTCAGCCGCGTGTTGTGCCGTCTCGGTGATGTCTGTGTAAACGTCGATGCGCCCGACCAGCTCTCCGGCTTCGTCGAACGTTGGTCCCGAGTAGAGGCGGAGTTGTCTGCGCTCCGGCATGATCTGTTCGACCGTCGAGCGGAGCTCACCTTCCGGGTCGTCCCTAAGCTCCTGAAACGTCTCCATGAAACCTTCGGGATCCTCAGTGCGTCGCGCGATGGTTCGAAGGAGCTCGGCCCCCGGGAGGCCCAGAAAGTCATCCGGATCCACGCCGAACAACTTTCCCGCCCTGCGGTTGATGACGCGCACCGCGCCTTGACGATCACGAAAAACGATCGCCTCATCCACCGCGTCGACGACCGCGAGAAGCCTGTAGCGAACGGCTGCCGCGAGCTTGTGTTCTTCCTGTTGACCGTGAAACTGCTTGCGCACCTCGCGCGCAAGCAGGCCCGCAATCGTTCCCGAGAGCAGAAAGACACCGGTGTTCAGAAGCCCGGTACCCAGTTCCGGCACCCCGCCCGTGAAAGCCGCGACGACCCAATACGCGGTGCTGCCCGCGATTCCGATAGCGAGACCCGCAACGGGATTGCTCAGCATTGAGATCGCCACGATCGCTGCGACCAGAGCAAGCTGACTCGACGGCAGGTGAGTCCGGAGAATCCCGAAGATTGCCGCACCAAATCCTAGAGACGCCAAGACCAAGACGATCCCGATCGCGCGATTGAAGCGCGCCTTCTCGACGAGGAAGGTGAACAGAGCCCATATCCAAGCAGCGAGAGCCGCTGTCGCGGCAAGGCCCCTCAGGCGGACGTCATTCGGGAGCTCAGAGATCAGGATGATGACGGCAAGAAGCGCGATCGTGCCCCAGGCGATGAGCTCGGCAACGTTGAGTGCCCATCCCCAACTTCCCTTTTTGGCGCTCCGCCGATCTCTGGAGATCATGAATTTCATCTCGCTTCGTGGTCGACCTTGTTCCACTCTAGTTGGCAGGCTTGGTCACATCCTTACGTTTCGCTGCCAAAGTCGAGCAGTCTCCATTTTTCGTCCCCGAGTTCGACGATTTCCTCCGCTTCGAGGAGCTCGAGCATGGCTATCACCTGAAGGCGCGCGAGAGCGTGGAGATGTTCCGGTGTATCCACGTAGACGCGCGCCACGATCTCATCGATGGAGCGAGGCGCGTTGAGCGCTTCGATGACCGATCGCCGTCGCTCAGCACGGTGGGCGAGATACTCGTCGATGACCGCCGTCCCGCCGTCGAGAGCCTTGAAATGACCCGTGTAGATGCGTTCGAGATCCAGGCCGCGGAGCCGGTAGAGGCTGAAGAGGTAGTCACGCATGTTCCCGTCCGGCGGCGCGATCACGGCGGTGCCCTCACCGAGAATGTTGTCGCCCGCGAAGAGACTCTTGGTGCCGATCAGCTCGAAGCTGACGTGGTCCGAAGCGTGGCCAGGCGTATGGAGTGTTCTTAGAGAGGCACCTCCGGCGGAGATCTCGTCGCCCTCTTCAATGCGTTGCACCGAGATCCCATCGACCGCGTCGTCACCGAAGGCAAGCACTGGAGAACCCGTGCGTTCGACAAGCGCTGCGACTCCACCGATGTGATCGGGATGCCGATGCGTGATAGCTATTGCGGCCACCTCGCCCGCGATCTCGAGAACCGAATCGAGAAAAGCCTCATCGGCAACCGCGGGGTCGATGACAATTGTGCGACCCGAGCCCACGACATACGTATTCGTTCCGGGTCCGGTCATCGGGCCCGGATTCGGAGCGAGTACCACTGCTACATGGGGGGATAGTCGCGCGCGCAGGATCTCTCCCTGGGACTGCCACTCGACGTTTCGAAGTGACGACAGTATGGCTGTCACGTCGCTATGACCGTCGAGTCGCTGCAGCATCTCTATGGTCGGCGGAGCCATGATCGCGTTCTCGGCCGCCAGTTCGGCCAGAGCTTGCTTGGGAGTTGCCCAGTGAGCACCGTCCACCTCCGTGGGATCCGGTGCCGGTTCCCAGCCCTCCGGCGCACGCACGACGAAGAAGCGGGCATCGAATCGCACGGGTGACCCCAGTGGCGTAACCCATCGACCCGCAGGCACGAGTTCATCGGTTGCAAGCACCACTCCCAACTCGAGGCATCGCTCGAGCCATCGGTCAGGTTCGTCCGTCAAGTCGCGCTCGAGCTTCTCGATCGGTCCGTGGCCGGGAGGAAACCCAACCTCCTCGTAGGCCTCGCGGAGCGCCGCTACGAACGAGCCCAGAGCGGCCGCAGGATCGTCGGTGTCCAGCGCGGCTCGAGCATCCGCTTGGCTCACGGAGGACGCTCGTTCCCAGCGTGGGTCACAGTCCGCCGGAGCAACCGATCCCCCTGGAAAAACGATGGCTCCACCCATGAAACGCATCGATCTGGGCCTCACGGTGAGCAGCACCTCGGGCCCTCCGTCCGACTCCCTGAGAATGACGAGCGTCGCCGCGGGGCGAGGATCGGCTGAGTCGTTCGTGCGCTGCATTAGTAACAGGGTATGTTTCGCGGCCAGCGAAGCATTACCGGGAGCCATACACACGAATCGGACAAACCGCCGACACGCAGGAGGTACTACCCCGTGGCTGTGAAATTCCTATCCCAAGAATGGGCCGAAACGATGACGAGTGCGCTCAACTCATCTGACGACTTCAAGTCGGCGGCGAGTGGACAGTCGGCAAAGCTCCAGCAGGTCGTGACCGACGTCGACGGTGGAGAAGTCAAGTACTACTTCGTCCTCGACAACGGAACAGCGGACGTCTCGCTCGGAGAGGTCGAGGGAGCGGAGGCGACCGTCACTCAGAACTACGACACCGCGGCGGGGCTGCAAAAGGGCGAGGTCAATGCCCAGCAGGCCTTCATGCAGGGGAAGCTGAAGGTCTCGGGCAACATGATGAAGTTGATGCAGCTCCAGGGCGTCATCGGCGCGATGCCCAAGGCAGTCGGCGACGTCGACGTGGAGTACTAGGCCGGACCCACAGCCGGCGTGCGAGATCACCCCTGCTTCGCCGGCGAGGCGGTAACTTGATTCGATGGATCCCCAAACTATCTACGAGAAGCTCGGTGGCTCGAGCGACAGCACATTCCCGAACCTCCACAGCGAGGTTGCCCAAACAGAGGGAGGGACTCCCTACCTGCGGCACGCGGGAGTCGCCCTCATCGCTAAGCCCAACGTCGACATAGAGGGACTTCGTCCGTTCCTCGAAGGCTACGGGCAGGAACTTGGCTTCGATGGCTACCTAGATGACCCGACACCTTTGCCCCCGGGATCGCTGCTCTTGAAGACGGCGGGGCAAACCTGCTACTCGAGCTTCGGACCCAAGCGCACCTATAACGAGAACGCTCAGCGCTACTTCGACAATCTGTCGTCATCGGGACACGGCTCGGTATTCGAGCACCCGGTCTTCTCGTTCTTCATCTACGGGGTCTCGCGTGCGATAACCCACGAGATAGTCCGTCACCGCGCCGGGACTGCCTTCTCACAACTTAGCCAGCGTTTCGTGTCGGGCAAAGTGCTTCGATTCGTGGAGAGGCCCGAGTACCAAGACGTTCCGGCGCTTCACGAGCGCTTCGAAAACCGAATCGACTTTCTCGCCCGTGAATACGATGAAGTCGCCGAGGAGCTCGTCGAACTGCAGATGCAGGGGGATCCTCGGCTGGTAGCTGAAGCCCGTACCGACATGCGCAAGCGGGTTCAGCAGACCGCACGTTCTGTCCTTCCTAACGAGGCCGAGACGACGATGGTCCTTTCGGCGAACGTGCGAGCGTGGCGGCACATGATCGAGATGCGCACGGA
>Ga0190265_10003010_pt1 | contig 11459 bp, 8 predicted proteins | sample Popmic124T_FD_133135 | JGI IMG/M metagenome (GOLD analysis project Ga0190265, IMG submission 133135) | Populus adjacent soil microbial communities from riparian zone of Indian Creek, Utah, USA - 124 T | ecosystem: Environmental > Terrestrial > Soil > Riparian zone | place: USA: Utah | collected...
CCAGGCCCGGGGCACGGCGGACATCGTGAGCTTCCTGGTGTTCGACGGCACCGGCAACCGCGTGGCCTACGGCACCGGTCCCGTGGTCGACGGCGACGTGTTCGTGGCTCCCACCAGCAACTAAACTCTTAGGGCCGTTCCCGGACCGCTGGCTCGGGGACGGCCCCCTGGTGATATTTTCGGCGGATGAGCCTTGCCCAACTGCCGATCGTCGATATCGCTTCGCTCCTCGCCGGAACCCCTGAACGTCTCAATACCGCCGAGCAGATCGGCCGGGCCTGCCGGGAGAATGGGTTCTTCTACGTCGTCGGCCATGGGGTGGAGGAGGAGCTGTCGTCCCGGCTCGAGCGCGTGAGCCGGCAGTTTTTCGCTCAGGACGAAGCGACGAAGATGCGGATCCGGATGTCCCTCGGCGGCCGCGCCTGGCGCGGCTACTTCCCCGTCGGCAACGAGCTCACCTCGGGAAAACCCGATCAAAAGGAAGGGATCTATTTCGGCGCCGAGCTGGCGGATGACCACCCGCTCGTCCAGGCCGGCACTCCGGTCCACGGGCGGAACCTATTTCCCGAGATCCCGCTGTTTCGCGAGACGGTTCTCGAGTATCTGGACGAGCTGACGCGAGTCGGCCACACCCTCATGGCCGGGATCGCCTTGAGCCTCCAGCTCGAGGAGTCGTACTTCGCGGACCGCTATACCGGCGATCCGCTCACCCTGTTCCGCATCTTCAACTACCCGGCCGCTGCCTCGTCCGCTCCCGGCGAAGGCGACCGCTGGGGCGTGGGCGAGCACACCGACTACGGGCTGCTCACCATCCTGAAGCAGGACGATGCAGGAGGCTTACAGGTCAAGAGAAAGGCCGGTTGGATCGACGCGCCTCCGATCCCCAATTCGTTCGTCTGCAACCTCGGCGACATGCTGGACCGCATGACCGGCGGGCTCTACCGTTCGACACCCCACAGGGTGCGCAACACCGCCGGCCGCGACCGGATGTCATTTCCCTTCTTTTTCGATCCGAATTTCAACGCCGAGGTCCGGCCGATCGAAGGGATCGTCCCGCTGGACGACGACCGGCACGAGCGGTGGGACCGGTCGAGCGTCCACGAGTGGAGCGGGACGTATGGGGACTACCTGCTGAACAAGGTTTCCAAGGTGTTCCCGGAGCTTCGCCGGGAAGTCCTGTAACCTGTGCTAGGCAGCCACACTTCGCTGGGGACCGTTGCGTGCTAGCATTCCGCCCGGTGAGCGCCACCGTCTCCCCCTTGATCCCCTTGACCCGCCCAGGGAGCCTCCCATGAAGGTCGCCGTCGTCGGCGGCGGACCCGCGGGCCTCTACTTTTCCCTGCTGCTCAAGAAGGCGGACCCGTCCCACCAGGTCACCGTCGTGGAGCGCAACCCGCCGGACGCCACGTTCGGCTGGGGCGTCGTCTTCTCGGACCAGACGCTCGGCAACTTCCAGGCCGCGGACCCTGAGACCTTCCAGGAGATCTCGGACAACTTCGCCCGCTGGGACGACATCGACATCCACTACCGGGGGCGGACGATCACCTCGGGCGGCCACGGCTTCGCCGGGCTCGCCCGGGTCAAGCTGCTCGAAATCCTCCAGCGCCGGGCCGCCGGCCTCGGCGTCGACCTGCGCTTCGGGGTCGACATCAAGGACGACTCCGACCTCCCGGGCCTGGGGCTCGGGGACGCCGACCTCGTCGTGGCGGCGGACGGGGTGAACAGCGCCATCCGCCGGCGGCACGCCGGGGTCTTCCGGCCCGACATCGTGACCGGCAAGGCGCGGTTCGTCTGGCTGGGCACCACCCGGTTGTTCGACGCCTTCACCTTCGCCTTCGTCGAAAACGAGCACGGCATCTTCCAGGCTCACGCCTACCGGTTCAGCGACCGGCTCTCGGCCTTCATCGTCGAGTGCGACGAACCGTCGTGGAGGAACGCCGGCTTCGACCGCCTGGACATCGACGCCACGATCGCCGCCTGCGAGGAGATGTTCGCTCCCTGGCTGGACGGCCACCCGTTGCAGGCGAACATCCCGCCGCACCAGCGCGCGGCGCCCTGGCTCCAGTTCCCCCGCGTGCACTGCGCCCAGTGGTGGCACGGCAACCTGGTGCTGATCGGTGACGCGGCGCACACCGCTCATTTTTCGATCGGCTCCGGCACCAAGCTCGCGATGGAAGACGCGATCGCCCTCGCCCGCATCGTCAACGAGGGGCGGGAACTCCCCCTTGCGCTGCCGGCCTACGAAGAGGAGCGGCGCACCGAGGCGCTACGCCTGCAGAACGCGGCCCGCAACTCCATGGAGTGGTTCGAGAACGTGCGGCGCTACGCCCGGCTGGATCCCGAGCAGTTCGCCTACAGCCTGCTCACCCGCAGCCAGCGCGTGAGCCATGAGAATCTCCGCCTGCGCGACCGCGACTACTTGGAAGGCGTGGAGCGCTGGCTGGCGAGCCGCGCCAGCCGCGCCGCCGGTGGCGCGCTGCCCAAGGCGCCGCCCCCCATGTTCACGCCGTTCACCCTGCGCGGCATGACGGTCGAGAACCGGGTGGTCGTGGCGCCCATGGACATGTACAGCGCCGTGGACGGCACGCCCAACGACTTCCACCTCGTCCACCTGGGCGCCCGCGCCCTGGGCGGCGCCGGGTTGATCGTCACCGAGATGACCTGCATCTCGCCCGAGGCGCGCATCAGCCTTGGCTGCACCGGCATGTACAACTCCGAGCACGTCCTCGCCTGGCGCCGAGTCACCCGTTTCGTCCACGAGCAGAGCCGATCCAAGATCTGCCTTCAGCTCGGGCACTCGGGAGCCAAGGGCGCCACCCGCCGCATGTGGGAGGGCATGGACGAGCCGCTCCTCGAAGGGGCCTGGCCGGTGATGGCCGCCTCCGCCGTGCCCTTCAAGCCCGGGATGCAGACGCCCCGCGAGATGACGCGCGCCGACATGGACCGGGTGCGGGACGAGTTCGTGCGCGCCGCAGCCCTGGCGGTCGAGGCCGAGTTCGACATGATCGAGCTGCACTGCGCCCACGGCTACCTCCTCTCGGGCTTCATCACGCCGCTCGCCAACCGGCGGACCGACGAATACGGCGGCTCGCTGGCCAACCGCCTGCGCTTCCCCGTCGAGGTCTTCCGAGCCATTCGCGAGGTTTGGCCGCAGGACCGGCCGATGTCCGTCCGCGTCTCCGCGACCGACTGGGTCGAGGGCGGCATCGACGGCGCCGACGCGGTCGAGATCGCCCGCGAGTTTCATCTCGCCGGGGTGGACATCATCCACGTCTCGGCGGGGCAGACCTCGGCGGACGCCCGGCCCGTCTACGGGCGGATGTTCCAGACCCCGTTTTCCGACCGCATCCGCAACGAGACCGGCATGCCGACGATCGCCGTCGGCAACATCACCGAGCCCGACCAGGTCAATTCGATCATCGCCGCCGGCCGCGCCGACCTCTGCGCCCTGGCCCGGCCTCACCTCGCGGACCCGAGCTGGACCCTCCGCGCCGCCGCGCAACTCGGCTACACCCCTCAGCACTGGCCGGTGCAGTACCTCTCGGGCAAGGACCAGCTCGAAAGGAACCTCGCGAGGCAGAGGCAGGCGGAGCTTTTGGGAACGAGCACGATATGAAGCCCTCACTCCCCCTACCCCCTCTCTCCCATCCTCCCACCCATCCGCCGGGAGAGAGGGGGATTGCACCCAGCGCTCTGCCGTTCTCCCTCTTCTCCCGGAGGATGGGAGGGAGGCCGGGAGAAGAGGGCCGGGGTGATGAGGGCCCGGGCGAAGCCCGGGAAGGAGACCTCGCTTGAACAACCGCATCCCTCTCGCCGATTTGAAACCCCAACATTTCGGCTGGAAAGTCGAAGACCGCGTAGCCACCGTCACCATCAACCGCCCCGAGCGCAAGAACCCGCTCAGCTTCGACTCCTACAGCGAGCTGACCGACACCTTCCACCGCCTGCGCCACGTCGAGGAGGTGAAGGCCGTGGTGTTGACCGGCGCCGGCGAGAACTTCTGTTCGGGGGGAGATGTCCACGAGATCATCGGCCCGCTGGTCGCGATGCGCGAGGAGAAGCGGATGGACCGCCTGCTCGAATTCACGCGGCTGACCGGCGAGCTGGTCAAGCAGATGCGCGGCTGCCCGCAGCCGATCGTCGCGGCGGTCGACGGCATCTGCGCCGGGGCCGGAGCCATCCTCGCCATGGCGTCGGACATCCGGCTGGGCACGCCGCGCAGCAAGGTCGCCTTCCTCTTTACGAGGGTCGGGCTCTCGGGGGCGGACATGGGCGCCTGCGCCATCCTGCCGCGCCTCATCGGCCAGGGCCGCGCCTCCGAGCTGCTCTATACCGGCCGTTTCATGGAGGCCGGCGAGGCCGAGCGCTGGGGCTTCTACAACCGGCTCGTAATCCCCGAGCGCCTGTTGCCTGAGGCCACGGAGCTCGCCCGCTCGATCGCCCACGGTCCTACCTTCGCCCACGCCATGACCAAGCGCCAGCTCCATCAGGAGTGGGACATGGGGGTGGACCAGGCCATCGAAGCCGAGGCCCAGGCCCAGGCCCTCTGCATGCAGACCGAGGACTTCGCCCGCGCCTTCCGCGCCTTCGCGGCCAAGGAGAAGCCGCTTTTTGAGGGTAACTGAGGGCAATTGAATGCCGGACGCCACCTTTCTGACCTGGCCCTTCTTCGAGGACGCCCACCGGTCGCTCGCCCGAGATCTGGACGCCTGGTGTCGGCGCGAAGTCGCTCCGCTCGCCGAGCACGAGGATGACGACGTGGACGCCTCCTGCCGCGAGCTCGTCCAGAGGCTGGGAAGAGGCGGCTGGCTGCGGCACGCCATTCCAAAGGACGGCGGCCGGCTCGACGTGCGCTCCCTCTGCCTGATCCGCGAAACGCTCGCCCGCACCTCGGGCCTCGCCGACTTCGCCTTCGCGCTCCAGGGCCTGGGCTCCGGACCGATCTCGCTGTTCGGCACCGAGGAGCAGCGGCGCACCTGGCTGCCCCGGGTGGCCGAAGGCGATGCGCTCCCCGCTTTCGCCCTCTCCGAGGCCGAGGCCGGATCGGACGTCACGGCCATGCGTACGACGGCCCGGCGGGACGGCGACGGCTGGATCATCGACGGCTCCAAGACCTGGATCTCGAACGCCGGCATTGCCGACTTCTACGTCGTCTTCTGCCGCCTCCCGGAAGCGGGGGAGCGCGCCTTCGCCGCCTTCCTCGTCGAGGCCGGCAACCCCGGCCTCCAGGTCACCGAGAGGATCGAGGTGATGGCGCCGCACCCGCTGGGCACCCTCGCCTTCGAGAGGTGCCGCGTGCCGGCCGGCGCGCTGGTGGGGGAGCCCGGCAAGGGACTCAAGGTGGCTTTGGCGACGCTCGACGTCTTTCGCCCCACCGTGGGTGCCGCGGCGCTCGGCTTCGCCCGCCGCGCCCTGGATGAGGCGCTCGCCCATGTGACCGCCCGCCAAGCCTTCGGCAAGCCCCTCGCCGAGCACCAGCTCACCCAGGGACGCCTCGCCGACATGGCCTGCGACGTGGACGCCTCGGCCCTCCTCGTCTACCGTGCCGCCTGGACGAGGGACGCCGGAGCCGAGCGGATCACGAGAGAGGCCGCCATCGCCAAGCTTTTTTCAACCGAAGCGGCGCAGCGGGTGATCGACTCCGCCGTCCAACTCCTCGGCGGCCGCGGCGTCGTCTCCGGCGCCCCGGTCGAGAGGCTCTACCGCGAGGTGCGGGCTCTGCGCATCTACGAGGGAACCAGCGAAATCCAGAGGCTCGTCATCGCCGGCCAGATGCTGGCCGGCGCGGCGGGTCGGGAGGGATGAACCGATCCATGGCTGAAAGCGCCCACGTGGACACCTTCTGCCGCGACAACCTGCCCTCGCCCGAGCTCTCGCCGGACCTCGACTTCTCGCTTCTGCCCGAGCTCGCCTATCCCGACCGGTTGAACTGCGCCGCCGAGCTGCTCGACCGCGTGGTCGAAGCCGGCTGGGGAGGCCGCACCGTCTTCCACTTCCAGGGCGGCCGCTGGACCTACGGCCAGCTCCTGGAGACCGCGAACCGCATCGCCCACGTCCTCGTCGAAGACCTCGGCGTCGTGCCGGGCAACCGAGTCCTCCTGCGCGGCCCCAACAACCCCCTGATGGCCGCCTGCTGGTTCGCGGTCTTGAAAGCCGGGGGAGTCGTGGTCTGCACCATGCCGCTGCTCCGGGTGAGGGAGCTGAAATCGATCGCCGACCAGGCGCAGATCCGCCTCGCCTTGACCGACACGCGCCTGGCCGCGGACTGCGAGCAGGCGATGGCCACCACGGCAGACGGCTTCCCGCGCCAAGGCGCCCGCGTGGTCCACTTCGGGAGCGCGATGGCCGGCTCGCTCGAATCCCTGATGGCCGGGAAGCCCGCCTGGTTCGACAACTGCGACACCGCGGCGGACGACACCGCCCTGATCGCCTTCACCTCGGGCACCACGGGCAAGGCCAAGGGGACCATGCACTTCCATCGCGACGTGCTGGCCATCTGCGACCTCTTTCCGCCCTATCTCCTGAAGCCGGACGCCGGCGACATCTTCTGCGGCTCGCCCCCGCTCGCCTTCACCTACGGGCTCGGCGGCATCCTCCTCTTCCCCATGCGGATCGGCGCCTCCGCGCTGCTCCTCGAGCAGGCCGCCCCTCCGCAGCTCCTCCAGGGCATCCAGGATTACGGCGCCACTATCGTCTTCACCGCCCCCACCGCCTACCGCGCCATGGCCGGCCTGGTAAAGGGTTTCGACATCTCTGCTCTCAAGAAGTGCGTCTCCGCCGGCGAGACCCTCCCCCGGCCCACCTTCGAGCTCTGGGAGCAGGCGACCGGCCTCAAAATCATCGACGGCATCGGCTCCACCGAAATGCTCCACATCTTCATCAGCGCCTCAGGCGAAGACATCCGCCCCGGCTCCACAGGCAAGGTCGTCCCCGGCTACCAGGCGAAGGTGATCGACGACGAAGGCCACGACCTCCCCCCTGGCACCCTGGGTCGCCTAGCCGTCAAGGGCCCCACCGGCTGCCGCTACCTCGCGAACCCCGAGAGGCAGAGCGTCTACGTCCACAACGGCTGGAACCTCACCGGGGACTCCTACATCAAGGACGAGCAGGGCTACTTCTGGTACCAGGCCCGAACCGACGACATGATCATTTCCGGAGGCCACAACATCTCCGGCCCCGAGATCGAATCCGTCCTGCTGGACCACCCCGCCGTCGCCGAGTGCGGAGTCGTGGGAGCCCCCAACGAAGAGAGAGGCCAGATCGTCAAAGCCTACGTCGTCCTCCGCCCCGGCTTCGATCCCGGCCCCGGCCTCGTCAAAGAGCTCCAGGACTTCGTCAAGGAAGAGATCGCCCCCTACAAATACCCCCGCGCCATCGACTTCGTAGAAACCCTCCCCAGAACCGAAACCGGCAAGCTCCAGCGCTTCCGCCTGAGGGAGCAAGCCAAGTGACCGACATCCTTCAACCCGAAGGCTGGGCCCCCCCCAAAGGCTACGCCAACGGCATCGCCGCCACCGGAAAGCTCGTCGTAACCGCCGGCCAGATCGGCTGGAACCCCGAAACCTGCCAATTCGAGACCGACGACTTCGCCGAGCAGGTGGCGCAGACGCTGAAGAACGTCGTCGCCGTGCTGAGGGAGGCCGGGGCCGAGCCCCGGGACGTGGTGCGGCTGACCTGGTACATCACGGACCGGGCGGCGTATCTGGAAGCGCAGAGGGAGATCGGGCGGGTTTATCGGGAGGTAATGGGGAAGCACTTCCCGGCGATGGCGGTGGTAGTGGTGGCGGGGTTGGTGGAGGGGCGGGCTAAGGTGGAGATTGAGGGGGTGGCGGTGGTGGGGGATCGGTAGAGGAGATTTCGCACGTCCTCCGGTTGCGTCTCGAAGTATCGCGACGAGCCAGCAGAAGGGATCTTTTCGTTCCTGGCCAGCATTGGTCCCTTGCTGGGCAATACACGTACTTGTATACTCGTCGCCGTGCCTGATAAGATAATTGTCTGGATTGGAGGCTCGTTCGAGGATCTGCGAGACTTTCCCCCAGAGGCTCGTAGGGTTGCTGGTTACGAGCTGCGCCGCATTCAGTGCGGCTCGATGCCAACCGACTGGAAATCAATGCCGAGCGTAGGGCCAGGCGTCAATGAGGTTCGAATCCATACGGGAGTCGAACACAGGGTCTTGTACGCTGCGAAGTTCGAAGAAGCGGTCTACGTGCTGCACGCGTTTGAGAAGAAAAGTCGCCAGACTCGCGATACGGATCTCTCCCTAGCACGTGAGCGCCTCAGGCAGGTTGAAGCCCTCCGCCGCGAAGGAAAGGAGAAGTAGATGACGATCCGGGCTCGACGCTCCACCGAAAATGTCTTCAGAGATCTCGGGTTTAGCGAAGATGAGGCTGAGAACCTCAAGGTTCGAGCCGACTTGATGATTGAGCTGACCAAGCTCATCGAAGCCCACGAGCTCACGCAGGTTGCTGCCGCGAAGCTTCTCGGGGTGACTCAGCCGAGGGTCAGTGATCTCATGCGAGGAAAGATCGACCGTTTCAGCGTCGACAGCTTGATTGAGATGCTGGGTCATGCTGGAGCTTCCGTGTCTTTTGTGGTCACTCGACGCAGCCAGGTTGCGTAAGGTTTCCGGCGAGGCTGCTTTGGCCATCTAGGGCTTAGGCACGTGGAGACTAACCAAATGGATGCCTATGCTGGTATTGACGTTGCGTTCGCCAAGCGCAAGACGCTTCCGATTGTGGTCTGTGTGCGCCGTGACGGCCGTCTGGAACCCCTTTCATTACGAAGAGGTGCTGCTCCGCAGCCGCCACGCGGCCAAGGCAACGTCAAGACTCTCGATCCGACTGTGCTTGCAGAGTTTGCCGAGGAGACAGTCCGTTATCTCCGAGCGGTAGAAGTTCGGTTCGGCGTCTCAATTGTGCGGGTGGGTATCGACGCACCCAGCGACCCAAGCACGGATCTTGAACCTCGGCGGAAGGCGGAACTGGCGTTGGATCAACGCCGGATTAGTTGCTTCACCACTCCCAGCGATCAGAAGTTCCGCGAGATCCGAGTGAAGGTTGAAAACCACTTGGTGGGTGGCGGTGCTGTGGCGCGGATGCCGCATGCCAACCAACTATGGATGCTCGTCGGATTCGAGTTGTTCCGGCGACTGCGTCTGGAGTGGGAGTGCCTGGAGGTCTTCCCTCAAGCTACTGTTGCACTGCTTGGGGTTGGCGGAGTACATAAGACCCGTGATGGTGGGATCGAATCCCAACTTGCAGCCGTTGCTAGATTCACGGGTTGGCCGACGCCTCCGCTACCCAAGGCCCTTGCTCAGGCCGGTTACGGAAGGCTGCACGATTGCCTTGACGCATACTTGGCTGCGTGGGTAGCGAGCCTCGATCTCAATGCACGGGAACCTCTCGGATGCCCGCCCAATGACGTCATCTGGGTACCAAGGCTTGCCGGCACAGGCAGCCCTCTCATCCTTGACGGCGCTAAAGTCCACTTACCTTAAGATCCCTCCGTCGCCGATCTGAGGCGGCATCGACTGCTTCGATGGTGGTAAATCACGGACAAGGGACAAGGTTGTGGTTGGCTCTCGGAGGAGCGGATGAGTTTAGGAGTCCGAGGGGTCCCCGGTTTTGGAGTGCTTCTTCGGGCTCGCACATAGATAGGACCAAAGGCTTTGCCCGGGTCATGGATCAGCCAGGCTGCCGCGGAAGCCTTTCATTTTCGAGGTAAGGATTTCGTCGAATCTTTGAGGAAAACGGTCAATCGATAGGTGAGATGCGGCCCGTGGCAACTCCGTGCGACGCAGTTCTGCAATCTCTAGTATTCTATCCATGAAGACTCGCGTCTCGGTAGGAATATCCTCAAGTTTCCAGATATTTTTGACTAGTTCCTCGGCGTGCGCTCGTTTATCAAGGTGAGCTCGTTTCTTTTTCCAAAGGACAGCTGTTAAGATCTTATCCATAGGGCCGTCTGCAGAGAGATCATCTGGGACGATATCTTTGCCTTCCGGGAAGAGGCGGTTCATTGCCTCGCAGTGGAGTTCGAGGGGGAACTGGTTCTCGATAACTCCTTGCTGATATTGGAGCACGGCAGCGAGACGATCTTTTCCGAGAACTCGGTGAAGGTCTTTGTATTCTTTCTGGGCGTCAGAATCCAGAACGGCTACAAGCCCACCAATATGTGATTCTCGTTTCCTTGTTTCAAGTGCACGTTTCGCTACATCCTCCTTGCCGTCGCATGCATCAATTCTAATTGTGAGATCTCCACGGTTTAGGACGCTCAAGAATTTTCGATAGCAGATCTCGTCACTTGGCCCTTCGACGAGTACCTTACAGTCAGGTATAGAGAGGAACTTTATTGCCTCTTGGTGGTGCGCTATCTCCTCATCTAGGGCCCGGTCGGCATGATCATTATAGGCATCCATATAAACGAAGCAAGCTTTCCGTACGATGCGATAGTACTTGTTGAGTCTTTGCCCGAATGCGAGTGCTAGTAGGTATGCTACCTGCTCACTTTCCGATTCGGTCGCTGTGCTTTGGCTAGTTCTGTTAAAAGTTTCCACCAGTGCCTCTTCCAGGCAGACGCGAATCTTCTCGCGCTGTTTAGGGCTGAAGGGATCCAAGCGCCCCTTTTTGGTGTCGTGAAACAAGCGCATGGCAACGTTGAAGGGAATTCTCGTGACAGGGCGTATTAACTCGGGGAGTAGCTGCATTCCGGTAATCAACTGTGTGTGATCTCGTGTCGTATCTGCTCCGCCGAGTTGATTGGATCTGAAGGAGAGTTCCTGGAGAGCTGTATTAATGGAATGCACAACTGCTTGGTATTGGGCCCAGTCGAGCGTGTCTGCAATCTTGAGGGCAATGTAGAACTTTTTGGCTGCCGTCGGTAGCACTTCCTTAGGTAGCAGGTTGACTAGGTTACGGTCCAGCCCGATGGCATCCAAAAGTAAAGGTACGATCGGCTCGAAGTGCTGGTTGATAAACTGTTTACGGGCTTTCTTCGTAAGTACTTGCCCGTTTGCATGAGCTTCCAAAAAAAAGATGCCTATGAAATCTCGCGAAAAACCCTCGACATCCAGATCTTCCATCTCGCGCAGGATAAGGTGGAGGAACCCGGGGGTAACCAAGTCGACGTAGCGGTATCGTTTAATGCGAGGCACGTGCAGGCTGATGTCAGAGATACGCAGTAGTTCCTTCGCAACTCTGCCGAGATCGCGCAGCGTAAGAATCCAGATCTCCCTGCTGACATTACAAGCTAGGAAGTGATCCCTTTCCACCAACGCTGTCATTGTGGGGTCTGTAGAAAGGCCATGGGCAACAACGAAGGCTGTCAGCTCGGAGTTGCCGAGCCATCCTGTTCTTCGTGCCAGGAGAATAAGCTCTTGGACTTCGTCATACGTTAAGGCTCTAGCGTGAAGCTCGGTTTCTCCATCCAAACCTCGTGCTCGGATAGTTTTCATGACTGTC
>Ga0190265_10003011_pt1 | contig 11459 bp, 8 predicted proteins | sample Popmic124T_FD_133135 | JGI IMG/M metagenome (GOLD analysis project Ga0190265, IMG submission 133135) | Populus adjacent soil microbial communities from riparian zone of Indian Creek, Utah, USA - 124 T | ecosystem: Environmental > Terrestrial > Soil > Riparian zone | place: USA: Utah | collected...
CCCGGGCGACCCGTACACGATCCGATACGTCGGCGCGAATGTTTCGGGATTGAACCCGAACGCCGCCCCCGCCACCCCCTCGGTCGTCGAGGCATACGACTTCAGCGAGTCGAAGTGGGTGGTGGCAATCAGGTGCGCGCCGCGGCGGCGGAAGTGGTCGATGACGGCGATGCCAAGCGCGCCGCCCTCGACCGGGTCGGTGCCGGCACCCACCTCGTCGAGCAGCACCAGCGCCGGGAGCGCCAGGTTGCGATCCATCGACACGACGTTGGCGATGTGGCCCGAGAAGGTGCTGAGGCTGGCCGAGATCGACTGCTCGTCGCCGATGTCGGCAAAGAGCGACCGGAAGACGGGCAGGCGCGACCCCTCGTCGACCGGGATGTGCAGGCCGGCTTGCGCCATAGCCGCCAGCAACCCCGCCGTCTTCAGCGCCACGGTTTTGCCGCCCGTGTTGGGGCCGGTAATCACGAGCACATGCACCGGCGGCACCAGCGCAATGTCCACCGGTACCGGCGCGGCCGTCAGCAGAGGATGCCGCGCAGCCTTCAGCTCGAATGCGCCCTGGGTTGAAAGAGCAGGCTCGATGCCGTGCACGGCCTGCGAATAACGCGCGCGCGCCTGGATCACATCCAGTTCGGTGGCGACGTCGACCGTGCGGCGCAGGTCGTCGGGCCGCCCGCGAAACGCGTCGGTCAGTGCGAGCAGGATGCGGCGAACTTCCTCGGCCTCCTGCTCCTCGAGGGCCACGATGTCGTTGTTGATCTCGACGGTGCCCAGCGGCTCGAGATACAGGCTCGCGCCGCTGGCGGAGGCGCCGTGCACGATCCCCGGGATCGCGGATCGATGCTCGGCGCGGACCACCAGCACGTAGCGCCCATTGCGATCGGTGACGACCTGGTCCTGCAGGTACTTCGACGTATCGCGGCCGCGGAGGAAACCGTCGAGCGTCGAGCGCAGCTTCGATCGCTGCTTGCGCAGCCGATCCCGGATGCTCGCCAGCGCCGCTGAGGCGTCGTCCACCACGTCGCCGGAGGGGTCGATCTTCCGACGGACGTCCGCGATTTCGCCCTTGAAGGAGGCCACCCGTTCGACCAGCGCGCGCAGCAGCGGCAACGGATCGCCGAGCTTGCTGACGACGCCGCGGGAGTGTTCGATCGACTCGAGGTAATCGGCGAGGCCGATCAGGCGAAGCGCCTCGAGCGCGCGCCCCTCGACGGTGAGCGCTTCGAGGATGGTTTCCAGGTCGGACGGCGCGCGCAGCGGGAATCCCGGATGGTCGGCGAGAAAGCGGGTCCCTTCCGAGGTCGCCAGCTGCGCCGTACGAATCTCGTCGATCTCGACCGACGGATGCATGTCCGCCAGGCGGTCGCGTCCGGTGGGCGTCACGGCCATCGCCGTGACGGCGTCAACGATGCGATCGAATTCGAGCGCCCGCAGCGCACCCGGATTCATGGGTTCGGATGCTTCAAGTGGTTCGGAAGTTCAGAGGGCTCGGACGGCGACCCATGTGGCCACGGCTGGCCTCCATCCGTCAGTGTAATCCGAGCGGAAGTGTGGCCCAGAATCCGACACAGTGTGGTTCAACCGCTCCGGAGAGCGGCTGTCCGCTGTTGGCGACACCGGCGGGTATCCAGGCTTGTTCGCTTCCTAGACTTGAATCGTTTCCTACATATAGCTGCGCTTACAATAGCCCAGCCTTGCCTCAACTCTGGACGGTGCGCCGGGCAGGAACGGATGTCGATTGCGCCGTGTGCCCGGCCGGGTTGCCTGGCACACAGAGCGGCGGTAACTAGTCACCACGGGTCAGCTTGGATCGGGGTGGGGCTGAAAGGTCAGCGAAACGATGGCGTACGTGCCGAAGCACCTGGCGGACGTCTTCATCAGCTATTGCCACGACGACGATTTCGCCTGGATCGAGAGATTCAAGCTCGAGCTGGAGAGCGCGCTCGCCCGAAAACTGCGGGCGCGCACCAGGCCGGAGATATTCTTCGACGCCGAAGACCTCCGGGTTGGGCGCCTGATCGATACCGATATCCCGGCTTGTCTGAGGGCGACCGGTTTCTTCCTTGCGATCATTTCCCGCCGCTATAACAACAGTACCTACTGCCGGCAGAAGGAACTCGCAGGGTTTCTTCGCCACCATCCCCCAGAATCCGGACGGCTGATCCAGGTGTGGTCGGATCGGTCAGCCGCGCTTCCCCTGCCCGGGGCGCTCGCAATTGAGTTCGCCAACGGCAAGGGTGTGCTTCGACCGGGGACGAGCGAGTACGACGAGGCCATGCGGCGAGTGTGTGAGCCAATCGTTTCTGAGCTCGACAAACTGTACGCCGAGTCCAAGATGATTTTTCTGGCCTGGTCCGACGACCCAGAACTGGAGAAGGAACGCGAGCGCCTGCAATCGGAGTTAGAAGGCCGGGGTCTGCGAGTCTATCCGGAAGTGATCGCGTCGTACGAAGGGGATATCCGACTCCGGGACGCTCTCCAGGAGTCTTCGGCCAGCGTGCACTTTCTGGGAGCCGGAGCCGAGGACTTCGAACAAAAGCAGTTGCAGCTTGCCGTGCAGGTGGGCCGCCCCTGTGTGGTGGCTTCGCACAACCGCGCCGAAATTCGGGTCGGCCCTCCGGGGTCACCGGCGCCGATTTATCTCAGTCAGGGAAACCCGACGATCGCGATCGCCAACGCGATCGATGCACTCATGGGCCGCGGCAAGCGCGGCGATCGCGATTCCCAGCCGGCGCTGGGCAAGACGGGGCTCTTTCTGGTCTTCAAGCCCGATAAGGACTCGACGCTCGGGCTTCAACTCCGCCAGCAGATCGTGAATCGCGGGCCGTTCGAGGTCATCGTGCCGGGCGATGGCTCCGCGGGCTCCCGTTACGACGAGCTTCCGCGCGCCAAAGCAGCGGTCTTGTGCTGGGGCAGAGCGGAGAGGACGTGGTTTGAGAGCGAACGTGAGGCGCTCCACACCGCTATCGTGGGCAGGGAGCTCTACGACCTGCCGCGGGCGCTCTTTCTAAAGCCGCCGGCTGGAGGGTCAGAGGCCGACCTGGGGGAGGCGGATCGCATCCTTCATTCCCAGGATGAACTCAACGGCTTCCTCGACAAGGTCCAGGGAGCGGCCTCATGAGTTCACCGGCAGCCACTGTCGGCGTTCAGAATCCGTATCCGGGCCTGCGGCCGTACGACGTTGACGAGTTCGGAAGCTTCTTCGGCCGCGACCGGCAGATCGACGAGCTGCTGGTCCGGCTCCGGGATCACCGATTTGTCGCCGTGGTGGGCCTGTCTGGTTCGGGCAAGTCTTCCCTGGTACGCGCCGGGCTCATCCACAAGCTCCAGGTCGGGCACCTTGCCAGCGCCGGTTCCCGGTGGCGGGTGGCGCTCTTCCGACCCGGGTCCAGGCCACTGGATGCGCTCGCGGCCGCACTGGATGATGAGCTGGGCCCGATACCGGAACGCGCAGAGACCTTGCGCCAGAACACGTATGAGCTGCTCCGCTCGACCAGAAAGGGGCGGGAGCCAGAGGAAAGCCTGCTGCTGGTTGTGGATCAGTTCGAAGAGATCTTCCGTTATCAACGCGAAAAGAACCTGATCCCGCGTGAGGCCGCACACTTTGTCGACCTCCTGCTGGCTGCCGAGCAGGATCTTTCACCCGACTACCGGGTCTACGTCGTGCTGACGATGCGCAGCGATGCTCTCGGCGAAGCCGCCCAGTTCGAGGGGCTGCCGGAAGTGCTCAACCGCTGCCAGTACCTGGTTCCGCGGATGACACGAGACCAGATGCGGGAAGCGATTGAGGGCCCCGCCGCGCTCACCGACACGGAAATCGCCCGCGATCTGTTGCAGACACTGGTGGCGGAAGCAGCTGAGGGTGCCGATCATTTGCCGCTGCTCCAACATCTGCTGATGATGCTGTGGGCACGACGACAAGGGTCGCTCGAAGACGGCTGGCAGATCACTTCGGCGCAGTTTGAAGAGCTGGGGGGACCGGCGAAGGCGTTGAACGATCATGCCGACCAGGTGTTGGCGCAGTTACTGCCTCTCGCGCGCCAGGATCTGGCTCGACGAATCTTTCAGCAATTGACCGAGAGCGGGGAGGGCCGGGAACAGCGACGGCCAGCTCGCCTGAGTCGGCTCGCCGAACTGACCGGAGCGGATCAGGCTGAGGTCACCGCGGTGGTCGAGCACTTCTTTCTTGCGAACTTCCTGACCTCTCCCGATCGACGTTCGACGGCCGACTGGGAAGTGGACATCACCCACGAGTGCCTGATCCGTCAGTGGACCAAACTGCGCGACTGGGCCAAGGCCGAAGCCATCGACCGCGAGGAGTTTCGCTATTTCGCCACGCGCGCCGCCCGCGGGGGCAACCTTCTCACGGGGACGGATCTCGATCTGGCGTTGAGGTGGCTCGATAAAAAGCTCACTGCGGCATGGGCGGAACGGTACGGCGGCGGTTTGCCGGCTACGGTGGCGTTTATCGAAACAAGCCGCGCGGCACGAGAGGAAGCGGAACGCCGAGTGGCAAGAGAGCTGGCCGACGCTGAGAGTTCACGTAAAGCCGCAGAAGAACGCGTAGCAGAGGATGCCAGAAAGGAGCAGAAGCGCCGACGCGCCTACATGCTGGCGGCCTTGGCGACCGTCTCCCTTCTGATCGCGATGGGTGTAGGTGGGCTGGCCTTTTACGCTCAGGGGCAGCGCGCTGACGCCGAAGCCCAACGCAACCTCGTTCTCGCGCAGGAACGCGAATTCGCCGAGGAGGAACGCAAATTTGCCGAGGAGGAACGCAATCTTCAGACCAGGTTGCGCACAATTGCCGAGCAACGGGCGGGTGAGGCGGAGACTGCGCGGAAAAAAATGCAGGAGTTGACAGAGCAGGTCGCGACGGAGCGTGACACACTCGCACGACAGGTCGAGATCAACAGGTGGCAGAGTCTCGTCCGCGAGGCGACCGCGGCAACGTCACGGCAAGTTGACGACCGCGCCGCGCTCTTGGCCCGGCAAGCGTTCCTTTTCTACGCGAAGGCTCCCGACCCGTCGAGACGACGATCGGTCGAGGAAGCGCTCCTTAGTACTTCGACAGTACGGGCCGCGTCACGCGCTCTCGTAGGTCACACTGAGCCTGTCGGCTCGGTGGCGTATCGGCGGGGCGGCGCGTCCCTCGCCTCTGGTGGTGGCGACGACACCATTCGCGTATGGAATCTGGATCAAACGAGCGCCAGTTCTACTGTCCTCAACGGCCACAGGGACGACGTGAATTCGGTAGTCTTTTCGCCGGATGGCGCTTCCCTCGCCTCCGGCAGCGACGACAACACCGTTCGCCTGTGGGACCCCTCTCGGCGGGAGCCCGAGGCGCCCAATTCCGAGCAGCGACGCGATGACGCGCTGGCCGTCCTCGAAGGTCACACGGACAACGTGAACTCCGTGGCGTTTTCGCCGGATGGCACGCGCCTCGCCTCAGGCAGTGACGACCACACCATTCACCTCTGGGATCCGCGGCGGCCCGACGCCCCGCCCATCGTGCTCAAAGGTCACACCGAAGCCGTACACTCGGTGGCGTTTTCGCCGGATGGTACGCAGCTCGCGTCCGCGAGCTGGGACGACACTCTCCGCCTGTGGGACTTGCGCCAACCAGAAGCCGAGCCTCTGGTCTTCGAAGGTCACGAGTCGGATGTCAATTCGGTGGCCTTCTCACCGGACGGCAGACGTCTGGCCTCCGGTAGTGACGACAATACCGTTCGCCTGTGGAATCCCCAACAGCCCAACGCCCCGCCCATCGTCCTCGAAGGTCACGAAGACTATGTCTATTCCGTCGCTTTCTCGCCGGACGGCACGCGCCTGGCTTCCGGCAGTTTTGATGACACGATTCGCCTTTGGGATCTGAGTCAGCCTGCCGATGCCTTGCCCGTAGTCATCGGCGGGCACACGCTGGACGTTAACTCCGTGGCCTTTTCTCCAGACGGCGAACGCCTGGCGTCCGGCAGTGACGACATGACCATCCGCATAAGTGATCTCTGGACCGGCGCCGCCAACCTGATTTGCAAGCTTGTCGGCCGAAACCTGTCAGTCGAGGAATGGCGCTCGTACGTCGGTGTTGACGTTGACCGTCAAAAAACCTGCGAAGGCCTGCCTTAGCCAGTCGCGGTCGAAAGATAACTCGCGGTGCACTGGCTACCCAGCGGTGGCGAGCGAATAGCCGCGCTCCTGCGCGCGATTCACGGTTTAGAGCAGCTCGCCAGGACTGGCCGCGTTGCAAACGTGTCGAGCTGATACGCCCGGGTCCGCTTCGCGGAACCCGGCCTACGTACGACTGAGAAACCCGAACCCGACATGCGTACGTAGGGCGAGTCCCACGAAGTAGACTCGCCTATCGCCGTTGTGCGTTGGTCACCCCCCTGAGGCCACCTTTCTTCTCCACCACCGGGGCGTTGCGCAGGAAGTCCTCCATTTCCTGAGGTGTGAGGACGGACGGCGTCGCGGTGGCGGCGTTCTGGGCAAGGCAGGGCCCCACGCCGCAGACAGCGAGCAGGAGTGCGAGGACGGCGGTCCGTCGGGTCCATGTCATAGGGGCTCCCGTGTCTACGTCTGTCCGACCGGGGATTAGGGGTGGACGTTCTGGCGCGGCGCCATTCTAGCGTAGGATAGGCGCATTACGAGGGGGAGAGATGGATAAGACCAGACGTTCCCTGCTGATTACGGGCGCCGCGGCGGCGGCCGCCGCCGCAACGCGTGGGCTCGCGGCGCAACAACCGGCTGGCAATCAACCGGCTGGCACGTTCTACGAGAAAGGCAGCGTCCGTATCCACTACCAGCAGACCGGGACAGGCTTCCCGTTGTTGCTGATCGCGGGCGGCGGCTTGACGGCCTCGACGATATCCTTCTTCACCCGGGGCGAGCCGTTCAATGCCATCGCCGAGTTCAAGAACGAGTATCGGGTCGTGGCGATGGACTTGCGCAACGCCACCGCCGGCCTCTCCACCGGCCCGCTCGAGATCGACCGGCCATGGGACTCGTACACTGATGACCACCTTGGCCTGATGGATCACCTGGGGATCGACAAGTTCATGGTGATGGGCTTCTGCGTCGGCGGCCCGTTCATCTGGAACCTGTTGCGGCGGGCACCCGACCGTGTCGTTGCCGCCGTGATCGCGCAGCCGAGCGGGTTCCGCAAGGAAATGCCGGACCTGTTTTACGAGAACAACATGAAGGGCTGGGCCCTGGAGCTCCGCAAGCGCCGGCCTGAGATTACGATGGAGATGCTTGACCGGTTCCTTACCAGGATGTACCGCACCAACGCCGATTTCGTCTTTACCGTGACCCGTGATTTCGTGCGATCGTGCCAGACGCCCTTCCTGGTCCTGCCGGACGACGTGCCGGCCCATCCCTACGCCGTCGCCATGGAGACGGTCATGCTCGGGCCGAAGTCCGAGGTGAGCATGTACCCCTGGAAGGAGCCGAAAGATCGGATTCCGATCGCGGTACGCCAGATACGCTCGTTCATGCGGGCGCATCGACCCACGACGAGTACTTAATCGACCGCGAAGCAGTAGAACAGGCCGACGCCGCCCCAGCCGACGAGATCCCGCTGACTGCAGCCAGTCGTGGCGTGAGACGAGTTCCACGACTGGTTGCCGCTGCCAATGCGATCGGAATGGCCCACCTGCGCGGAGCCCGCGGCGTTGCTCGTCCAGTTGTTGCACGTGTGGTCGGCGTTGTCGGTAAAGGCCCGGCCATCCGGTTGCGAGCCGGTGAGGATGTCGTGGCGCGTCGGCAGCGGGTCGCCGATGCCGTTGACGAGTTCACCCTTTTCGGTCAGGGCAAACTCCTTCTGCATGTTGCTGCCGCGTTGTGCTTCGGCGAGCGTGTCGCCGTGTATTTCGGACTGGACCATCGGCCGGCTGAGCCGGCGTTTCAAGTAATCCGGAACCCGCTCCTTCGCACTGTACCAAGGCCCCTTGCCGATCCGGTCTCGCGCATTGACGGCGGGCTGACCGGGCCGGGCCTGTGTGCTCAAGTACGCGCGCCACGTCTTGTCGCCTCTGCCAACGGCGGCGGCCAGCCTCTGGCAATGCGCATCGGCACCCGCCAATCCGCCCAGGTTCCCTCCGTCGCCAATCGGCTCGCTGGTCACGAAGAACGTCATCAGGCTCGACGGGATGCGATCCGGCAGTGGCGTCTTGCCCTGTTCCTGGGCCGCCGCCGTGCCCGGGACGGCGAGCGCGCCGAGCAGCGTCAACAGGATGATCTTGTCCATACGCCCTCTCAATTGATCGCGAAGCAATAGAACATGCCGACACCATGCGTCCTGACCAGCGCGGTCTGGCTGCAGCCGGTGGTGCCATGCGATGAATTCCACGAGCCGTTCCCGCCGCCGTTGCGATCGGGGAACCCGATTTGCGCGTTCGGCCTGTTCGGGCCTTCCTGTCCGATTTGCGCCTGTCCGGGAGCGGGGTCGCTGCTGCTCGTCCAGTTGTTGCAGGTGTAGTCGGTGCCCGGCGGATACGCGCGGCCATCGAGCTGCGAGCCGGTCAGCATCTCGTGCCGGTTGGTGTAGGGTGTCGTTTTGACGTACTCCCAATCGCCATCTCGGGGAACCTGGTAGTCGTTGAGTCCGGGCACGATCTGACCTTTCTCCGTCAGACCGGTGCGCTTGTGCAGGTTGTTGCCGAGCCGCGCCATTTCAATCGTATCTCCGTGCAAGTGGGCGACATCGCGGGCGATCATCACGCCGTCGAAGTTGTACCAGGGCCCCTTGCCGATCCGATCGCGCGCGTTGACCGCCGGCTGACCGGGGCGCGTCTGCGTGCTGAGATAGGCGCGCCAGGTCCGGTTGCCCGCGCCGACCGCGGCGGCCAGCGTCTGGCAATGCGCATCGGCGCCGGCCAATCCGCCGAGATTGCCGCCATTGCCGATCGGCTCGCTGGTGACGAAGAACGTCATCGGCGTGCCCCCCGTCAGGCTGTGCTGCGCGCTCGCCACTGAGGGCGCCAGGCCCAACAGAGCCAGGAGTGCGAAGACTGTTTTCATGCGCAAAAGCATAGCGCACCGGCGCAATCGACAATCACAAATCACAAATCACAAATGGTTAATCAGGCTTGCCATGCAGGCGGCGCCGAAACCGTTATCGATGTTGACGACCGAAACGCCGTTCGCGCAGCTGTTCAACATGCCGAGCAACGCCGCAACACCGCCGAAGCTCGCACCGTAGCCGATGCTCGTCGGCACCGCGATGACAGGCACGTTCACGAGTCCTGCGACCACGCTGGGCAGCGCGCCTTCCATGCCCGCGACGACGACGATCACGCGGGCGGCCTGGAGCCGGACCTGCTCCGAGAGCAAACGATGAAGGCCCGCAACGCCGACATCATACAGACGATCGATTCGATTCCCCATCAGTTCGAGCGTCACGGCGGCTTCCTCCGCGATGGGAAGGTCAGACGTCCCCGCGCATGCGATCAGGATCGTGCCCTTGCCTTCTGGCACCTGGCCCTGCGTCAGCGTGATCGCGCGCGCCGTCTCGTGATATGTGACGCCCGGTACGCGCGCGCGCACCGCTTCCAAGGCCTGCGCGTCGGCGCGCGTGATCAGCAGCGCCTGTCCCCGCGCCACCAGCTTCTCGGCAATCCCCGCGATCTGTGCCGGTGTCTTTCCGAGTCCGAGGATCACCTCGGGGAATCCCTGCCTCAGCTCGCGGTGCGTATCCACACGCGCGAAGCCGAGATCTTCGAACGGCGCCGCGCGAAGCGCGGTGAGAATGAGCCCCGCCGCCGCCGACGGATCGAGGTCGCCGCGGCGCACCCGATCGAGCAAATCCTGGAGCTGGGGACCGGTCATCGGTGGCTTGGCCGCCTCGACGGCTGAACCGGCAGTATAATCACGGTCTGTGCACGCCGGCGTTCTCACGCTATGACGTCCCTTGAAACGCTGACCCTCGCCACTTACTTTTTTGTTCTCGTCATTCTGGCGCTTTACGGGTGGCACCGGTACTACCTCGTCTATCTCTACATGAAGAACAAGCGGCGCCAGCCGGTCCCGCTTGGATCCTTCGAGACGCTGCCCCGGGTTACGGTTCAGCTTCCGATTTACAACGAAATGTACGTGGCGGACCGGCTCATCGATGCCGTCTGCGCAATCGACTACCCGAGGGAGCTCCTCCAGATCCAGGTCCTCGACGATTCAACCGACGAAACGACGAGCGTGGCCGAACGGGCCGTGCGACGCAATGCCGCCGCCGGCATCGACATCGCGTATCTGCATCGCACCAACCGGAAGGGCTACAAGGCGGGCGCGCTCGAAGCGGGACTCAGCGTGGCGACTGGCGAATACGTCGCGATCTTCGACGCCGACTTCATCCCGACGACCGATTTCCTCCGGCGCACGATCCAGTTCTTCACCGACCCGAAGATCGCCATGGTGCAGGCGCGCTGGGGCCACATCAACCAGGACTACTCGCTGCTCACGAAGATCCAGTCGATCCTGCTGGATGGCCACTTCGTGCTCGAGCACGGCGGCCGCAATCGCTCCGGCTGCTTCTTCAACTTCAACGGCACGGCAGGGATCTGGCGGCGCACCGCCATCGAAGACGCCGGCGGCTGGCAGCACGACACGCTGACCGAGGATCTCGACCTGAGTTACCGCGCGCAGCTGCGCGGCTGGCGGTTTGTGTTCCTGCAGGATCTCGTGGCGCCCGCCGAAGTGCCGGTGGAGATGAATGCGTTCAAGTCGCAGCAGCACCGGTGGGCCAAGGGATCGATCCAGACCTGCCGCAAGCTGCTGCCGCGCATCCTGCGCTCCAACCTGCCGTTCGGCGTGAAGGCGGAAGCCTTCTTCCACCTCACGGCGAACTTCAACTACCTGCTGATGTGCGTGTTGTCGTTGCTGATGGCGCCGTCGATGGTCATTCGCTACAACATGGGCTGGTACGAGATGCTCCTGATCGACGTGCCGCTGTTCTTCGCAGCGACGGCGTCGGTGGCCAACTTCTACATGGTGTGCCAGCGCGAGCTGCACAAGGACTGGACGACGCGGCTCAAGTACCTGCCGTTCCTGATGTCGATCGGCATCGGGCTGACCGTCAACAACACCCGCGCCGTCCTCGAGGCGCTCTTCAGGCGGGAAAGCGAGTTCGCGCGCACGCCCAAGTACCGCATCGAGGGACAGGCCGACGAGTGGATCGGCAAGAAGTACCGCCAGAGCGTGGTCGTCCAGCCGATGATCGAGCTGGCGCTCGGCCTGTATTTCACCGCCACCGTGTTCTACGCGCTGGCCAACGGCATCTACGGCACCGTGCCCTTCCTGGTGCTGTTCCAGCTTGGCTTCCTCTACACGGCGCTCCTGTCGCTGGTGCAGCAGTTCGCCGGCGAAGACCCCGTGCTGAAACCCGAAGAGGTGTAAGACGGCAGACAAGCCCAAAGGAGGGCTCGAGGACGTCGTCGCGACGTCGTCGGCGATCTGCTATCTCGACGGCG
>Ga0190265_10003012_pt1 | contig 11459 bp, 12 predicted proteins | sample Popmic124T_FD_133135 | JGI IMG/M metagenome (GOLD analysis project Ga0190265, IMG submission 133135) | Populus adjacent soil microbial communities from riparian zone of Indian Creek, Utah, USA - 124 T | ecosystem: Environmental > Terrestrial > Soil > Riparian zone | place: USA: Utah | collected...
GATGTCCGTCGTGATGCTGAAATCGCTCAGGATTTCGACCTGGACGAGCGCTTCTTTCGGGTGGAGCTCTTCTTGCGCGGAACCTTGGCGCCCTTCTTCCGCGCTTCCGACAGCCCGATCGCGACGGCCTGCTTCCGGCTCTTCACCTTGCCGCCTCGACCGCCTTTCCCGCTGCGCAGCGTGCCCTTCTTGCGCCGGCGCATCGCACTCTTGACGCTCTTGCTCGCGCCCTTGCTGTATTTCCTGCGGCCCGACTTGCGGGTGGATGACTTTTTCGCTGCCATGGTGACTCCAGAGTTTCGGAAAGTTGGTCAACGAGCGAGGGAAGACCGCGTCAGGCGCCAGATGACCGCGCGCGCCACCACTACGTAGAACAGCCACGTGAGCGCGATCCCGAGTACGCCGGCCGCGACCCGCACCGGTGTGCCTTGGTAGATCGGCTCTTCGACGGTGCCGACGTTGTGTGCAGGACCCACCAGGCGATCCACCAGCACCAGCGGCCAGGCGAGGATCGCGTCGAGCGGTGCCGGCGCGGGGAGGGCGAGGATCACGGCCGCGGGCGTGCCCGCCGATGCGAGCATCATCGCGGTGAGCCAGGGCTGCCGCACCGGCAGAGGTTCGTCTGCCAACGTATTACGGGGCTTCATGTTGCAGATCAGGGTTAAAGCGGTTCCACAAGTGCATGCGCGCTAGTCGCCGGTGGGAATGATCCCCGCGTTCTCCACCATCAGGATCACCGCCCGCTCCGGTGCGCGCGTGCGATGCACCACGCCTTTGGGCACGACGAATCCCTGGCGCGGGCCGAGGTGCACGATCCGGTCTTCCAGATCGATCAGAAACCGACCCTCGATGACGTAGAAGAACTCGTCGTCATTGTCGTGCTTGTGCCAGTGATACTCGCCCTGCATCACGCCGAGGCGGACAACGGAGTCGTTCACCTTGCAGAGCGTCTGGTTGTACCAGCGATCGGTGCACGCGTCCACCAGCGGCTGAACGTCCACGACCTCGAGCTGATCGTAGTGGACGTTCAGCCGGGTGACGTAGGGATAGTCGCTCACCTGTGGCCCTGATGCGCCGCGAGCGCCTCGAGCAACGCCTTGGCCGTCTCCTCCGACGACGCCGGGTTCTGGCCGGTGATGAGATTGCCGTCCACGGCGGTGTGGTTGGCCCAGTCGGCGGCCTTGGAGTATCTCCCGCCCTTCGCCTTGAGCATGTCTTCCACCAGGAACGGCACCACGTCGGTCAGTCCCGCCGCCTCTTCTTCGGTGTTGGCGAATCCCGTCACCTGCTTGCCGCCGACCAGCGGGGCACCTTCCGGCGTCTTGGTATGCCGAAACACCGCCGGGCCGTGGCAGACCGCCGCCACCGGCTTGCCTGCCGCGTGGAGCCGCTCGATCAGCGCGATCGAGCTCTTGTCTTCCGCGAGATCCCACAACGGCCCGTGGCCGCCCGGGTAGAAGACCGCGTCGTAGTCGTCGGGGTTGATGCCGGATAGTTTGACGGTATTCGCGAGCGCGCGCTGCGCCTCCGGATCACTGCGGAACCGCTGCATCGCGGGGGTCTGCGCCTTGGGGTCGTCGCTCTTGGGATCGACGGGGGCGGCGCCGCCCCTGGGGGACGCGAGGGTGATCTCGGCGCCCGCATCGCGCATCGCATAGTACGGGGCCGCGAACTCTTCCAGCCAGAAACCGGTGGGCTTGCCGGTGTTGCCGAGCCGATCGTGTGAAGTGAGGACCATCAGGATTTTGGGCACTGCTTCGCTCCTGCGAGGTGTATGACGCAACCTAACCCGGTCGGACCGCCTTCGACCCCTTCGCCAGTTTTCTCGCGTCGAGGCGCCGCTGCGCCAGCCGGGCGATGGCGGTCCAATCGGGGAGCGCGCGGTCCGACGGCACCCACCCGCGGAAGAACTCTTCGACCGGCCGCTGCCGGAAGTTCCTGAAATCCTCGCCCTGAAACGACGCGAAGACGACATAGCGCTCCAGCCCCGGGCCCCGCCCCGGCTCTGCGATCGAGCCGAGGACCCTGGCGAGACGGTCGGGGCGCTCGCGCTGAGACCAGACCGTGGCGTTGTTCGAGACGTCGAGCCCCTCGGGATGCCGCAGCGGCATGAGATGACTGCGCAGAAGGCGCACCGCGCGGCGGGACGGCTTCTGTCCCACTGACACACCGCCGTCTGGCGCCGACTTCCCCAGGCTCCAGACAATCGTGACCGGCCCCGGCTCCAGCACGTAGTACAGCTGGCCGCGCACCGACATCGCAAAGGTGCGTCCCAGGCGGCTCGCCCGCTGGAGCCGCGCGCCGCGAGACTCCTGGAAGGTGAATCCGCCGGCCGTCTTCGCCGCCGTCATCAGCCGCACGCTCGTGTCGCCCTCGAGATGCCGCGACAGATAGCCGGCACACGCCGAGGCGTAGGAGTCGTGGCCGGGGGCGATGAGGAGCACGCGACGCTGGCACCCGAGCGGCGGCAACGCCCCGCCGAAGGTGGCGGTAAAGGCGTGCTGGAGCGCGGCGTGGGCGGCATCGTCGTGGTCGAGCAGGGCTTCGACCGACGCGTCCTCGTACAGGGCCAGATACTCGAGGGCCGCGCCGATGGCTCGGCGGTCGGTCGGCTCGTTCCGGATCTCCAGGATCACCAGACCGCCGGACCGGTCGAGCCCGACGAGCACGAGCGTGCGGCGCAGCGGCTCCTCCCGGCCGACGATAAGAATCCGCTCACCATCGGGCAGATAGGGGTTCGCGTCGAACCAGCGCTCGAACTCGAGTGGGTGCCAGGACACTGCACGGCGGGTAGGCATAGCGATAAATATACGATCCCGATACGTCCGTGTGGCGGGACGTCCACGCGCATCCGCTCTCTTGGGCTGTCCCGCAGCTCCAACCCCGACGAGAGGCCGCATCCGATGAGCCCGAGCCATTCCGCACAGCGTCGCGCGCTGGGGGTCGCCCTGATCCTCGCGCTGGCCGCCTGCAACGACGACATCACGCCACCCACCACTGATTCCATGACCCCCGTGACGGCCGACGCCGACGCGAAGAAGGTCACCTACTGGCTCACCCTCCTCCACAATAACGACGGCGAGTCCGAGCTATTGGACGCCAGCCAGGGCGACGCCGATTTCGGCGGCGTGGCCCGGTTCGCCACCCTCATGCGCGAGCTGCGCGAGGACGCCGACCGCCGCCGCCCCTCCTGCGAGAAGGCCGGCGCCGGCGCCGGCCAGTGCGGCGGAACGATCGTCGTCTCCTCGGGCGACAATTTCCTCGCCGGGCCGGAGTTCAACGCCAGTCTCACCCGGGGCGTGCCGTTCTTCGACGCCATCGCGCTCGACCGCATCGGCTACGACGCCTTGGCGATCGGCAACCACGAGTTCGACTTCGGGCCGGACGTGCTGGCCGACTTCATCGAGTCGTTCGGGCCCGGCCGGATCGAGCGGTTCCTCAGCGCCAATCTCGACGTCTCCGGCGAGCCGCGGCTCGCCGCGCTCGCGGCCGACGAGCGGATCAAGCGCTCACGGTTCGTGAACAAGGGCGGCGAAGCCATCGGCATCGTCGGCGCGACGACGCCTGCCCTGCCCTTCATCTCCAGCCCACGGAACGTGGTGGCGGGCGACGTGGCACCGGCGGTGCAGCGCGAAGTGAACCGGCTCACCCAGCGCGGGATCGAGATCATCGTGCTGATCAGCCACCTGCAGAGCGTGACCGAGGACCTGGCCCTGATTCCCCTGCTCCGCAACGTAGACATCGCGGTCGCCGGCGGGGGCGACGAGCTGCTCGCGAACGACGACGACGTGCTCGTCCCGGGCGACGTCGCCGCCGGAACCTATCCCCTGAACGCGACCGACGCGGACGGCCGGACGGTTCCCGTCGTCACCACGTCCGGCGCGTACAACTACGTCGGCCGGCTGATCGCCGGGTTCGACCAGGACGGCAGGCTGGTGCGGGTGCAGAACCAGAGCGGGCCCGTACGGGTGGCCGGCGGCGCGAATCCGGACGCGGTGGCGCCCGATCCCAGGCTCCTGGCGCGGGTGGTCGAGCCGGTGCAGGCGTCCATCGAGGGGCTGGCGGCGAACATCATCGCCACCAGTGCGGTCGACCTCGACGGCACCCGAACCCTGATTCGAAGCGAGGAGACCAACGAAGGGAACCTCGTCGCCGACGCGCTGCTCTGGCAGGCGAACGAGCTGGCCGCGGGCTTCGGTCTGTCGCCGGCGCAGGTGGGGATCCAGAACGGCGGCGGGATCCGCAACGACGCCATCATCCCGGCCGGCCCGTTCAGCGAGCTGTCCACCTTCGACATCCTGCCGTTCTCCAACCTCGTCGCCATCGTGCCCGACTTCCCCCGCGAGCAGTTCAAGGAGCTGCTGGAGAACGCGGTGTCGCGCGTCGAAGCGGGCGACGGGCGGTTCGCGCAGGTGGCGGGCTTCTCCTTCACCTGGGATCCCGCTGGTACTCCACAAGTCCTGGATGAGACCAGCAACGTGACCACCCCGGGCACCCGGGTCGTGGATGTGACGCTCGACGACGGCACGGCGATCGTGGCGGACGGCGCCGTCGTGGCCGGTCCCGGGATCAGCATCGCCACGATCGACTTCTCGGCGCGCGGCGGGGACCAGTATCCCTTCCGGGGAGCGGCGTTCACCAGCGTGGGCGTGAGCTACCAGCAGGCGCTGCGGAACTACATCGTGGACGAGCTCGGAGGGACGATCAGTGCCACGGACTATCCCGAAGGTGGTGAGGGGCGCATCACCAGGGAGTAGTTGGTGAGCCGCAGATGAACGCAGACGAACGCGGATGTATCGGCGTCATCTGCGTTCATCTGCGGCCCTGCTTCAGCGCTTCATTTGGGCGGCCCGGGGAACACGGCGACCGGACCCTCGACCTTCCCGCCAGGCGGCACGTAGGCCGGGGCGGGCTGGCCGCCGGGGCCGAGATGCTTGATGTACGCGTAGATCGCCTTGACGTCGTCGTCGGTCATGTCCCGGACGGCGAACCATGGCATCGGCGGGCGGCGCTGATCGCTGCGGGCGTGGGCCATGAACTGGTCCGCCGTCATCTTCGTTACCAGCAGGCGGAGGTTGGACGCGTAGGTAGTACCCCAGGGTCCCTGCCAGCCTAACGGAGACCCGGTGAGCCAAGCCTTCTCGTCGACCTTGCCGGCCGTCACCATGTAGCCGGGTGTGTGGCAGTCGTTGCAGCCGGCGATCATGACGAGGTACTTGCCGCGCGCCGTGTCGCCCGCACTGGCTTGGTCGGACGCCGTGGTCCGGACGGCGGCGGTGACCAGCAAGGCGAGCGCTATCGCTCCGAGAACCGGCATGAATCGCTGCATGGAAGCCTCCCGAGGGCAAGGAGGTATGGCAACAGAGTGGTACGGGGATGAGCTAGGAAGATGCGCCCGGTGTCGAGCCGCGTCCAGCGTCGGCGGCTCGTTACGAGAACAGGCCCCAGATCGGTGGGGTGCAGAGGGCAATGCCCGAGAGCAACAGGAGCAGGGCGGCCGTGGCAACGCCGCGATGCGCCACCTCCCTCGCCTTCCACCGGGCGTGCAGCGCCGCCCACGCGACCAGCCACACCACCACCGCCAGCGTGGTCCGACCGGACACGCCGCCGGCCGGCTCGTAGAGAACCGGCGCCTCGAACACCCCGGTCTCGCTCAGGATGACGATCAGGCCCATCGCGAACCCGCCGATACCCGCCGCCAGGAACGCCGCCAGCGCCGCCCCGTTGGGACGAGCGCCTTCATGATACTTCGGATCCATGTCCTCGTTTCCGTTACTCGAGAGGAGCCACCTTGTTGACGAACACGCCCAGCACGCCCGCGTACGCCACCAGGAGCAGGCAGATCGTCACCACGGCGGTCGCCATTCCGTTCAGCGGCCGGTCGCTGAGCACCTGGGACCGGTAGCGGAGACAGACGGCCGCGACGGCCGTAGCGAGCATCGCCGCGATCCAGGGGACATGCTCCTTGGTCTCCATCGCGAACGAGTGCAGCCACGCCGTCGCGGGGTTGGCTCGGATGAGGGCCCGCGGGTACGCGCTCAGATCCGTGAGACCTTCGGGCGGGGCGGCGCGATACGGCGGGAACGTGATGTAGGTGCCGACCAGCAGCGCGAGCCAGAGCAGGACCGCCGTGAGCACGAGGAGAGTGGCGAGATGGCGCGCCTGCTGGTCCGCCGCCGCGCCCGACGTGGCGACTGCCCGCATGCTGCAGAGCGAAAAGAGCGAAGCGGCCAGCGCCATGAGCGAGCCGCCGCCGAGAACGACGCCGTGCAGCATGGTCCAGAGGCTACGCTCGGAAAACAGGAGGGTGTCCATTGCGGTCCCGGTGCGAGTTCCGGGACAACTTGGACGGGAACGAGAGATCAGGCAAGACCGGGAAGGTAGCCGCAGATGAACGCGGATAAACGCAGACTGGACAAGTCCGCCGGCTACTGGCGCTGCCAGAGCACCGCGTGGGAAGTGCCGTTGCCGGCTGCGCTGAATCCCACGATCGTGCCGGCCCGGTTCACACCGTGCGCCCCCGCATGAGTGTCGAGGCCGTCGGGCACGAGCGTCGGCAGCACGGTCGAGGATCCCGGCTCCCACACCCAGGCGCGCTCCGAGCCGGGCTCGTCTCCGGTGTCGAAGCCCTGACCGACCACGACGCCAAGGGGACTGATCGCGCGCGGGCTGATGGTTGGGCGGCTTCCCGGATGCGGCAGGTGGGTGAACGCCTCCTGGTAATACACGAACCCGTCCGCGAACTCCAGCTCCTCACCAGCCGCGTCCTGCGTCGGGCCGAAAGCGCCCGCGATCTGGCCCTTGGTGTTCACGGCTGTTGCGATGCTCGACCGGCGACCGAAGGTGCCGAGGTCCTTGAACACACCGTCCTTCCAGCGGAAAGCATGGCGCTCGCCGGAGGCGGTGAGGCTATGGCCGACCACGATGCCGCCTCGGCTGATGCCGTTCGCCTGCGAGGTGGCTCCGCCCAGGGTGCCGAGATCCGTCATGACACCGTCTTTCCAGATGAAGGCGTGACGGTTCCCGGCTCCCGTTTCTGCCCAGCCCACGATGATCCCGAACTCGTTGATACCGGTCGCCTGGCTGTTGCGGCCTCCGAGGGTACCGAGGTTCTTCTTGACGCCGTTCTTCCAGCGGACCGCTCGGCTGGCCCCCGACTTCATCGTGCTCCATCCGACGATCACGCCGTCGTCGTTGATCGCAGTCGCTTCGCTGTGTCCGCCGGCCAGCGCGCCCAGGTCCTTCATGACACCCTTCGTCCAGACGAAGGCATGGGGCAGGCTCGCACCCGCGATCCTGCTGGTGCCGACGATCACACCCGCGGAGTTGATCGCATTGGCCGAAGAGAAGGCTCCGCCGAGGGTGCCAAGATCGCGAACGGTGTAGCTGGCGATTGCCGCCGTCGTCGCAGCGGACTCCGCCACGGGCCCGGTCGGCGACTCGGTGGTACAACCCGAGGCTCCCAGTACCGCAATCAGGATGCACCGACGAAACGTGGCAGGCGTCAGGCGAGACATGGCGTTGCTCCTCGGCAGGGACATCCCGCGCGGGGCGGCGGGTAACCGGAGCGGGAACGCCGTCAGACTAGCGGAAGAGGGTCAAGGCGATATCAAGAGTTGGAGCACCATTGGGTTGCTCAGTCCTTGGGATCGGCCCCACGCTCCTTGGTGTCTGCGGCACCCTGATCGTCCGTGACGGTGAGCAGCACGTCGCGCTTCCCCTTCGATGCGTACGTGTGGACCGGGTTCCGCTCGCTCGACGTCGCCCCGTCGCCGAAGTTCCAGCTCCAGCTCACGATCACCCCGTCATCGTCCTTGCTCTCGTCCGTGAAGACGCAGGTCAGCCCGCTGCAGTCCACCCGGAACTCCGCCTTGGGCGGCTTGTTCTCCGGCGGGGGCGGCGGCGGAGGTGGTGGCGGCGGCGACTCGGCGCGGACCGTGTGCGTCCGGGTGTCGGCGGCGCCGTCGTCGTCGGTGACGAGGAGCAGGACCTCATAGCTCCCCGGCGATGCGTACGAGTGCGACGGGTTTCGCTCGCTCGACGTCGCGCCATCCCCGAAATCCCATTCCCAGCTCGCAACGCTGCCGTCGTCGTCCTCGCTCCGGTCCACGAAGGTGCAGCGGAGCTCCTGGCACTCGGCCTCGAACTCGGCGCGCGGCGGCTCGTTGGACGGCGGCGGCGGGGGCGGCGGCGGGGGCGGCGGTTCCGAAGGCGACTGCGGGGCCGCGGTGCGGGTCCGGCTGTCCGTCGCCCCGTCGTCGTCGGTCACCACGAGCGTCACGTCGTACTGTCCGGCCGACGCGAAGGTGTGCGACGGGTTCCGCTGGCTCGAGGTCGCTCCGTCGCCGAAGTCCCACGCCCGGCTCTCGAGGCTACCGTCCTCGTCGGTGCTCCGGTCGGTGAAGCTGCACCGAAGGTCGTCGCAGGTGACCTCGAACTCGGCCTTCGGCGCCTTGTTGGACGGGGGCGTCGGCGGCGGCGCGCTGGGATTCACCTCGTGAGAGGATTGGTCGGTCGCGCCGCCATCGTCGGTGACGGTGAGGGTGACGGTGTACCGGCCGGGAGCGTCGTATCGATGAGTCGGCTCCCGCACGGTGGAGACGCCGCCGTCGTCGAATTGCCAGGCCCACCCGGTCACCTCGCCATCGGCATCCGAGCTCGATTCGGTGAACCGACAGGTGAGACCGTCGCAGCTCCAGTCGAACTCGGCGCGGGGTGGGTCGTTGCCCCCGGCGACCGCGACGGCCAGCGCCGAGAAGCTGGTGGTCGGCGCCGCGCCGCCGTCCACGACGACGCTGGCTTCCCCGGTCTGGAGTCCGATCTTGTCGCCCAGAAGGATATGGGCCTGGGCCCGGCCCTCCTGGCCCGTGCGCGCGGATGGTGGAGCGATCTCAGCACCGGTGCCGGCCGAGGTGATGGCGAACTGGACCGTCACCCCCTCCAGCGGATCGCCCGCCTCATCGGTCACCTCGACCACCACGGGTGCGGTCAGGGGCTGGCCGATCGACCCCCGCTGGCCGTCGCCGTCCACGACCTGGATCTGGACGCCGTCGTCGGCGCCCGGCAGGACGAGGTCGCCGCCGCCGCAGGCGGCCAACAGACAGGCGAGGGCGATGGAGGTAACCCGTGCGATCCCTGGACGGGAGCGACGGATCGGATGACGGGAGAGATCGCGATCGAGCAGCACGGTTCACGACCTGGTGGCGGACGGAGGTCCAAGCTAGTCCGCCGGCCCGGGTTGCGACGTGACGGATCGCACACCGGACGGCCGCGCCCGCTAGGGCTTCACCATCACCTTGATCGACTCGCGCTCGTTCATCGCGCGGTAGCCGTCGGGAACCCCCTCGAGGCCGACGACTCGGTCGAAGACCCGCCCCGGCTGGATCCTGCCCTCCAGGACGTCGGGAAGCAGGTCGTTCATGTAGGCGCGGACCGGGGCGGGACCGCCGCTGATCGTCAGGTTCTTGTAGAACCCCGTGACCCAGGCGGTGGTCGTCTCGTAATGGGGCACGCCGACCCGGCCCACGGCGCCACCCGGGCGGCCGATGCCGATGGCAGTCGCCATGGCCTGGTCGGTCCCGACGCACTCGAGGACCGAGTGGACGCCGACCCGGCCCGTCAGCTCACGCACGCGCTCGACCGCCTCGTCCCCTCGCTCGCTCACCACGTCCGTCGCACCGAATTCCTTCGCCAGCGCGACCCTGTCCGGGCGGCGGCCCAGGATGATGATCTGATCGGCGCCGAGCCGCCGCGCGGCGATCACACCGCAGAGGCCGACGGCGCCGTCGCCGATGACGGCCACTGCCCTGCCGGGGCCGACCTTCGCGGTCACGGCCGCGTGATGGCCGGTTCCCATCACGTCGGACAAGGCGAGCAGCGACGGCATCAGCGCATCGTCCGGACCGACCTGCAAAGGGACGAGCGTCCCGTCCGCCTGGGGGATGCGCAAGGCTTCCGCCTGCGCTCCGCCCGGCTCGGGGGAGCCGAAGAAGCCGCCGTTCACGCAGGAGGTGTGCACCCCTTCGTGGCAGAAGACGCAGGTGCCATCGGAGTACGCGAACGGCATCACCACCAGGTCACCGCGCTTGAGCGTGCGGACCTGAGCCCCGACCGCTTCCACCACGCCGACCGCCTCGTGGCCCATCGGCCGGCCGCGTTCCGCCGGCTCCATCAACGCGTAGGGCCACAGATCACTGCCGCAGATACATGCACGGGTGACCCTGAGGAGCGCATCGGTGGGCGCGACGATGCGGGCGTCCGGGACGGTCTCGACCCGGACGTCGCCGGCCTGGTACATCAGTGTTGCTCGCATTTCAGGGTCCTGCCCGCTGCGGCGGGGTGTTCGGGATGTCGGGCCCGCGCCATCGGCGCGATGCGAGCAACCTAGCGTACCATGCTCTTCATGGCCGGGTTACGCGCCTTCAGGCGAGCTCGCGCGCTCGACTCGGGTTTCCGCCTTACCTGTCCTCGATAGGTAACACCCTGCAGGCACTCCAACCTCGTTTGTCGTCTTTCCTCCTGAAATTCCGTGAATCCAAGTAGGGAGCCTGCGAGTGACGCGGAGTTCCCTCCCGCGGTCCCTAGACAACCCGAGATCAAGCGGCTCCCTGCTTGGCAGGAGGAGGACTCATGCATGCTCGACCCACTGCCCATCGCCTGCGCACTCGCGCGCTCGCGACCGCGCTGATGCTGGCGACCCTGGCCGGATGCAGCCAGGATGACACGGTCACCGGCCCCGAAGCCGGCGCAGACATGGAGGGGCTGGATGTCAGCGCGTCGGCGGTGCCGAACTACGCCGACGGATACGTCTGGGCCGACAATCCATTCGTTGGTTCCTATACGCCGGATCCTTCCTATTCCTTCAATCTGAGCGGAAGGGCGATCACGATCACGCGGCAAGGCGTGGGGACCTACACCGTCCGCTTCGCCGGACTGTCGGCGGTGCTCGGCACCAAGAGCACGGTGCACGTCACGGGCTACTCCACCAACGGCAGCTATTGCAAGCCTGCGACGCAGAAGCTCCAGAACGACATCATTCGCATCAAGTGTCTCAATGCCGCCTCGGGCCGGCCGATCGATGCCTACTACACGGTCTACCTCACCAAGCGGTACGGCGATCTGGCGTTCGCCTTCGCCAACAAGCCCACCGGCACCAACTACGCGCCGCCGGCCAGCGCTTCCCACAACCCGGCCGGCGCGATCCGGGTATTTCGGAGCGGCGTGGGCAACTACCAGGTCAAGTTCAGCGGCCTGGGTGCCCGGCTCACCAGCAACGGAGGACATGCCCAGGTCGTCGCGATAGGGACCGGAGCCCAGCATTGCAAACTGTTCAGCTGGTTAGGGTCCCCCGACCTTACCGTCTACGTGCAGTGCTACAGCCGCACGGGTCAACCGAAAGACGTGAAGTTCAACGTCTTCTTCACTCTGCCGCACGGCAACCTGGCATACGCCTGGGCCAA
>Ga0190265_10003013_pt1 | contig 11459 bp, 10 predicted proteins | sample Popmic124T_FD_133135 | JGI IMG/M metagenome (GOLD analysis project Ga0190265, IMG submission 133135) | Populus adjacent soil microbial communities from riparian zone of Indian Creek, Utah, USA - 124 T | ecosystem: Environmental > Terrestrial > Soil > Riparian zone | place: USA: Utah | collected...
CACCGATATGGGCAACCATTGCCTCGGACAGGAACTCCCGGGCCTCGGATTCTGAGATGGGCACCATTGGTTCTACAACGGGGAAGGCTCGGACATTGCCCAGAGGATGTCTTTGATCGAGACCATTCCCAGTATCCGGGCGCCGTCGACGACCGGGATATGTCGATATCCGCTGGCGAGCATCCAATTCGCTGCCTCCGGCACTGACATGTCTGGGTCGATTGAATCGGGAGAGGCAGTCATCCACTGCTCCACCCGGGTTTGGTCGAGATCGGCGTCCCCGGCGACCGCGTCGACCAGGTCCCTTTCGGTGAAGATCCCCTCCAGAGCTCCGTCGACTTCGACCGCAAGCGAACCCACACCATTGGACTTCATCAAGGCGGCCGCGACGCGGATCGTCACCTCTGGAGACACCCAGATCACCTCACCACCAACCAACTCTCTGACAGTCATCGCCTTCTCCTTTCGACGTCTACCCCATCATCCGTGCAAGGGGAGGATTGGGACAGCCCCGTTGGTCCCTAGATGAAGGGACCAACGCTCCTAGAGGCGGGGCGAGGTGTCCCATACCTTGGGTGAATGACACCAAGACGCAATGAAGGTGACAACGCGCCGGTCACGGCCATCTGGGACAGACTGCTCATCCTGGTGGCCCTCATGGGGGCCGCCCTCGCCATCCTGGCGGCAGTGGTCGCGATCCAGGGTGGGCGTGCGGCCGCTGCTGTCCAATCGAACGAGCAGACAGGTCAACTGACCCTCAGCGAATTCGCGATCGAGGGCGCGTTCGACTTTGCACCGGGACCGGTGACGCGCGACGTGGCCAACGACGGCTCCCAGATGCACAACCTGACCGTTGAGGGGGGCCCGGCCACTCCCGATCTGAGTGGAGGCGAGTCGGCATCGCTCGACCTTGGCAATCTCTCCGAGGGGACCTATGTCGTCTTCTGCTCGATTCCCGGCCATCGCGAGGCAGGTATGGAAGCCATCCTGGTGGTCACCGAGGGAGCGACCACAGGCACCACGATGGCCCACGAAGGGACCGACGAGGATTGGGCCGAGCTGGACCGGTTGATGACGGAGTCGATGCTGTCGTTCCCGGCCGAAACCGAGGGCAAAGGCAACCAGTTGCTCGCACCAGAGATCCTGGCCGATGGCACCAAGGAGTTCCATCTCACCGCGGCCATCACCGAGTGGGAAGTTGCCCCCGGCGTGCTGGTCGATGCCTGGTCCTACAACGGAATGGTCCCGGCGCCGATGATCCGGGTCGAAGTCGGTGATCAGGTGCGTGTCGTCTTGGACAATCAACTGCCGATGGGCACAGACATCCACTGGCACGGTGTCAAGGTGCCGAACAGCATGGATGGGGTAGCCCCCCTTACCCAGCCCCTCGTGGAATCCGGCGAGACCTTCGTCTATGAATTCACAACGCGGGAGCCGGCGATCGCCATGTACCACGCACATCATCACGGTCAGATGCAGGTTCCCAACGGCCTATTCGGGACCTTCATCATCGGGGAGACTCCGCTGCCCCGTGGGCAGACCATTTCCGGAGTCGAGATTCCCGAGGACTTGGAGGTCGCCCAGGAGATCCCGATGGTGCTCAACGATGCGGGTGTGATCGGGCTCAGCCTCAACGCCAAGTCGTTCCCAGCCACCGAGCCCTATGTCGGAAAGGTCGGGGATTGGGTGGTGGCCCATTACTTCAACGAAGGTCTACAGATCCATCCCATGCACCAGCATCAGTTTCCTCAACTCGTGTTCGCAAAGGACGGGATCCCGCTCGACCATCCGTATTGGGCGGACACGATCGCCGTGGCTCCTGGCGAGCGGTACTCGGTGTTGTTCCTGCTCGAGGACCCCGGCGTCTGGGTCTGGCACTGCCACATCCTCAATCACGTCGAGAGCGACACCGGGATGTTTGGCATGGTCACCGCGTGGATAGTCGAGGAGTGATCGCTACCTTTCGCCCCCGATGTTCCACGGCGTCTACCCCGAGACCGGTCCGGTCGCCGACCTTTCGCGCCTGGTATTCGATACGAGCCGGGCGATATCGGGGCGTCCTTGGGTGCTGATCAACATGGTGGCGTCCCTCGACGGTGCGACCACTGTTGATGGGCTGTCATCCGGACTGGGTGACGACGATGACCTCGCGTTGTTCAAGGCACTCAGGGCGGTCCCGGACGTGATCCTGGTCGGCGCAGGCACGGCCCGTGCCGAGGACTACGGACCGGTGCGGCTCGATGGGGAGCGGATAGAGCGTCGACGAGCCCGGGGCAAGGAAGACCTACCGCGTCTGGCCGTCGTGACCGGGAGTCTCGATCTTGATCCCGGGGCCAAGCTGTTCTCCAGACCGGAGGCACCGACCATGGTCTTCACCGCGGCGGGGGCCGATCCTGATCGTCGGAAGGCGCTCGAGGCGGTGGCCGAAGTGATCGTGCTCGACGACTTGAGCGTCGAGGCTGTGATCGGTCACTTCGGGCCTGCCGGGGAGATCTTGTGCGAAGGGGGACCCGGCCTCAATTCGCAATTGGCTGCTGCCGGGCTGATCGACGAGGTCAATCTGACACTGGCGCCGATGATGGTCGGCGGGACCTCGAAACGGATCGTCGAGGGTGTCATGGTTGATCCGCCTCTTGACATGGCCCTCGACCGGATCCTCGCGGGCGACCGGTCTCTGTTCTTGCGCTACCTGAAACAGCCGCCCGCATAGGGGGCCCTCGGTGCGCCGGCCCACATCTCGGTAACGTTGGGTTGATGGGAAAGCACGCCGACCTCTACGCGAGGCACGTCAAGGTCCTACCCGGGTGGGCGCCGCTCTACTACGAGCAGCCGATCGCGATCGTCGACGGTGACGGCCGACACGTCGTGGACGCCGAAGGCAATCGCTACCTTGATTTCTTTGGGGGAATCCTGGTCACGATGACCGGGTACCGGGTCCCCGAAGTGGTCGAGGCCATCAAGCGCCAGGCCGATCGCATGCTGCACACCTCGACCCTCTACCTGATCGAGTCCCAGATCGAGCTGGCCGAGAAGGTCGCCGAGCTTTCCGGGATCCCTGACGCCAAGGTCTTCTTCACCAACTCGGGGACAGAAGCCAACGACGCCGCATTGATGCTGGCCACCACCTACCGCAAGTCCAACCAGGTACTGGCCGTACGCGGCAGTTATCACGGGAAATCACACTCGACCATCGCCATCACCGGTCAGAAAGCGTGGTCCGGGACGAGCTTTTCCCCATTTCAGGTGACCTACATCCATGGCGGCTACAAGCTGCGGAGCCCCTTCGGGCATCTCTCTGACGAGGACTTCATTGCCGCCTGCGTGGCCGATCTCGAGGATCTGTTGCGGGTCGCCAGCGCCGGTGAGCCGGCAGTGATGATCGCCGAGCCGATCCAGGGAGTCGGAGGCTTCGTGACCCCGCCCGACGGGTTCTTTGGCGCCATCAAAGAGGTGCTCGACGCCCACGGGATCCTCTTCATCTCCGACGAGGTGCAGACCGGATGGGGGCGGACCGGTGAACACTTTTGGGGCTACCAGGCACATGGGATAACACCCGACCTGCTGACTTTTGCAAAGGGAGTCGGCAATGGCCTGAGCATTGGGGGAGTGGTGGCGCCCGCCGAGATCATGGAGGCCTATCCGGCTCTCGGGATCTCGACCTTCGGCGGGAACCCACTGGCCACTGCCGGTGCCCTGGCCAACCTCGAGGTGCTTCTCGATCAGGACCTGCAGACCAATGCTCTCAAAGTTGGCAACCGGCTGATGCAGAACCTCATCCCTCTTTCCGAGGAACTGGAGATGATCGGCGAGGTGCGGGGCAAGGGTCTGATGATCGGAGTCGAGTTGGTTGGGCCCGGGGGAGAGCCGGCTCCTGAGAAGGCGGCGGCGGCGCTCGAAGCAGCGCGTGAGGAGGGCCTCTTGATCGGCAAGGGTGGGCTCTTCGGGAACTCGTTGCGGCTCGCGCCGGCTCTGTCAGTCACCGAGGAGGAGGCCGACGAGGGTTTCGCCAGGCTGGAGCGAGCGCTGCGACGGATCTAGCCCAAGTACCCGGTACCAAATTCGGCGTTGTTCTTCAGAGCAAAGCCTGAAGGTCGATGTCGCAACTGGGATGACGTAGTTTCGCCAGCCCTCGGGCCTCGATCTGACGAACCCGCTCCCGTGTTGAGTTGACGACCTTGCCCACGTCCGACAGAGTCCAGGGCTCGTCGCCGTCGAGCCCGAAACGCAGCCAGAGCACCTGCTGCTCTTCCAGGTCGAGGATCTGGAGGGCTTTGATCAGACGCTCTCTTCGCCAGGCAGAGGCCGCTCGATCCTCGGGATTGGCGGCTCCAGTGTCCTCGACGAAGTCCTGAAGCGACGCGTCGCCGTCCTCGCCCACCGGGCGATCCAGGGAGACCGTCTCCGCGGGTGCCTCGAGGGCGGCCAGCACCCTCTCGGTGTCGAGGCCTGAGGCCTCAGAGATCTCCTCGAGTGTGGGAGCGCGGTGGTACTTGTCGTGAAGACTCTGCTTGGTGTCCTGAACGGTGCGCACCACGTCGACCATGTGCACCGGAAGACGGATGGTCCGGCCGTTGTTGCCGAGACCTCTGGTGATGGCCTGACGTATCCACCACGTGGCGTAGGTGGAGAATTTGAAGCCCTTGCGCCAGTCGAACTTTTCCACAGCCCGGATCAGCCCGAGATTTCCTTCCTGGATCAGATCCAAGAGGTCGAGGCCGCGACCGGTGTAGCGCTTGGCGATGGATATGACCAGCCGGAGGTTGGAGCGAATGAAGGTCATCTTCGCCTCTTCACCCTCGGCGATGAGACGCATCAGCTGCGGTCGCTCGGCTACCTGGAAATCACCAGACTCGAGCAACGATTTTGCCTTCTTGCCCTGCTCCATGGATCGGGCGAGATGAACCTCGTCCTCTGCGGTGAGAAGGAGGTGTGCGGAGACCTCGTCCAGATATAGACCGACTGTGTCACCGGGTCCTGAGCCCCGTTCCGGTCTCGCATCACTGGCCCTGATGGGCTTCCCCAATCTGACCTCCTCAACAACCCTGTTGAAAACTAACCCTCCTGGCTGAATCTGGCAAACGAAAATCACGGCTTCCCGATTTGCCTGGGTAACCTGCATTTCTCAGTGTCGCGCCGAACCCAGTTCCGTTTGCTGGTGGCGTTCACCATCGTCTGGGCAGTGTGGGCTGGTTGGTCACTGCTTGGCCGCGCCACTCCCTACACATTGCGTGTGCTCGACGACACGGGTGCCCCGGTGGCATCGGCTTTCGTCGATGTCGACGGCCGTCAGGTCGGCACCAGTGCCGAGGAGGGCCTGGTCGAAATGGAGTGGAACTCGTCGAAGAGTGTCGTTGAGGTGAGCGCCCCTGGTCACGTCCCGCTCACGCTCACCATCGCCGAGCGCCCCCAAGGTGTCGTCGATGCAGTCATCAAGGCGAGGATCCTCAGGGGGAAGGTGGTCGACGGTGCCGGGGTCCCGGTGGAGTCGGCACGAGTTATCGCCGGACCGGCGAGCGGAATCAGCGACGACGAGGGAGAGTTCACGATCCGGGGCGCCGAGCCGGGCACGATCCAGGTTTCCCGTCCGGCCTGGATCGAGACCACCTTCAGCTGGGACGGCGGTCCTGGCGAGGCCAGTGTGGAGTTGTTGCCGTTCGCGGCCCGGGCGGTGCACATAACAGGCGAGGCCGCGGCCGAGAATCTGGACAGCTACCTGGAGATGGCGGAGAGCACAGAGCTCAACGCCCTGATGCTCGATCTCAAGGACGAGTCGGGACTCGTCTGGTACAACAGCCAGGATCCGGTAGCCACCGAGGTCGACGCAATCCGGGGCCTCTACGACCTGACCGAGTTGTCGCTTCGGGCGGAGGAAGCCGGTCTCTACCTCATCGGTCGGTTGGTCATTTTCAACGATCCGACCGCAGCAATCAGAAAGCCGTCGATGGCCGTTTGGGACACTGCCACCGAGGCGCCATTCGAGTCACGGGGCCAGTACTTCCTCGACCCCACCGACGCCGATGCACGGGCCTACGCGCTCGCCCTCGCTGAAGAGGCATGCTCGATGGGAGTCGACGAGATCCAGTTCGACTACGTTCGCTTTCCCGACCAGCGATCAGATACGACCGTTTTCGATGGCGGCAGCACCGAGGACGTGAGGATCACCACCATTGTCACCTTCTTCGAGGAGGCGGTCGCCCTGCTCCACCCGATGGGCTGTGCGGTCGGCGCCGACGTGTTCGGTTTCACCACCCGGGCCGAAGACGATGGTGGGATCGGCCAGCGGTGGCCAGACATCCTCCAGATCGTCGACGTTGCCTCGCCGATGGTCTACCCGTCGCACTACGGCACGGGGTGGTACGGATTCGAAGTTCCCAACGACCATCCGGGCCCCATGGTGACAAATGCCCTCGAGGATGGACTGGAGCGGATGCCGCGCAACGTCGTCATACGCCCCTGGCTCCAGGACTTCGGGTATACCACTGACCAGGTGAGGGCCCAGATCGAATCCGCCGAGGAATACGGGTTGGGGTGGATGCTCTGGAACGCGGCTTCGAATGTGACCACCGATGCTCTCGGGCCGGCGGAGTGATTGGCACTAGTGCAATAGGTGAAATACGATCCCAGGGTCCCACCCGGAGAGGTCTTTGCCCTCGTTCGACTCCGAGAACCTCGAGAAGCTGATTGCCGTCGCCCCGCCCTGGAGGCGGGAGCAGATGAAAGCCGCCCATCTGGTCTTTGAGGCGCTCGATGAGCCCACCGGTGCCGAGGAGGACTGGCGCTACGTCGATTTCGACACCCCATTCTCCAGCCTGACCTCGATCGTCGAGCCGGGTGCACCTCTGGGCCCGGGCCCCTTTCTCACTGCAGTGGGCCAAACTTCGGGTCGGGTTCTCATCTTGGACGGCGCCGTGCTCGAAGCGTCCTCAACAGGGGAGATGGTCAAGACGTTCGCCCAGTTGGACGAGGCCCCGGGCCCAAACGGGCTGGTAGCTGTCGATCACAACAAGCTCACCGCCGCTCATGCCTCTTTTGCCACGGACGGAGTACTGGTCGAGATCCCCAAGGGGACCGTGATGACCGACCCCCTCATCGTCGAGATCCAGGGTGTCACCGCGGATTCGGCTTCATTCCCACATGTGGTGGTTCGGGTCGGCGAGAACGCAGAAGCCAGTGTCCTCGTGGTCTACCGCTCCGCCGAAGACACGAGGCTGTTGATGGTGCCGGAGATCGATCTCGATGTCGCCGCCGGGGGTCGTCTCCGCTACCTGGCGGTCCAGGGATTGGACCATGCCGCAACCACCGTGGTCCATCAGCGGGTCACCTTGGATCGGGACGCCACCGCCAGGATCGGGGAGGTCGGGCTCGGCGCGAAACTGGGCCGGCTCGATCTGGGGGTCAGGCTGACTGGCGACGGCTCATCCTCCGAGGTCGTGGGTCTCTACTTCGGTGAAGGCCAACAGACCCTCGACTATCGGATGGTCATCACACACGAGGGAAAGAGCACTACGTCAGACGTCTTTCTCAAAGGTGCGGTCGAGGACGATGCTCAAAGTGTCTTCACCGGCCTGCTGCGCATCGAGAAGGACGCCAGGGGCACGTCGACGTTCGAGACCAATCGCAACCTGGTGCTATCCGAGAACGCCAAGGCCCAATCGGTGCCCAATCTCGAGATCCTGTGCGACGACGTGGTCTGTGGGCACGGTTCCTCGGTGGGGCCACTCGAATTGGAGCACCTCTATTACCTCCAGAGTCGAGGTCTGACCCGGATCCGGGCCGAGCGACTTCTGATCAGGGGGTTCTTCCAGGAAGTGATCGACCGGCTTCCCATCGAGGCTGTCGGAGTGCCAGTTTCCGAAGAGGTGTTCCGGAGGTTCGTGTCTGCGCAGGAAGAGGGTCGGGTGGCATGAAGATGGAGGTCGGCGCCCTGGAGACTCTCCCTCGGGACCGCGGGGTCCTGGTCACGGTCGGAGATACCAGGATCGCTGTGTTCCGCGTGGCCGACGAGGTATTCGCCATTGGCGATCGCTGCTCGCACGCCGAGGCCTCGCTCGCCGAGGGTGAGGTGTACGGCACGGATGTCGAGTGTCCACGGCACGGCTCCGAATTCGATCTTCGGACCGGCGAGCCGATCTCTCTTCCCGCCACGAGACCGGTCCCGGTTTACGACGTGACCATCGAGGACGGCCATGTGTATCTGGTGTTGGAGGACATATGAGCACCGCCTTACGTGTCCAGGGCCTGTCGGCGGGGGTGTCTGGAAAGCAGATCCTCGACGACCTCGACCTCGAGGTGCCGTATGGGGAGATCCACGCCATCATGGGCCCCAACGGGTCGGGAAAGTCCACCCTGTGCCATGTCCTGACCGGCAAATCGGGATACGACGTAGAGGGGTCGGCGACCTTGGACGATGTCGATCTTTTCTCGCTGAGTGTCGATGAGCGTTCACGACTCGGCCTCCTGCAGAGCTTCCAGTACCCGACTGAGGTCCCCGGCGTTCGACTTAGGGAGTTCCTCCTGGAAGCCGCCGACGAGCGTGGGGTCGAGGCCGAGGAGGCTGCCAGCCGGATCGAGGAGGAGGCGGAACGGTTTGGCACTGCCCGCTTCCTGGACCGTTCCCTCAACAACGACCTTTCGGGTGGGGAGAAGAAGCGGTCTGAGATCTTCCAGATGGCGGTCCTTCGTCCCAAGCTCGCGCTGCTCGACGAGATCGACTCTGGTCTCGACATCGATGCTGTGAAGCAGGTGTCCGAGGCAGTCGAACGGATGCGTTCGCCAGAACTGGGCGTGGTGATGATCACCCACTACAGCCGAATCCTTCGTTATCTGATGCCGGATCGAATCCATGTCATGATCGACGGCCGGATCGTGGCCTCCGGTGGGGCGGAGCTGGCCCAAGAGCTCGACAGTGGGGGCTACGAGTCGGTGCGCGACCGGCTTGGGATTCAGAGGGCGGCGGGTGAACCGGTGCGCAAGGCGGCGGATTTCTTCACCGACACTCCGTTCGACGTCTGAATCGGCATGGCCGACCGGTCAACCACCGAAAGATGGCTGTCAGCCCTCACCAACCTGCCCACGGCCTCCGGGCTGGAGGATGCCGTCATTTCCTGGGTCCGAGCCTGGGCACATCGCCGCCCCGACCTGAAGCTGATCACCGACAGCGGTGGGAACCTGCTGATAACCCAGAAGGGCCGCAAGCCGCTGCCGGCGGTGATTGCAGTGGCTCATATGGATCATCCCGCGTTCGTGGTCACTTCGGTGGAGGGTCGCGACGCCGCATATGAGTTTCGAGGAGGTGTGCGAGCCGAGTACTTCCTTGGAGCCCGGGTGGAGTTCGTAACCACCGCATCGACGGTCCGAGGTGCAGTGATCTCCCACGACCCGAAACGAGGCACCGGTCTCATCCGGACCTCAGTCTCTGGCGTTGTATCGCCGGGGGATATCGCCCGCTGGTCGTTCCCCGATCAGCGCCTCCAAGCGGGCCAGTTCGCGGCTCCCGCCTGTGACGATCTCGCCGGCTGCGTCGCTGCGCTGGCCGCCCTGGACCGGGCGCGCTCCGATCCTGCGCTTCGCCATTTCGGAGTTCTTCTCACCCGGGCGGAGGAGATCGGTTTCGTAGGAGCCATCCACGCGGCGAAGTTTGAGACTGTTCCGAAAGAGAGCCGTCTTCTGTCGATCGAGGCATCACGGTCGTCGTCGCAGGCGCCGGTCGGGTCCGGCCCTGTGATCAGGGTGGGGGATGCCTCCACGGTGTTCGACCAGGAGATGACCAATCTGATCAGTTGGGCGACAGCGACTCGCGGGCTGGCCCATCAACGAAAGCTGATGGCCGGTGGGTCGTGCGAGGCGACCGCCTTCGGGGCCTACGGGTACCGGGCGGCCGGGCTCTGCCTCCCCCTCGACAACTATCACAACATGGGCCATCTGGACGAAGTGGAGTCGGGGTCAGCGAAGGCAACCCCGCTTCCCGAGGTAGTCGCTCTCGGCGACTTCCATGGCCTGGTCGACTTGTTGCTGGTCTCGACGCAGGCCCTCGATGGGGAAGGAGATCTGATGCCTCGGCTCGATCGGCTCTATGAGGACGCCAAGCACCTCCTCGACCGAAGACCGTTACCGTTAGGGCCCGAGGCTCGAAAGGGAGCAAGGTAGGCGTGGAGAACAGGATCGAACGTGACTCGATGGGTGAGGTCGAAGTCCCGGGCGACGCGTACTACGGGGCCTCGACCCAGCGTGCCGTGGACAACTTCCCGATCTCCGGGCTTCGTTTTGGACGTCGATTCATCTGGGCGATGGGGTTGCTCAAGGGCTCCGCGGCCTCAGTCGCCACCCAACTCGGGCATCTCGACGCCGGGAGAGGTGCAGCCATTCGCAAGGCCGCAGACGAGGTCATGGAGGGTGCCCTCGACCACCATTTCGTCCTCGACATCTTCCAGACGGGCTCGGGGACATCCACCAACACCAATGCCAACGAGGTGATCGCCGCCCGGGCGACCGAGTTGTTGACCTCGAGTGCCGATCCGATCCATCCCAATGACCACGTGAACTTCGGCCAGTCGTCGAACGATGTGATTCCGGCCGCTATTCACATCGCCTCCGTGGCTGCTCTTCGTGACCAGCTCATCCCGGCGCTGGACCGGCTGAGCGCCTCGCTGAATGCGAAAGCAAAAGAGTTCGACGATGTGGTCAAGTCGGGTCGGACCCATCTCATGGATGCCACCCCGGTGACGCTCGGCCAGGAGTTCGGTGGCTGGGCGACGCAGGTCTCCAAGGGCTCGGAGCGTCTCACCAAGGTCCTACCCGATTTAGAGGAGTTACCCCTTGGTGGGACAGCTGTGGGCACCGGGATCAATGCCCCGACCGGGTTCGCCCCGGCAGTGATCCGCCTCATTGCGGATCGCACCGGGTTTCCGTTTCGTGAAGCGGACGATCACTTCGAAGCTCAGGGGGCCAAAGATGCCACGGTGATGGCGTCCGGCGCGGTCAAGACAGTGGCCGTCTCAATGTTCAAGATCGCCAATGACATCCGGTTCCTCGGCTCAGGCCCAACCTCTGGGTTGGGCGAGATCCGGATCCCCGAGTTGCAACCAGGATCTTCGATCATGCCGGGCAAGGTCAACCCCGTGATGTCGGAGATGGTGATGCAGGTCGCAGCTCAAGTCATCGGGAACGACGCGACGATCACCTGGGGAGGCGCGGCAGGGAATTTCGAGTTGAATCTGATGATGCCTGTGATCGCCCACAACCTCCTGGAGTCGATCGAGATCCTCGCCAACGCCGCTGAAGCGTTCCGGGCGAAGTGCGTCGAAGGTATCGAGGCCGACCGACAGCGGGCGCTTGCCCTGTTGGAGAGAAACGCAGTCATTGTCACCGCCCTCAACCCGCACATCGGCTATGACAACGGGGCCAAGATTGCCAAGGAGTCATTGGCTACGGGTCGCTCCATCCGTGAGCTGGTGCTGGAA
>Ga0190265_10003014_pt1 | contig 11457 bp, 4 predicted proteins | sample Popmic124T_FD_133135 | JGI IMG/M metagenome (GOLD analysis project Ga0190265, IMG submission 133135) | Populus adjacent soil microbial communities from riparian zone of Indian Creek, Utah, USA - 124 T | ecosystem: Environmental > Terrestrial > Soil > Riparian zone | place: USA: Utah | collected...
GCCCCTTGCTCCCCTCTCCTCCTCCACTCGCGAATTGACCACGGAAGTCAGACGCCGCACCATGTGCGCGCCGTCGGGGCGGTCGCGCGGCGGGATGCGTCCCGTGCAACGAGCGCGACCAAGCCTTGCGGAGCACGCGCGGCGGCAGCGATCGAATGGATGTCACCTGCACGCGCTGCAGTACCAGCTACGAGTTCGAGGAGGGCCTGGTCTCCACGACTGGGACTACGGTCAAGTGCACGAACTGCGGGCACCTGTTCAAGCTCCATCGCGGCGCCGAGACCGCCACCTTGCCCGATCCGCCCGCCGAGCTGCGCTGGCGCGTGCGCCGCACCGACGGCAGCGTGCACACGCTGCAGTCGCTGGCTGACCTCACGCCGCTGATCACCGCCGGACAGTTCCGGCGCGACGACGAGCTCTCGCGCACCGGGCAGGTGTGGCGGCGGCTCGGTGAGGTCGCCGAGCTGGCGCCGCTGTTCGAAGGCGGGCGCTCGCGCATGCGCAGCGATCCGCCGACCTTGGTCGCGCCGCAGCTGTCGCCGCCGCCGCCGATGCCGAGCGAACGCGGCGCCGCGGGCGAGCGTCGCATCTCCGATCCGCCGCCGTCCGGCGAGCCGGGCACGCTGGGCGCTCGCTCTCGCCGGCAGAGCGGATTCGAGACCATGGGCGTCGCGGTCGATCTGCTCACGCCGCCGTCGCCGCCCCCGCCGGTACGCGCCGTGGCCGGTGAGCGCTCTTCGGTGCCGCTCCCGCCGCGCGCATCCGAGCCCGCACGCATCCCGCTGCCCAACAAGCCAGCGGTCGCACCGTCCCCTTCCCCCGCGCCCGCGCCGGCACCCGCGCCGGCCGTACCGGCGCCGAGCCTCGAGCCGATCGAACAGAGCGATCCACAGCTGCAGCCTCCGCGACCGCGCCTGTGGCTATGGGTGCTGGTGGTCAGCGTGGTGCTGGCCGGTGCGGGCGCCGGCATCGGCCGTCTGTTGATGCCGAAGCCGATCGCGGACTCGCCGGCGAGCGGCCTGCTCGCGCGCGGCGACGCGGAGCTCGCGACCCACCGCATCGCGCGCTTCGAGCCGGCGATCGCCGCGTACCGGCAGGCGCTCGGGCTTCATAGCGAGGACCCGCACATCCAGAGCTCGCTCTCGCGCGTCTACGCGGTGTGGAGCCAGGCGCTGCGCGATCAGGCGCCGGCGTCGACGAGCGCTGCGCCCAGCGATGATCGGGAGAGCAAGCGGCTCGCCGAACAGGCGAAGCTCCATGGCGAGCGCGCCGCGCAGCGCAATCCCGGCAACGAGGAAGCGGGCGTGGCGTACAGCGACGCGCTGCGCCTGACCGGCAACCTCGCGTCGGCGCGCGGCGAGCTCAACCGCGCGCGCGCGACCGAAGGCGTTCCCGCCGCCGAGACGCTGCGCGTCTCGGCGCTGCTCGCGATCGACGAAGCCAACGGCGAGCTGCAGGCGGGACGCGAGCTGGCCGAGCAAGCGGTCGCGCAGGACCCGACCCTGATCCGCGCGCGCATCCTGCTCGCGCGCTGCCTGGCACGGGCCGGTGACCGCGAGGGTGCCGAGCTGCACCTCGAAGCGGTGCGCAAGCTCGACGCCGCCCATCCGCTGATCGCCCAGGTGCGCGCCGAGCTGGACGCCGCCGTGCGCAACCAAGCCGGCGGTACGACGGCAGCTCCCGAGGCGGGTGCACCCGCGAGCGGACAGCTCGCCGCGCGCGTGGCCGCCAACGGCGCGAGCGCGAAGCCGAGCGCTGAGCGCGCCGAGCCGGCTGGCGGCAAGCCGGCGGGATCCGCTCCGGGCACGGCCGCGAGCAGCAGCGAGAGCGAGAGCAACGACGAGAGCGCCTCGGATCTCGCGACCCGAGGCGAGGCCTTGCTCGAACGCGGGTCGGTCCCGGCCGCGGCGCGCGCGTTCGAGAAGGCGCTCGAGCTCGAACCGGGCCTGCCCCGCGCCAAGGTCGGTCTCGGCTACGTCGCGCTCGAGCGCGGTCAACCGGCGCATGCCGTCGGGCTGTTCCGGGCCGCGGCGGCCGGCGGCAACGCCGAGGCGCTGATCGGCCTGGGCGACGCGTACAGGCGTCTCGGCAAGCTGCGCGCCGCGCTTACCGCCTACCGCAACTATGTGGACCGCTTTCCGCGCGGTGACCGCGGCTCGATCGCGCGTCACCAGATCGAGCTGCTCAGCGAGCAGCTCCAGCCATCTACCGACTCGACCGGGTCCGAGTGAACGGGTTAGATCGGGCATGCCCAAGCTGCATGCCTCCCGCCTCCTCCTCACCCTCGTCGCGCTGGCGCTGACCGCCTGCACCGGCGGCCCACCCGAACCGAGCGGGCCCGAGCTGCGCGTGATTCGACTCGACCAGGCGCTGCAGGAATCGCCCGAGGAGACGGGGTTCGGTGGCGGCGGCGGTGCCACGCACGCAGTGTTGATCGATCGCATTCACGAGCTGGCGGCGGACAAGGACGTCAAGGGCCTGCTGCTCGAGCTCGGAGAGCTGCAGGGCGCATGGGCGCGCGCGGCGGATCTGCGCTCGGCGCTGCTGGCCGTGCGCAAGGCGGGCAAGCCGATTCACTGCTTCCTCGAGGGCAGCGACAACCTCGGCTACGCCGTGCTCGCGCGCGTGTGCGACCGGATCAGCATGAGCCCGGCCGGCATCCTCGACGTGGTGGGCGTGTCGGCCGAGGCGCTGTACGCGCGTGAGCTGCTGGACAGCTTGGGGCTGCGCGCCGACTTCGTGCAGATCGGTCGCTTCAAGGGCGCCGCCGACACCGCCACCCGTGACGACATGCCCGAGGAGGTGCGGCAAACCATCTCCGCGCTGCTCGACGATCTGCAAGGCGAGCTGGTCGCGGCGGTCGCAGAACGGCGCAAGCTCACCCCGGCCGACGCGCAGGCGCTGATCGACCGCGGTCCGTTCACGTCCGAGCAGGCGCGCGCCGAGGGTCTGGTCGACGACGTCGGCTTCGACGACGCCGCGCGCGCGGTGGCCAAGAAAGCGGCCAAGGCCGAGCGCGTGGAGACCGAAGAGCTCGAGCCGGAAGCCGAGCCGACCGGTCTGTTCGACGTGCTCGACGCGTTATTGGGCGACGACGACAGCGAAGAGCCGTCGGGCGAGCGGCTGGTGCTCGCCCATCTCGACGGCACGATCATGGTCGGCGCGGACAAGAGCTTCCGCAGCGCACACGCCCGCCCGTTCGTGAAGGCGATGCGCAAGTTCGCCGACGACAAGGACGTCAAGGCCGTGGTGCTGCGCATCGACTCGCCGGGCGGCTCGGTGCTGGCGTCGGACATGATGTGGCACGCTCTGCGGCGCGTGGCCAAGCGCAAGCCGGTGATCGTATCGATCGGCGACATGGCCGCGTCCGGCGGCTACTACGTCGCCTCGGCGGGCAGCGAGATCATCGCGCAGGACCTGAGCATCATCGGCTCGATCGGCGTGGTCGGGGGCAAGATCGTCGTCGAGGACCTGGCCAAGCGCGTCGGCGTGCATGTCGAGCGCCTGGCACGCGGACGGCGCGCGGGCTGGACCAGCGCCGCGCACGCGTTCACGGAAGACGAGCGCAGCATGTTCCAGAAAGCGCTGCAGTCCGGCTACGACCGCTTCCTCGCGCGCATCGCCGAAGGCAGGAAGATGACGCGCGAGCGCATCACGCCGCTGGCCGAGGGCCGGATCATGAGCGCGCGGCGTGCCCAGCAGGGCGGGCTGATCGACCGGCTGGGCGGCCTGCGCGACGCGCTCGCCCGCGCGCGCGAGCGCGGCGGCCTCGACGCCGACGCCCCGACCCAGGTCTGGCCCGAGCGCCCGACCCTGTTGCAAGCCATCGCCCAGCTGACCTCCGGCGGGTCCCAGGTGCTGCAGACCAGCCTGCTCTCCGCCCAGCCGCTCGGCGGCTTCGCAGAGCTGCTGCTCGCCGGCGAAGCCAGCCAGGCCGCCGTGATGCCCTTCCTACTTTCTCTTCACTAGGGGGCAAAGCCCCCCATCGCTCTCGCGGCCTTGCGGGCCGCTCGGCTCGCCGCTTCGCGCGCTGACGCGCGCGCAGCGTGCGCCCCCCTTCGACGCTACGCGCCGGGCTCGCTCCGCTCGCGGTCACTGAATGCCGGGATTTGCCTGCTAGTAAGCAACCGTGCGCACCCGACCCCCATGTACAAACGTCAAGCGCGCACTTCAGCTGCGCGCGGCGAACGCGGGTAAGGCGTTAGAAATTGGGCAATCAGCACTGGTATCCTTGGTGTTGGCATGACGGTGTCGAGCGATGTGCGCGATGCGAGCTTCGCCGCGCCGGCGTTGACCGCCAGCCCGTTCGCCCGCGCCCTGTTGGTCCACGCGGAGCAGCGCTCGACCGGTGCGCTCTCGCTCGGCGCGCGCACCTTGCTGCTCTGCCGCGGCGAGCTCACCGAGTTGAGCGCCGCGCCCGCCGACCTCTCGCTGGAAGGGTTTTTGGTCCAGGCGGGACGCGTCCCGCCCGATCACATCGCGCAGCACCAGAAGACCGCGCGTAGCTCTCATCTGTCGTTGGCGCGGGTGTTGTTGCAGCAGGGTGTGCTCACCGAGGCCGAGCTCAAGCTGACCCGCCGCGGCCTGCTGCTCGACCGCCTGAGCCGCGCGATCGTCGAAGCCGGCGAGGCCCCGGCGCCGAGCCTGATGCCGGGGCCCGAGACGTACGCGCCGGACCTGATGGGCAACGTCGCGCTGGTGCCGCTGCTGCTCGATGCGCTCGCGCGCGTGGCGCTGGCGGAGGACGCCAGCGTGGTCGGCTCGCAGCTGAACCACCGGATCGAGTGGCTGCCCGGTCCCTTCGACGCGCTCGCGCGCGCCTGGGCCGACCTCAGCGAGCTGCCCGCGCGGCCGGCGCTCTCGACCGTGCTCGCCAAGCGCCCGGCCGCCGCACCGCGCATCGCGGCGCTGGTGCGCGCGGGGCTCGCGCGGCTCGAGCCTCCGGGTCGCACGTTGTCCACGCCGCCGGTGAACGCCGAGCGGCCGCCCGCGCCGCCGCCGCGCGTACCGACCGAGGACGAAGCCGAGCTCTCGCCGCCGCTCCGGCCCAGCACGCCGCCGCCGCCCGAGAACACGACCTTGATGCCGGCCGCGCAGCCACGGCGCAGCGAGCCGCCGCCTGCGGCGCCGGGATCGTTTCGACCGCCGCGCGTGCGGCTCGACCCCGGCGACCTGCAGGACAGCGCCGAGCCGCTCGCGCCGGCGGCGTTGCCGGTGTTGCCCCGCCCGAGCGTGGAGCTCGACGATCCGCTGTTCGCGCTCGAGCAACAGGTGCGCGAGCTCGAGCAAGAGAACGCGCCGGGGCCCGAGCGCGCGCGCGTGTTCCGGGCGATCGCGCGCATCTGGCACGAGCGCTTCGGCTGCGTCGAGCGCGCCGCGCGCGCGTTTCGCGAGGCAGCCAGCGCCGACCCCAGCGACGCGTCCGCGCTACAGCACGCGGCCCTGCACTGCCACTACCTCGGCGAGAACGAGCTGGCCGAACGCTACGCGCAGTGCGCCGTCGCCGCCGCGACGCTGCCGGTCGAACGCGCCGCCGCGCAGCGCCTGCGCGCGGTGATCGCGCGCGCCGCCGGCGACGGCGAGCGCAGCATCGAAGCGCTGTGCGAAGCGGCGGCCGACGACCCCAGCAACCCGCTGCCGCACGAGCAGGTAGCCGCGCTGCTGTTCGAGCGCGACGACGGCGCGGGGGCGAACGCCCATGCGCGCCTGGCCGCAGCGACCCTGCAGGAAGACCAGCCCGAACGCGCGATCGGCCTGCTCGCCTGGGCGCTCGCGCTCAAGCCGAGCGACGTACCGACCGCGTACGAGTACGCGTCGCTGCTCGATCAGACCGGCCGGCGCGGCGGCGCGGCGGCGATCCTCGCCTACGCGGCCGCCTGCAGCACGCAGCCCGATCAGCGCCGCAGGCTCCGGCTGGCGGCGGCCGAGCGCGCCGAGGCCTGCAAGCACACGGCGCTCGCGGCCCAGCTGCTGGTCGACGCCTTCGACGCGGAGCCGCACTTCGACCTGCTCTACGGCCCGCTCGACGAAGACCTGGCCGCGCTCGAGCTGTGCGAGTACCGCGCGGTCACGCTCGAGGACCTGGCCACGGCCTGTCCCGACGAGCAGCGCGCGTACTGGCTCGAGCGCGCCGCGCGCGCGATGCTGGCTGCGCCCGAGCAGCGCGACGCCGCGCTCTGGCTGATGTTCGAAGCCGTGCTCACCGATCCGCTGCGCGCCGAGGCGCTGCCCGCGCTGCGCGCGCACGCGGCCTCGGAGCCCGAGCAATGCCTGTTCGCCAACGCGCTGCTGGCGGTGATCGGCGCGCGCAGCGAGCACGCGCCCGACGACGCCGCCGCGCTGCTGCGCGAGCTGAGCGAGCTGGCCGACAAGAAGCTCGCCAATCCCCACCTCGCACTGGCGGCGCTGCAGCAGCTCGCCAGCCTCGGTCGCGGCGTGGCTGCGGACGCGAGCACGCTGGTCCGCCTGCGCAGCACGGTGCAGGCGCGCGCGCTCGAGGCGGAGCAGGCCGAGCGCGCGCTGCAGGCGATCACCGACCCGGCCCTGCGCGGTGAAGCAAGCCTGCGCCTCGCGCGCGCGCTGGCCGACGTGCCGGAGCACTGGGCGCGCATCGCCGAGCTGCTCGGCGACGGCCTGCGCCTGCTGGGACCGATCCCGGCGCTGCGCGCGCGGCTCGAGCTGCTGCACGCCTTGCGCCGCGACGCGGTGGCGCTGGCCGTGTTCCTCGAGGACCAGGCCGAGGTCGCGCTCGACAGCACCGAGCGCGTGCGCCTGCTGGCCCGCCTGGCCGCCGTCCACACCGTGCGCGAAGACACCAGCGCGGTCGCCTCGACTTGCGAGAACCTGCTCGACCTCGATCCCGGCTGCCGGATCGCCGTGGCGCGGCTCGAGCGCGCGGCCCGCAGGCTCGGCGATTGGCGCCGGCTCGCGCGGGCGCTCGGGCTGCGCGCCGGGCTGACCCGCCGCGACGATGAACGCGCGCGCGTGCTCTCTCAGCTCGCGCAGATCGAAGAAGCCGAGGGCAAGCTGGAGCAAGCCGTCGCGCACGCCTGGGAGGCGCTGCGCGCCGACCCCGAAGCGGCCGACAGCTGCCTCTTGCTGCTGCGCTACGCGCACCTGATCGCGCCGCAGGAAGCGCTGCGCGCGCTCGAGCTGATCGAGCGCTGCGTCGGACAGTCGCGCGCGCTCCTGACCGCCCGCGCCGAGGCGGCCGAGGCCAATCACGACGGCGGCCTGCAGCGCCGGGCGGTGCAGGCCTGGACCGAGCTGATGCCGGCCGACGCCGAAGCCCACGGCGCTTGGCTACGGCTGTGCATCCTCGACGGGAACGCGAGCGTGCTGCACCGCGCGGCCGAGCGCGCGCTCGACAGCGTGCAGAGCGGCGATGTGCTCGAGATCGCGCGCGCGGCGCTCGACCGCCTGGTCTCGCTCGAGGCGCACCAGGAAGCCGCGTTGCTCGCGTGGCGGCTGCTGCGCGAGCAGGGTCACAAGGACGTCGCGCTGGCGAACCGCACGGTCGAGCTCGCGCGCAAGGCCCAGAACCCCGAGCTGCTGACCGCGTCGCTCGAGCTCGCGGTGGCGCTCGCGCCCACGGCTTCGCCCACGGCTTCGCCCTCCTCCGGGACACGCGAAGCGCTGCTGACCGAGCTCTCGCAGCACCACCGCAAGCGGCTCGACCCCGCGGCCGAGCTGCACGCGCTGCAGCGCGAGCTCGAGCTGCGGCCGGGACACGCCCCCGCGCTCGCCCGCCTGCGCGCGCTGCTGCTCGAGTGCGGCGACGGCGCGCGCTTGATCCCGCTGGTCGCTCAGCAAGCCGCGACCACCAGCGACATGGCGCAACGCAGGAGCGCGATGTTCGAGCTGGTCGCGATCGCGGCGCAGTACATGCACGACCGCGACCGCGCCGAGGGTTACGTGCGCAAGCTGCTGGCCGAGGCCGACGGCGATCTGGCCACGGTGCGCGATGCGCTCGGCGCGCTGCTCGCGATCGGCGAGCCGCGCTGGGCGCTCGAGCGCATCACCGCGCTGGCCGACGAGCAGGAGCCCGAGCTCGCGAGCCGCATCTATCTGTGGGGCGCGATCACCGCCGAGAGCGAGCACGACGCCGAGCTGGCGCTCCAGATCGCGCAGCGCGGCGCGCTGCGCTGGCCGCGCCAGACCGAGCTGCTGCTGGTGGTCGAACGCCTGGCGCTGGAGAGCGAGGACGTGGCCACGGCGATCGGCACCTACGATGCGCTGATCGCCGCCGCGATCGGCCCGCACGGCCGCCGCGCGCTGCAATACCGCACCGGCCGCTGGCTGGAGCGCGCGGGCTTGCCCGAGCAGGCGCTCGAGCGCTACCTGACGGCGTTCTCGCTCGCGCCGAGCGGCGGCGCGCCGTTCCGCGCGCTCGAACGTGTCGCGCGTCACACCAAGAGCATCGCGCGCGTCGTGCCCTGCTACGAGCGTCTGGCCGAGCACGTCCGCGGGACACGCGCGCGCGTGAACCTGCTGAGCAAGGCCGCCGAGCTGTGCGCGGAGGAGCTCTCGGATCCGGAGCGCGCGTTCGAGCTGCTCAGCCGCGCCAACGCTTTCACCGAACACTTCGAGCTCGACGAGCAGGTGCTCGGCGCGGCGCGCCTGCTGCGCGCGCGCGACGCGTCGGCAGGGCTCGCGGCGTTGCTGCGCGTGGTCGAGGAGCTGGAGCAGCGCTCGGCACAGATCTGGAGCGCCGAGGACAAGGTGCGCTTGCTGATCCGCGCCGCGCACGTGCGCAGCGGCGACCTGCGCCAGCACTCCGTGGCGATCGGCCGGCTGACCGACGCCCAAGCGCTGGTCAAGAGCGAGGACTTGCCCGAAGCGTTGAGCGCAGAGGTCGCCGCCGCGCGCGTCGACCTGATCGCGCGCGGCGACCGAGCGTCCACGTCCGACGTGAGCACGCCGGCCGACGGGGACCTGATCATGCTCGACCCCGATCCCCTGCCCGACGACCAGGGCGAGGCGCGGCCGCTGTCCGCGTCGGTCGCGCCACCGGCTCCGCGCGCGGTCGCCACGCTCGACGCGATCTCGGAGCCGTTCGCAGCGACCGCGGTCTCGACTCCGAGCGCAAGACCGACGCGTGCGTCCGTGCCCGCCACCGGACCCGCAGCCAGGTCCGGATCCTATTCCGTGACGGGAGCCGATGCCGGTGCCGATTCCGTTGCGCGAGTCGATTACGTTGCAGGTGCCGATCCCGGTACGGGGTCCGATTCAGAGGCAGCGGCGCAACCTCAGTGGTCGAGGTCCGTCCCGCCTGAGCCGTCGACCGAGGAGCTGGTCGCTGCGCTGCACGCTGAACCGTGGCGCGCCGATCTGCTGCGCGCCCTGGCCGGCGGCGATGCGCGCAGCGCGCACCGCGAAGCGCGGGCCGCTCGCCTGCTGCTGGCCGTGTTCGACAACGAGCTGCCGTCGCTCAGGGATCCCGAGTTCCACGCCGGCCTGTGGCGCGTGCGCTCGCTGTCCGAAGCCGCCGGCGCGCGCCTTCCGCCCGCGGTCGCGACCTTGCTCGGCGAGCTCTGGCACTACGCGCGCGTGATCCCGCGCTTCCGCACGGCGCTCGACGGCTTCGGCCTGAGCGAGAAGGACCGCATCACGCGCATCACCGTCGGGGCGGTCGCGGAGGCCTACGCGCAGGTCGCGCGCACGCTCGGCGCGACGGAGATCCCCGTGTACGCGGCGCGCGGCAGCAGCGCGCTGCCGCAAGTGCTCGCCACCCACCCGCCCAGCGTCGTGGTCGGTCGCAACGCCCCGCACGATCGCCAGACGCTGCTCTACTCGCTGGCCAACGCGCTCTGGCTCGCGCGCCCGGAGCACCTGATCGCGGCGATCCTCGACGCCGACGGCGCGCGCGACCTGCTCGACGCCGCGCAGCTCGCCTTTGCGCCGCCGCCCGGCGTGAGCCTCGATATGGCGTCGAGCGCGAAGGAGCTCGCCGCCACGTTGTGGCAGAGCGTTCCGACCGGCGCCCAGCGCGAGCTCGGCGACACCTTGCGGCGCCACGCCGCCGAGCTGGAGCTATCCGTGCTTCGCCCGCGGGTCCGCTGCGCCGCCGCCCGCGTCGCGCTGCTCGCGGCGGGCAGCCCGCGCGCGGCGGTCCAAACGCTCGCCCGGATCGAGCCCGAGCTCGCTCAGCTCGACCTGTCACACGAAGCCGGCTTCACCGCCGCCTGCCAGCACTCCGCCGTCCTCGCCGACCTCGTCCGCGCAACCTTCTCCCCCGCCTACCTGGACACCCTCGTTCAATCCAGCAGCAGTAGTTAAGGCACGTCTACGAAGGCTGCGCTTGGCCCATGGCAAATGCGAGCGCAGCGAGCCCGGCGCGAAGCGCCGAACGCGCGCACCAAGCAGCACCCGCGAGCAGAGCGAGCCCGGCGCGCTAGCGCCGAAGGGGGGCGCACTCGCAGCGCGCGCCGCAGGCGCGCGCTGCGAGCGTCTCGGGCTCCGCAAGAGCCCGAGACCGACGGGGGGCTTTGCCCCCCGACCCTTAACACTCGGGATCCCAGCAGATGCGGCCGTCGGCGCCGGCGTTGTCGTCGCACTCGTCCATCGCGAAGTCCTCGCGCTTGACCGCGCCCATCCCCAAGAGAAGGCTCGAGCATCTCGAGAGGCAACCGTCGCAGATCTCGATCGGATACGAGAACGGCTTGAACTCCACGTCGACGTCGCCCGTGGTCGTGCCCTGGATCTGGATCACCGCCATGATCTCCTGCCCAATGAAGTCGCCCAGGTACAGCGCATATGCGGTCGGGATCACTTCCACGGCCGCAACGCCCGCGGTCGGCGTCGCGCCCTGCGCGGGGAACAGCGAGTTGTTGGTGGTGACCAAGAACGGATTGGGTAGCGGCGGATCCTCGGCCTCGAAGCGCAGCGGATCACCCGACAGCGTCGTCAGCTCCACCTTGGCGCTGTGCAGCTGAAGGATGTTCGGCTCCGCGCGACCGAGCATCGTATCCGCGTTCGGTTTGAGGAAGCTGTTGACCAGCAAGTGCACGCGGTACGGCGAATCGCAGCCGGCGCTCCCTTGCTTCGCGCCCTCCGAGATGTCGTAGAGACCGCTCGAGAAGAACGTACTTCCGCTCGCGTTGGGGGTGTAGACACACGACCCATCGGGCTTGAGATTGAAGGTGACGAACCCGCTCGGCCCCTCGGGCGCGCAGGCCCCGAACGCGCCGCTGAACGAGAGGGCGAACAGACAGGACAAGAATAGTGACAACCCACGGCGCATGGCCACCTCCGGGTAATTGGACCGGCCGTAGAGTGATCCTAGCGTGCCCACTCGCCCTGCCAAGTTATTGGTGTGAAAGCAGGCTCGCCAACTCCGCGATCGGCAGCGGCCGCAGCTCGATCCGGCCCGGCTCCGCCGGCAATACGAAGGTTACGCTGTCGGCATTGCGCTTCTTGTCGGTCGCGATGAACGACAGCACCTCTGGCCGCAGGTAC
>Ga0190265_10003015_pt1 | contig 11455 bp, 9 predicted proteins | sample Popmic124T_FD_133135 | JGI IMG/M metagenome (GOLD analysis project Ga0190265, IMG submission 133135) | Populus adjacent soil microbial communities from riparian zone of Indian Creek, Utah, USA - 124 T | ecosystem: Environmental > Terrestrial > Soil > Riparian zone | place: USA: Utah | collected...
CCGTAGTGCGACGGGTAGACCATCGGGCAGAAGTAGTCGACGTACGGCATGATCACCTCCGGCCGCTGCCCAATGCCCTGGTCGTCGGGCACGATGAAGCTGATCGGGAACACGTCGGCACCGAGGAAGGTCCGCGTGGCGTCGAGCTCCTCGCTCACCACGCGCAGGACGCGACCGATCGCCGGCAGCCGGAACGACTGCGTGTTCGGAAGGTTCGTGTCGGCGACGTCGTACGGGCCGTCGCTGTAGAAGCGGATGTAGTCGAGCTGCACCTCGTCGAAGCCCTTCGCGGCGAGATCGCCGGCGATCGAGGCGACGTACTCCGCCACGCCTGGGGCCGAGGGGTCGAGCCAGGCGCCACCGATGTTGTCCCGCCACGCCTCCCCGGTGGCGCTGTTGCGCACCGCCAGCTCGGGGCGCGCCACGGCCGAGGTGTTGTCCTTCATGACCACCATCCGCGCGATCGTGTAGATGCCGCGCTCCTTCAGCGTCGGCAGGAGCTCCTCGAGGTCGAAGATCGGCGCCTCGCGCACCGCCCCGACCTCGGCAGCGGTCTCCAGGTCGGTGGCGTAGTAGAGGCGCCCGTCGGTCTCCTTGACGTCGATGACGAGCGCGTTCGCCTCCGTCCGCTCGAGAAGTTCGAGCATCGCCTCGAGCCTGCCGGGTGCCTCGAACACGGCCGCCGGGGCGTAGAGCGCGTGCGCCTCGAACGGCTCGAGCGTCGCGTCGATCTCCATCGTCGTGCCTGTCTCGACCTCGTGGAGCCGGTACCCGGGGATCTTGTAGACGATCGTCGCCGCCTCCGGCACGCCGGGCAGCGCGTAGGCACCGTCCGCATCGGTCTCGGCAGGAGGTCCGTCCCCGCCGTCCACGAAGACGCGCACACCGGCGATCGGCTCCCCCGCCGGGTCGGTCACCGTGCCTCGCGCGACGTTGTCGCGGAGCTCGAGGCGGAGGGGGCCCTCGGCCGGGACCGAGCCGCGGGCCGGATCGTGCCCCTCCAGCTCGGCGTTCACCTCGGCTCCGCGCATGAGGGTCAAGGTCGCCTGGCCCGCTGCGTCGGTCACCGCGCGGACGTCGCCGGCCGTGACGGTGACGCCGGCCAGGGGCGTGTCGTCGGGATACAGCGTCGCCTGGACGACGACGTCGCGCGGCTGCTCGGGGGTCGGTTCGGGCGTCGGCACGAAGGGGAGCTGAGGGCCATCATCGCCGCAGCCGGCGACGATGAGCGTGAGGAGGATCAGCGGGATCGCGAGCGAGCGCAGGTGGCGGAACGGCAGGGTCAGGTCCTTCCCGCCGTGCCCGCCGCGGCGCCGCGAGCAGCGGCGTCGCGCAGGCCGGCGACCGTCGACGCCAGGTCTCCGGCGGTACCGTACAGCGCGCTGCCGGTCACGAGCACGTTGCCCCCGGCGGCGCGGGCGGGGCCGATCGACCCCAAGTTGACCCCTCCGTCGACGCCGATCTCGACCGCGAGCTCGCGGCGCGCGATCTCGTCGCGCAACGCTCGCATCTTGGGGAGGACGTCGGCGATGAACGACTGGCCGCCCCACCCCGGATGCACGGTCATCACGAGCAGCAGGTCGACGCGATCGAGCCATGCGTGCACCGCTTCGGCAGGTGTCTCGGGGTTGAGCGCGATGCCCGGACGCTTCCCCGCGCTCTCGATGGCGGCGATCACCTCGTCCGCGGGATCATCGGCCTCGACGTGGAAGACGATGAGGTTGCTCCCCGCGTCGGCGAAGCGCTCGGCGTACGCGAGGGGGTTCGCGATCATGAGATGGGCGTGGAACGGCAGGTCGGAGGCGGCCCGAATCGACTCGACGACGACGGGGCCCAGCGTCAGGTTGTCGACGAAGTGGCCGTCCATCACGTCGATATGGATCGAATCGACCCCGCCGTCGGACGCTCGCCGGACCTCCTCGCCCAGCCGTGAGAAGTCGGCGTTGAGGATGCTGGCGCTGATCTGCGGCGCTCCGCTCACGATGGAGAGCCCGCCAGCGCGGCCGCCTTTGCCTCGCGCAGCGAGCGACCCGAGAGCTGGGCGTGGAGCTGGCCGCAGGCCGCGTCGATCTCGCGGCCGCGGGTGTCGCGCACCGTGGCCGACACGCCACCGGCGCGGAGCCGGCGCACGAATCGCTCGATGCCGGCCGCCGGGGTGCCGCTCCAGCGCGAGCCGGGCGTCGGGTTGAGCGGGATCAGGTTGAGGTGCGAGCGCCAGCCTGCGGCGATCGAGACCAGTCCCTCGGCCTGGTCGTCACCGTCGTTCACACCGTCGATCATCACGTACTCGAGGCTGACTCGCCGCCGGGTTCGCGCGGCGAAGCGTCGCCCTGCGGCGACGACCTCCCGTACCGGCCACTTGCGATTGATCGGCACGAGCTCGTCGCGCAGCGCATCGGTCGCCGCATGGAGGCTGATGGCCAGGTTGATCTGCGGGAGCTCCTCGATCATGCGGTCCATCCCCGGCACGACGCCCGAGGTGCTGATGGTGATGTGCCGAGCACCGATCCCGAGCCGCTGCGGGTCGTTCAGGAGGCGCACCGCCTCGAAGACGCGATCCGCGTTGTTAAGTGGCTCCCCCATCCCCATGAAGACGATGTTGTAGTGGCCCGCGCGACCGTCGCCGAGGGAGTTCCACGGCGGTCGGTGCCAATGGAGCACCTGGTCGACGATCTCGCCCGCCGTGAGCTGGCGCCCGAACCCGGCCTGGCCGGTGGCGCAGAAGGGACAGTTCACCGCGCAGCCGGCCTGTGAGCTGATGCAGATCGTGGTGCGCTCGGACATCGCTCCGCGCGCCGCGTAGCGCATGAGCACCGATTCGATGCGCTGGCCGTCGCTGAGCTCGTGGACCGCCTTGGCGGTCATGCCGGCGTCGGCGCCGATGACGTGGCTGTCGGCGATCGTGCTGAAGCGAAACGCCGCGCCCAGGCCGTCGCGCAGCTCGAGCGGCAGCTCGGCCAGGTCGGCGAAGGACGATGCCTCGGGCCGATGCACGCCTTCGAGCACCTGTCCGGTCCGATACGCCGGCTCGCCGCGGGCTGCGAGCCACGCGGCGAGCGATGCGGTGTCGATCTCGCTGATCGCCGGCGCGAGGCCGGCGAGGGAAAGGTCAGTCACGGCGTCCGAAGATGAGCCACGCGTAGTACAGGAAGGTCAGCAGCGCGGTCAGTGCGCCGGCCACGTAGGTCCAGGCAGCAGCCTTCAGCACGGAGCGCGCGCCGTCCTGCTTCTCGCCGACCATGCCGAGGCCGTTCACGAACGCGAGCGCCTTGCCCGACGCGCCGATCTCGACCGGCAGCGTCGCGAAGGTGAACAGCACCGCGGCACCGAAGCCGACGAGGCCGACGATTGCGAGGCCGGTGATCTGTGTGAACACACCGGCGATGATCAGCCACGGCGCGATCCCGGAACCGAACTGCGCGGCCGGCACGATCGCCTGGCGCAGCTTCATGGCCGGCTCGCCGGCGTGATCCTGCAGCGCGTGCCCGACCTCGTGCGCGATCACGGCCGCCGCCGCGACCGACAGCCGCGGCGCGCTCGTCGTCACGCCGGCCGTCGACAGGGCCGAGGCGTCGGCAACCTCGGTGCTGACGCGCAGCACCTTGCCGCGCGGGTCGTAGTGGTCGGTCAGCTTGCCGGGAGTGGGCTCGATCTTCACGTCGGTGAGTCCCTGGCGATCCAGGAGCCTGCGTGCGAAGTCGAACGCGTCGAGGTTGATGCCCGAATCGACCTTGGACCATTTCGCGTAGGTTGAGCGCACTCGCCACGCCGCCCATCCGGTGATGGCCAGGGTCGGCAGCAGGACTGCGACGATGTAGATCGGATCGAAGATCATCTGATTGCCCACCTCCTGCGGGCTGGCGCGAGTATATCCGACGCTCCATGTGCACTCGGTGAGCGCCCGATGTTGTTGGCGCAATGAATGCGCTCGCGACCAGCGGTCCCGCGGCTAGCGGACAGCCTCTTCCGGGCGACCCGCGCCGAGCATCACGTGCTCGCGCGCCAGGCCGCGGCGCCAGGCGTCGGCAGGCATCGTCGAGCGGCCTTCTGGTTGGACGATCTCGAGCGCCAGCGCGCCCGCGCCGCACGCAACGCAGGGGATCGCCCCGGGCAGGAGCGCGCCGATCGGCACGTCGTCGATCCCAGCGACGGGGTGCGCGCGGCGGATGTGGATGCGGCGCCCATCGATCGTGGTCCATGCGCCGGGCCAGGGCTGGAGCGCCCGCACCTGGCGGTCGATCTCGACCGCGGGCCGGCGCCAGTCGATCCACCCATCGGCCCGCGTGAACGGGCGAATGTGCGTTGCCGCCCGCTCGTCCTGGGGGCGAGCCTCGACCGGGCCCATCGCCCATCGCCCGAGCTCGGGTGGCACGACCTCGGCGGCCAGGTCGGCCAGTGTCACCTCGAGCTCGGGTGTCGTCTCGCGCCCGGTGAGCGTCACCGGCCACTGCGCCACGATCGGTCCGGCATCGAGTTCCGCGGTCATCACCATGAGCGTGACACCGCCCTCCGCGTCGCCCGCCCGAATCGTGCCGGCCACCGGGGCCGCGCCGCGATGGCGTGGGAGTAGCGAGGGGTGGACGTTGAGCGCCTGGCGCTCGCCGAGATCGAGCAGGTCCTGCGGGATCAACTGCCCGTAGGCAACGAGGACGAGTCCGTCGGGCGCGAACTCGCGCAGCGCGCCCCGGGCCTCGTCGGAGCGGACGCGCTGGGGGGTGAGCACGCGGACCCCGTGCTCGCGAGCGAAGGCGGCGATCGGCGTGGCGCGAAGCTGGAGCCGCCGGCCCGCGGGTCGATCTGGCTGGCTGACGACGACGAGCTCGTCCGCGAGCTCCACGACGCGCGACAGCAACGGGACCCCGAAAGCCCCGGTGCCGAGGAAGCAGATGCGACCGATGCCCGCCACTAGATGCCGGCGGCCGTCTCTTCCTCGACCTCGTCCCGTGCCTCGCCGACGCGGACCAGCTCCTCGAGCGACTCGAGGTAGTCGATGTAGAGGGTCCCGTTGAGATGGTCGATCTCGTGCTGGAGCGCTCGCGCAAGCAGCTCCGTGCCCTTGACGCGGAACTCCCGGCCCTGCCGGTCCCGGGCCTTGACGGTCACCTTCTCGTGGCGCGTGACCTCGGCGACGAAGCCGGGGATCGAGAGGCAGCCTTCCCAGTCGAGCTCCTCGCCCGAGCCCTTCACGATCTGCGGATTCACGAGCTCGGTGATCGTGTCCTCGATCTCGATCACGGCGACCTGGAGCGGGACGCCGACCTGGTTGGCGGCGAGGCCCACGCCCGGGGCATCGCGCATCGTCTCGAGCATGTCGTCGAGCAGCCGGTGGAGGCTCGCGTCGAAGGTCGAGACCTTCTTCGTGCGCTCACGGAGAATCGGCTCCTCGGCGGTGAGGATGCGGCGGATGGGCATGGCGCTGGGCATTGTACCGATCACAGGAGGGACTCGGGATCGACGTCGATCGCGATGCCGGGTGGCGTTCGCTCGAGCGCGGCGGCGCGCGTTTCCGCGTCGGGGGCGCGCAGGACGACCTGCATCCGATGCCTGCCCGCGCGTCGCGCGACGTACGCCGGCAGAGGCCCGTGCACCTCGACGCCGGGGATCGTCACCGCCTCGGCGGCGAGGCGACCGCGCTCCTCGGCGCGGGCTCGGTCGGCATCTGCCACAAGGAGCCGCGCGACGACGCTGAACGGCGGATAGCCGAGGAGCCGGCGACGCAGCAGCTCTTCGTCGGCGAAGCCGTCGACGTCCAGCGCGGCGGCGCAGCGGACGGCATAGTGGCCCGGTGCGTACGTCTGCAGGATGACTCCGCCCGGCATCGGGCCGCGGCCCGCGCGCCCCGCCACCTGGGCCAGCAACTGGAAGGTGCGCTCCGAGGCGCGATAGTCGGGCAGGTTGAGCGTCACGTCGGCCGCGATGACCGCGGCCAGGGTGACCGAGGGCAGATCGAGCCCCTTGGCGGCCAGCTGCGTGCCGACGAGGACATCGGTCCTGCCGTCCCGGAAGTCGTCATAGATCGTCTCGAACCCGCGCCGGACGCCCAGCGCATCGGAGTCGAGACGGCCGACGCGCAACGAGGGCCAGCGCGTGCGGAGCTCGGCCTCTACCCGCTGCGTGCCCGCGCCGAAGTAGCGGATGCGCGCGCTGCCGCAGCTCGGGCAGCGCTCGGCCGGGATCGCCGATCGACCGCAGTGATGGCAGCGCAGCGTCGCGCCGTCGAGGTGATACACGAACGGGAGCTCGCAGTCGGGGCAGCGCAGGCTCTCGCCGCAATCGCGACACAGGATGAACGTCGCCGCGCCACGGCGGTTGATGAGGAGGACCGCCTGCTCGTTCCCAGGCCGCAGGCCCCCGAGGGCTTCCGCCAGCGGCGCCGAGAAGATCGAGCGGTTGCCGGCCGCGAGCTCGGCGCGGAGATCGGCGATCTCGATCGCGGGGCGCTCACCGACGCGACGCTCGAGGAGCCGCGCGCGCTCGGCGTGGCCGCCGCGCACCCTGGCCAGGCTGACGAGATCCGGCGTGGCGCTCCCGAGGACGACGCGCGCACCAGTCAACGACGCCCGGCGGCGCGCGACCCAGCGGGCGTCGTAGCGCGGCGTGCGGTCGGACTTGTAGCCACCGTCGTGCTCCTCGTCGACGACGATGAGCCCGAGCTTCGACACCGGCGCGAACGCGGCGGTGCGCGTGCCGAGCACCACGCGCGCCTCGCCGCGCACGATCCTCCACCACTCGTCGTGGCGCTCACCGGCCGAGAGCCCGGAGTGCATGACGGCCAGCCGCTCCCCGACGAGCGACCGCAGCCGGTCCGAGAGCTGGGGCACGAGGCTCAGCTCGGGCACGAGGAGGATGACGCCGCGGTCGGCCGCCAGCGTCTCCTGGGTCGCCGCCAGGTAGATGTCGGTCTTGCCGGAGGCGGCGACTCCCTCGAGCAGCAGCTCACCCCCGGCAGGCAGGGCGCCGATCGCATCCAGCGCCGCCACCTGCTCCTGGGCGAGGGCATGGCGCGCCGGCGGCGCGATCCCGCGATGCTCGAGCGGGCTGCGCTCGATCATGCGCCAGTCGAGCTCGGCGCGCCCGAGCGCCACGAGGCGACGTGCCGGACCGAGGAGTGACGCCGGCTCGACATTGAGCTCGGCGGCCAGCTCGGCCAGGGTCCGCTCCCGCCCACCGAGGGCCTCGAGCAGGGCGCGCTGGACGGGAGCGCGTCGCGGAAGCTCGTCGCTCCCCGCGATCGGTCGCAGCACGCGCGCGCGTCGCGGGCTTACCTCCGCCGCGCGGAGGGACCATTCGGCCCGGATCGCGCCGGATCGGCGCAGCCGCTCGAGCCAGGCCGATCGGCCCCGTCGCGGCGCCGCGGCCATGAGGGTCGTATCGGTGACACGACCGTCCGGGTCGACGGCGCTCGCGATCGAGGCCGGCACGTCATCGGGCCGAACGATCTCCCACCGACGGGCGAGGCGCGACTCGAGCCCCGGCGGCAGCATCGCCGCCAGGGTCGTCCCGATTGGGGCGCGGTAGTACGCGGCGATCGCCTCGGCCAGGTCGAGGAGATCGGGCGTCAGCATCGGCGTCGAGACCACGGCCTCGATCGAACGCAGATCGGTCGGGACCTCCTCGAGCTCGCCGGCGAGCAGGTAGCCGAGGGCGATGCGCCGCCCGTACGGGACGAGCAGGAGCGATCCCGGAGCCGGCATGGCGAGCTCGGGTGGCACGAGATAGCTGAACGTGCGCTCGGGCCGATCCGCGAGGGCATCGACGGCAACGCGCACGGCGCGCCCGCGCGAACTCATCAGGTGCGAGCCTCAGATCCGGGGACGGCGGGGTGGGTCGCGACGCGCCTCTGCCTGGATGATCTCCCAGATGCGGTCCGCCGCCTGCGCCGGCCGCCCGGTCTCGTTGACGACGACGTGGTCGTAGTCATCGGCCTCGGCCATCCAGCGCTCGGCGTCGCGACGGCGCCGCTCGATGCTGGCCTCCGATTCCGAGCCTCGCTGCCGGAGGCGTCGGGTCAGGTCTTCCATCGACGGCGGCATGACGAAGATGAGGAGCGCGTCGGGAACCTGGCTGCGCACGCTGCGGGCACCCTCCGGACTGATCGTGAGGATCGCATCGCGACCGGCGGCCAGGATGCCCCGGATCTGGTCGATCGGCGTGCCGTACCAGTGGCCGTGGTTGTTTGCGTGCTCGAGGAGCCCGTCGCGGGCGATGAGCGCCTTGAACTCCTCGTCACTGAGGAAGTGGTAATGGACGCCGTCGATCTCCCCTTCCCGCTGCTCGCGGGTCGTTGCGGTCACGATGGGCACGACTTGCGGCCGGCGACGCGCCAGCTCGGCGACGATGGTGCTCTTGCCGACCCCGGACGGCCCCGATACCACCACCAGCATCGGGTTCGGGAAGGTCATGCGCTTCTGCTGCTCGTCGATCATGCCTCTTCCATCTCCGTCCCGAGCCCTTCGGGCAGCCGGCCGGCCGGGACGACGACGGCAGCAGCCTCCAGGCATGCGGCGAGGTCGTCGGGGAGCGCACTCCACGCCCGCATTCGCCTCCCGTCCAGCGGCCGCTCGAGGCCAAGGCGCGCGGCGTGGAGGAACTGGCGCCGGAGGCCGCCGGGTCCCTCGCCGCCGCCGTACCGGATGTCACCGGCGATGGGCAGCCCGAGGTACGACAGGTGGGCGCGGATCTGGTGCGTCCGTCCGGTGAGCGGTCGCAGCGCGAGAAGCGCATGGCCCGGCCCGGCGGCGACAACTTCGTACTCGGTCGTCGACTCGCGCCCGCCGGCCACGACGGCCATGCGCTGACGATCCCGCGGGTCCCTCCCGACCGGTGCCTCGATCCGTCCGCGTGACGAGGGCGGCTCACCGCGAACGAGGGCGAGGTACCCCTTCTCGATGCTCCGGTCGCCGAACTGGCGCATGAGGCTGGCCTGCGCCTCGTCCGTCTTGGCGACGACCATCAACCCGCTCGTCTCCTTGTCAAGCCGATGGACGATGCCGGGTCGCCCCACTCCCGCGATCGATCCGAGCGCCTCGCCGCGATCCCGCGCACGCCCGAGGAGCGCGTTCACGAGCGTCCCGCTGCCGTGACCGGCGGATGGATGGACGACGAGGCCGGCCGGCTTGTCGACGATGAGCATCGCCTCGTCCTCGTACGCGACGCCGAACGGGATCGACTCGGGCTCCAGGCGCTCGTCGGGCGGCGCGCTGAGCTCGACGGTCACGCGCTCCCCACCGCGGAGACGGTCGCTCGATCGCCGCCTCGAGCCCTCGACAAGGGCCCGGCCGTCGCCGATGAGGCGCTGGGCGTGCGCCCGGCTGATTCCGGCGACCGAGGAGACCGCCAGGTCGACCCGCCCCGATGGAGCGACGCCCTCGACGGTCCGCGCCGCCGGAGCCGTCATGCCGCCGGCTCCCCCGCTTGGCGCGGCTCGACGAAGGTCAGGTACAGGACGAGGGCCCCGATCCCGAGCACCACCGCCGAATCGGCGACGTTGAAGGTTGGGAATCGCGTCTCGCCGAGCCCGACGCTCACGAAGTCGATGACCTCGCCGATCCGCACCCGATCGGTCAGGTTGCCGAGCGATCCCGCCAGGATTGCGCCGAGGATCACCTGGACCAGGGCTCCCCGGTGGCGGAGCGTGCGGTGGAAGTAGACGACCATGCCGATCGCGAGGATGGTGACCGGCACGAAGAGCCAGGTCGCGCCGGGCAGGATGCTGAAGGCGGCACCGGGGTTCCGGACGTGCCAGAGCTGGACGAAGTCACCGATGACGTCGTAGCGCGCCCCGAGATCCACGTACGCGTTCACGGCCGCCTTCGTCACCTGGTCCGCGACGTACAGGATTGCCGCCGTCCCCAGCAGGACGAGGACGGCCCTCAACGATGCGTCTCGCTCGCCGGCGGCCTCCACTACCCCACTCTAGCCGACACCGCGCGCCACGGAGAGGCGCAGCGATGCGCCTTCGACGTCGATCGTCTCGACACCATCCGCCCCCGCGACGGTGGCGTCCGGCGCGAGGTCGACGCTCGTCGCGAGGAGCTCGCTCGCGAGCCAGTCGCGGTGGGCGGCCAGGCGGTCGAGCGTCGCCCGGTCGCCGCCGATGGCGACGCGTACCCGGTCGCTGATCTCGTACCCGGCCGCCTTGCGCATGGCCTGGAGGCGATGCGCGACCTCGCGCGCCAATCCCTCTGCCGCGAGGTCGTCGTCGAGCTCGGTGTCGAGTGCGACCAGCAGGTCGCCATCCTCGGCCACCTCGTGCCCGGGCCGCGCGCGCGCCATGAGCTGGAACTCGTCGGCCTGCAGGATCGCGCCTCCCGCGCTCAGGGTGCCGTCGTCGTTGAGCTGCCATGCGCCCGACCTCGCCGCCGCCATGATCGACCCGACCGCCTTTCCGTGGCGGGGGCCGATGACCGGCAGCAGCGGATAGAGGGTCCGCTCGACCATCTCCGACTCGTCGGGGATGAGCTCGATGTCGCGCACGTTGAGCTCCTCGAGCACCTCGCGGCGCAGCTCAGCCTCGACCGCCGGATCGGCAGCGAACGTGGCGGCCGCACCCGGCAGCTTGACGCGCGCCACCCGGAGCGGCTGCCGCGTGCGGACCCCCGAGCCAGCGCGTGCCGCGCGGCCGAGCGCCACCGTCCGACGTGCCAGGTCGACGGCGGCATCGATCGCCTGGTCCGACCGTCCGGCCACGCGCGCCGGGAAGTCGGTGAGGTGGACGCTGTCGGCCGCCGCGGAATCGACGCTCGACACGAGGTTCTCCCAGATCGCGTCGGCAAGGTGCGGCACGAACGGCGCGAGGAGCCGCGTCAGCGTCCCGAGCACCTCGTGCAGCGTCGCGTACGCGGCGCGCTTGTCGGCATCCAGCTCGCCCTTCCAGAATCGACGCCGGTTGCGGCGCACGTACCAGTTCGAGAGGTCGCCGACGAACGCCTCGATCCCGCGCGTGGCGCGCAGCGCGTCGTACGTGACCAGCGCGTCCCCAACCTCGCCGACGAGCGTGTCGAGGCGCGACAGGACCCAGCGATCGAGCAGGGTCCGCGCGCCGTCGACGCCATCGGCCTGGTCCGGCGTCCATCCGTCGAGCCGCGCGTAGGTGACGAAGAACCCGTACGTGTTCCAGAGCGGGAGGAAGAAGCGCCGCACGACCTCGTGGCCCGGGCCGTATCCGAAGCGCAGGTTCGCCGCCGGATTTGCCGACGCGTACATCCAGCGCATCACGTCGGCGCCGATGCGCTCGGCGGCCTCCTCGAACGGGATCGAGTTGCCCTTCGACTTGTGCATCTCCTCCCCGTGCTCGTCGAGGAGCAGCGCGTAGGCGAACAGGGCGCGCGCCGGGGCCTCCCCGGTCATCACCGTCGATTCCGCCAGGAGCGCGTAGAACCAGTTGCGGAACTGGCCGGGGAAGGACTCGCTGATCCAGTCGGCCGGGTACCACTGCTTCCAGTACTCGGTATCC
>Ga0190265_10003016_pt1 | contig 11454 bp, 11 predicted proteins | sample Popmic124T_FD_133135 | JGI IMG/M metagenome (GOLD analysis project Ga0190265, IMG submission 133135) | Populus adjacent soil microbial communities from riparian zone of Indian Creek, Utah, USA - 124 T | ecosystem: Environmental > Terrestrial > Soil > Riparian zone | place: USA: Utah | collected...
ATCTTCGCCGAACCGTCTTTCGCGACATGTTCCATGAGCACGATCAGGCGCTGCGCGCCGTGCACCAGGTCCATCGCCCCGCCCGGGCCCTTCACCATCTTCCCGGGGATCATCCAGTTCGCCAGGTCGCCGGTCGCCGACACCTGCATCGCACCGAGGATCGCGGCGTCGATCTTGCCGCCGCGGATCATGCCGAAACTCGTCGCAGAATCGAAGTATGCCGCACCGGGCAGCACCGTGACGGTCTCCTTGCCGGCATTGATCAGGTCGGGGTCGAGCTCGGCCTCGGTCGGGTACGGACCCACGCCGAGGATGCCGTTCTCGGACTGCAGCACGACCGTGACGCCGTCGGGAACGTAGTTCGGCACCAGCGTCGGCAGTCCGATGCCGAGGTTGACGTAGGCTCCGTCGCCGAGCTCCTTCGCTGCTCGCGCGGCCATCTCGAGTCTCGTGAGCGCCATCTCAGTTCCCCTCTCGCACGGTGCGTCGTTCGATGCGCTTCTCGATGTCGGGGCCGACCACGACGACGCGGTCGACGAAGATGCCCGGCAGGTGCACCGAATCGGGATCGAGCTCGCCCGGCTCCACGAGCTCCTCGACCTGGGCGATGCACACCCGACCGGCCATCGCCGCGAGGGGCGAGAAGTTACGCGCCGACTTGTCGAACACCAGATTCCCGTGCCGATCGCCCCTGAGCGCGTGCACGAGGGCGAAGTCTGTGGTGATCGCCTCCTCCAGCACGAACTCCCGCTCCTCACCACGCACCAGGAAGGTCTGCACGGGCTTGGCCGGACTCGCCACCGCCACGCTGCCATCGGCATGGTACCTGCGCGGCAGACCGCCCTCGGCGACCTGGGTGCCGACCCCGGTCTGGGTGAAGAACGCCCCGATGCCGCTGCCACCCGCACGCAGCTTCTCGGCGAGCGTGCCCTGCGGAGTCAGCTCGAGCTCGAGCTCACCCGAGAGGTACTGGCGCTCGAACTCTTTGTTCTCGCCCACGTACGACGACGTCATCTTCGCGATCCGCTGGTCGGCCAGCAGCACCCCGAGTCCCCAATCGTCGACACCGCAGTTGTTCGACACCACCGAGAGCCGATCCGCACCCGAATCGTGCAATGCTCCGATCAGCACCATCGGAATACCGCAGAGACCGAACCCGCCCACGGCCAGACTCGCCCCTGCCGGAATGTCGGCGACCGCCTCGGCGGCGGACCCGACGACCTTGTCGAGAGTCACGATGCACCTTCCTGTACCTCCGCCGCCTCGAGCCGGGCGCGGATCACACTGATCACGCTACCGGCGCCGAGATCGGACATGACGATCGTGTAGTGGTTCACGTCTGGCACCTCGTGCACGACGAGCTGCGACATGCGTTCACTCCACTCGGCGACCACCGCGTCGGGATAGAGCGGCGCCGCATCGAGCAGTCCTCGTGGCGCGCGGAAGAAGTCGATCGGGCCCGGCACGCGGGCGAGCGCATCTGCGTAGCCGGCCCTGCCGTCGAGTTGCACCGCGTTCTCGGCAACCGCCGCGGGATTCGCCGAGCTGCGCAGCGACGGCTCGATGCCGTCGACGTCGTACTGCACGTAGGCCTCGATGGCGTCGTTCCAGTACGGTCCGAGCGCCGGATGCCGGCGCCAGAAGTCGAGGTACGCGCCGCGATCGGGGAACGTCATCGAGAGCCGCTCGAGGGCGGGCCCGAGCAGCACCGCCGGCAGCGCCTCAGGCGGGACGCCGACCGGATTCGGAACCGGGAGCCCGCCGTCGACGAGCACGAGCCCGGCGATCCGCTCGGGATGCCGCTCGGCGAAGCGCACCGAGACGAACGCCCCCATCGAGTGCCCGACCACGAACACCCGCTCGATGCCCTGCGAATCGAGCGCGGCGGCGAGGTCGTCGGCGTGCCGTTCGAGCCCGAACGGGCCCGGCAGCGCGTTGCTGCGGCCCCGTCCGCGCAGGTCGGGTGCGAGCACGCGGCGGTCATCGAGGGCACCCGCCATGACGTCCCATGAGCGGTGCGTGGCCGAGATGCCGTGCACGGCGAGGATCGGCAGCCCCGTGGCATCCGGGTGCCACTGCCCGCCGGCGAGCAGGCCGCCGACGACGGGCGCCGTGAATGTCGAGTACGTCACCTGGCGCTCCATCCGCCGTCCATGGTGTAGCTCGCGCCCGTGACCATGCCTGCGTCGGTGCCGGACAGCCACAATGCGAGGCTCCCGACTTCGGTGGGCTCGACGAGGCGCTTGATGGCCGACTCCGTGAGCATGATCTTCGGCACCACTTCCTCCTCGCTGATGCCGTGCACCCGCGCCTGGTCGGCGATCTGCTTCTCGACGAGCGGTGTGCGCACGTAGCCGGGGTTGATGCAGTTCGACGTCACGCCGTGGGGGCCGCCCTCGAGAGCGGTGACCTTCGACAGCCCTTCGAGTCCGTGCTTCGCGGCGACGTACGCGGACTTGTACGGCGAGGCACGCAGCCCGTGCACGCTCGAGATGTTGATGATGCGCCCGAAGGCCCGTGCGTACATGCCGGGCAGCGCGGCACGGATGAGCAGGAACGGCGACTCGAGCATGAGCCGCAGGATGAGCGAGAACCGGTCGGGCTCGAACTCCTCGATCGGCCGCACGTGCTGGATGCCGGCGTTGTTCACGAGGATGTCGGCCTCGAGGGAGAGCTCGGCGAGCGCCGCCGTATCGGCCAGGTCGACCTGCCAGGCTTCGCCACCCAGCTCGTTCGCGACCCGCGCAGCCGCCTCGCCGTTCAGGTCCGCGATGACGACGTGCGCGCCCGCGGCCGCGAAGGCCCGCGCGCAGGCTTCGCCGATGCCGCTTGCACCCCCGGTGACGACGGCGCGTCGCCCGGTCAGATCGGTCACGGTTCCTCCTTCGTTCCTGCCTCGGGACGCGGGCCGTTCGCCAGCTCTGGGCGCCCGAGGGCTCCCCCGATGAAGCGCATCATCTCGTCGAGCACGTGCTCTGGCACCTGACCGGTGCCGCTGGCCATGGGGTCGGCATCGTCGCCCGGTGCCGCGTCGGGGTCGCCCCAGAGCACCCAGCGCATGCCGATCATCTCGCCGACGCCCATCAGCGCCCACGCCGCCACGGTCGGATCGATGTCGCCGATCTCGCCGTCGGCGGCGGCCTCGCGCAGCCCGTCGATGTACCCCTCGACGATGCGTGTGTAGTGCAGCCGCAGGGCCTCGGGCGAGACGAGTTCAGCCTCGCGTACGACCCGGTAGAGCGCGGGGTGCTCGGCAGTGAAGCGGAAGAAGGCGGCGAACCCCGCGCGCTCGGCCTCGAGCCGGCTCGACGCGGCGCGTGCGCCCTCGCTCATCGCGTGGCGCACGCGATGGTTCAGGTCGTCCACCAGCTCGTTGAAGAGGTCGAGCTTCGAGTCGAAGTAGAGGTAGAAGGTGCCCTGGCCGACGCCGGCGCGGTCGGTGATTCGCGAGACGGATGCCTCGTGGTAGCCGTGATCGGCGAACACCCGCTCGGCGGCGGCGAGGAGACGGCGGCGCGTCTCGACGCCGCGTGCGGTGCGTGGACTGGCGCTCATCGCTCCACCTCCTCGACCCGCGGATGCGAGCGCTCGGCGAGCACCCTACGCAGCACCTTCCCGGCGGTCGATCGCGGTAGTTCATCGACGAAGTGCACCTCACGCGGCAGCTTGAATCGAGCGAGCGAGGCACGCGCGAACTCCATGAGCTCTGCGGCATCCGTCACCCGTCCTCGTCGCACGACGATCCACGCGGCGCCGGCCTCGCCCCAGCGTTCGTCGGGCACACCGACGACGGCGACGTCTGCGACGGCCGGATGAGCCATGAGCACGGCCTCGACTTCGGCGGGCGCCACCCCCTCGCCCCCCGAGATGTAGATGTCCTTGATGCGCTCGATGATCGTGAAGTATCCGTCGGCATCGCGGCGCACGAGATCGCCGGTGCGGAGCCATCCGTCGACGAGGGTCGCGTCCGTCGCCTCGGGGTCCCTGAAGTATCCGGCGAACACCGACGGACCGTGCACGAGCAGCTCGCCCTCCGCCTCGCCGTCGAGGTGTTCGCCGGTCACCGGGTCGGCGACCGCGACGTCGACGTGCGGGTACGGCTTGCCGGCCGACCCGGCGCGGCTGCGGGCATCTTCATCGGGCAGGCAGAGCACGTTCGGCGATGCCTCGGTGAGGCCATAGCCCTGGGTGAGGGCGACACCGCGAGCGTGCCAGGCCCGCAGCAGCGCGGGCGGCATCGGGGCTCCGCCGACGATCGCGTAGGCGAGGCTCGAGAGGTCGGCGCGGTCGAACTCGGGATGTTGGGCGAGGAAGAGGTAGTTGGCGGGTACGCCCATCATCGTGGTGATGCGGCGCTCCTGGATGAGGTGCAGCACCCGGCCCGGATCGAAGGTGCGCTCGAGCACGACGGTGGCGCCCGTCCACCAGGCGAGCAGTGGCGTGATGTTCCAACCGCCGACGTGGTACTGCGGCATGACCGCGAGCACGGTGTCGCCGGCTCCGACCTCGGCGATCCGCGAGAACGAGAGGTTCGTCCAGAAGCAGTTCGCGTGGGTGAGCACCGCACCCTTGGGCCCCGCAGTGGTTCCCGAGGTGAAGATCACGAGCAGTGCATCGTCGTCGTGCACATCGCGTCGGGACCGGACTTCCGCCCCCACGAGGCGCACCGCGGGTGCGGGCACCTCGGCCTCGACGCCATGCGTGCCGAGCGGCGCATTCGGGATGCCCGCGACCAGGCGCGCCAGCGTGGCGCGGGCGAGGGACTCGAACTCGCTCTCGACGAGGAGGAGCGCGGGTTCGGCGATCTCGAGCTGTGCCGCGAGCTCACGCGGCGCGAGGCGCCAGGACAGCGGCACCAGCACGAGACCCGCCTTCGCGCAGGCGAAGAAGAGCACGACGTGGTCGGCGCTGTTGCCGGTGATCGTCGCGACGCGGTCGCCGATCGCGTATCCCGACGCGCGGAACGCCTCGGCGAGACGTTCGGCGCGCGCGTCGAGCTCACGGTAGGTGACGACGACGCCGCGGTCATCGATCGCGATCCGTTCGGGCGTGGCCCTCGCGCGGTCGTGAGTCCACCGCCCGAGCGTGTGGAGTCCGTCAGGCATCTGTGGTCCCCTCTGCTTCGACCGGGTGCTGCCTGCGCCCCGAGCGGATGCGCTGCGGGATGCCTGCGATTCCCCCGGGCAGGAACAGCACCACGAGGATGAACAGCGTTCCCAGGATGAACAGCGGCTCGGACAGCGGAACGCGTAGCACCGCGGGGAGCCCGGCGATGAGGTCGGAGCCCGCGAGCGCCGTGAGTCGCTGATCGAGCAGTGTGTAGACGATACCGCCCACGATCGCGCCCCAGCGATACCCCACTCCGCCCAGCACCACGATGACAAGGATGGTGAGAGTGAAGTCGGCGGTCGCGATGCGCGGTGAGGCCCCGGACTGCAGCAGCAGATAGCCCATTCCCGAGACCGCAGCGAGTACGGACGCGACGATGAAGATGAGCAGCTTCACTGAATACGGCCGGATGCCGATGACGCGAACCCGCAGCTCGTTCTCGCGTGCCGCCTCGGCGACGTGCCCGGCGCGGCTGCGCTCAACCCACAGCACCACGAGGTAGACGAAGACGAGCACGGCCAGCGCCATCCAGTAGAGGTTGCGCGTGTTGATCACCCCGACGAACGACTCGGGCACGTTCGTGATGTCGAGCGAGAGGCCCTCATCGCCGCCGGTTGCCGAGCCGGGGTTGCGGCGGATCAGCACCGAGCCGGCTTGCGCGAACGCGAGCGTCACCATCGCGAACGAGATGCCTGTGACGCGGAGCGCGAGCGCCCCGACGGTCGCAGCGAGCACGATGCCCAGGACGAGGGTGATGCCGATCGACGTGGCGAAGATGAGCTCGCTCGGCCACTCAGCCGGTGCGAACGCGTTGAGCGTCATCCCGAGCCCGTAGGCGCCGGCCGCGAAGAACAGTGCGTGCCCGAACGAGAGCAGGCCCGCAAGCCCGAACATCATGCGATAGCTGAGCGCGAGCGCCGCGATGAGCATCGCGTAGGCCAGCAGTTGCAGCGTGCCAGGCGTGTACGTGGGCCCCGGCAGCACACCGGGGATCTCGATCGCGAGAAGCGGCAGGATCGCGAGCACGACGACGAGTACGATGCCGCCGAGTGCGATCAGGAGCGGACGTCGTGCGGATGCCGCTGCCCGCGACGTGGGCGCGGAAGCGGGCCTGGGCTCCTTGCCATGCGCCGTGGGCGCGGCATCCGTCATCTGGCGGTTCATGCGGCCTTCCCCATGAGTCCTCGAGGCCTGACGAGCAGCACGGCGGCGAGCGCGATGATGACCACGAAGTCGCCAGTGCCGTCAAGGTAGAAGTTGGCGAACTGCTGCAGCACCGCGACGAGGACTGACGCGATCGCGGCGCCCGTGAGCGAGCCGAGGCCGCCGATCACGGTCACGATGAACGCGAAGATGAGCAGCACCGATCCGAGGTGCGCCGATACGTAGCCGTAGTACACCGAGGCGAGCACACCGCCGAGTCCCGCGGCTGCGCCGCCGATGGCGAAGACGATGGTGAACGATCGCCGCACGTCGATGCCGAGCGCCGTGACCATCGAGCGGCTCTCGACTCCCGCGCGGATGATGAGACCGTACCGGGTCTTCTGCAGGAACAGCACGATGCCGCCGAGCACGAGTGCCGCGCAGGCGATGAGCAGGAACCGGTCGTTCGGGATCTTCGCACCGAGGATCTCGGTGGTCTGCGTGAGCCATCCGGGCTTCGCGGTGTAGATCGGGTCGGTCCCCCAGATGCCCTCGAAGAGCGCGACGCTCGCGAGGGCGAGGCCCACGGTGATGAGCGCCTGCTCGATGTGCCGCTCGTAGAGCCGGCGGATGAGGAAGTACTCGGTGGCTGCCGCGACGACGGCACCGACGATCATGCCGACGAGCGCTGAGAGCAGGAGACCCCACCAAGTGCCGTCGGAGACCCTTCGACCGACCTCCCAGCCGATGAAGGCGGCGATCGTGAGGAACGCGCCGTGGGCGAAGTTCAGCACGCCCATGAGCCCGTAGATCAGGGAGAGCCCGCTGGCGACCAGGAAGTACAGCGCGCCGAGGCCGAGGCCCGTGATGAGGAGCAGGACGACGGTGCTCATCGGGCACTCCTTCCTGTCGCATCGTGGCCATCGGCGGCGGGGACGTCGGAAGCGTCGTGCACGCCGAGGAGGCGCTGGATGCGATCCTGATCGTCGAGCAGCTCGGATGCCTCGCCGGTGAAGACCACTCGACCGCCCGACAGCACGACGACGCGCTCGGCGAGCTTGCGGATCACGTGCAGGTTCTGTTCCACGAGGAGGATCGGCACGGTGCGTGCCGCCTCGGCGAGTGCATCGGCGACGTCGTCGACGATGCGCGGCGCAAGGCCCTTCGTCGGCTCGTCGACGAGCAGCAGCCGGTTCTCGTTCACGAGGGCCCTGGCCAGGGAGACCATCTGCTGCTGCCCTCCGGAGAGCGTGCCTGCGCGTTGCGCGCGGCGAGCATGGATGTCGGGGAAGAGCTGCTGCACGAGCTCCCGGCGCGGCTGTTCGTCGCGCTCGGCGAGCCGGAGGTTCTCGGCCACCGTCAGCGTGCCGAAGACTTCTCGGTCCTCCGGCACGTACCCGACGCCCTGGGCGACGATGCGGTGCGTGGGCATCCGGTCGATGCGGGTGCCTCCGAGGTGCACTTCGCCCGATCGGTCGATGAGACCGAGAATCGACTTGATCGTCGAGGTCTTGCCGACGCCGTTGCGGCCGAGCAGGGCGGTGACGCCCACGGCCGGAACCTCGAACGAGACGTCCTCGACGACCTGCTGGCCGGCGATTCGGCCCGAGAGCGCTGAGACGCGCAGGATCGGCTCGCTCACACCGCCTCCCCGAGGTAGGCGGACTGCACGGTCGGGTTCGCCATCACGGCCTCCGGGGTGTCGACGGCGAGCAGTTCCCCGTGGTGCATGACGGCGACCCGGTCGACGAGGCCGAGCACCACCTCCATATGGTGTTCGACCATCAGCACGGTGCGACCGCCACGGTGCAGGCCACGGATCACCTCGGTGATTGCCGGTACGTCGCCAGAGGCGACTCCCGCCATCGGTTCGTCGAGCAGGATCACCTTGGGCTCCATCGCGATGAGCATCGCGATCTCGAGCTTGCGTTTCTCGCCGTGCGACAGCCCTGACGCCTCGGCCTCCGCCCGGTGCTCGAGCCCGACCTCGGCGAGCGCCTCGAGCGCTCGGCCGGTCGCGGCATCCGTGCGTCGGGGACTGCGGAACACGGATGTCGCGCCGCCCGCGTGCGCCTGGGCGACCAGTCGCACGTTCTCGATCACGCTGAGGCCCGGGAAGAGACTCGAGGTCTGGAACGTGCGGCCGAGGCCGGCCGCGGCCCTGCGATGGATCGGGACGCCCGTGACGTCCTGCCCGTCGAGGCGGATACGGCCCTCCGTCGGTCGAACGACGCCGGAGATGACGTTGAAGAGCGTCGTCTTGCCCGCGCCGTTCGGCCCGATCACCCCGAGCATCTCGCCGGCGGACACCTCGAGCGACACGTGGCCGAGGATCCGGGCTCCGCCGATGCGGAGCCCGACCTCCTCGAGGGCGAGCATCGCGCTCACTCCCCTGCGACGGGCGGAGCGACGGTCTCGGCGTCGATCGTCTCGATCAGCTCCGGCACCCAGTTCGCGCCGTCCTGCATGAGCTTCGCCTGGTACATCGGCTGGATCATCGCGTGGTCCTCTTCACGAACGGTGATCTCGCCCTTGACCGAGTCGAAGCTCCAGCCCTCGAGCGCGTCGATCATGCCATCAACGGTGTCGCCACCCTCTCGCACGGCCTGCACGATCATCTGCGCCGCGACGAAGCCGTCGGGCGAGAAGAGGTCGGGCGTGGCGCCCGCTGCCTCGAGGTGCTCGATCATGGCGGCCTCGGCGTCGGTGCCCGCTGCTCCGCCGAAGTAGTGGTTGAGGAAGGAGATGTCGGCGGATGCGTCGCCGTACGCGCCGTACGTCGCCACATCGCCGAGGCCGGTGACGACGGGGACGGCCGCGAACACGCCCTGCTGCGAGAGTGCGGTCCACATCGCACCCGACGATGCGCCCGCCCACGCGACGAAGATCAGGTCGGGCTGGGCGGCGAGCAACTGCTGGGCGAACGGCGTGAACTCCGTCGCGTCCTCGGCGACGAGCACGCCCTCGACGGTCGCGCCCTGCCCACCGAGCACCGCCTGCACGCCGGCGAGGTTGCCCTGGCCGAACGCGGTGTCCTGTGCGAACACGACGACCTTCTTGCCCGCCGGGTCTCCGATGAAGGTACCGGCGGTCGCGACATCCTGGTACGTCTGGCGGCCAGAGCGGAAGGTGTACTCATTCACCCCCGTGATCGCGTCGGCGGCAGCAGGGCCCGAGATGTAGAGGATCTCGTTCTGCGCGGCCTGTTCGGCGAGCGCGGTCGCGATGCCCGACGAGGTGGTGCCCGCGAGGATCTGGTACCCCTGCCCGATGAAGTCCTTGGCCTTGGAGACCGCGGTGTCGGGATTGCCCTGGTCGTCGGCCCATTCGATGTCGAGTTCGCGTCCGTCGACGGTGCCCGTGCCGTCGGTCGCGTAGTCGAGCCCGGCCTCGAAGCCGGCGGTGTAGGCCTCGCCGTACGCCGCAAGCGGGCCGGTCTGCGACGTGAGCATGGCGACCCTCACCGGCGCACCGGTCTCCGTCGCCTCTCCGCCGCCGGTCGCGGCGGTCGGCGCGCAGCCGACCAGTGCAATGGTCGCGGCGGCGATGACGGCCGTCGCGAGGTACTTCGTCGTAACCCGCATGTGGATGCCTCTCAACAGTGAATGATGGACATGAATACTGGACGTTTCGGCGCAAACCTGACAGCTGGTTCAGGTCTCAGGAAAGTACAATAGGCTCGAAGCAGCAACGAATGCAACCCAAGGCTCGCAACCCGAGCGCACCACCCGAACGAAGGAGTTCACGAACACCATGAGCATCCCCGATGTCGTCATCATCGCCGGGGCCCGCACCCCGTTCGCCCGCATCAACGGCAATCTCGCCGGGCGCACGGCGGTCGAGCTCGGCACCGTCGCGATTCGCGGCGCCCTCGAGAAGGCCGGGGTCTCCCCCGACGATGTCGACGCCGTGATCATGGGCCAGGTCCTCCAGGCGGGCGCCGGGCAGAACCCTGCGAAGCAGTCGGCCGTTGCGGCAGGCATTCCGTGGCGCGTGCCCGCCACGACGGTCAACAAGGTGTGCCTGTCGGGCCTTGTCGCGATCACGGATGCCGCGCGTCTCATCCGCCTCGGCGAGGCATCCGTCGTCGTCGCCGGAGGCCAGGAGTCGATGACGCAGGCCCCGCTGTTGATGCCGGGCGCGCGCGCGGGCCATCCGTACGGGAACGTCGAGATGCTCGACCATGCCGCGAACGACGGGCTGACCGATGCGTTCGACCATGATTCGATGGGAGCATCGACCGAGCGCTTCAATGCGAGGTACGGCATGACGCGCACCGAGCAAGACGAGGTCGCCGCCGCATCCCATGTGCGAGCCGGGCAGGCGCAGACGTCTGGTGTCTTCGCCGAGGAGATCGTGCCGGTCGAGATCCCCCAGCGCAAGGGCGACCCGGTCGTCGTTGCCGAAGATCAGGGCGTGCGGCCCGACTCGACCGTCGACGTGCTCGCCAAGCTCCGCCCCGCATTCACCCCCGACGGGTCGATCACCGCGGGCAACTCCTCACCGCTCTCCGACGGCGCAGCAGCAGTGGTCGTCGCGAGCCGTGAGTGGGCCGAGGAGCGAGGGCTCCAGTGGCTCGCCGTCGTCGGCGCCGCCGGGCAGGTCGCCGGGCCCGACAACTCGCTGCACTCCCAGCCCGCCAACGCCATCGCTGCAGCACTCGCCAAGGACGGCGGCGAGGCCGCCGAACTCGATCTCGTCGAGATCAACGAGGCGTTCGCCGCCGTGTCGCTGCAGTCGATGCGCGACCTCGACCTGCCTGGCGATCGCGTCAACGTGCACGGCGGTGCCATCGCGCTCGGACACCCCATCGGGGCATCCGGCGCACGCCTCGCCCTGCATGCGGCACTCGAGCTCTCCCGTCGCGGCGAGGGCAAGGCTGCGGTCGCCCTCTGCGGCGGCGGCGGCCAGGGGGAGGCGCTCCTGCTCTCGCGCTGACATAGGGCCGCGCTACTCGACGACCGTCACGCCGTGCGACGATGTGCGGCATGACGACTTCGGCGCATCCACCGCTCGATCATCGCCTGCGGCGCATGGTGGGCCGCGATCCCGACGAGCCGCACCGCACGGCGACCACGCTCGAGTTGCTCTTCGATCTCACGTTCGTGGTCGCGTTCAGCCAGGCCGGCACCCAAGCCGCGCACCTGCTCGAACTCGGACACTGGTTCCCAGCCGCCCTCGCCTTCACATTCGCCGTGTTCG
>Ga0190265_10003017_pt1 | contig 11448 bp, 13 predicted proteins | sample Popmic124T_FD_133135 | JGI IMG/M metagenome (GOLD analysis project Ga0190265, IMG submission 133135) | Populus adjacent soil microbial communities from riparian zone of Indian Creek, Utah, USA - 124 T | ecosystem: Environmental > Terrestrial > Soil > Riparian zone | place: USA: Utah | collected...
CCGCGCCTTGACCGACGCGGTCGTCCCCTTGCGGCGGGCGCCGTCGACGGTGACCAGCGCCTTCGCCTCGGAAAACTCCATCCGCTCGCGCACCGACTCGGCCGAGAAGCCGCCGAAGACGACGTTGTGGATGGCGCCGATGCGGGCGCAGGCGAGCATCGCGACGACGACCTCGGGGATCATCGGCAGGTAGATGCCGACCACGTCGCCCTTTTCGATCCCGCGGTCACGCAGGGCGTTGGCGAAGCGCTGGGTGTCGGCGAGCAGTTCGGCGTAGGTGACGTCGCGCTCCTCCCCCTCCTCGCCGCGCCAGTGGTAGGCGACGCGGTCGCCACGGCCGGCCTCGACGTGGCGGTCGAGGCAGTTGGCCGAGGCGTTCAGCTTGCCGTCGGCGAACCACTTGTAGAAGGGCGGGTTGGACTCGTCGAGGCCCTGGCTCGGCTCCTGCTGCCAGTCCAGCAGCTCCCGGGCCTGTCGCAGCCACCAGGCCTCCGGGTCGGCCGCGGCCTCCTCGTAGACGGCCGGGTCCTTCAGCAGCGCCTGTTCGCGAAAGGCCGGCGGCGGCTCGAAACGCTCCACCGTGAGCAGTTCCTCCAACTCCCGCTCCAGCATCGTCTCCTCCTCAACCCCCATGCCGCTCCTTCCTAGGCCGCTACTCTCGTCTGAACCGTAGCCGCTTTACTCGAATGCTCTTCCGCCAGATCATCCACGAGGACCTTGGTTGCGCGTCGTACCTCGTCGGCGACCCGGGCGCGAGCGTCGCCGCGGTGGTCGACCCGCAGTGGGACATCGATCCCTACCTCAACCTGAGCCGGCTGCACGGAGTGCGGATCGAGCACGTGCTCGAGACTCACAACCACGCCGACCACGTCTCCGGCCACGGACGGCTGGCGCGGGCGACCGGGGCGACGATCCACGTCTGCGAGCTGGCCGAAGCGGAGTACGAGCACGAACCGTTCGCCGACAGCTGGAGGCTGGAGCTGGGCGACGCGGTGACGATCGAAGCCATCCACACCCCCGGCCACCGGCCAGAGCACACCTCTTTCCTGTTGTGCGACCCCGGCCGCGACGGCGACCCGGTCGCGGTCCTGAGCGGCGACTCGCTCTTCGTCGGCGACGTCGCCCGCCCCGACCTGGCGATCGAGCCGCGCGAGGGCGCCGCCGACATATTCCGCTCCCTGCACAGGCGGCTGCTGACCCTGCCCGACGAGGTCGAGGTCTGGCCGGGGCACCTCGGCGGGTCGGTCTGCGGCAGCTCCGGGATCGACCTGCGCACCTCCTCGACGATCGGCTTCGAGCGCCGCCACAACCGGGCGCTGGCCTTCGCCGAGGAGGCCGAGTTCGTCGAGGACGCAGTCTCGACGCCGGGTGAACGGCCGCCCAACGTCGAGCACATCGTCGCCCTCAACCGAGGAGCGCTGATCGAGGCGATAGGCGCGCCGGCGCGGCTGACGCCGCGCGGCTTCGAGGCTGCGATTGGCGACGGGGCGTTCGCCGTCGACTCGCGCACCAACGAGCAGTTCGACGAGGCCCACATACCCGGGGCGGTCAGCGCCTCCGCCTACGACACCGGCTTCGCGACCAAGGTGGCCCAGGTCGTCTCACCGGATTCCGAGCTGGTCGTCGTCGCCGCCTCCGACGGCAACGAGCTGGCCGCCGCCGAGCTGCTGGCGGCGGTGGGGCTGCGGGTACGCGGCTTCCTCGGCGGCGGGATGAGCGCCTGGCGCGCCGAGGAACGACCGGTCGCGCGGATCGAGGCGATCGGTCCCGAGCAGTTGGCCGAGCGCCTCGACGGCGGCGAGCCGCCGCTCGTCCTCGACGTGCGCCGCCCCACCGAGTTCGAGACCGGGCACGTCCCCGGCTCGCTGCACATCCCCTACGGGGAGCTGCCGGGTCGGCTCGACGAGCTGCCCCGCGACCGGCCGATCGCGACGATCTGCAAGGCGGGTGCGCGCAGTGGCCTCGCCGCCTCGATCCTGCAACGCGAGGGCTTCGGTCCCGTGATCCACGTCGCCAGAGGCGGCGTCGGCGGCTGGGGGGACGAAGGCCGCCGGGTCAGTATCCCGGCGGGTGCCGCGCGATGAAGCCTTCGGTCGAGCTGACCGGCGAGGTGTGCCAGCGCGGGCCGGCGCCGCCGGAGGTGTCGAAGGCGAGGCCGGCGATGATCATCCAGGCGTGCCCGGCGTTGCCGTAGACGGTGATCCACTGGCCCGGGCCCGGTTCGCCCCAGGTGCTGAGCCCGGTCGAGTCGAGCGGGCTGGAGAGGAAGCCGCCGCCGTTGAGGGCGAAGCTGACTGCACCCGAGCAGTCGTAGCCGGGTGAGCTGAACGACCCGTGGCCGCCGCCCCAGATGTAGGGGGTGGTTGCGATCGAGTTGGCGGCTTCGATCGCCGCCTGGACCGCGGGCGGCGCGGCGCTCGGCACGCTGGCCTGACTTTCGGAGATGTACTCGGCCTGCTGGCCGGGGGTGAGTGGGGCGGGCGCGGTCGTCGGCACCGAGGCGCCTGCGCTCGCCATCTGTTCGGAGATCGAGGCGAGGTTGTCGCTGAGCGCCGCCTCGCGCGACTGCAGCAAGTCGAGCGCCTGCTGGCGCTCCGCCTGCGCCGCCTTCAGCTCGGCGAAGCGCGCCTCGGCCTCCTGCCGCGTGGCGGCGACCTCGCGCTCCTTGACGGCGATCGTGTCGCGCGCGCCCTTGATCTGGCGCCGCACCTCGGCCATCCGTTTCACCGCCGCCTTCGCTTCGTCCCGCAGCCCCTTGACCCGGCCGGCGACAGCGTCGTCGTAGTCCTGAATCCGGCTCAGGTACTCGGCGCGGGCGTTGACGGCCGACCAGCTCTCCGACTCGAGCACGACGCTCAGCGTGTCGGGGCTGCCGCTCAGGTAGATCGCGACGAGCCGCTCGCGCAGAACCTCCAGCGCCCGCTGCAGACGGGCGCGGACCTCGGCGAGGTGGCGCTTCTCGTCGGCCAGCTTCGCGCTCGCCTGCTCCAGTTCAGCCTGCTTGGCGGCGAGTTCGGCCTCGATCGCGGCCTGGCGCTGGCGCAGGACCGACACTTCGCCGAGCATCGAGTCGATCGCCCGGTTCTGCTCGGCGATCGTCGCGCTCAGCGAGCTCTGGCTGTCCCGCACCTGGTCGAGCTTGCCCTGGGTCTCGTCGAGTTTCTCGCGCAGCGTCTCGGCCGAGGCGACAGCGGCCAGGCAGAGAACAGCAAGCAACATCGTGGCGGCAAGCAGCAGCCGACCGGCAGGGGCGCGCATCGCGCCCACGCTAACGAAATGCCGGATCGATTGTTAGGAGTTGCTAATAACCTGCAACTCCTGTTGCAAGCTCAGGCGAGCAGCTTGGCCTTTGCCTTCTCGAACTCGTCGCTGGACAGCGCGCCCTTTTCCTTCAGCTCGTTGAGCTTGTGCAGTTCGTCGGCTGGCGACACGTGTGCCTGCTCGCGCACGTAGGAGTCGAAGTGCTGTTTCGCCTCCGCCTGGGCTTTGATCGTGCGGTCGCGCATGCCGCTGCCGCGGGCGACAAGGTAGATCAGCGCGGTCAGGAAGGGGATGAACACGAGGAAGAACACCCAGGCCGCCTTTGCCCAGCCAGATAGCTCGTGATCGCGGAAGAGGTCGGTGATGATCGTGAACAGGATCCAGATCCAGATCACGAGGAAGAAGACCTCGAAGCAGATCAGGAGCAGTTCACCAAAGCTGATATCGGCGAAGAAGAACAAGGCGGTGCCTTTCTAAGGGGTGGACGGGCGGGTCGATCGTATTCGCGACCAGGTCGCGCGGCAACCCTCCTCAGAGGCGCTGGGCGAAGAGGACCGCCGAGACCGCGGTGGCGAGGTTGAGGCTGGAGACACCCGGTCGCATCGGGATGCCGAGGCGTGCGTCGGCGCGCTTCAGCATCGCCTCGCTGAGGCCGTCGCGCTCGGTGCCGAAGGCGAAGACGGCACGGGGTGGCAGCTCCGCCGGGTGCAGGTCGTCGCCGTCGGGGTCGATCGCGACCAGCGGCCGGTCGCTCGAGGGGAGCTGCTCGATGTTCGTCACCGGCAAGGCGAAATGGAGCCCGGCGCCCGCCCGCAGCGCGTCGGGGTACCAGGGGTCGTTGAACCCGGTGGCGAACAGGCCGGCGGCATCGGCCGCCGCAGCCACCCTCACGCAGGCACCGAGGTTGCCGATGTTGCGCGGATCCTCGAGCAGCACCAGGGGCGCCGGTCGCCGGTCGGCCAGGACGGCGTCGGCGTCGACCTGCGGCCGGCGGGCGATCGCGACGACGCCGGTGCGGGGCACGAGCGGCACCAGCTCGTCCAGAACCTCGGGCGGGACCGGAGAGGTCCGCTCGACCAGCTCCCCGGCAAGGTCCGGCGCCAGCGACTCGACCAGCCGCTGCAGCTCCTCCGGCGCGGCGCTGACGGCCTCCAGCACCTCGGCACCGAAGCGCAGCGCGTGCTTGAGGGCGTGGAAGCCCTCGACGACGGCCAGGCTGCGGTCGCGCCGGGCCGTCCGGTAGCGCCGGATCAGGTCATCGTCCACCGCGGCATCATGACTCGATTCAGCGCGGGGTCACCACTCGCGTCACCGAGTTGAGCGAGACGCGGGGACCGTAGAGGCGGTCGCGCACCTCGGCCTCCTTCTCCCTCCCCGTGACGACCAGGAGCGTTCCACACACTTCACAGCGCCGGGGGCCCGAAAGGCGGTCGGCGCCGATGACGAAGATTCGTCTGCATTTCGGACACTCGGATGGCTGGCTCATCGTCTCTCCTCCGGTAGCGATGCCTCGCGTCCCCCCGATCTAGATTTCCCTCGCGAAGGCGAGTCGAAACCCGCTTCGGCACTCGGATAGCCTGAAAGAAGTGCCGAGCTTTCTCCACACCTGCTACCGGATCGGCGACATCGACCGATCGGTCGCCTTCTACGAGAAACTCGGCTTCGAGGAGCGGCGGCGGATGCCGATCGGCGACGAGGCGATCAACGTCTTCATGGGACTGCCGGGCGAGGACCCCCGGCTGGAGCTGACCTACAACCACGGGGTCGACTCCTACGAGCTCGGCACCGGCTACAACCACATCGCCCTGCTTGTCGACGACCTCGACGGTGCCCTCGAGCAGCTCGCCTCGGTTGGGATCGAGCCTGAAAAGCCGCCCTACCGACCCGGCGGTCGCACCGAGGGCCACCGGATCTGCTTCGTCCGCGACCCGGACGGCTACCGGATCGAGCTCATCGGTACCTGACAAGCACCGAGATGTTTGGAGCCTCGGTGCGGACGGGAACTTCCTGCATATGCGGAATTCGGGGGCGACCGCGCTCTTGGCAGTCACTGCGTTCGTCGCTGTGCTGCTGGTCGCACCATCAGCCCGCCCCGCCGCCGGAGATGGCGCCGACCTCACGGTGAGCAAGAGCGATAGCCCCGACCCGGTCATGGTCGACTCGGTCCTCACCTACGCGATCGGCGTGATGAACCTGGGTCCAGAGGACGCGACCGAGGTGACGGTGAGCGACCGCCTGCCGAGTCACAGTCGCTTCGTCTCGGCGATCGCGACCAACGGCAGCTGCGAGCACGACGACGTACAGGTCATCTGTGAGGTCGGAGGCCTGAGCGGCGATCCAACCAAGGGCCACACCGTCACCGTGATCGTCCAGGTGCGGCCGACCGAGGAGGGAACCGTCGAGAGCACCGTCTCCGTCGACAGCGCGGAGAGCGATCCCGTCAAGCTCAACGACACCGCGAGCGCAGCGACGGAGGCGATCCCGATGATCCCGTGGGGCTGCCATGGGGTCCCGGCGACGCTGACCGGGACCCGGGGCTCCGAGCGGCTGGTCGGCACGGCCGAGCCCGATGTGATCGCGGCACGCGGTGGCAGCGACCTGATCAACGGCCTCGGCGGCAGCGACCTGGTCTGTGCCGGTCGCGGCAACGACCGCATCGGGGCCGGTTCCGGCTCCGACCGTGTGTTCGGCAACCACGGCAACGACGAGGTGCAGGGTCGCCGCGGCGACGATTTCCTCGTCGGCAACGCGAGCGGCGACGTGCTTGCCGGAGGCCGGGGAGACGACCGCGTCCGGGGCCGCCGCGGCTTCGACGACTGCACCGGCGGCCCCGGGTTCGACCACGTGCGCAGCTGCGAGCGCTGAGTCGCGAGCGGCAGCGGTTGACGCGCAGCCGCACCGGGGCGATCCTAGGACGATCCGGTCCATCGCACAAAGGAGATCTCATGGTCTGCGCGCTCACCGTCCGCAAGCTGAAACCGGGAACGTTCGAGCAGTTCCGCGAGGCGTTCATGTCGGGCATGTCGGAGGACCCACCCGAGGGGTTCGTTCGCTTCGACATGCTCCGCAACGTCGACGATCCCGACGAGGTGGTCTCGTTCGGCTTCTTCGAAGGCACCTCCGAGCAGATGCGGGAGAGCGCCGCGCGCGAGGGCTACGACGAGCACCTGGAAAGAATCTCGCCGTTCGTGGAGTCGGTCGGCGCCGACGGCCTCTACGAGATCGTCGAGGAGCGCACCGTGTAAACAGCTCGCCGTGACGGCGTGCGGCGACGATCGTTAGGCTCCCCACCGCTCTAGCTTCGTAGATGGGAAAGGGGAGGCTTTGAAACTGGTGATCGGGATCGTGCGCCCCGAGAAAGCAAACGACGTGCTCGAAGCGCTCTACCGCGCCGAGGTGCGGGGGGTGACGCTGATGCGCGTCGAGGGCCACGGGGGTGAGCTCGAGCGGGTCGAGACCTACCGCGGCACGACCGTGAAGATGGGGCTCTCCGACAAGGTCCGCTTCGAGGTCGCGGTCTCCGACGCCTTCGTCCAGCCGACCGTCGACGCGCTCTGCGAAGGAGCGCGCACCGGCCAGGTCGGCGACGGCAAGATCTTCGTCGTGCCGCTGGAGCAGGCGGTCCGCATCCGCACCGGCGAGTCCGACGAAGCTGCCGTCACCCCGGTGGTGAAGAAATGAGCGCCCTCGGTTCCGTCCTCACCCTCGCCCAGGTCGACACCGGCGACACCGCCTGGATGCTGACCTCCACCGCGCTCGTCCTGCTGATGACGATCGGGCTTGGCGTCTTCTACGCCGGCCTGGTTCGCGCCAAGAACACCCTCAACACCTTCATGATGTGCATCTCCGCGATGGCGATCGCCGGGGTTACCTGGGCGCTGATCGGTTACTCGCTCGCCTTCGACGGCGAAGGAGCAATCATCGGCGGCCTCGGGCACGTGGCCCTCAACGGCGTCGGCTTCGAGCCGCGCGGCGAAGGGACGATCCCCCACCTCGTCTTCATGGCCTTCCAGGGCACCTTCTGCATCATCACCGTGGCGCTGGTGTCCGGCGCCGTGGTCGAGCGCATGCGCTTTGGCGCCTGGATGGTCTTCGCCGCGCTGTGGTCGGTGCTGGTCTACGCCGTGCTCGCCCACTGGGCCTTCGGCGGCGGCTGGCTGATGGCCGAGGGAGCGCTCGACTTCGCCGGCGGGATCCCGGTCGAGATGGGCTCCGGCTTCGCGGCGCTGGCTGCGGCGCTGGTGGTCGGGGCACGAAAGGACTACGGGCGCCAGGCGCTCCTCCCCCACAACGCCGTCTACGTGCTGATCGGCGCCGGCCTGCTCTGGTTCGGCTGGTTCGGCTTCAACGGTGGCAGCGGCCTCTCGACCGGCAACAACAGCGTGCTCGCCTTCGTCAACACGCTGCTGACGCCGGCCTGCGCGCTGCTCACCTGGTTCGTCCTCGACCTGATCCGGGGCAGGAAGGTGACCGCAATCGGCGCCGCCACCGCGATCATCGTCGGCTGCGTCCTGATCACCCCCGCCGGCGGCTTCATCAGCCCCGGCTGGGCGATGGTGCTCGGCTTCCTCGGCGCTCTGCCCTGCTACTTCGCGATTCAGTGGCGGCCGCGGACCCGGGTCGACGAGACGCTCGACGTGCTCGCCGCCCACGGCATCGCCGGGTTCACCGGCATCCTCTTCCTCGGCTTGGTCGCCCAGGTCGGCTGGAACGGCGTCGCCGACGGCCTCTTCTATGGCGACGCCGGCCAGTTCTGGTCACAGGCGCTGGCCGCCGCGGTAACGCCCGCCTACGCCTTCATCGCCACCTTCATCCTGCTCAAGGTCGTGGGCGCGGTGATGCCGTTGCGAGCCAGCGAGCACGACGAGGCTGTCGGCATGGACGTCGTCTACCACGGCGAGGAGGCCTACGCCAGCGGCGAGGGCGCGATCCTGGTCGCGCCCGACGCCGACGGCGAGGTCCTGGTCGCCGACCCGCGCTAGGCCGAAGCACCTGGCCCCGGGTCCTGTCGCCACCCGCGGGAGAGGCGTTTAGGCTCAAGCCGTGACCGAGTACGTCCAGGTGCTGACGACCGCTGGTTCCGAGGAGGAGGCCGAGCGGATCTCCGCAGCGCTGGTCGAGCGCCGGCTCGCAGCCTGCGTCCAGGTCGCCGGACCGATCGTCAGCCGCTACCGCTGGCAGGGCGCGGTCGAGGAGGCGCGGGAGTGGCAGTGCCTGGCGAAGACCGAGATGGCGCGCTACCCCGAGGTCGAGGCGGCGATCCGGGAGCTCCACTCCTACGAGGAGCCGGAGATCGTCGCCACCCCGATCGTCGCCGGCAGCAAGGGCTACCTCGACTGGATCGGCGAGAGCCTGCGCGACTGAGGCTTCCGGTGCACCTAGCGCCGCACGACCTCGAACTGGGCCATCAGGCCGTGGTCCTCGTGGTCGAGCATGTGGCAGTGGATCGGGAACTTGCCGGTGTAGTCGGAGAAGTGGCCGGCGACGAGGATTCGCTCGCCGGGATGGACGAAGAAGGTCTCCTTGAGGCAGTCTTCCCATGGCGGCGGCGGCTTGCCGTCGCGCGCCAGCAGGTACCAGTCGCTGTGGTGCATGTGCATCAGGTGGGCGACGCGGGTGCGGTTGACGATCTCCCAGGTCTCGGTCGTGTCCAGGACGGGAAAGGCGTCGGCGCGGGCCGGGTTGAACGTCCTCTCGTTGATCAGCCAGGTGGGCTTGAAGAGGCCGCCGATTGAGATCGTCCAGGTGCGGTCGGGCTTGTGGGAGGCCCGCTTCGCCCAGCCGGGGAGCGGCCGCAGCGTGCGCGGCACCCGGGTCCTGTCCGGCAAGCGCCCGGGGCGGACCCGGAACTGCATCAGGGCGCCGGCGTAGGGCTTCGAGCCCGCTCCGCCACGCCCGTCGCGACGGGGGCCGCTGCGCAGCTCGACCGCGTCGCCGCCCATGCCGGCGAAGTCGACGATCGCCTCGGCCCTCTCCCCCGGCCCCAGCAGGATCTCGCGGCGGCGCACCGGCTTCGGCATCAGGCCGCTGTCGGTCGCGATCTGGACCAGCGGCACCCGGTTGGAGAGGAAGACGTTGTAGGGGCGGAAGTGGGAGACGTTGAGGATGCGGAGCCGGTAGCGCTGGGCGGTGACCGCGTGGTGGGGCAGGTAGGCGCCGTTGACGAGGACGCGGTTGCCGGCGACGCCGTCGTTGGGCGGGCGCAGGCCGGCGAAGGGGTCGGCCAGCTGGTTGTCGCGATCGAAGGAGCGGTCGGCGATCATCAGCGGGATGTCGCGATCGCCTGCCGGCAGCGGCAGCGACCGGTCGAACTCGTCGTCGACGATCCACATCCCGGCCAGCCCGCGCCAGACGTTGAGCCGGGTGCGGTCGAGGCGGTGGTCGTGGTACCACTGGAACGCCGCTCGTTCGGGCCGGCCGCCCTCGACCAGGTCGTAGACGTAGGTCATCTCGGCGCCCGGCTCGATCAGGAGGTCGTTCCCCGACTCCTTCGCCGAGAGCCCGTAGGGGATGTCGCAGTAGAAGGAGCGCGGCTGCGAGCGGGTCAGCCCGCCGGGCTGGCCGTCGAAGCGGCTGCTGTTGTGGCCGCCGTGCAGGTGGACGGTCAGCTCGCCGGCCTCGCGCGGCAGCCGGTGCTCGAAGGTGACCCTGGTGCGCTTCCCGGCCGGCCGCCTGATCGTCGGCCCCGGGAAGGTGCCGCCGTAGGTCCACATCTTCGTCTTCGTCCCGGGGAGGATCTGGAGCTCGGCCTCACGCATGGGAATGCGCAGGTCCGAACCGTGCAGCTCGCGGGGGATCGGCAGCCGGGCGCTGAACGGCGCCGCGCCGCCACCCCTCCAGGCAGTCCGCGGCGAGGCCGCCAGCGAACCGCTGGGAAGTCCCTTCAGCGGCAGCAGGAAGGCAAGGGCGCCACCGCCCAGAGCGCCGAGGAAAGCCCGGCGCCCCAGGCGAGGCGTAGATTGCGGCGAGTCGAGCGCGCTAGCCCCCGGGCAGGACGTTGATCGAGCCCTGCATTTCGGCGTGGATCGCGCAGATGAAGTAGATCCTGCTCGGGCCAGCCGAGGTGTCGACGGTCACGGCCTGCGAGAACGACGTGCCGGCTTTCGTTTCGCCGGTGAACCAGGAGTCGCCCTCCTCGGTGAGGCTGCCGAGCGTGTCCCAGCCCGCCTCGCCCGCCTCGACGGGGTTCGTTTTCACCGGGCCGTTGCCTTTGACCCCGTGCCACTCGGCGATCTCTTTGCAGATGTGGTTTTTGGTGAAGCAGAGCCGCCGCGCGTTCGGCGTCTTCGGCAGCGACGATTTGGTCACCAGCGAGAAGGTGTGCGGCCCGACCTGTTTGGGGTTGGACTGGTTGATCACCTTCAGGTTTTCGCCCGCGACGATCGTTTTCGGCGCGACGAAGCGGAGGCCCTGTTTGTCGGCTTTCATGTAGACGACGCCGGCTTTGGATTCCTGGGCGGTGGGGGCGCCGTTGCCGTACGCGCCGCCACCGGCAAAGGCCGAGGTGCAGGCGCAGAGCGCTACGAGGGCGGTCATGGCGACCAGAGCGCCGGCCCTGAGCGAGCCTGCGCGGAGACGATTCTGCTTCAAGATGAGTCCTTTCTATGCGGGTCGAAACGACGCGCTGAGTGAAGAGGCTGGAATGGTAAGGGTTATGGACGTATGTTCGAAAGGTCGGGCCGGCACCGGCGCCTCTACGCGCGCAGGCGGTAGCCGCTCTTGAAGAGGCGCAGGTTGACCGCGAAGAGGACCGCGGTGGCCGCGGTCAGCGCCAGCAGCGAGAGCGCGACGCTGACTTCGCTGTAGCCGACGAAGCCGTAGCGGACCAGGTTGATCATGTAGAAGATCGGGTTGAAGTGGGTCAGGGTCTCGAACGGCTGCGGCAGCAGGGTCGCCGAGTAGAAGACGCCGCCGAGGAAGATCAGCGGCTGCAGGACGAAGGTCTGGGCGAAGGCGACGTCGTCGAACTGTTCGGCACGGACGCCGATCAGCACCCCCAGCTGCGAGAAGAAGAAGCCGACCAGGAAGAGCGAGGGGACCAGCACCAGGACGTGGTCGACCGGCAGGTCGACCAGGAACGAGGCGGCGACGAAGGTCAGCGCCGCGACCAGCAGCCCGCGGATGAAGCCGCCGAGCGAGAAGGCGAGCAACAGCTCCAGCGGCGAGGCGGGCGAGGAGAGCTGGTCC
>Ga0190265_10003018_pt1 | contig 11444 bp, 12 predicted proteins | sample Popmic124T_FD_133135 | JGI IMG/M metagenome (GOLD analysis project Ga0190265, IMG submission 133135) | Populus adjacent soil microbial communities from riparian zone of Indian Creek, Utah, USA - 124 T | ecosystem: Environmental > Terrestrial > Soil > Riparian zone | place: USA: Utah | collected...
GATCGACGGTGACACGATCGCCCTCGCCGACGGGAGGCGCGTCCGGCTCGTCCAGATCGACGCGCCCGAGGTCGGGGGCGGCGAGTGCTTCGCGGGCGAGGCGACCGGCGTGCTCGCGGGCTTGCTGCCCCACGGGAGCCGCGTCCGGCTCGTGGCCGATCCGCGCCTCGACCGCGAGGACCGCTACGGCCGTCTGCTCCGCTACGTCTTCAGGGAGAGGACGAACGTGAACGTCGCGCTCGTGCGGCGCGGGGCGGCGAGCGTCTGGTTCTACCGGGGAGACCGCGGCCGCTATGCGAGCACGCTGCTGGCGGCGGCGCGGAGCGCGCGCTCCGACCGGCGCGGTCTCTGGAGCGTCTGCCCCGGCACGCGCCTCGACCCGTTCGCCGCGGTGGCGACGAACGGCGCGCAGGCGGCGCCCGCCTACGCGGCGGGCGGCGGAGGTGGCGCCTGCGACCCGTCGTACCGCGGCGCGTGCGTCCCGTCGCCGCCGCCGGACGTCGACTGCGCGCAGGTCGGCGGCCCGGTCGCCGTCGTCGGCTCCGACCCCCATCGCCTCGACGGCGACGGGGACGGCGTCGGCTGCGAGTGACCGCCCCGCGACGGATCACAGGACGACGAGCTCCATGAAGAGCGTGTCGCGCCACTCTCCCGTCGCGAAGTCCCGCCACGCGGCCCGCATGACGCCGACCGGGCGGAACCCCGCCTTCTCGTAGGCGCGGATGGCGGGATGGTTGTCCGCCGCCGGATCGATCGTCACGCGGTGGTGGCCGCGCTCGGCCACGAGGTGATTCGCCAACGTCCTCACCGCGTCGCTGCCGAGCCCTCGGCCGTGTCGGTCGGCGTCGACGAAGATGTCGATCGTGGCGTGCCGGTACTCGGGCTCGAGCTCTTCCGAGTACTGGACCATGCCGGCCACCTCACCGTCGTCGAAGATGGTGAAGCGAGTGACGGTCGGCTCGTCCGTAAGGGGAAAGCCGGGCGGCTGCTCACCCCACCACAGGGCCACGGCGGGCTGGGCGACGATGGCCACGAGCGCCGGGACGTCGCCCTCGGCGAGCGGCCGCAAGACGACGTGCGAGCCTCGTATCTCGATCAGCAGTCCTTCGCGGAGCTCGAAGCGCGGCACCCGGCCGTGCTCCGTCTTGCCGTTGTATCAGAGCGCGCTCGGATCTCCTGCTCGGATTGCCCGCGGGTCTAGACGGGCTGGGCTCGCGCCGCCCCCGCCGGTGATGCCTCTGCGCCGACGTCGCTCTTCTTGATGATCTCGTTGGCCGCGCGGTAGGCGTCGTAGCCGCCCTCGCCGAAGCGGGAGAGCAGGCCCGCGAAGAAGGCCGCTCCGGCTGCGAGCGCCGCCTTCTTCACGTCGTCGGTCGCGCCCCAGGTGGTGAAGAAGCCGGTTCCCGCCGTGATCACGCTGATGATGAGGCCGCGGAACAAGGCGGCCTTGAGCTGATCCATGAACGCTCCCTTCTGTCCGGGACTTTTTAGGCGCCTTCGAGTTAACTCCTCGTTCCCACAAGCGTCAAGACGCACGAGATGGGGCGTCCGGGCAGGGGACGATCGACCTCCGAGGGGGGCAGTGAACGCCTAAACCCTGCCCTGCCGGCCGAAGCCGGCCGGACTTTCGTGCTCTCCCAGCGACGACAGGCCTATGGCCCGTCGGGGAAACCGATGCCGATCATGCTCGCGACGAGCAGTGCGACGGTGACGAGAAGGATCTGAAGAGATGCCCGGCTCACGTGTTGGCTCACCTCCTTCCTAGAAGCGGAAGTCCTGGAGCGCCTCGACGGCGCGCTGGTAGAGGTGGATCGCAGCCTCCTTCTCGCCTCGCTCGACCGCGAGCTCGGCCTGTGCGGTCCACGCCGCAGCCTTGTGGCTTGCGGACGAGAGCTGCTCGAAGCTCTCCTCGGCCGCCCGAAACTTCTCCTCGGCTTCTGCGAGGCGCCCCTGCTCGAGCAGGGAGCGCCCGAGGACAAGCTGGGCGTTTCCGATCTCGTCGATGAAGTCCACGCGGCCTGCGAGGAGTTCGAGCGCGTGCCGCGCCTGCTCCTCGGCGAGCCCGACCTGGCCGGTGCGAAGATGCACCTGCGCAAGGGACGACACCGCCTGCGCCGCGTCGGCGTCGCTCCCCACCTCGAGCGCGACCGCGAAGGCCTGCTTGAAGAAGGGCACGGACTCGCCCGCGTTCCCGAGCAGGAACGTGAGCCCGCCGAGCGTCGTCAGGAGCTTGCCGGTGTTGGCGCGGTCCTCGATCTCCTCGTAGAGCCGCTTCGCCTGCTCCGCGTAGTTGCGGGCCGCTAGCCACTGCCCCCGCCGCTCGGCGACGAGGGCTCCCAGGAAGTAGGCATCCGCCGTCGCACGCCGGTCGCCGAGGGCCTCCGCGAGCTCGAGCGCCCGCTCGACGTCCTCCCGCGCGGCCTCCCAGTCGCGCTGCCTGCGGTAGCAGCGGGAGCGCCAGCCGAAGATCCGGGAGCGCAGCCGGTCGCACGGGATGCCGGAACGCTCAGCGAGCTCGAGGGCCTCGGTGAAGAGGGCCATCGCGGTCGTCACGGAGGTCATCCGGTAGCGGCAGCAGCCCAGGCGGAAGAGCACCTCGGCGCGATCGACGTCCGAGAACGAGGGGTCCTCGGAGATGACGCGCGCGCTCGCGAGGAGCGGCAGCGCCTCGCGCATGTCGCCGATGTACATCCGGGCCCACGCGTCGGCGAGGAGGGCCCGGAGCCGGAGGTCGGCGGCCGACTCGGGCGGCAGCGCGTCCGCCACCCCGTCGAGGAGCGAGATCGCCTCGGCGTAGTCGTGAGCCTCGAGCGCGGCCTCGCCGCGCACGACGAGGCTCTCGAGCCGCTCGCGCTCCCTGCCGTCGACCCCCGTGGCGAGATACTGCGGATCGACTCCGACCCGGTCGGCGAGCCAGCGAAGCGTCTCGTCCCCCGGGCGGAGCCGGTCCCGCTCGATCTGGCTCACGTACTGCTTCGAGAACCGGCTCTCGGCCAGCTCCGACTGGGTGAGCCCCGCGGCGACCCTCGCCTGGCGCAGACGCTGCCCGAGCGTTGCCGGCGCTTCGGGTGCGGTTACCGATTCCTGGCTCGTCACTGTCGGGTCAAGGATACGAGTCTTTGGTCCACTTGACAATCCCCCTTGACTTCCCGGTAAGTCTCGTTATAGTCAAACCCGATCTCGCCCTCGGGAAACCCGATCCCGAGTGATGCCTGGCATATCGCGAGAGCTGGCCCGGAGACTCAGGCTTGGGCCGCAGAAGCCGAGTCTCCGGGTCGCGTTTTTTCCCGAGGCGTTCTCATACCACGTTTGCGCGCCCGGGGACAAGAGGTCTCTTTCGGCCGGTACTCTCCTTCTCGTCAGCCTACGAAGGAGCAAACCGATGCCGTACGAGGTTCCAGCTCTCCCCTACGACTACGCAGCGCTCGAGCCGCACATCGACGAGCAGACGATGCGCATCCACCACGACAAGCACCACCAGGCCTACGTGGACAAGGTCAACGCCGCGCTCGAGGGGACCGAGTGGGCTGACGCCCCGATCGAGGACGTCCTCCGGGACCTCGACCGCATCCCCGACGACAAGCGCACCGCCGTTCGCAACAACGGCGGCGGCCATCTGAACCACACGCTCTTCTGGGAGAGCATGGGCCCTGACGGCGGCGGCGCCCCCGCCGGCGACCTGGCCGCAGCGATCGACGAGGCCTTCGGCTCCTTCGCCGACTTCCAGGGGAAGCTCAAGGACGCGGGCGTCAACCAGTTCGGCTCCGGCTGGGCCTGGCTCGTCTCCGACGGGGGCGGGCTGGCGGTCGCCTCGACGCCGAACCAGGACAACCCCGTCTCCCAGGGCAAGACGCCGCTCGTCGGCGTGGATGTCTGGGAGCACGCCTACTACCTTCGCTACCAGAACCGGCGCCCGGACTACATCGACGCGTGGTGGAACACCGTCGCCTGGGGCAAGGTCGCGGAGCGGTTCTCGGCGGCCTAGCGACATGGCCACGTGGAAGCTCGCCCTCCTGGCGCTGAAGGCCCAGCGGAGCTGGAAGCGCATTCCGCCCGAGCAGCGGCGCCGGCTCATGGAGGCCGCACAGACGTCGGCCCGCAAGCACGGTCCCGTCATCGCCAAGACGGTGCGGGAGCAGGGCCCGGTCGTGGCCAAGCGCGTCGCCGAGCGCGTCCGCAAGCGGCAGTAGCCCGGGCGCTCCCGCGTGCGCGACAGCATCACGATCGGCCGCATCGCCGGCATCAGCGTCGGCGTGAACTGGAGCTGGCTGATCGTCTTCGCGCTGATCGCGTGGACGCTCGCCGTCAGCATCTTCCCGTCCACGAACCCGGGGCTCGGAGACGGTGCCTACATCGCGATGGCGCTCGTGGCCGCGCTGCTCTTCTTCACCTCGCTGCTTCTCCACGAATACGGCCACGCGCTCCAGGCACGGCGCGACGGGATGGAGATCGAGGGGATCACGCTCTGGCTCTTCGGCGGCGTCGCGAAGTTCAAGGGGATGTTCCCGAGTGCGGGCGCCGAGTTCCGGATCGCGATCGCCGGGCCGCTCGTCTCGCTCGTGCTCGGCCTTCTTTTCCTCGGCGTCCCCATGCTGCTGGGCCTGCCCTCGACGGTCGACGGCGTCCTCTTCTGGCTCGGCTCGATCAACGTCGCCCTGCTCGTCTTCAACCTCCTCCCCGCGCTGCCCCTCGACGGCGGGCGCATCCTGCGCTCCATCCTCTGGTACGCCCGCGGCGAGTTCGCGTCGGCGACACACATCGCGGCGTGGATCGGCCGCGCCTTCGGCTACCTCTTCGTCGCCGCGGGAGTGGCCCTGCTCGTCTTCTCCAGCCCGGTCACCGGCATCTGGCTCGCGTTCATCGGCTGGTTCCTCCTCCAGGCCGCGGGCGCCGAGGACCGCTTCGTCGCGGCGCGGGAGGCGCTCGGCGGCCTGCGCGTCCGCGACGTCATGGCCCGCGATCCGGTGACGGCGCCGGCGGGGATCACGCTCGGACAGTTCATGGACGACGTCGCGTGGTCGCGCCCGTACACGACGTACCCGGTCACGGAGAGCGGCGAGGTCGTCGGTCTCCTCCCGTTCCGCCGCGTGGCCGAGGTACCGCGCGCCGACTGGGACCGCCGCACCGTGCGCGACTGCATGATCCCGCGCGAGGACGTGCCGGTGGTTCGAGAGGACGACGAGCTCGTCCTGGCGGCCGGCGAGGTAGCGGAACACGACGTCAACCGCGCGCTCGTCCTCGATGCGGGCAAGCTCGTCGGGCTCCTGTCCGTGACCGACGTCGCCCGCGCCCTGCAGATGCGCGGCACAGGCCGCCGCCGTCTCGGCTACCGGTAGCGGTAGACGATGCGGCCGCGCGTGAGGTCGTACGGGGAGAGCTCGACCTTGACGCGGTCGCCCAGGAAGATCCTGATGCGGTACCGCCTCATCTTCCCGGCCGTGTAGCCGAGGGTCTCGTGGCCGTTGTCGAGGCGGATCCGGAACATCCGGTTGCGCAGGGCCTCCACGACCTCGCCCTCCATCTCGAGCTTCTCTTCCTTCTCGGCTATGACGTCCCCTTTCGTTCGGTTGCCCCGGCCGTGGCCGCCCGTGCGACCACGGCCGGAAGCGACGTCCCTAGGCGACCGGGGCGACGTTCGTCGCCTCGGGGCCCTTGGCACCCTCGCGCGCCTCGTACTCGACGCGGGCACCCTCGGCGAGAGTCTTGAAACCCTCGCCGGCGATGTTGGAGTGGTGCACGAAGAGATCCTTCGTGCCCTCGTCAGGGGTGATGAAACCGTACCCCTTGCTGTCGTTGAACCACTTCACGGTTCCGCTGGCCATAGAAAACACCTCCCTTACTGGTACTCACGAACGGGTAAGGAAGGCGCAACGCGCGAACCGGACTCGCTCTTCGTTGGTAACTGCCGCGCAGCGTAGCAGCCGATCGGAGGCCGCGCGAGGCGGGGAAACGCCGTCCATCGAGGGTGGCGGATGGGATTCGAACCCACGACCACCGGGACCACAACCCGGGGCTCTACCAGCTGAGCTACCGCCACCGCGCCCGCAAACGAGTGTAGCGGGAGGCGGTGCTACGTTGCGTGCGGGCGCCTGTAGCTCAGTGGACAGAGCGGCGGACTTCTAATCCGCGGGTCCCAGGTTCGAATCCTGGCAGGCGCATCCGAGAAGTGCCTGCAAATGCCTGAATCGCGCGGGCATTCGATCCGCGTGGGTCAGCCTCGGTCAACATCCGGTGGTTGACCCAGGCCAGACGGCCCGAAGTCGCCCGAACTGACGCGAGCGCACCCGAGCCGTTGCAGCGCATCTTCAGTCCCGGTTCAATCCGGTTCGAGAACGGCCGCACTCCAACGGGCACCAGGAAGCGCCGATGTCGGTCGCGCGTCGGAGACGACGGACGTCGGAGATCCGACAGGGCTTCGGCCCTCTACGAAGATGACTGCAGGCTCCTCGGTCTCGCTGAAATTCTGAGAGTAGGCGGGCGCCGTCGCTCGTTATGCATCGTTGCTCTCGCCTCGCTCGCCTTGACGTCGCTGAGTTCTCGACCCTCAGAGCGGCACGAGAGGTCTCCGAGCGTGCTCGCAATTGCGGACCGGTCGAGGGGAGAATGCGCCCGGCCCTCTTGACGCGCGCGAGTCAGTGGCTTAGGTTCGCGGCAATAATTCCGTACTATTTTCCCCCCACATGAGCGGGCCGGACGGACGGTCCGTCGATCTTGTAATCGAAGCGGGCGCTCTTCTGCCCATGACGAGCGACGCTGTCGTCTACGACGCCGTTGTCGCAATCGGCGACGGGGGGATCGTCTACGCGGGCGCTCGCTCTGCCGCTCCCGTCTTCGCGGCGGACGAGACGATCCGCGTCCGTGACGGCGTCGTCATGCCGGGTTTCGTCGACACCCATACTCATGTCGGCGCGCACTTTTGGGGAACACTCTGTGACGACGAGAACATCATCACTGCGCTCTACGAGCTGTGGTTCCCGATGGAAGCGGCTTACGACCCGGACCTCAGCTACGTCGCGTGCCTCCTCGGCTATTGGGACGCGGTTCGGGCCGGCGTCACGACGCTCGGGAACGACGAGTACTTCCCCCATGCGACGGCGGAAGCGGCGGCGACGATAGGTGTTCGCTCGCTCGTCGCGAATCGAATCAACGAGTTCGCGCTCGACGCGCCGCCGCGGTACAACCGCACGGAGCGTGCTTTCGAACTCGAATACGTCCGCGAGAAGGCGGAGGCGAGTCTCGCCGAGAACGTCGAGTTCATCGAGGAGTGGCGGGGCCACGGCCTCGTCACTCCGTGCCTCGGCCCGCACGCGCCAGATCTCCTGTCGACCGACATGCTGCTTGCGTGTGCTGAGGCGGCCGAGGCACATGACGTGAAGATGCTGATCCACGTTGCCCAAAGTGAGGCCGAAGTCGCACGCGTGCGCGAGAAGGGCTACCGCAGCTCGATCCACTACTTGAACGAGATCGGGTTCCTCTCGCCCCGGGTTCAGGCCGCACACATGGTCTGGCTCGACGACGACGAGATCCGCATCGCCGCCGAGAGCGGCATGGGGATGAGCTGGACGCCGACGATCATGATGGCGTGCCAGTCGTACGCGAAGATCGACAAGCTCATCGCGAGCGGCATCAAGATGGGCTTCGGCACCGACTGCTTTTCGATGGATGTCGTCGAGGAGCTGCGCTACGCGCTCTATAGCGCCAACTACGTCACGAGGGCAAACGGGTTCAGGCTCAGGGCCTTCGACCTCATCCGGCGCGCCACGATCGGGGGTGCCGAGTGCCTCGGGCTCGCGGCCGAGGTCGGCACGATCGAGGAAGGGAAGAAGGCCGATCTCGTGGTCTTCGACATGCGAGACGCTCAGCTCGTTCCGAACACGAACTACTTCGAGAACCTCGCCTATCGCGGGAAGTCGCGGAACGTGACCCACACGATCGTCGACGGTCGTGTCGTGTACGCGAACGGCGAGCTTCGGCTCGTCGACCAGGACGAGATCTTGGACGAAGCCCGACGCGCCTCTCGCACATGGGTCGGACGTTCACGCGGCATTCTCGAACAGACGGGGGTCATCAACCGCATCCAGGAGCACTTCTTTGCCGAGGGCGAGCAGGAGCCGTTCAGCTCGACACTTCGACGACGAGCGTCACAGGCCCGGCAGCGCACGTGAGGAGGAGACGATGAGCGCGAACGAACCCGGCGACCGAGGTATCTCGCGGGCGGAGACGTTGTTCCGCGAGCGGTGGACGCGACGCGAGCTGATCAAGCGCGGCGGGCTTGGAGCCCTGCTCTTGAGCGCGACTCCCGCGTACCTGGCCGCGTGCGGAGGCGACGAGGAGGCGGGGGAGACGGGCGGCGCCGCGGATACCGGCGAGGCGAGTGCAAGCGGGACAATCGACTTCTTCTCCTGGGAGGGGTACGACCTCCCCGACGACCAATTCCCCACGATGAAAGCCTGGAAGGCGAGCAACGCCGTGTCGATCCGGTCGAGCTACATCGGCTCACACGACGACATCCAGGCGAAGATCAAGGGCGGCGGCGGCGAGGGAATCGACCTGATCACCTACGGGCAGCAGTACAAGCCGCTCTACAGCAAAGAGCAACTCGACATCCTCTCGGAGATCGACCCTGACAAGATTCCGAACCTGGAGAATCTCTTCCCGATCTTCGCGTCAGACAACGGTAACTTCTGGGTGGACGCGGACGGCACACGCACAGGCGTGCCCATGTTCTGGCTCGCGCTCGCGCTTACCTACGACGAGGAAGCGTTCCCGTCTGCGCCGACCACCTACGACGTCCTCTTCGAGTCGGCGAACAAGGGGAAGGTCGCCGTCGTCGATGCGGCAACCGACGTTCTCGGAACCGTCGCCGTTGCCCTAGGGGTCGACTTCTCGCAGATGACCGAGGACGATTTCGCCCAGGTGACTGACTGGGCGAAGGAACTCGTCGCCCAGACGAAGGGCCTCTCGACCTCCTACGGCGACATGGCCACCCGCCTCGCTGCGGGTGATGCGGTCCTTGCCTTCCCCGGATGGGCGGCCGTGAACGCCTTCGCCGCCGATGCCGGCAAGGCGTCCGTGAGATGGACGCTGCCCGACGAGGGAGGGTTCGGTGCCGTCGATGCGTATGCGATCCCGGTCTCGGCTGATAATCCCGAGACGGCACATGCGTGGATCAACGAGGGGCTCGATCCCAAGGTGAACGCTGAGGCTGCCAACTACCTCGTAGGCGGCACTGTGTGCGAGGGTTCGGTTGAGTTGCTGAATCCCGACATTGCCGCGATCTATCCGTATGAGGATCTGGAGAGCTTCTTCGAGAAGGCCGAGCTCATCCGGCTCCCGCCCGTCGAGTCGGACACCTATGTCACACTCGACGAGGTCCAGTCCGCCTGGCAAGAGGTGAAGGCGGCCGCCTAAGCCGCCCATGTCTGCGGTCGCTCAGGACGCGGCTCCGCCGGAGCGCACCGATCGAAGGACGACAGCCGCCCCGCTCGCGCTGACTCTTCCGGCGCTCGCGATGATGCTCGTCTTCTTCGTCGTCCCCTTAGCCGTCTTCGCCGTCTACAGCTTCCTCTCGGGGGCGCTGTTCTCCGTCAGCGGCCCATTTACTATCGAGAGCTACCTCGACGCTCTCCGCTCGAGCCTCACCAGGGTGTTGGCGAAGAACTCCGCGATCGTCGGGCTCCTCGCCGCGACCACGACTGTCTTCCTCAGCCTCCCGATCGCCTACTGGCTGCGCTACGTGGCCGGTCGCTGGCGGACGCTGGTGCTCTTCCTCATCACCGCCACCTTCTTCGCAAGCTATCTCGTCCGCATCTATGCCTGGCGATCAATCCTGGGCGAAAGCGGACTTCTCAACTCGGGTCTCCAGCGGCTGGGAGTGATCGATGACCCGCTCGGCTTTCTCCTTTACAACAAGTTCTCGGTCACGATCGCGTTGGTCCACATCTTTCTCCCGTACGTCGTCCTCGTGCTCTACGCCGGGTTCAATCCACTCTCTTCGGCGCTCCTCGAGTCGGCTCAAGACCTTGGCGCAAATGCGTTTCTCCGCTGGCGACGAGTGATCCTGCCACTGATGGCAGCGCCGACGGCGACCGCGTTCGTCTTCGTTTTCGTCCTCTCCGCGGGCGACTACGTGACGCCGCAGCTCATCGGAGGAACCGACGGCGTCCTGCTCGGCGTCGAGGTGCAGGCCGAGTTCAAGGCTGTGGGCAACTTTCCACTCGGAGCCGCGACCTCATTCCTGATGCTCGCGGCCTTCGTCCTCTGCTACGCGCTGACGATTATCGCTCTCCGACTTGCCCGGCTCGACCGAATCAGGTGGTCGACGTGATGGAGAACCAGCGCGGGCGCGTCACGAGCGCAATCACGCTCGTCTCGCTCGTCTTCCTCTTCCTTCCTCTCGTTGTAGTTGTCCTCTTTTCGTTCCACAGTACGGCTGGACTCTCGTTTCCGTTCCGCGGTTTCTCTCTGCGTTGGTACGAGCGTGTGCTCGAGTCGGAGGACTTTCGGGCTGCCGCGCTCAACAGTCTGTGGGTTGCGCTTCCGGTCGCCGGCGTGACCCTCGTCCTCGGAACCCTCGCCGCCTACGGCCTCACGCGCACGAGCTCGCGCTTCCGAGGCCCACTCGCGCTCCTCTTCTTCCTCCCGATCACCGTCCCGGGTCTCTTCCTCGGTGTGTCACTCCTCGTCTTCTTCGCTCGGATCGATCTGCAGCTGTCGCTCACGACGGTTGTGATCGCGCATCTCGTCTACGTCTTCCCATACTTCCTGCTCATGGCTCGCGCGGCGCTCGACCGGCTTGATCCAGCGCTCGAAGAAGCGGCCGCGGATCTGGGCGCAAGTCCGCTCCTGGTCTTCCGGCGCGTCACGATCCCACAGATATGGCCGCTTCTCGTCGGAGCGACCTGCCTGGCCTTCGCTCTCTCGTTCGACGAGTTCATCATCACCTTCTTCGTGGTCGGGTCCGACTCGACGCTCCCTCTCTTCATCTGGTCGAGGCTCCGCCGCACGGTCGATCCTTCGATCAACGTCATCTCGACCGCTCTGCTCGTCGTCTCGCTCGGGCTTTGGGTAATCGCGTTCTTCCTGACTGCGAGAACCGAGCGACGGCGCCTCAGAGCTGCGCAACCGGCCTTAACGGAGCTCCCATGACGGCACCGGCGCCGCCGCCGCTTCGGCTTGAAGGGGTCACGCATCGTTACGCAGCGACGAGCGCCCTCGAGGACGTATCGCTTGGAATCGACGATGGCGAGTTCGTCACGCTCCTTGGACCGTCGGGCTGTGGCAAGACGACACTTCTTCGCATCATCGCTGGCTTCATCCGCCCGACGGCCGGCCGAGTCTTCATCGCAGGACGTGATGTGACAAAGGTGCCTGCCCACCGTCGGCCGGTTAACCTCGTCTTCCAGCGTTCGACTCTGTTCCCACACCTCGACGTGGCCGAGAAC
>Ga0190265_10003019_pt1 | contig 11443 bp, 12 predicted proteins | sample Popmic124T_FD_133135 | JGI IMG/M metagenome (GOLD analysis project Ga0190265, IMG submission 133135) | Populus adjacent soil microbial communities from riparian zone of Indian Creek, Utah, USA - 124 T | ecosystem: Environmental > Terrestrial > Soil > Riparian zone | place: USA: Utah | collected...
CTGCCTGTTCGCGATCCTCGGCGGCATCGGGACACCGCTCGGGCCGTTCGTCGGCGCCGCCCTCATCACGATCCTGGAGACGTCGCTCCGCGCCCGCTTCGGCGGCATCGGCGCCGGGCTCGTGGGGATCTACCTGATCATCTACGGGACGGTGCTCATCGTGACCATGCGCGTCGCGCCGCAAGGCCTGCTCCCCTGGATCGGCACGCTCCTGCGCCGGCGCCCCGACCCGAGGCCGACCACGTGAGCCTCCTGTCGGTCGCGGGCGTCACCAAGCGCTTCGGCGGAGTCACCGCGAACCGCGACATCTCCTTCGAGGTGACGCCGGGCGAGCTGGTCGGCATCATCGGGCCGAACGGGTCCGGCAAGTCGACGCTCTTCGAGATCATCAGCGGATTCTACCGCCCCGACACCGGCCTGGTGCGGCTGGACGGCAGCCCACTCACCGGCCTCTCGCCGGACCGGGTGTGCCGTCTCGGCGTCGCGCGAACGTTCCAGAAGCTCCGGCCGTTCGCCGGGCTCACCGTCGTGGACAACGTGATGGTCGGAGCGCTCACCCGCACCCACGACGTGCGCCACGCGCGCGCGCGCGCCCGCGAGCTCCTCGATCGCGTGGGCCTCGGCGAGAAGGCGGACGCGCACGCGCGCACGCTCTCCACCGGCCAGCGCAAGCGGCTCGAGCTGGCCCGCGCGCTCGCCACCGAGCCGCGCGTCCTCCTGCTCGACGAGGTGACCGGCGGGGTCGACCAGCGGAGCATCCCCGGCCTGGTGCAGCTCGTCCGGGACCTGCATCGCGGGGGGCTCACCGTGCTGGTCATCGAGCACAACATGCGGGTCATCACCGCGGTGGCCCAGCGGATCGTCGCGCTCTATCTCGGCGAGAAGATCGCCGACGGCGCCCCCGACGTGGTCACGCGCGACCCGCGGGTCGTCGACGCCTACCTCGGCCAGGCCTACACCCAGTGACCGCCCCGGGCGCCGCCCCCATGTTGTCGGTGGACGGTCTCGACGTCGCCTACGGCGACTTCCAGGTGCTGTGGCAGGCCGCGATGCACGTGGGCGAGGGCGAGATCGTCGCGGTCCTGGGGCCGAACGGGGCGGGCAAGTCGACCCTGATGAACTCGATCTCCGGCCTGATCGCGCCCCGCGCCGGGCGCATCACCTTCGTCGGCAAGCGCATCGACGGGCTCCCCGCGCACCGCACCGCCGCCGAAGGCCTCGCGCACGTGCTGGAGCGCCGGCGTCTCTTCCCCTTCCTCACCGTGCAGGACAACCTGCTCCTGGGCGCCCACAATCCGGCCGCGCGGCCGCACCGCGCCGACACCCTGGCCCAGGTCGAGGGCCTGTTCCCGATCATCGCGGCCCGCCGGGCGCAGCTCGCGCACACCCTGTCCGGGGGCGAGCAGCAGATGGTCGCCATCGCGCGCGGGCTCATGGCGCGCCCGCGTCTGCTCATGATCGACGAGCCCTTCCTGGGCCTGGCCCCGCTCGTGGTTCAGCAGCTGGGAAGCCTGATGCGGCGCATCCGCGACGAGCAGGGGATCGGGATCGTGTTCATCGAGCAGAACGTGGAGCTGGCCCTCCGCCTCGCCGACCGGGGCTACATCCTCGAGTCGGGCCGGACCATCCTGACCGGGTCGTCGGCGGAGCTGCTCCGGTCCGCCGAGGTCAAGCGCATCTTCCTCGGCGACATCGCGCTCTGAGCGCCGGATCCACCCCCGCTACGGTTGTCCGCGGTCTTTGAGGCGGCGGACCAGCTCCTCGTAGGAGGACGTGCGGATCACGCGGTCGAACTGCGAGCGATAGCTCGCCACCAGGCTCACGTTCTCGATCAGCACGTCGTACATGAGCCAGCGCTCGCCCCGGCGCACCACGCGGGCCTCCACCGGCACCTGGGTACCCTTGCTGGTGACGATCTGGGCCCGCACGATCGCGAAGTCGCCGTCGACCCGTTCGGCCACGTACTGCACCTTCTCGCCGCCGTACTCGCCGATGCGTGAGAGGTAGCCGCGCTCGAGCAGGCCCTGGAAGAGCCCGGTGAACTCCTCCCGCTCCGCGACGGAGCGCTTGGGCCAGTGGGGGCCGAGGGCGCGGCGCGCCGCCTCCACCACGTCGAAGGCCTCGAGGGCGACTGCGCGGATCTCGGTCCGGCGCTGCGCCTGGTTCAAGGCGGGATCTTCCAGGATGCGGACCACCCGATCGGTGTGGGCGCGGAGCTGCTCGGTGGCGGGGCCCGCCCACACGGGGCTGGCGAGGACGGACAGCAGCAGCAGGGCCGCGACAAGCGGCCGGGTCAGGCGATGACCTTGATGAGCGCGTGCCGGAGCGCCCGCCCGGTGAACGGCTTCTCGAGCACGTGAGCGCGGATCTTGGCCAGGAAGCGCCAGGGCTCGGGGTCGTCCACGTTCCCGGTGATGAAGAGGAAGCGGTTGGTCAGATCCGGCCGCCGCGTGGTCGCCGCGTAGTAGACGGCCGGCCCCCCGCCATTCGGCATGCAGACGTCGCAGACCACGAGGTCGTAGGGCACGCCGCGCACGTGCTCGAGTGCCGCGTCCACGCTCGTCGCCACATCCACCGTCCAGCCTGTCCGGCGCAGCAGCGTGGTCACCACCTCGGCGACCACCAGGGAGTCGTCGATCACCAGGGCCCGCGACGGCAGCCGCGTCGGGCCCGGCTCCGTCGCCTGGGACTGCCAGGCGGCCGGCGACGCCCCGATCAGCGCGACGCGATCTCCCCTCTGGTCTGTGTCTTCCATCACGAGGCTTTAGGAGAGCAAGGCGCTTGCCACGGACCAGTGCGCTACAAGTCATTGATCTCTTTCTCCTATTCTGTGACCGCGCAAGATTGCCTCGATCCACCGCCCTACAAAGCGTGGCACCGTCCGGCAACAATCCGTCGGTTTCGCGAGGACCCCGCGGATCGCGAGATCCCGATCAGACGCTCGCGGGGGTCAGGCGCAGGCGGGCCACCACCGGCAGATGGTCCGAAGCGACGCGGGCCAGGCGGCTGCGGTGCACGTGGAAGCCGTCGGCGCCCAGGCCGCGGTCCCAGTAGATGCGGTCGAGCGGAAAGAGCGGCAACGGCGCGGGGTGCGTGCGACGGATGCGGGGCCCGCTGAGCTCACGGCGCAACGTGCGGCCGACCGCACCCGGGAACCACTCGTTGAGATCGCCCACCACGATGCGCGGGCCGGTCAGCTCGTCGTGCAGGATGTGCTCACGCACCAGCATGCGGACCTGCTCGGCCCGCTCGCGGATCTTGAGCCCGAAGTGCACGTTGAAGACGTGCAGCAGCCCGTTCTCCCCGCTGGGCAGCGCCCCGGTCGGCATCTCGAGGTCCAGGCGGATGCCGCCGCGGGGCTCGCGATCGGGCCGGGAGAGGTCGAACGTGCGGCTGCCGCGGATCGCCAGGCGGGTGAGGACCGCGTTGCCGTAGGGCAGGCCGTCGCGCTCCCGCGTGGGCCCCATGGCGACCTGCACCCCGAGGCGCTCGGCCAGCTCCAGGGCCTGGGGCCGGAACACCTCCTGCAGACCCACCAGATCGGCGTCGATCTCCTCCAGCACCTGGGCGATCCGGTCGAGGTCCACGCGGCGGTCGAGCCCGGCGCACTTGTGGATGTTGTAGCTGGCGACGGTGAAGGTCATGCCCCTCAGCATACCGGGCCCGGCAACCGCGACCAAGAAGGAAGACGCGAGCCTGGCCGGGGCCGCGCGCGCCGCGGGCGCAAGCCTTGCAATGAATGCGCGGGCTTTGCTAGTCTCGACGCGAGGTTTCCTTGAGTCCACGCACCGCCGGCCGCGCCCCCGCCATCGTGGCCTCCGTCCGCGAGTTCGTGGAGCGGGACGTGCTGGCGGCGGCCCCCGCCCTCGAGCACGCCGACCGGTACCCGCACGAACTGGTGGACCGCATGAAGCGGCTCGGCCTCTTCGGCGCCCTCGTGCCCACCGACTACGGCGGCCTCGGCCTCGACGTCACCACCTACGCGCGGATCATCGAGGAGCTCTGCCGGGGCTTCATGTCCCTGGCCGGCGTCATCAACAGCCACACCATGGCCGCGCTCATCGTGCTCACCCACGGCACCGACGAGCAGCGGCTCCGCCTGCTCCCGCGCTTCGCGAGTGGAGAGGCTCGCGGCGGCCTCTGCCTCACCGAGCCCCACGCCGGCTCGGACGTGCAGGCGATCCGCACCGTGGCCCGGCGCGAGGGCGATCGGTACCTGCTCTCCGGCTCCAAGATGTTCGTGACCAACGGCCGCGAGGGCAATACCTTCGCGCTGCTCGCCTTGACCGACCCCGCCGCGTCCCCCCGTCACCGCGGCATGTCCTGCTTCATCGTCGAGAAGGGCGCCGCCGGTCTCGAGGTGGTCAAGTCCGTCGCCAAGCTCGGCTACAAGGGCGTGGACACCGCGGAGCTGGTCTTCGACGGCTTCCCCTGCCCCGCCGCGAACCTCGTGGGCGGCGTGGAGGGCCGCGGCTTCAAGCACGTGATGTCCGGGCTCGAGACGGGGCGGATCAACATCGCGGCGCGCGCGGTGGGGGTCGCCCAGGCGGGCCTCGACGAGGCGGTGCGTGCCGCGCGGGGGCTGCCGGAGCCGCCCGCCGCGCTCGCGGACATCGCCACGCGGGTGGAGTCGGCCCGCCTCGTCACCTACTGGGCCGCGGCCATGAAGGACCGCGGCGCCCGGTGCGATCTCGAGGCGGGCATGGCCAAGCTCCACGCCTCGGAGGCGGCGCAGGCGGTCGCGGTCGAGGCGATGAAGATCGAGGGCGTGCGCGCCCAGCTCGCCTCGGGGCTGGTGGAGCGGCTCTACCGCGACGCCCCCCTCATGATCATCGGCGAGGGCACCAACGAGATCCAGCGGCTGATCATCTGCAAGAACCTGCTCGAGCGCTACGGGGAGCGGCCGGGCGCGCTGACCTCGCGCGACGAGCTCCCCGAGGAGCAGAAGCAGCTCGTGCTGGCGGTGCGACAGGCGGTCGACAAGGACGTCATCCCGGTGGCCGCCGAGCAGGACCAGGGCCGGCGCGATCCCGAGGTCCTGGTGGCGCAGCTCGCCGAGCTCGGGATCTTCGGCGCGCTGACCGACGCCGAGCACGGCGGCCTCGGTCTGCCGCTCGCGACCACCGCCATGATCGTGGAAGAGGTGGCGCGCGGATCAGCCGCGCTCGCCATCTGGCTCTCCGCCCAGCTCGCGGCCACGCTCGCGGTCACCCGCAGCACCTCCCGGGAGACCCGCGAGCGACTGCTGCCGGCGATGACGCGGGGCGAGCGCTGGACCGCGCCGGTGGTCGGCGCGTCCATCGGGGCGCGGCGCGCCGGCCCGGACTGGGTCCTCACCGGGGCCGCGCCGGTGGTGCCGAACGCGGGCCGGGCGAAGCTCTTCCTGGTCAACGCCGCGCTGGAGGGCGGCGGGGCCCGCTGCTTCGCGGTCGAGGCGGGCCGCGCGGGCCTGACGGTGGGCCTCGCCTCGGACACCATCGGCCTCCGCGGGCTCGGCGCGGCCGACGTGGTCCTGGTCGGAGCCCGGCTCGGCGCGGCGGCGGCCCTCCGCGAAGGCGGGGAGAGCCTGCTCGAGGCGGTGACCAACGTCGGCGCCGCCGCCACCGCGGTGGGGCTGGCCCAGGCCGCCTTCGAGGCGGCGCTGCGCTACTCCCAGCAACGGTCGGCCTTTGGCAAGCCGATCTGCCAGCACCAGGCGGTACAGCTCAAGCTGGCCGACATGGCGACCGCGATCACCGCCGCGCGGCTCCTCACCGGGAGCGCGGCCGCGCGCCTCGACACCGAGGCGCGCGACGACACCGGCGCGGCGATGGCGCGGCTCGCCGCGGGCGAGACCGCCCACATGGTGACGCTCGAGGCCATGCGCATCCACGGCGGCTACGGCTACACGAGCGAGTTCCCGGTGGAGCGCTACTATCGGGACGCGGCCGCCCTGCTCCTCGGTCCACGGGACCAGGCGGGCGAGCGGCGCCGGATCGCCGCGCGCCGGCTCGAGGCGTCCGCGCCGTGAGCTACGGCCGCTACTACGAGGAATTCACGGTCGGCCAGGAGTTCGCCCACTGGCCCGGCCGCACCATCACGGAGAGCGACTGCACATGGTTCGCGCTCCTGACCATGAACCAGCACCCGCTCCATTCGGACGCCCACTACGCCCAGACCCATACCCAGCACCGGCAGCGGGTGGTCCTGGGCCCGCTGGTGTACAGCGTGGTGATCGGCATGACGGTGGCCGACATCTCGGGACGGGCCATCGCGAACCTCGAGGTGAACGAGCTGAAGCACGAGCAGCCGACCTTCATCGGCGATACCCTCTACGCCAAGAGCCGCGTGCTCGCGCTGCGGGAGTCGCGCCAGGGCGATCGCGGCATCGTCACGGTGGCCACCCAGGGCGTCAACCAGCGAGGCGAGACCGTGTGCTCCTATACGCGAGCCGTCCTCGTGCCCCGCAAGAACCACGCGTCCCTCGGCGAGGGTCGGCTCCCCGGTTGACATGACCCGCCCCCCGCTCGACGGAGTCCGCGTGCTGGCCGTGTCCCAGTTCGGAGCCGGGCCGTTCGGCACCCAGATGCTGGCCGACCTGGGGGCCGACGTCATCAAGATCGAGGATCCCGGCGTGGGCGGCGACAGCGCCCGCTACGTGCCCCCGTTCCAGGGCGAGGCCGACTCACCCTATTTCCAGTCCTTCAATCGCGGCAAGCGCTCGGTGTCGCTCAACCTGCGGCATCCCGACGGCCAGTCGGTCTTCCACGACCTCGTGCGGGTGTCGGACGCGGTCTTCAACAACGCGCGCGGCGACCTCCCCGACAAGCTCGGCCTGACCTACGCCGCCCTGCGTGAGGTGAACGCCAGAATAGTCTGCTGCTCGCTCACCGGCTACGGGCGCACCGGTCCGCGCGCGGCCGAGCCCGCCTTCGACTACCTGGTGCAGGGCTACGCGGGCTACATGGCGGTGACCGGCGAGCCCGACGGCCCACCGGGCAAGTGCGGCGTCTCGGTGATCGACTTCGCGGGCGGCTACGCCGCGATGGTCGGCCTGATGGTGGGACTCTTCGACGCCCAGCGCACCGGGGTGGGGCGCGACGTGGATATCTCGCTGCTCGACACCGCGGTGAGCATGCTCTCGTACTTCGCGGTGTGGACGCTCAATCGCGACTGGATCGCGGAGCGCACCGCCAGCTCGGCCCACCAGACCCTCGTGCCGGCCCAGAACTTCGCCACCCGCGACGGCTGGATTGTCATCTTCTGCAACAAGGACAAGTTCTGGCGCGACCTGGTGGAGACCCTGGGCGCCCCGGAGCTGGCCGACGACGCGCGCTTCCGCACCTTCGGCGACCGGTTCGCCCACAAGGACACGCTGCTCCCGCTCCTGCAGGCCCGCTTCGCCACCCGCACCACGGAGGACTGGCTCGACCGCCTGCGGGGCCGCGTGCCGTGCGCGCCGGTCAACGACGTGCGCCAGGCCCTGGCCGACCCGCAGGTGCTGGCCCGCGATATGATCGTGGAGGTGGAGCACCCGGACTTCGGGCCTCTGAAGGAAGTGCGGAGCCCCGTGCGCACCGAGGGCGAGATCCGCCACCCGGCGCGCGCGCCGAAGCTCGGCGAGCACACGGACCAGATCCTCCGGGAGATCCTGAGCTACAGCGACGGCACCATCGCCCGCCTCCGCCACGCGGGCGTGATTGGGTAGCGCGGGCGTGGTTGGGTAAAATGCTTGGCGAGGTGAAGCCGAAGGCGAGCCGAGCGGATAAATAATGAAGTCCCGGTTGCAAGCCGACAGATCCCAGTTACGTGCGCAGACCACCGAAACCCCGCAGGTCGAGGAGCTCGACGCGACCGACGTGCAGGTCGCGCCCCCCTGGATGACCGTGCTCCACAACTGCGACTGTCACACCTTCGAGGAAGTGGTGAAGCAGCTCATGAAGGCCATCGCCTGCTCGGAGGAGCGGGGCTGGGAGCTGGCGTGGCAGGTCCACAATACCGGCAAGGCGGTGGTGAAGGTCGGATCCGAGACCGAGTGCGTACGCGTCGGCAATGTCCTGGCGTCGATCGGCCTGGTGGTCACCGTGACCCAATCTTAATTTCGGAGGGGGCCCCTTCTGAAGTCCAAGTGGGGCCCCCTCCGAGCCTCCCCCAAGAAGAGGGGGCGCCGGCGAAGCCGGCGCTCGAACGTTGGTAGCGCGGACGCGCTCCTAGATCGATCTCCCACGCCCCCTCACCTCCGACGGGGTAGAGGGAGAGCCCGGGCACCAAGATGCGCACACCTCGAGTCCCCTCTCCCCTCAGGGGAGAGGGCAGGGTGAGGGGTGGCTCACCGCGAGCGGTGGTTGAGAGCGGCCACGATGGCGTCGACGTCGTAGACGCAGCCGCCCCACGCGCCGCCGCCCGCCTGCTGCAGCGCGGCCCAGAGCCGCGTGTCGTCCGGAAGCCCCGGGTCGGGCGCCAGGTCGGGTCGCGGGGCGCGCGCGGCGAGAACCCGGGCGCCCTCCTCCGCGCCGAACGTCCGGCCCTCGGATCCGACCAGGTCCACGCTGCCCTCGAGCCGCAGCCGATCGACCACGATCTGCACCAGATCACCTTCGCGCAGCCGACCGATGGGCCCGCCCGCGAGCGCCTCGGGCCCGATGTGTCCGATGCACGCGCCGGTGGAGACGCCGGAGAAGCGCGCGTCGGTCAGCACCGCCACCTGCTTGCCCCAGGACAGATGCTTGAGCGCGGAGGTGATCTGGTAGATCTCCTCCATGCCCGCGCCGAGTGGCCCGCGACAGATGAGCACGAGCACGTCGCCCGGCTTGATGCGCTCGGGCCCCGTGCTCTTGATCGCCGCGATCGCCCCGCGCTCGGTGGTGAAGACGCGGGCCGGGCCGGTCTTGCGATAGACGCCGTCGGCGTCCACGACCGATGGATCGATGGCGGTGCTCTTGATCACCGCGCCCTCCGGCGCCAGGTTGCCGCGCGGGAAGGTGACGGTGCTCGTGAGGCCCCGCTCGCGCGCCCGCTCCGGATCCATGATGACGTCGTCCGGATCCACCCCGTCCTGCTTCCTCAGCCGCTCGCGCAGCGCCGCGCGCCGCTCGGAGCCCTCCCACCAATCGAGCGAGCGGCCCAGGGTCTCGCCGGTCACCGTCAAGCAGTTCTCGTCCAGCAGGCCGCGACGGCGGAGGTGCAGCATCACCTCGGGCACGCCGCCGGCCAGGAAGACGCGTACGGTCGGGTGGTTCCGGGGCCCGTTCGGCAGCACGTCCACCAGGCGCGGCACCTGCCGGTTCACGTCGATCCAGTCCTGCACGATCGGCCGCCGCAGCCCGGCGGCGTGCGCCACCGCGGTGAGGTGCAGGAGAAGGTTCGTCGAGCCGCCGACCGCCGCGTGCACCATCATCGCGTTGCGCACGGCGGCGTCGGTGACGATGTCGCGGGTGGCGAGCCCGCGCGCGGCGAGCGCCATCAGGGCCCGGGCCGAGCGCCGGGCCATGTCGAGCCACACCGGCTGCCCCGAGGGAGCGAGCGCGGTATGCGGCAGCGACAGCCCCAGCGCCTCCCCGACGACCTGGGACGTGGCCGCGGTCCCGAGGAACTGGCAGCCGCCCCCGGGCGAGCCGCAGGCGCGGCAGCCCAGGTCGGCCGCCCGCTCGAGCGTCAGCTCGCCGTGCGCGAAGCGGGCGCCGATCGACTGCACGGTGCCCGCGTCCTCGCCGTCGGTCGGCGGCAGGGTCACACCGCCCGGCACCAGGACGCAGGGCAGATCGCGGAGCGCGGCCAGCGCCATCATCATCGCGGGCAGCCCCTTGTCGCAGGTGGCCACCCCGAGGACGCCCCGACGCGTCGGGAGGGAGCGGGCCAGGCGCCTCAGAACCACCGCCGCGTCGTTGCGATAGGCGAGGCTGTCCATCATCCCGGGCGTGCCCTGGGTGCGCCCGTCGCACGGGTCCGAGCAGAAGCCGGCGAACGGCAGCCCGCCGAGGGCGGCGAGCTCCTGCGCGGCCGCCTGCATGAGCAGCCCGATCTCCCAGTGGCCGGTGTGGTAGCCGAGCGCGACCGGCTTGCCGTCCGACGCGCGAATGCCGCCCTGGGTGGAGAGCATGAGAAATTGTGGTCGGCCGAGCTCGCGCGGGTCCCAGCCCATGCCCGCGTTCTGGGTGAGCCCGAAGATGTCGCCGCTCGGGCTCTCGAGCAGCATCTCCGCGGTCAGCGGCAGCCGGCCCGCCGGACCGGTGCCCGCGGTCTGGATCTCCCAGACGGATGGGTCGGACCGGACGATCTCGTCGAAACCGGTCGTCCGCAGCCGGCTCATGCCGTCTCTCCTGCCAAGGCGCTCCCCATTTTGGTCCTCAAGGCTCCCTGTTTTGCCTACTGTTCCATGCCTGGACCTGGTGGTCCATCAATAATTCAATGACTTCGGGGACACCGATCCTGGCACCGGAGTTGCTCCCGCCTGGAGGCATGTTGAAGCGACTCGGGCGCCGCCTGCTGGATCTGATCGATAGCGTGCCCCTCGGATGGCTCGCGCCCTCCCGGCAGCCGGTCCCGGTTCGGACTCGCCGGTACCGCAACCCGTACCTGCGCTAGGCGGTCGTCATCAGCCCCGGAGGCCATCTCGTCACCACCGCGCTCGCCTGCGCGGGCGTCTACGCGGGCACCGGGAGCCTCGCGCTCACCGCGGGCCTCGCGGCCGGCGGCTTCCTGATCGACGTCGATCACGCGGTCGACTACGTGCTCTTCGAGCGTCAGCGCGACCTCCGTCCCGGCAGCTTCCTCCGCTACTATCTCGACGGCAAGACTCGGTGGGTCGTCCTCGTGCTGCACTCCTATGAGCTGCTGGCCCTGCTGGCCGCGGTCGCGTGGTTCACCAACATCGCGTGGCTGTGGGGGTGGGTCTTCGGCATGGCGCTGCACCTGCCGCTCGATATCCTCTTCAACGGCAAGTTCGCCTCGGGCGGCCTCGTCGGCTTCTACAGCTTCATCGTGCGGGCGCGCGCCGGCTTTCGCGCCGACCGCTTCACGGATCGCCCGCGGCGGCCGTCCGGCGGCTTCTGGGCCGCGTTCTTCAAGGGAGGCCAGCTCGCGGACGATGCGCCCCGGGATCAGGCTCCCTCCCGTCGTCCGGCCCCCCGCGCGGCCGAGCCCGCCCGCTAGCTCTCGGCGGGCGGCTCGCTCAGCAGCATCCAGTCGTCGATCCCGTCCACCACCGGCGCCGCCTTCGTCATCGTCGCCAGGGTCCGACCCTTGCTCGGCGAGAACCAGACGAACTCGATGGCCTCGAGGGCACCGGCTTCGGCCTGCTCGGCGATCTCGGGCCCGCTCGTCCCGGTCTCGCGCCGCTCGGCCTTGCGCGCTTTCTTGGCTTCCAGCTTGGCCTTGCGCTGATCTTCCTTGCGGCGGCGGTCGCCGCGGTACATGCCCGGGTTTGGCATCGGCTCTCCCCGTCTTCCGTCTACTGCCCCGTCTA
>Ga0190265_10003020_pt1 | contig 11442 bp, 8 predicted proteins | sample Popmic124T_FD_133135 | JGI IMG/M metagenome (GOLD analysis project Ga0190265, IMG submission 133135) | Populus adjacent soil microbial communities from riparian zone of Indian Creek, Utah, USA - 124 T | ecosystem: Environmental > Terrestrial > Soil > Riparian zone | place: USA: Utah | collected...
GTGGTACTGGCCGGCGGCGGCTACGGCAGCCCGCTGGCCCGGCTGCTGGGCCGCCCCGAGGCCCGGGAGCTGGACCAGCTCGGCCCCGGGCAGCTCGGGGTGCTGGACCGCAACCGCGCGGTCGTCGTCACCCCGATCCTGGCCGAGGCCGAGCTCGCCCTGCTCACCGACCGCTGACGCGCTCCGGATTCCGATCTCCGGCACGATCGATCGCGACGAGCGCGCCGCCGTGGCGGTGCGGACCCGCGTGGCGGCGCGCCCGTCGCGGTCAGCGGCGGCCGTCGAGCAGGCCGGCGGCCGGATCTGCGCCGCCGGTCCAGAGGTCGGCGTCCTCGACGTCGGCGGAGCGGGTCGAGCGGCCGCGCCGCTGCTCCGACCCGGTGCCGGCACCCGGTACCGCACCCCAGACGCCCGGCGCCTCGCGCAGTGCCGGTGACCCGGCGCGGCGGGAGCGGGCTGCGCCACCGGGCATGCCGCCACCGAAGCCGGCCATCGGCGGCGGCAGGAACCCCATCCCGGACTGGCCGGACCCGCCGGCCTGCCCGGAGGCGATCGTGGCGTAGCGCTGCGCCACCGCCGCCCTGCTGTCCAGGTTGGCCGCCGCGGTCTGGTGCAGCTGCGCGCTGGCCGGGTTGGCATCGCTCAGGCTCGGCGGCAGCGTCCCGCCGTAGAGGGCGGCGAACCGCCCCGCCCCGCCCCGCGCCGCACCGGCGGCGCCGGCGGCACCCGCTGCCCCGACCGGGAGAAAGGGGGCCAACCCTCCCCCGGCCGCGACACCGCCGCCGCCGACACCGCCGACACCGGCCACGCCCGCCGGCGCCGGGCCGGGGGCGGCCGAACCGGGCAGGCCGAGGCCGGTGGCAACGCCACCGGTCCCGATACCCGCCGGGCCGACTGGGGTGGGACCGCCGACCAGTCCCTCGAAGCGCGAGGCGAACTGGGCGGGATCCCCGAACGGCAACCCGGTGACCGGGTCCAGGAACCGGCCGCCCGCGTCCACCTCGCGTCCGGTACCGGGGTCGATCAGGTTCCCGGTGAGCGGGTCCTGGATGAAGCCGGCGAACGGCCCGGCCTGCGGGCCGAGGGTCACCCCGGTAGCCGCGGGGCTCGACGCCCCCTCCGCCCGCCCCGCACTGCCACTGCCCGGTCCCGCGCCGCCGGCACCCTGGGTCCCGAGCGCGGCGGCGGCGGCCGCGCTGCCGGCCCCGGTGGCGCCGCCGAGCCCTACCGGGGCACCGGTACCGCCGGTTGCCGGGGTGCCCGCCCCGCCCGGCGCCGTGCCCGAGGAGCCGGCGACCACCGGAGCGGTACCCGGGTCGGGTGGGGCGATCGCCCCGTACGACTGGGTGACCGCGGCGATCGCCTGGTTCAACGTGGCAAGCGCCTGGGCCTCGGCCGCCGCGAGCTGCGCCGGCGTGACCGCGGGGTTCAGCGCGTACCGGGCGAGCGCCTCCTCCTGCTGCGCCAGCACCATCTGGGCCCGCTCCCCGGCCCCGGCCGCGCCCTCCAGGGCACCGGCCAGGCCGGTGGTCGGAGTGGCCAGCCGGGTGAGCCACTCCGCGGTCGGCGTCAGCCGCTCCTCGTACGCGGCGTAGGGCGCCCCCCGCTGCCCCCCGACCTTCCGGGCCGACGTGGTCAGCGTGCTGCCCGCGGTGGTCGAGGCCGCGCCGAGATTGCGCAGCTCACCGGCCTTCGTGCGGAGCACCGCGGGTTTCAGGCTCAGTATCTGCGCCCGCGCCTCGGCATAACTTCCGGCCATGATCGTCCCTCCCCAGAGACTTGGTCAGCCCGGGCTGGCCAGTCGGGCGGCGGCCTGGGTGTCCCCGTTGACCTCGGTGGCCAGCCGCCTGCACTCCCCGAGCCGCACCTTGAGGTCCGCGACCTCGACCCCGACCCGCGCGATCTCGACCTTGGTCCGGTCCACCCAGCCCGTCGTCCGGCTGGACGCCGCCCCGGCCCCGGGTACGGTGCCGAACGCCGCCGGCTCCACCGTCAGCCCGTTGACGATCGTCGCCGCCGGCTGCTCGGGACGGGCGGCCAGCGTCCGCTCGCCCGTGCCGAGCACCTCCGGATCGAAGACGAGGTTTCCCTCGTTCCCCGGCGTGGTCATCGGTCGGCCCGGGATCAGCCGCCGCCGCGGATGGTGCTGACCATCCGGGCGTTGGTCTCGGTGGCGATGCCACCGATCTGGTTCACGGCCGTGCCCTGCTGCTGCACCTGCTGGCTGTAGGCGACCGACTTGCGGTGGTACTCCTGGCCGCGCTCCTCCAGGCTGGAGCCGGTGGCGGCGTCCAGCGCCTCGGCGGCGGTCGCGCTGATGCGGGCCTTGGTGCTCTCCCAGATCCCGTCCCAGACGGCCTTCTGGTTCAGCGTCTGGCTGCCGATGTCGGCGATCGGCCCGGTCTGGAACTCGATCAGTCCACCCATGATGTCTCCCCTGTTCGACGTGTGGTCGTGCTGTTGTGGTGGTGGGTAGGCGTCACATCGCGGCGGCGATGCTGCCGCCCGTTTCCACCCGACCGGCGACCTGGGTGGCCTGGTCGGATCCGGCCAGCAGCACCTGCCGGGTCTGGGCCAGGTCGCGCTGCAGCTGGGACAGCGTCTCGGCCAGCGCGCGCCCCGAGCCGGAGTGCGCGTCGTAGTTGCTGGACGTGATCTGCCCGGCGGGCGCTTTCATCGCGGTCAGGCTGGCGGCCCCCTGGGCCTGCAGCTGCTGCGACACCGACTGCATCTGCTGCACGGCCTCGGCGACCACGCGCTCCGCGGCCACCACCTGGTCGATCACCATCTTGGGCCCGGTCACAACCCACCTCCCTCTCGGTCACGGGGGCGAGGTGCCGGTTGCACCGGCGACACGCGGGCGCTGATCACGCCCGGTACGCACGATCCGTTCCCCCGAACTGCGCGTCGGGACATCTGGTCCCGACTCGGACACGGACGGTGCCCTCGGTTGGTTCACGCCGGTTCGGAAGTGGCCCCGATTAGCCCATACCGGCGACCGGTCGGGGCCGCGCTCAACCGGTGGTGACGGAGTCCTGCCGGGCCAGCTGGATCGGCACGGTGCCCAGCCTGCGGTGCACCAGGATGCCGCGGCCGGGTGGCAGCGGGGCCGGCCGCAGGCCGAAGATCTGCATCTCGTCGCGGGGGGCGCTCATCAGGACCGCCGGGAAGTTCAGCTCCCGCATGGCGCTGAGCACCGGGTCCAGCAGGGCCCGCGAGGCGCCGCCGGCGCGGCGGGCCACGTAGAGGTGCAGGCCGACGTCGCGGGCCTGGGCCAGGAACGGCAGCAGCGGCAACAGCGGGTGGGCCGCGGTGGCCACCAGCTCGTAGTCGTCGACGATCAGGTGGATGTCCGGGCCCTGCCACCAGCTGCGGCTGCGCAGCTGGGCCGGTGTGACATCCGGGCCGGGCAGCCGCCGCTCGAAGCCGATGACCAGCTCGGACACCACCATGTCCAGCTGCGCCCCGGACCCGACGTAGGCCAGCTGGGACGGCCCGTCGAACTCACCGAGCATGCCGCGCCGGTAGTCGATGATCACGACCTTGGCCTCGCGGTCGGTGTTGGTCTCCACGACCTGGCGGGCGATCGCGCGCAGCGTCGCGGTCTTGCCGGTCTCCTGGTCCCCGACCAGCAGCAACCCGGGCTCGGCGCGCTGATCGAGCCGCACGGTGCCCAGCCGGTCGCCCTCCAACCCGATGACCAGCTCCCGCCGGCCGTTGGCACCGGCGCCGTTGGCACCGACCGGGAGCAGCTCCTCCAGCTCCACCAGCCGCGGCAGCAGCCGCACCCGCGGCGCCACCGGCCCGTCCCAGGCGTCGGCCACCCGGGCGACCAGCTCGGCCAGCCCCGCGGCCAGCCCGTCGGTGCTGTGCTGGCCGTCGACCCGCGGCACCCCGACCAGATGGTGCGCCTTGCGTGGGCCGATCCCGCGGCCCGGCCGGTCCGGCACCGCGGCGGCCAGCTTGCGGTCGATCTCCGAGTCGATGGGGTCGCCGATCCGCAGTTCGGTCTTGGTGCCGAGGATGTCGCGCAGCCCCAGCCGCAGGTCCATCCAGCGGTTCGTGGCCAGCAACAGGTGCACGCCGAACGTCAGCGAGCGGGCCGCCAGCGCGATGATCCGCTCCTCCTGCTCCTCGAACTCGCCCCGCAGCACGCTCCAGCCGTCGACCACCAGGAAGACGTCGCCGAACGGGTCGTCGGCCGCGCGGCCGTCGGCGCGCAGCTGCCGGTAGCTGGCCATGGAGTCGACGCCGAGCTCCCGGAAGCGGCGCTCGCGGTCCTCCAGCACGGTGGCCACCTCGGCCACCAGCCGGCGCACCACGTCCGGGTCCTGGCGGCCGGCGACGCCGCCGACGTGCGGCAGCCCGGCCAACGCCTGCAGTGCCCCTGAGAAGTCCAGGCAGTAGAACTGGACCTCGGCCGGGGTGTGCCGCAGCGCCAGCGCCGCGACCAGGGTGCGCAACATGGTCGACTTGCCGGAGCGGGGCCGGCCCACGACCCCGACGTGGCCACCCGCCCCGGACAGGTCGATCAGCAGCGGGTCGCGGCGCTGCTGGTAGGGCAGATCGACGTGCCCGATCGGCACCTGCAGCTCCGGCGTGTCCGGGCTCGCGCCGAAGCCCCGGCCGGGACGCACCGCCAGCCCGCCGAGCAGCGCGTCCAGCGGCGCCGGTTCCGACAGCGGCGGCAGCCACACCTGGTGCGCCACGCCGCCGCGGGCGGCGATCTGGTCGACCATCACGCTGAGCATCGTGGGCTGGGTCGGGTCCTCCTCGGCGGGCGCGGCGGCGGGCGCCGTCGCGGCGGCGACCCCCGCGGGCACGGCCAGCATCCGGGCCGGGAACGGCCGCACGCCGACCGGCCCGGGCAGTGTCCCGTCACCGCCCTCGATGCCGTCGGCGTAGCCGCCGGAGACGTAGGTGGTGCGGAACCGGGTGAGCACCGCGGTGTCCGCCTTGAGCAGCCCGTGCCCCGGAGCGCTGGGCAGCGTGTACGCGTCGGGCACCCCGATCACGGTGCGGCTCTCCTCCGGGGAGAACGTGCGCAGCGCGATCCGGTAGGACAGGTGCGCCTCCAGACCGCGGATCTTCCCCTCGTCCAGGCGTTGGCTGGCCAGCAGCAGGTGCAGCCCCAGCGACCGGCCCAGCCGCCCGATCTGCACGAACAGCTCGACGAACTCCTCCTGCTGGGCGATCAGCTCGGAGAACTCGTCCACCACGACCAGCAGGTTGGGCAGCGGGTCCAGCGGTACCCCGCGCTGGCGGGCCCGCTCGTAGTCGCGCACCGACACCAGGCTCCCGGCGGCCCGCAGCAGCTCCTGGCGCCGGTTCAGCTCGCCCGACAGGGCCTCGTACATCCGGGACACCAGCCCGGCGTCGTCCTGCAGGTTGGTGATCACCGCGGCGACGTGGCCGAGCCGGGACATGCCGGCGAACGTGGCGCCGCCCTTGAAGTCGACGAGCACCATGTTCAGCACGTCGGGCGGGTGCATGGCGGCCAGCCCGAGCACCATGGTGCGCAGCAGCTCCGACTTGCCCGACCCGGTGGCGCCGATCAGCAGCCCGTGCGGGCCCATGCCGTCCTGCGCGGCCTCCTTGATGTCCAGCTCCAGCACCCCGCCGTCGGCGCTGATGCCGATCGGCGCCCGCAGCCGGTCCCGCAGCGGGCGCGGCCGCCACAGCCGTTCCAGATCGAGTGCGGCCGCGTCGGGCGAGCCCAGCAGCGCGGGCAGCGTGGCGTCCACGGTGGACAGATCCTCGGCGTCCGCGCCGGTGGCCAGGCGGAATCCGGCCAGCTGGCGGGCCAGCGCCTCGGCCGCCTCGATCGACAGCTCGTCGGCCCGGCCCAGCGGTTCGCGCTGGGCACCGGCGCCGGCCAGCAGCCGGCCGGCCTCGTCCACCTCGAGCAGGATCCCGCCGTCCCGGATGGTCTCGCGCGCCGCGCCGTCCAGGTCGAGCACGGTCACGCCCTGCAGGCCTTCCGGGTCCACCGCCAGCTCGGTGCCGGCCACGGTCGCGCCGTCCAGCACGATGACCACGTGCGGCATGTCGGCGGCCGGCGGCACGTGCGGGTTGAACCCGGAGCGGCGGGTCAGCTCGGCGCCCAGCAGGTCCTCGCAGGCCTGCAGCGAGGGATCGATCAGCCGGACCGGCCCGGCGTAGTCGACCTCGCTCGGGTGCTGGGCGTGCGGCAGCCACTTGACCCACGACCAGTAGGGGTGGTTGGGCCGGCGGGTGCAGATCATGATGATCAGATCGGTGGGGGCGTGGAACACCGCCGCCTGGCACAGCAGCGCCCGCACCAGCCCACGGGCGCCCTCCGGTCGCTCCGGCGCGGACCGGAACCCGAGCGCGGCGAACCGCCGCAGCAGCACCTTCAGCGGCAGGTCGGGAACCGCGCGATGGGTGGTGATGAAGCGGCGCAACGCGGTGGCCGACAGCGGGTCGAGGTCCTCGACCGGGCCCGACTCGGCGGGGACCAGCGCGGTGGCCAGCTGCCGCGAACCGACGCCGATGCGCACCGCGCCGAAGTCGTCGTCGCCGGGCCGGCGCTCCCACAGCCGCGGCGAGGCCACCACCGACCACAGGGCGTCCGGCGGCGGGCCGCCCCACAGCTCGCGCTCGCGCTGCGCGGCCGCGGTGCGGCGCACCCGGTCCCGGGTCCGGGACAGGTGGCGCAGGAAGTCCCAACGCTGCTGCTGGGTCTCGTTGCGGGTCTGGGAGCGGGCCGACAGCAGCGAGCCCACGACCATGGCGATCGCCGAGACGAGGAAGAACGACCCGGCGATGTAGGTGATCGGGTTGGGCGGGCCGGCCAGCAGGTAGGCCACCGAGCCGAGGCCGGCCAGCGCCGGCAGCGCGGTGAACCAGACGTTGCCGAGATTGCCCCTGGCCAGCTCCGGAGGTGGCTGCAGGACGACCTCGTCCTCGGGCACCACCGGCAGCGGCGCCCGCGCCGGCCGGCGCAGCCGCACCGTCGACATGCTTGTCCCCCGATCGGATGTCCCGGTTCACCGACAGTGGCAACCTACCCGCCGAGCGCGACCGCCGGACCGGGCCGGCCCGGACCCCGTCGAACGAGCGTCACCCGATGCGGTAACCTTGCGAACCCGATCATTCACCGACCGTCACCTGAACCGGAGCGCCTGCCGCGCCGTGTCTGCGGGTGATGGATGTTTCCGCGCCTGTGGAGGACGCCATGGCCGGGCTTCTGCGATCGTGCCGACCAGGACTGACGGAGCCGCTGCGGTGACCACTGTCCCGAATCCACGCATCGAACCCGACGGTGGCTCCGGGTTCTGCCGGGTCCAGGTCGCCGCGCCGACCACCCGCGTCGACCTGGCCCTGCCCACCGCGGTGCCGCTGGCGGCGCTGCTCCCGACGATCGTCGGCCACGCCGAGCAGGACCTCGCCTCCCCGCAGGGCTGGGTGCTGAGCCGGTTGGACGGCACCCGGCTGGACCCGGCCGCCGGGATCGGCGCCGCCGGCGTCCGCGAGGGCGAGCTGCTGCTGCTGCACGCCGCGCACGAGCGGGTCGGCCAGCCGCTCTACGACGACGTGGTCGAGGTGCTCGACGACACCGACGCCGACTCCGGCTGGCGCGGTCGGGACACCCGCAGGGCCTGCGCGGCGCTCGGCACGCTGGCCGTGCTCGGCGCGATGTGGGCCGGCATCGCCACCGGCACCCCGCTGGCCGCGGCGCTGCTGCTCGTGCTGGCGGTGCTGCTGCTCGGCGGGGGCGCGCTGCTCACCAGGGCCACCGGTGACGTGCCGGCCGGCACCCTGTTGGTCGCGCTCTCCGCGATCGTGGCCCCGGCCGCCGCGATCGTGCTGCTGGGGCAGCCGGTGACCGCCGCGCACCTGGTGCTGGCGTCCGCGGCCGTCATCCTGCACGCCGCCATCGGGGCCCCGGCGGTCGGCGGCGGCGACGCGGTCTTCCTGGCGATCGGGCTGGTCGGGCTGTTCACGCTGCTCGGCGGCCTGTTGGTCATTCTCGTGCCGGCGACCCCGGCGCGCGCCGCGGCTGTGATCGCGCCGCTGGCGCTGGCCCTGACCACGGTGATGCCGACGCTGGCGCTGCGGCTGTCCCGGATCCCGCGGCCGCCGCTGCCGCGTACCGCGGCCGAGCTGGCCGATGTGCCCGGACAGCTGGAACTGGAGCAGGTCCAGCAGCGGGTGGGCCGGGCCCGGACGCTGCTCTCCGGCCTGCTGATCGGCTGCTACGCGGGCGCGACACTGGCCGCGGTGGTGCTGGTCACCGACACCGGCAGCCCCTGGCCCGCGGTGCTGGCCGCCGTGCTCGGCGTGCTGCTGCTGTTGCGCGGGCGGCTGTTCCAGCGCCGGGTGCAGGTGGCGGCCCCGCTGGTCGCGGCCGCGGTGCTGTTCCTCGCCGGGGCCCACGCGGTGGCCACGACCTGGGCCGGCAACGGGGTGGTGCTGCTCGGGATCGCGGCACCGGTGGCGCTGGTGCTGGCCGCGGTGGCCGGCGGGTTCGGCCGCTGGGGTGGCCGTGGGCCGCTGAACCCGCGGCTGGCCCGCTCGTTGGACCTGCTGGAGACGCTGCTGCTGCTGGCCGTGGTACCGATCGGGCTGGCCGTGTGGAACGTCTACACGCTGCTGCTGGAGCTGCGGGCGTGAGGGCGGCGGGCACGGGGCGGCGCGCGGCGCTGCTGCTGGCCGTGGTGACGGCGCTCGGCGCGCTGAGCGCGGTCACCGCGCCACCGGCGTGGGCCGCCTGCAACCAGCCGGTGCCGCCCGGCGCCACGCTGCCCGCCGGCTTCGGTCAGGATCCGCTCATCGACCGGTTGGGGCTGCGCCGGGTGTGGGAGCTGTCCACCGGGCGCGGGGTCACGGTGGCCGTGGTCGACTCCGGGGTGGACGCCCGGCACCCCAAGCTGGCCGGCGCGGTCGCGCCGCCGCTGGACTTCCGCCCGTCGTTCACCAGCGCCGCCGGATTCGAGGTCGGCGCGGGCACCGGGGACGACTGCGAGAACCACGGAACCCCGATCGCCGGGCTGATCGCCGCCCGGGCCGCCGGGGACGAGCGGGTGATGGGCGTGGCCCCGGACGCGACGATCGCCCCCGTGCGCTTCGACGGCGCCCTGGAGAACGCCCCCGCGACCATGATCGCCGACGCGATCCGGGCCGGCGCCGACCGGGCCGGCGTGCTCAACCTGTCCTTCGCCGTCCCGGTGGACAACCCGGCCATCCGCGCCGCGGTGAAGTACGCGCTGGACAAGGACGTCGTGGTGGTCGCCGCGGCCGGCAACGAGGGCCGCTCCCAGCCCGGCCTGACCTGGTATCCGGCCGCCTACGACGGCGTGCTCGCGGTGGCCAGCGTCGACGAGGCCGGGCAGCCGGCCCAGGACTCGAACCGCGGGAAGTGGGTGGACGTCGGCGCGCCCGGGGTCAACCTGGTGTCGCTGTCCGCGGGCGGCGACGGCTACATCGCGGTGAACGGCACCAGCTTCGCCACCGCCGTCGCCTCCGGGGTCGCGGCACTGGTCCGCGCCCGCTTCCCGGGGCTGACCGGGGCGGAGGTCGTGCAGCGGATCGAGGCCAGCGCGGTGTCGCTGACCGGCGCCCGCGACGACCGCACCGGCGCCGGCATCATCGACGTCTACCGCGCGCTCACCGACGTGTCCGCGGCCGCCCGGTCCGGGGCCGCACCGGGCCCGGCCGGCACCGCGGTGCGCGTGCTGCCGGTCCCGCAGCAGCCGCCGCTGCTGACCGGAACGGCGCTGACCGCGACCGTGGCCATGGGCATCCTGCTCGCGTGCGCCGGCATCGTCGCCGTCGCCGGCGTGGGCGGGCGCCGGATCGCGCGCCGCCGCCGCGGCACCGCGGCACCGGTGTACCAGGAGGTCGCGGCGATACCCGAGGACCGGCTGGGGTAGAGGCGCTGCCGCGCTCGTGAGTGCCGAGCCGTGCTCTACCACGGCCCAGCACTCACGACCGACTACCGTGGCCGGTATGCCGGTGGTCGACAACGCGATCTACATCGACGGTCGCCGCGCGGTGGTGCCCTCCTCCCTGGAGAACACGTTCGAGGAGCTGCACCGCTGTTCCGAAACCGGCAACAGCTTCTGCTGGATCGGGCTGCTGCACCCGAGCGAGGACGAGGTCAAGGCGGTCGCCGAGGAGTTCGAGCTGCACAGCCTGGCCGTCGAGGACACGATCAAGGCCCACCAGCGGCCCAAGCTGGAGCGCTACGACGACGTGCAGTTCGTGGTGCTGCGCCCGGCCCGCTACGTCGACTCGATCGAGGACATCGAGATCGGCGAGCTGCACCTGTTCCTCGGTCCCGACTTCGTGATCACCGTCCGGCACGCCGAGGAGCCGGACCTGAAGGTGGTGCGCCACCGCCTCGAGGAGGACCCGGACCTGCTGCGCAGCGGGCCGATGTCCGTGCTCTACGCGATCATGGACAAGGTGGTCGACGACTACGGCCCGGTGCTCGACGGCCTGCAGGACGACATCGACGAGATCGAGGTGCAGGTCTTCGACGGCGATTCCGGGGTCTCCCGGCGGATCTACCAGCTGTCCCGCGAGGTCATCGACTTCCAGCGCGCGGTGGAGCCGCTGGAGGAGATCTTCGTGGAGCTGCGGGTCCGGCTCAAGGAGCAGGCCAAGGAGTCCGACCTGGAGCTGCGGCGGGCGCTGCGCGACGTCGCCGACCACGCCACCCGGGTGATGGAGCGCGCCGACGGCTACCGACAGCTGCTGGCCAACATCCTGACGGTGAACGCGGCGCTGGTCGGGCAGCGGCAGAACGAGGAGATGACCCGGCTGTCCGAGGCGGGCTACGAGCAGAACGAGCAGGTCAAGCGGATCTCCTCGTGGGCGGCGATCCTGTTCGCGCCGACGCTGATCGCCTCGGTGTACGGGATGAACTTCGACCACATGCCGGAGCTGCACTGGATCGCCGGCTACCCGTTCGCGCTGGGCCTGATGCTGCTGCTCGGCGGCTTCCTCTACGTCGTCTTCAAGCGCAGCGGCTGGCTCTGACGCCCGCCCTCACGGGTGCGGGCGGCGGGGGCGGGGCTGGCAGCGCGGGCAGCTGTAGCTGCTGCGGTTCATGAACGGGTCCCGCCGGATCGGGGTGCCGCAGCGCCGGCACGGCCGGTCGGCCTGCCCGTAGACGGCCAGCGAGCGGTCGAAGTACCCGGACGCACCGTTGACGTTGACGTACAGCGCGTCGAACGAGGTGCCGCCCGCGGCCAGCGCCTCGTCCATCACCGCGGCCGCGGCGGTCAGGACCGCCCGCCCGTTCGCCCTGGTCAGGGCCTCGGTCGGGCGCGCGTAGTGCAGCCTGGCCCGCCACAGGGCCTCGTCCGCGTAGATGTTGCCGACGCCCGACACCACGGTCTGGTCCAGCAGCGCCCGCTTCAGCCCGGTGCGCCGGCGGCGCAGCCCGGCCACCGCCGCGTCGAGGTCGAACAC
>Ga0190265_10003021_pt1 | contig 11442 bp, 12 predicted proteins | sample Popmic124T_FD_133135 | JGI IMG/M metagenome (GOLD analysis project Ga0190265, IMG submission 133135) | Populus adjacent soil microbial communities from riparian zone of Indian Creek, Utah, USA - 124 T | ecosystem: Environmental > Terrestrial > Soil > Riparian zone | place: USA: Utah | collected...
CCAGTTGACCACGACGCCAAGCAGATGCTCCGTACGGAACGGAACCGGTGCCGGCACACCGTCGCGTGGCGCCCGTCCCGAGAGCACTGGCCGAGGGCGGTGTGCCGTAACGCTGGTTCGGTGATGTGTGCCGGTAAGGGGACGACAACCGGGACCGCGCCACGCCCGTGTGCAGGCGTAGGCGAGGGCCTCCCGGCCGGACTCAGGCGCTCCTGCCCGGGACCATTGCCCAGCGCCACGCAATCCACCGGACCACCACGTGGTGCATAGGCATGACCTAATCAGAGCAGGGGCGCCGACGGGACGGAGGCCTAAGTCAACTCGCTTGCACACTCGCCTGGACGGGATAGTCCTCGCCCAGCCGCTGGGCGACTGTCTAGAGCTCGCGCTCGATCTTGAGCTCGCCCGTGTCCACCGAGACGCGGCTGCCTGGTGTCTCTGACTGATCCATCGCGGCGAAGGTGTCGGCCCCGGCCCGCAAGTTCTCCTCGTTGTCGAAGTACTGGAGGACGACGGCGGTGCCCTGCGCTCCATCGAAGACGACTTGGAGCTTCTTGATCGGCACGCCGGGCGGGGGACCGGTCTCGTCGATCCTGGCGACAAGCGACTCCACCCGCTCCGCCGTCACATCGGTGAACCGCACCACGCGGACGAACACGACCGTCTCCTCTCGTCGCTCGACCGGACCATCCTCGCGCTCTCAGGGATAGCAATGCAAGCGGCATCGAGCGGCGCTTGCGTTCTCGCCCGCCACCGGCACTGCGGCGGGCCGGCGCGAGAGCGCTGCTTTGCGCGATAGCGGTAGCCATTGGCCTTCGGCCGCACTGCCGCAACACCTCCTTGCGGACGGCAGGCCCGCTAAACCTGATCGCTGCCGACTTCCACTGTCAGACGCTTCGGTTTCCGAACCAGGACACCCGAGCGTCCTTGCGGCCCTCACGCCAACGGGCGCACCCGCATGCGCAGGTGCCGTGTCTCGAGGTAGGTCATCAGGCCCTCCGGTCCGAGCTCGCGGCCGAGCCCGCTGAGCTTCCAGCCGCCGAACGGGGCCTGGAGGTCGGTCGTGTCGTTCACGTTGACACCGACCGCACCCGCCTCGACACGCTCGGCGAACGCCCATGCCCGCTCGAGGTCGGCGCCGAACACGTACGCCGCGAGACCGTACGGCGACGCGTTCGCCGCGGCGAGCAGCTCGCGGTCGCCGCTCGCCCGGTGCACCGCGGCGACCGGCCCGAAGGTCTCCTCGCGCATCACGCGCGCCTCGAGCGGCACGTCGTCGACGATCGTCGGTGCGAAGAACGTGCCGTGGTCGTAGGCGCCGCCGCGCAGCCGGTCGCCGCCGATCACAACCCGCCCGCCCCGTCCGCGGGCGTCCTCGACGTGCTCGCGCGCGCGCCGGCGGACGGCGTCGTCGAGCACCGGGCCGTATTCGATGCCAGGCTCGATGCCGTGCCCGATCCGCATGCCGGCGACCGACTCGCGCAGCGCCTCGACGAAGTCCGCGTGCACGCTCCGGTCGACGAGGATGCGGTTGACGGCGATGCAGATCTGGCCCATGTTCGAGAACGAGCGGCGGGCGGCCGCGCGTGCCGCCTCCTCGGCGTCGGCGCCGTCGAGCACGACGAACGGCGTGTGGCCCCCGAGCTCGAGCGACACGCGCTTGAGGTCGTCGGCCGCGGCTCGCATGATCGCGCGGCCCGTCGCCGTCGACGCGGTCGCGGTGACGAGCCGCACGCCCGGATGCGCCACGAGGTGCTCTCCGGTCCCGCGGCCGGGCCCGGGGAGATCGGCGAGCACGCCGGCGGGAACGCCGGCCTCGACCAGCAGCTCGGCGGTGCGGCCGATCGCCAGCGGCGTCTCCTCGGGCGGCTTGACGATGATCGGGCAGCCGGCGGCGAGCGCCGGTCCGACCTTCCAGCAGTACAGATCGACGGGGTAGTTCCACGGCACGATCGCGGCGACGACGCCGACCGGCGCGTAGCCCACGAGGTTGCGGATGTCGGCGCGGACGCTGGGGCGCACGCTGCCGCCGACGCGCCGGCCCTCCTCGGCGAAGTAGCGCAGCACCTCGGCACCGAACGCGATCTCCTTGCGGCTGTCGGGCACCGGCTTGCCCTGCTCGCGTGTGAGCAGCTCGGCGATCTCGACCACGTGGACGTCGATCAGGTCCGCGGCACGGCGCAGGATCTCGCCGCGCGCGTCGGCGTGGGTGGCGGCCCAGCCGCCCGCGGCGCGCTCGGCGGCCTCGACGGCCACGTCGACGTCGCGCGGTCTGGCGATCGCGCTGCGCCCGACGAGCTCTCCCGTCGCCGGGTCGCGGACGTCGCGCGTGCCGCCGTCCGCCGCGGCGGTCCAGCGGCCGTCGATGAGCAGGCCTCGCTCGGTCATCGCGAGCTCAGGAGGCGCCACAGCTCCTCGTAGTTGCCGTCGTTGATCGCGTTGGCCTCCTCCTTGCCCGCCGTGTTGGGGTTGACCATGACGTGCGGGCGGACGCCGAGCCGGACCAGCTCTTGCACGGTCTCCCCCACCATCGCGTGCGCGACGGCCGTGGCCAGCACCGTGGACGTCGGCCCAACCGGGTGCTCGAGGCCCTCGACCGGGATGCTCGCGTCGCTCAGCGGCACGCCGGTGTCGATCACGATGTCGGCCTCCTCGAACAGCCGCTTGCCGGAGGAGTGGCGCGCCGTCACCGCCGACGAATGCGGCACGGACGTGATCCCCACCACCGTCATGCCGATCTCGTGCGCGCGGATCGCCATGTCGAGGATCACGGCGTTGATGCCCGAGTGCGAGAACAGCACCATCGTGTCGCCGGGGTCGAGCCGGTGCGCGCGCAGGATCTGGCGGCCGAAGCCTTCGAGCGCGTGCAGGAAGCGATACTGGTACGCGCCTTGGTCGCCGAGCACGTGGTGGAAGTTCGCGATGGCGGACTCCACGATCGGGCGGAACCCGACGGGTGTGCCCGTGCGCGGGAAGCACTCGAGCGCGGCGAAGCTGCCGTGGCCGGTCCCGAACGTGAACGCCAGCTTGTCGGCGGCGATGCTGCGCGCGCAGGCCCGTCCGGCGGCTCGGATCGCGTCAGCCTGGGTCTCGCGGATGCGCTCGACCGAGGCGACGACCGTCTCGAGGTAGCGGTCGGTGATCGTCACGACGGAACGCCCTGCGGCTCGAGGCTCGCCAGCGCGTCGAGCCCGATGCGGACCATCGCGTCCTCGGCGGCCTCGCGTTCGGGGATCGCCAGCCGGGCGCTCGTCTCCGCGTCGACGGTCGCGGCGCACAGCGACGCGGCGCGGCTGCCGAGCGCGCGCGCGACCGCCAGCACCGCCGACGTCTCCATGTCGACGGCGAGCACACCGAGTGCGCGGAGTCGGTCGTGCTCGTCGAGCGCGCCGGCCATCTGCGTGTAGAAGCCGTCGTACGACGCCACGAGCCCGGCATGCCAGCGCATCCCGGCCGCCTCGGCGGCCGCCCGCAGCGCCCCGCCGAGCGCGAAGTCGCCGACCGCCGGATACCCGTCCGGCACGTAGGTGGCGGAGGTCGACTCCGCCCTCAGCGCGCCGTCGGCGATCACCATGTCGCCCATCTGCACCGGCGCGAGCGCCATCACCGTCCCGAGGCGCAGGAACGTGCGTACGCCGAGCTGGTGCAGCTCGTGCAGCACGACCGTGGCGATCGGCGCGCCCATGCCGAACGCGCTGACGGTGATCCGGCAGCCGTCGCGCTCGCCGGTGACCGTTGTGAGCCCGCGGTCCTCGTTGAGCCAGCGGGCGTCCTCGAGCAGCCCCGCCACGCGGCCGACCCGTCCGCGATCCCCGACGAGGATCGCCCGGTCGCCCACGTCGCCGGCTTCGCAGTTCAGGTACCACGCACGGTCGCTCAAAGCGCGTTCACTCCTCCCGGCCGCGCCGCTCCAGGAGCGCGCGGCTGCTGTCGATCCCGGCGGCGACGGCCGTCGGCACGTCGTCGGCGTCGCGCACGAGCTGCGCGATCACCCCGGCCACCAGGGCGTCGCCCGCCCCGGTCGTGTCACGGACGTCGAGCGGGCGCACGGGCACGTGGCCGCCGCGCTCCCCGCGCCGCCAGCACACGCCGTCGGCGCCGCGCGTCTCGATCACGATCGCGTCCTCCCGGGGAGCCTTCCCGGGCGCCCGCTGCTCGAGGAAGTCCCGCTCCCCGGCGGATAGCGCGACGACGTCCGCTCGCTCGAGCAGCCCCTCGACCAGCTCGCTCGGGTAGGCGTCGGGGTCGGCCTTGACCGACCACACGAGCCGGGCCTCGGGCCTGGTGGCGGCCAGCGCCGCGCGCGTCGCTCCCGCCGGGCCGACGGTCAGGCACACCAGATCGGCGGCGGCCACGAGCGCGCGTTGCCCAGGGGCGAGGTCGTCGCGCGTGGCATCCCCCGGGTCGTAGAAGCACGCGCTGCGCCCGCCGGCGTCGTAGGCGATGAACGACTCGGCCGTGCGCCGGCCGCCGACGACCACGCCGGCGGTGTCGGCGCCGCTGCGCTCGAGCTGCGCGAGGAGCGCGCTGCCGACGTCGTCCGCCGCCACCCACGTCAGGCAGGCCGCGGGTACGCCGGCCGCCGCGAGGTGCCACGCGATCTGTGGCCCGCAGCCGCCGAGCCGCGGCCACGGCCGGCTGAGCCGGCGCCGCACCACCGCGGTCCCGTCGGTCGCGGGGAAGGCGTCCACGAGCACGCAGTGGTCGCCGCTCGCGTAGCCGCTGACGGCGACGCTCACAGCCACGCGAGCACCTCGTCGAGCGCTGGCGTATCGCCCAGGTAGCGGCTCACGTCCTCGAGGCTCGCGGCGGCCAGCGCGGGGCGGTTGGAGTTGGTCGTCTCGGGCGGCAGCACGACGCGGAAGCCGTTGGCGAACGCGTCCTGGCAGCTCGCGCGGATGCAGACGTTGGTCTTCACGCCGGCAACGATGACGGTGTCGATCCCCTGCTCTCGCAGCACGATCGCGAGGTCCGTCGCGAAGAAGGCGCTGTAGCGGCGCTTCGGCACGACGATCTCGCGTTCGCGTCCGACCGGCTCGAAGCCCGGCCAGAACTCGGCGTCGCGGCCACCGATCAGGCAGTGCTCGGGCAGCTTGGGCTGCTCGAAGTCGTTCAGTCCGGGGCGGTGGCGCTCGACCGCGTGCGCCACCAGCCGGTCGTTGTCGCGCGCCGCGGCCAGGAGCCGCGCGATCGGGTCCTCGACCTCCCGCACCTGCGGGTAGAAGTGCAGGCCCTCGGGATCGAAGAACGCCCGGATGGCGTCGACGAGGATCACGGCGGGGTTCATGCGGGAGCCTCGCGGCGCTGCGTCTGGATCGCGGTGATCGTGAGCACGACAACCACCACCAGGTAGGGCAGCGTGCTCACGAGCTGCGTCGAGAACCCCTCCTGCTGGAGCCGGATCTGGATCGCGTCGAAGAGCGCGAAGATCGCGCAGGCGCCCGCCGTGGGCCATGGTCGCGCCCGCCCGAAGTAGAACGCGGCCAGCGCGATGAAGCCGCGCCCGGCCACCATCCCCTGGTTGAAGAGCCCGACGAGCCCGAGCGCGAGCTGGCCCCCGGCGAGCCCGGCGAACGCGCCGGCCGCCACCGTCGAGGCGTCGCGGATCGCCAGCGCGCGCAGGCCGAGCGCGTACGCCGAGTCCCCGGGGGCACCGGCGGCCCGCAGGCGCAGGCCGGCGCGTGTCGAGGCGAGGAACCAGGCGGTCGCGGGCACCGCGAGCCACGCGAGATACGTGATCGGGTCCTTGTCGGAGAGGACGTCGCCGAGCACCGGGATCGCGTCGATCCCGGGGATGTCGATCCGCGGGATCGTCGCGACCCCCGCGGGTTGGTAGGTCCCTTCGTCGTCGAGCGCGTAGCCGATCAGCCCCGCCACGAGGATGTTGAAGCCGAGCCCGGCGATGATCTCGTTCGCGCCCGCGCGCGTGATGGCGAGCGAGAAGAGCAGCCCGGCGAACGCGCTGCCCACCGTCGCGGCGGCGAGGCCGGCGACCCACGAGCCGGTCTCCGCCGACACGACCACGGCGAGGATCGCGCCGAGCAGCATCTTGCCTTCGAGCGCGATGTTCACGATGCCGCCACGCCGGTTCAGCAGGCCGCCGAGCGCCGCCAGCAGCAGCGGCGTGGCGGCGAGCGTGGCGGCGGCGAGGATCTGGCCCATCACGCCGCCTGCCTGCGGATGCGGCGGCGCAGGTCCACGACCTGGACCGCGGCGAACACCATGATCGTCCCCTGCAGGACGTCGACGATGTCGAGCGGGATGTCCGAGAACAGCTGGACCGTCGCGCCGGCGGAAGCGAGCGCGCCGAACAGGATCGAGGCGAGCACGATGCCGACCGCGCCATTGCGGGCGAGCAGCGCGATCGCGATCCCGGTGAAGCCGTAGCCGGGCGAGAAGCCGTCGACGAAGCGATGCACGACGCCGAGCGCGTGCGCCGCGCCGCCGGCTCCGGCGACGAGGCCCGACCACAGCATCGCCTGGAAGACCACGCGCGGCACAGAGATCCCGGCCGTCTGGGCGAACGCCGGGTTGAGCCCGGTCATGCGCAGCTCGTAGCCCGAGGCGCTCCACCGCGTCCACACGCCGTAGAACACGACGCCGACGAGCGCGATCACGAGCCCGAGGGTGACGTCGCCGCCGAGCCCCGGCAGCTCCGCCTGCGGCGCGACCGGCGACGAGGCGGAGTTCGCGGTGCCCTGGGCGAGCAGCAGCGTGTTCACGATCCACGACGCGAGGCCGATCGCCACGAAGTTGAGCATCAGGGTGCTCACGACCTCGTCGACGCCGAGGCGGACGCGCAGGAACGCGGGCGGCGCCGACCATACGGCACCGGTGATCATCCCGGCCAGCACGCAGACCGGGATCAGCAGCCAGCCGGGAAGGCCGGTGAGGGCGGCGCCGAGCCACGCCGCGGCGAGCCCGCCGAGGACGAAGCAGCCGTCGACGCCGATGTTGAACACCCCGCCGCGAAACGCGATCGCGGTCGCCAGCCCGGCGAACAGCAGCGGTGTCGCGGCCGCAAGCGTCGACTCGACGCGCGCGGTCGAGCCGAACGCCTCGCGTGCCATCACGCGATAGACGGAGATCGGGTCCCAGCCGGTGACCGCGAGCACGACCGCGCCGACCACGAACGCCGCCGCCACGGGCAGCAGCGACATCCCCACGCTCCGCAGCGCGCCGGCGAGGGCGCTGCCCGGCGGGGCGCCGGGCCGCACGGCGGGGACGTCGGCGGCTGCCATCAGACCGCCACCCGCGCGGTCATGAGCGCGCCGAGCTCGGTCAGGTCCTCGAACGGCCCCGACACGACCCCGGTGACGGCACCGCGGGCGAGGACGACGATGCGGTCGGACAGCGCGACGAGCTCGTCGAGCTCCTCCGAGACGAGCAGCACGCCGCCGCCGCGCTCGCGCACGGCGAGCAGCTGCTCACGGATGTAGGCGCTGCCACGGACGTCGACGCCGCGGGTGGGCTGCGAGGCCACGAGGACACGCGGCTCGCCCTCCATCTCCCGGCCGAGGATCAGCCGCTGCTGGTTGCCGCCCGAAAGCGAGGCGGCCGGCACGCCCAGGCCCGCGCAGTGGACGCGGTAGCGCTCGACGATGCGTGCCGCGCGGCGTTCCAGCGCGCCGCGGCGGAACCAGCCGCGGTGGGTCAGCTCGGCGCCGCGCTGGCTGCCGGCGGCGACGTTGTCGAGCAGGCTCGATGTCGGCGAGAGGCCGTCGCGCCTGCGGTCGGCGGGGATGTAGGCGAGGCCGTGGCGGCGGCGCTGCGCGATCGTGCTGCGGGTGACATCCGCGCCGTCCACCACGATGCTGCCGGCCGTCGGGCGGCGGAGGCCGAGCACGCACTCGACGAGCTCGTCCTGCCCGTTGCCGGCCACGCCCGCGATCCCGACGACCTCGCCGGAGTGGACCGTGAGCGACACGTCGCGCAGGCGGTCGCGGCCCTGCGCGTCGCGCACGCCCGCCCCGCGCACCTCGAGCAGCGGCGCCGCCCCGGCGGCCTCGCGCGCCTGCAAGCGAACCTCGGGGACCGACTCGCCGACCATCATCCGCACGAGCGAGTCGGGATCGGCGTCGGCGGCCGCGACCGTCCCGGTCACGCGCCCCGCGCGCAGCGCAGTGACGGTGTCGGCGACGTCGAGGACCTCCTGGAGCTTGTGCGAGATGAAGATGATCGTGCGCCCGCCGTCGCGCAGTCCGCTCAGGAGCTCCAACAGCTCCGCCACCTGCGGCGGCGCGAGCACCGCGGTCGGCTCGTCGAGGATCAGCACGTCGGCCTCGCGGTACATCAGGCGCAGGATCTCCAGGCGCTGCCGCACGGCCACCGACGCACGCCCCGCGGGCAGGTCCCAGTCCAGCGCGACGCCCGTCTCGCCGGCGAGCGCCTCGGCATGCCCGCGGGCGCGCCGCCAGTCGATCCGGCCGCGCCGCGTCGGCTCGTGGCCGAGCACGAGGTTCTCCAGCAGTGTCAGCTCATCCACGAGCTTGAACTCCTGGTGGACCATGCCGATGCCGCGCCTGGTGGCGTCGGCCGGCCCCGACAGGCGCGCCGGCTCGTCGTCTACGACCACCGTGCCCGCGTCCGGCCGGTCGAGCCCGTAGAGGATCCGCATCAGCGTCGTCTTGCCGGCGCCGTTCTCCCCCACGATCGCGTGCACGGTCCCCGGGGCGATCGAGAGGGACACGTCGTCGTTGGCCACCACGCCGCCGAAGCGGCGGGTGACCTCACGAGCACCGAGGCGGATGGCGGGCGCCACGCTCGGCTCAGGGCTTGTAGTAGTCGGGATAGCCCTGCGTGATGACGTTCCACACCTTGATGGAGCCGTCGATGATGCCCTCGCGCGCGGCGTCGACGTCGGCCATCACGTCCTCGGGCACGTCGTCCTTCGTGTACTGCATCTCGGTGAGGCCGACGCCGTCGTCCTTGAGACCCAGGTTGCGGGTCTCGCCGCCCTTCAGCGTCCCGTCGGCGTAGTCCTGCACGAGCTGCTCGACGGCGAGGTCGGTGCGCTTGACCATCGACGTCAGCACGGAGCCGGGCGCGGCGCCGTCCTGGTCGGTGTCGACGCCGATCGCATAGCGGTTGCGGGCCTTCGCCGCCTCGATCACGCCCGCGCCGGTACCGCCCGCCACGTGGTAGACGATGTCCGCGCCGCGGTCGTACATCGACTCGGCGATCTGCTTGCCCTTGCTCGGGTCCGCGAAGTCGTTCGCGTAGGCGGTGAGGACCTCGACATCCGGATCGGTTTCGCGCGCGCCCTGGATGTAGCCGACGAGGAACTTGTCGATGCCGGTCGACTTCGTGCCGCCGATCACGCCGATCATCGGCTTCGGGTTGATGCGCTCGTTGCCGGTCTGGGTGGTCATCCGGGCGGCGAGCACGCCGGCCAGGTAGGACCCCTCCTGCTCTTGGAAGAGCACGCCGGTGGTGTTGGCGCCCTCGACCGGGACGTTCACCAGCGCGTACTCGGTGTCGGGGTTCGCCTCGGCGACCTTCTGGAGCGCGTCGGCGTGGCTGAACTCGAGGTCGACCACCAGGCCGAACCCGCTCTGGGTCGCGCGCTCGAGGATCGGCTCGGCCTGCGCGACCACGTCGTTGGACTCGATCGCGCGGCCGTCGACGCCTGTCTCCTTCACCGCCTTCTCGAACCCGCTGTTGGCGAGGTCGTTGTAGGACTTGTCGCCGAGACCGCCCTGGGCGATCACCAGCGCGACCTTCTTGTCGGACGCGCCGCCGTTCTGCGACGAGCCGCTATCCGAGCCCTCGTCGGCCGACTCGCCGCACCCTGCCGCCATCATTGCGACTGCCGCCACGGTCGCGAGGGTCTTCAGGTGTCCGGTCTTCATCGTGCTCCTCTCCCGTTCTAGGGCCTCCCGCGGCCCGTCCGGCGATGTGGCGGACGAGCGAGACGCTGTAGTCGAAGCGGTCGCCTAGGTAGCGTGCGTCCACGACCTCGATCGGCGCGCCGTCTGCCGCGTACGAAACGCGCAGGACGCGCATGAGCGCGGTGCCGGTGGAGACGCTGAGCAGCTCGGCCTCGCGCTCGGAGGCCGGCAGCGCCTGCAAGTGCTCGTCGGCCTCGGCGACGCGCACGCCGGCGGCCTCGAGCAGCACGTACAGCGACGCGTCCTCGGCACTCAGGCTGGCGGCGTCGACGCCCGCGCGCGCGGCCACCGTCCGCTCGAGCAGCGTCGTGTGCAGGCCGACGGGCTCGCCGTCCACGAGACGCAGCCGCACCAGCTCCACGACGTCGACGTCGGCGCCGAGCCAGCGGCGCAGCGTCGCGCTGTCGCTGTCCGGTGCGGGCGGCCCGATCTCGATGAGCCGCTGCGCGGGCACGTGGCCGTGCAGGCGCACCTGGTCGGAGAACGAGCCGAGCTGCGCGTTCCGCTGCACGAGCCGCGCCTCCTCCACGAACGTCCCGCGGCCCTGCTCACGCCGGACCAGGCCGCTCTGCTCGAGGTGCTCGAGCGCGCGCACGGCGGTCGCCCGGCTGACGCCGTGGCGGCGCACCAGCTCCGGTTCGCTCGCCACGCGGTCGCCGGGCCGCAGCGCACCGCGGTGGATGCCGGCCGCGATTTCGTCGGCGAGCTGGACGTAGAGCGGCCGCTGTCCACGGCCCCGCGAGATGACGACGCCTCTCTCGGTCATGCGGTTGACCGGTCAAGTTACCACGCGAGCCTGAACGACGCGGCGAGGGCCGGAACTGACCTCAGCGCGAGTGGGGCGGCCGCTCGCGGAGGGCCGGCCGGACCAACGTGGTTCGTTGCAGGCGCGAGCCGCCGTATAGGGTCTCCGCGTGGTCCAGGCTGAGCCGCCGCGATGGGACCAGTCGTTCCGTGAGGTGGGTCTCGTCGCCCTCCAGGCCGCCGTGCTGACGCGACGCATCTTCCTCCCGGAGGCCGGACCAGAGAGGCTTGCGCCCGAGCAATGGCAGCTCCTGCTCGCGCTCGCGTTGACCGATACGGCGCCCTCGTCCTACGAACAGCCGACGGCCTCTGTCGAGAGCCTCGCGGTCCAACTCTCGCTGGATCGCGGGTACGCGCACGAGCTGTTGTTCGCGCTGATGTCGGATGGCCTCGTTGTCACAGGTGACGAGGCTGCTGAAGACCCGTTGCGGCTCCGGTTGTCGAGCCGGGGATGGGATGCGGCTCAGGCGTACATCGAACGGGCGGGCCGGTTCCTGCCGGGCTGGCCGCCCGAGCGGTGGCGGGGCACACCCGACGACTGATCTCGCGCTCGCACGGGCGCGGCCACGCTTTACCGACTGCTGAGACTCCGTCTGCGGGCTCGGGTGCGGTTACGGCAGGTGCAGTGTCCGGGCGACCGCCATCACTCACCGTCGGCCCCCGGAGCCGAGCGTTACGAGTTCTTCGCCATCGAGTCACCCTTCCTCGTGTTGGACTCCACATGCTCCAAAGAACGTCCCGGTCGTAG
>Ga0190265_10003022_pt1 | contig 11438 bp, 10 predicted proteins | sample Popmic124T_FD_133135 | JGI IMG/M metagenome (GOLD analysis project Ga0190265, IMG submission 133135) | Populus adjacent soil microbial communities from riparian zone of Indian Creek, Utah, USA - 124 T | ecosystem: Environmental > Terrestrial > Soil > Riparian zone | place: USA: Utah | collected...
CGACCTGATCTTCATCGACGCCGACCACGGCTACGCCGCCGTGCGCGCGGATTTCGAGGCCTGGGCTCGGAAGCTTGCGCCTGGCGGAGTGCTGGCCTTCCACGACAGCCGGCGCTGCGCGGCGCGCCCGGACCTGAGCCCCGACACCGCCGGACCGGTGCGGCTGATGGACGAGCTGCGGAGCGGCCTCTTCGGCGCCTGGCGGATCGTGGCCGAAGCCGATTCGGTGACCGCCGTCTCCCCGGGAGAAGGTGCCGGATGGAGCTGATCCAGATCGTCCCACAGCTTCCCCCGGCGCCCTCGGGCGTGACCGGCTACGCGGCGGCGCTCGCCGCGGAGCTCGAGGAGAGCCGCGGGATCGAGCCCCGGTTCGTGACCGGCGCGACGGGCCTCACTGGCTCGGCCGTCCTCCTCCACTACGCCAACTACGGCTACCAGGCCCGCGGCTGCCCGATCTCCCTGGTCCGCGGGCTGCTGCGCTGGAAGCGGGGTGCCGCCGGCCGCCGTCTGGTGACGATCTTCCACGAGGTCTACGCCGGTGGCCCGTTCTGGCGGAGCTCGTTCTGGACCTCGCCGCTCCAGCGCCGGCTCGCGGCAACCCTGGCGCTCGGCAGCGACGGCGTCGTCACCAACCTGGAGCTCTACGCCGGCCTGCTGAAGCGGCTGGCACCGAGCCTCGAAGTCCATGTCTCGCCGGTCTTCTCGACCGTCGGCGAGCCCGAGCGAGTTCCCGCCTTGAGCGAACGCAGCCCCAGGATGGTGGTCTTCGGCGGCCTCGGAGCCCGCGCCCGGGCCTATGGAGAGCACCGGGAAGCCCTGGAGGCCTCCTGCCGCCATCTGGGAGTCGAGGAGGTCCTGGACATCGGTCCGGCTCTCTCCTCGGTCCCGCCACGGATCGGGAACATTCCCGTCCGGGTGCTGGGGGAGCTGCCCGCGTCCGAGGTGAGCCGGCGGCTGCTCGGCTCCTTCGCCGGCTTCCTGGCTTATCCCGGCGACTTCCTGGGGAAGTCCACGATCTACGCCGCCTACTGCGCCCACGGGCTGCTCCCGGTCCAACCGGGAGAGAAGACTGACACCGGCGACAGCCAGGCACAGGCCACGGCGGCGCGGGAGTGGTACCTGGGCCACTCGCTGGCGCGCCAGACGGACCGGCTCCTCGGCCTCCTCGACGGGAGGGCCGCGTGAAGCTGCTCGTCTACTCGCCGGCGTTCCTGCCCCAGGTCGGCGGCCTGGAGATCGCCGTGGCAACCCTCTGCGACCAGCTCGCGCACGCCGGGCACGAGGTCGTGGTGGCGACCCGGACCGCGGGAGCGACCGACACGGCTGCCGCCTATCGCGTCGTCCGGCGGCCTGCCGCCCCGGAGTTGCTCCGCTGGGTCCGCTGGTGTGACATCTTCTTCCAGGCGAACGTCAGCCTGAGGGGGCTCTGGCCCCTCCTCCTGACGCGCCGCCCCTGGGTGGTATCGCACCATAGCTGGTACTGCCGCACCGACGGCCGGATCGCCTGGCCGGACCGTTTGAAGCGCTGGCTCCTGCGCTTCGCCGCGGCGTCGATCCCGGTCAGCCCGGCTCTGGCCGCCGACCTCCCTACGCCTTCGACGGTGATCCCGAATTCCTACCGCGAAGAGCTGTTCCGGGTGCTGCCGGGAATCGAGAGGTCGAACGATCTCGTCTTCGTCGGCCGCCTGGTCTCCGACAAAGGAGTGGACATCCTCCTCGAGGCCCTCGCGCTCCTCGCCAAAGGAGGGTTCGAGCCCCAGCTGACGATCGTCGGCGATGGCCCGGAGGCGCCACGGCTGAAAGAGCAGGCGGCCCGGCTGGGGATCGCCGGCCGGGTCGACTTCCTGGGCCTCCGAAAGGACTGCGAGTTGGTGGAGGTCTTGAACCGTCACCGGGTGCTGGTCGTCCCCTCGCGCTACCGGGAGCCGTTCGGCATCGTGGCCTTGGAGGGCATCGCCTGCGGCTGCTTGGTCGTGGGGTCCGAGGGCGGCGGGCTCAAAGGGGCCATTGGCCCCTGTGGCTGGACCTTCCGCAACGGCGACGCCGGCGACCTCGCACGCGTCCTGGGCGGCGTCCTCCGTCACCCGGAAAGGGACGCGGAGATCCTCCGCCATGCCGGCGAGCATCTCGCCCGCCACTCCCTGGAGGTGACGACGCGGGCCTACCTTCGGGTTCTGGAGACAGCTCTCGCCGGGGGCGCGCCATGAACGGCACCCGCATCATGATCCTGCTGGCCGGCGTGGCGGCCATCGCCTGGTCGACGCGGCGCTGGCGCGAAGGGATCAAGATCGCCCTCATCCTCGCCATCTTCGAGGGGGCGCTGCGCAAGTGGGTCTTCCCGGGCGCCCAGGACCTCGTCTACTTCGCCAAGGACGTGTTCCTGCTCGGGGCCTACGCCGGCTTCCTGCGCGACCGGCGGCGCCTGCGCTACCGGCCGCCCGCCGTACCGGCGGTCTCGACCACCCTCGCCCTGCTGGTCGTGCTGGGGCTGCTGGAGGTCTTCAACCCGAACTTGCCGAACCTGCTGGTGGGCATCCTGGGGTTCAAGGCCTATTTCTTCTACGTGCCGCTGCTGTACATCCTGCCGGCGGTCTTTCCCTCGGACGAGAGCCTCGCCAAGTCGATCCGCGCCTACTTGCGGATCGCCGTCCCCGTGGGCCTGCTGGCTCTGGCCCAGTTCTTCAGTCCCGCGGACAGCATTTTGAACACCTACGCGCGGAGCAACGAGCCGGCCAGCGCCATCACTTTCGGCAGCTCGACCTACGTCCGGGTGACGGCGACTTTCTCCTTCATCAGCGGCTATACCGCCTACCTGCTGGCGATGTCGATCCTGCTGCTGGCCTGGCTGGGCGCCACGCGCTGGCGGTTCCGCGGCAACGTGGACCTGCTGGCCGCCCTGGGCTTCACCCTGCTGGGCATGTTGATGACGGGCTCGCGGGGCCCGTTGCTCGCCTTCGTGCTCATCCTCCCCCTCTACTGGTGGCTCGCCATCGTGCGCGAGCGCCAGAGCGGCGCGACGCTCCTGCGCCTGCTCATCGGCCTGGGGCTGATCGCAATCCTGCTCAACCAGTTCGGCAGCGAGGCGGTCGGCGCCTTCGGGGGCCGGGCTTCAGGCTCGGGCAGGACGGCGGTCCTCGAGCGCATCTCGACCCCATTCGTGGCTCCGCTCAAGGTGCTGCCGGACGTCGGGCTCTTCGGCTTCGGCATCGGCGCCGCCCACCAAGCCGCCACGGCCCTCGCCGGCGGCCCGATTCCGTTCGTATGGCTCCGCGGCCTTGCCGTCGAGGCCGAGTCCGGGCGCATCCTGCTGGAGCTCGGCCCCGTGGGCTTCTTCCTCCTCTACTTCGTCCGGCTGTACATGGTTTTCTTCGCCCTGCGACAGGTGTTCAGGCTGCGCACCTCCTTCCACCGGGCGCTGGCCACGTCGAGCCTGCTGTTCTTCCTGGTCCAGATCCCGGGCACGATCGTCTACGACGTGACGTCCAGCCTCTACTTCTGGGCCTCCGGCGGCCTCCTGCTCACGGCCCTGAAGCTGGACCGCGAGGCCGTGACGGCCGCCGCCCGGCGGCAGACGCGGCCGTTGACCCGGCCGGCCCTGGAGCCCGCGGTGGAGGCGCGTTGAGCGTCCTGATCACCCATCCGGGCCGGCAGCACTCGCACCAGGCGGCTCTCGCGCTCCAAGACGCGGGGATGCTCGCCGGCTACTGGTCGGGCGTGCCCGCCGTCGAGGCGCAGACGAGGCGCGTGCCCGCCTTCCTGCGCCGCCGGCTCGACCGCTACGCCCCGGTAACCCTCGACCCGCGGCGGGTGCGCTGGTTTCCGTGGACTCCGGCGCTGCGCCGGGCAGGCCCATGGAGCGACTTTCTCGCCTGCCGCCTCTTCGACCGCTGGGCCGCGGGGCGGTTGCCCGGAGCGGACGCCACCGCCGTGGTGGCCTGCGAGATCTCCGCGCGGACGACGTTCCGCCGGGCTCGCCGGCTGGGCCTGACCACGCTCCTGGACGCTCCGTCGATCCACCATGCGGCCCAGGACCGCCTGCACGGCACCATGGACTCGCCCAGCCTCCACCGACGGATCGTGCGGATCAAAGACGAGGAGATCTCCCTGGCGGATCACATCCTGACCGTCTCGGAGCTCGCCCGCGGCACCTATCTGGATGCCGGGGTACCGCCGGAGAAGGTCCACGCCGTGCCCCTGGGGGCCGATCTCGACCTCTTCTCGCCCGACGCCAAGGAAAAAAAGACCGGGGAACTCACCTTCCTCTTCGCGGGCGCGACGATCCGCCGCAAGGGGTTCGATCTCCTGCTCCAAGCGTTCGACCCGATGCAGGGGGCACGACTGCGGATCGCGGGCCCCCGGGGCGACCTCGGCCATCTCCTCGACGGATCGGATCCGGACCGGATCTCCTTTCTGGGGCCCTTGACGCAGCCGGAGCTGGTGGCGGAGCTGCGGCGGGCGGATGTGCTCGTGCTCCCCTCGCGCAACGACTCGTACGCCATGGTCGTAGCGGAGGCGCTGGCGTCGGGCGTGCCCGTCCTGATTTCGGAGATGGTGGGCGCCAGGGATCTGGTGACCGAGGGAAAGACGGGCTGGATCGTGCCGGTCGAGGACGTTTCCTCCCTGGCCGGCCGGATGACCTGGTGCGCCGGTCATCGAGCGGAGGTTCGCGCCATGGGGCCGGACTGCCGGCGGGTCGCCGAATCCGCCACTTGGCCGGCCTATCACCGCCGGCTGGCGGAACTCATGGGGGCTCTCCTCCGGTGAGGCTGCTGCACGTGGTGCCCACCTATCTCCCTGCCTGGCGCCACGGCGGGCCGATCTTCGCCATCCACGGCCTGTGCAAGGCGCTGGCGGCGCGGGGCCACGAGGTGACGGTCTTCACCACCAATGTCCACGGCGATGGCACCCTCGACGTGCCCTTGGCCGAGCCGGTCGCGATGGACGGGATCACCGTCCGCTACTTCCTCGTGCAGCCCCCTCGCCGGCTGTACCTCTCGCGGGGATTGGGGCAAGCGGCGCGCGACGGCATGACCGGGTTCGATGCCGTACACCTCCACTCGGTGTTCCTCTGGCCCACCTCCGCCGCGGCCCGGGCCGCCGAGCGGGCGGACGTCCCCTACGTCCTCTCCCCGCGGGGCATGCTGGTACCGGAGCTGATACAGACCCGTGGCCGCTGGCGCAAGCTCGCCTGGATGCTCCTCGCCGAGCGCCGCACTCTCGAGCGGGCGGCGGTCCTGCATGCCACGAGCGTCCTCGAAGCCGAGGACGCGGCCCGCCTGGACCTCCCCCTGCCGCCGGTCGCGGTCGTGCCGAACGGCATCGATTCCGAGCCCTGGGATGGGGAGACGGCGAGCCTCTCTCCGCCGGTCCGCGCGGTGCTCCAGCGCGGCCCCTTCCTCCTTTACCTGGGCCGTCTGAGCTGGAAGAAGGGGCTCGACCGGCTGATCCCGGCGCTGGCCCAGGCTCCCGGAGCCGTGCTGGCCATCGCCGGCAACGACGAGGAGGGGATCCGGCCCGAGTCGGAACGGCTCGCCCGTGACTCCGGTGTGGCGGACCGCACGATCTTCCTGGGTCCCGTCCAGGGTGCGGACAAGGCGGCGCTCCTCCACCGGACGGCGGCCCTCGTCCTCCCCTCTCGGTCGGAGAACTTCGGCAACGTCGTCTTGGAAGCCTGGGCCGCGAGCCGGCCCGCCGTCGTCACCCCCGAGGTGGGCCTCGCCGCGGTGGTGCGCGAGACCGGGGCGGGGATCGTCGCCGAGGGCGATCTGGGCGGAGCCCTGCGGGACGCCTTGGCCGATTCGGACCGGCTCGACGCCATGGGCAGCCTCGGCAAGCTGGCGGTCGCGGAACGCTTCGGATGGGGGGCGGTAGCTGCGCAGATGGAAGCTGTCTACGGGGGGCTCGCGGGCCGATGAAGATCGTCTTCCTGGTCGAGCGCCCCACCCAGTTCGAGGCGCCGTTCTACCGCTTCGCCGCCCGCGATCCGCGGCACGAGCTGAAGGTCTTCTATACCGGTGACGTTGCCGAGGCTGTCTTCGACCCGGAGTTGGGCCGGCCCGTCTCCTGGGGGATCGACCTCCTGGGCGGCTATCCTCACGAGGTCTGTCCGGCGACGCCCGCGGACACCGCCGGCTGGCTCGCGGAGCGGCTACGGCCGGAGAAATGTGACCTCGTCATCGTCAACGGCTACACTCAGCCGACTTACCGGCTCGGAACCCGGGTGGCGAAACGGGCGGGGTGCCGCACGGCCCTACGTCTCGACTCCGTTCTCTGGGGCGGCTCGCCGGGCCGCAACCTCGCCAAACGTCTGCTCTACGCCACCTATATGAAACGAATGTACGACCTCTTCCTCGGCGTCGGCAGCCTCACCCTCGCCTACCTGCGCGCCTTCGGCGTGCCGCCGGAGCGCACCGGCCTCTTCCCCTACGCCGTGGACGTGGAGGACTTCCGGAGCCGGTCCCGGCTGCTTCCCGAGGAGCGCCGGGCCTGGCGGCGGCGCCTCGGCGTACCCGAAGGCGCCCGGGTCGTGCTCAGCCTGGCCAAGCTCAACAGCCGGGAGGCCCCCTGGGACCTCCTGCGCGCCTTCGGCCGCCTCGATCAGCGCGATCACGAGGACACGTGGCTTGTGCTGGCCGGCGACGGTCCCGACCGGCCCGCTCTGGAGCGGCAGGCCGGACCCCGGGTGCGCTTCCCCGGCTATGTCCCTTATCCCGACCTGCCGGCCCTCTACGCGGCGGCGGACCTCTTCGTCCACCCGGCCCGCGAGGAGCGCTGGGGCGTCTCCGTCCAGGAGGCCCTCGCGTGCGGCCTTCCGGTCGTGGCGTCCTCCCGGGTAGGCGCGGCCTTCGACCTCCTGGCCTCGGGCGGCAACGGTTTCCACTACACGGCCGGGGACGACGCGGAGTTGGCGGGCCGCCTTGCCGCGGCCCTGGCACTGCCGCTGGAGCGAGTGCGCGAGGCGAGCGAGGAAATCCTGGGGCGCTGGGACTACGCCGCGACCTGGCGAGGCCTCCTCGCGGCGGCCTCGAGGACGGTGTCATGATCCAACTGTCCGTCCTGGTCACCACCCGCAACGAGGAGGCCAACGTCGAACGTTGCCTCCAAAGCGTCCATAGCTTCGCGGACCAGATCTTCGTCCTCGACTCCGAGAGCACCGACCGCACGGTGGCGATCTCGCAACGCTACGCCGAGGTCCACAACCTGGCCTACGAGCACGGACGGATCATCCCTTGGATCTTCCAGTGGGGGCTCGACAACCTCCCCCTGCGCAACGACTGGGTGCTCATCCTCGAGGCGGACCAGGCGGTCACGCCGGCGCTCAAAGAGGAGATCGCCGCGCTCCTCACCCGGCCGGACGTGCGGGAGGACGGCTTCTACATCCGCCGCCGCCAGATCTTCCGTGGCAAGCCCCTGCGTTTCGGCGGCTATGGCAGCAAGGTGCTGCTCAAGCTCTTCCGCCGCGGCCGCTCGGAGCTCGACCCGGTCGAGCAGGACACCCGCGTCTACGTCCGCGGCCCGGTCGGTCGCCTGCAGGCCCCGCTGGAGGAGTGGAACCTGAAAGAGGATTCGATCCTCTTCTACCTCCAGAAGCACCTGCGCTACGCCGAGGCGTTCGCCCAGGAGGAATTCCAGCGCCGCCGGCGTAACCTGCCGTGGAAGACTGCACCCAGGTTCTTCGGCACTCCCGACGAGAGGGTCCTTTGGCTCAAAGAACGCTACTATCGGATGCCGCTGTTCGTGCGGCCGACCCTGTACTTCCTCTATCGCTACTTCTTCCTGCTCGGCATCCTCGACGGCAAGACCGGCTTCATCTTCCACTTCCTGCAGGCTTTCTGGTTCCGGCTGATCGTCGACATCCGCCTGGAGGAGCTGCTGAAGGAGCCCGCCGATGAGTAGGATCCTCGGCCTCAGCGCCTATCACGCGGACGCCTCGGCGGCGGCCCTGGTGGACGGCCGGTTCGTCGCCGGTGTCGAGGAGGAGCGCTTCCGGAGGGTCAAGCACTGGGCCGGCTTCCCCGAACTGGCGGCGGGCTTCTGCCTCGCCGAGATGGGAGGCAGCCTGGCCGGCGTCGACGCCCTGGCCGTCTCGCGCCAGCCCCGGGCCTATCTGCTGCAGAAGGCCCTGCTCGCCCTGTCGCACCCCAGAAGCCTGCGCCGCGCCGCCTCACGGGCGCGCAACCTGGCCCAGATCGGCTCCCTGAAGGAGCAGATCGCCGCGGCTTTCGGTGGCCCGGCTCCCAGGCTCCACGCCGTCGAGCACCACCTGGCCCACGTGGCCTCGGCCTTCTTCTGCTCTCCCTTCGAGGAGGCGATGTGCCTGACGGTCGACGGCTTCGGCGACTTCGTCTCGACCATGATGGCGGTCGGCCGCGGGAGCTCGGTCGAGGTCCTGCAGCGGGTCCACTTCCCGCACTCCCTGGGGCAGCTCTACACCGCCGTCACCCAGCACTTAGGCTTTCTCGGCTTCGGCGACGAGTTCAAGGTGATGGGCCTCGCGGCCTACGGCGAGCCCGCCTTCGCCGCCGAATTGCGGCGGGTGGTGCCGGCGCTCCCCGACGGCACCTTCCGTCTCGACCTGCGCTACTTCCGCCACCTCTCCGAGGGAGTGGACATGACCTGGGACGACGGCTCGCCAGTGCTCGGCGTCCTCTTCACCCCCGCCCTGGAGGAGCTGCTCGGGCCGGCCCGCCGGCCCGGCGAGGAGCTGACCCAGCGGCACAAGGACCTCGCGGCCTCCCTGCAGAAAGTTTATGAGGAGCGCTTTTTCGCCCTGGTGCGGGCCCTTCAGAAGCGCACGGGCCTCAAGCGGCTCGCCCTAGCCGGCGGCTGCGGCATGAACTCGCTCGCCAACGGCCGGCTTTTCGCCGAGACGGATGTCGAGGAGGTCTACATCCAGGCCTCGGCCGGCGACGCCGGCACCGCCCTCGGCGCCGCCCTGTGGGTGAACCACGCCGTCCTCGGCGCGCCCAGAAACGGCTTCGTCATGGAGCACTGCTACTGGGGGCCGCAATACGGGGAGACGGAGATCCGCCGTGCCTTGGCCGCGGGGATCCCCGGTTCGAACGGGCAGGACGGCGTCTGGGACGGCATCCGTATCGAGACGGCGGACGACGAGGACACTCTGGCGGACGGCACGGCCGAGGCGATCGCCCGCGGCGAGGTGGTCGGCTGGTACCAGGGGCGCTCCGAGTGGGGGCCGCGGGCGCTTGGCAACCGCTCCATCGTCGCCGACCCTCGCCGGACGGACATGAAGGACCTCCTCAACCTGAAGATCAAGCGCCGGGAGTCGTTCCGTCCCTTCGCCCCCTCGGTGCTGGAAGAGCGGACGGGCGAGTGGTTCACGATCGACTACCCGGACCCGTTCATGATCAAGGTCTACCCCATCCGGCCCGAGAAGCGCGCCCTGATCCCTGCGGTGACCCACGTGGATGGCACCGGACGCCTGCAGACCGTGTCGAAGCGCACCAATCCCCGCTACTGGAAGCTGATCCGCGCCTTCGAAGAGCGGACCGGGGTGCCCATGGTGCTCAACACATCGTTCAACGAGAACGAGCCCATCGTCAACACGCCGGCCGAGGCGCTCGACTGTTTCCTGAGGACACGCATGGACCGGCTGGTGCTCGGGGACGTCGTGGTGAGCCGGGGAGCCTAGCCTTGGCGCCTGCGGCTCAGCCAGCGCCGCGCCTCGGTGGCGGCCAAGTCCAGGGCCCGGCACCGCCGGGCCGGCACGGTGCGGATTTCGACCGGCGCCCGGCCAGGGGCCGGAGAGGCCACGTACCGCGGCAACAGCGAGCGCAAGGGGGTGACGAAGTGGAGGGCGATCACGCCGTCGCCGGCCAGCTTGCCGTCCTCGGGAAAAGCGACCTGGAGCGGATCGAGGAGCCGGCAGCCGGCCTGCCAGCCCAGCAGAGCCCAGGCCGTCTGCTCGACCCAGACGGGCGCGAAGAGGAGCTCGGGCCGCGACAGGTACCATTCGAGGAGGTCCGGATCGTAGGCGTCTGTGCGGTACACCACGATCCCGCTGTTCACTCGGACAGGCAGCCGCAGCCGGCGATGGGCCAGGAGATGCCAGGAGCGGAGCGAATAGGCGTTCTGCCGGTCGCTCATGAAAACGGAGCCCTGCCGGAAAAGCCCCGAGAACGGGCGCAAGAAGAGGATGTCCGAGTCGCAGTAGGCGAGCTCCTCGCCGCCGAACAGCACGGCGTCGATCAGCTTCAGAGCCAGAGGATGGTCCCGCCGGTACGCCCGCAGGGCCGGCCGGCTGGCGAGCAGGCCGGCGACGCAGTCGTCCGCCTCCTCGCGCGAGACGAAGCGGACGTAGCCGAGCCCGGCTTCGAGCCGCTCACGGTCCAGCCCGGTGAGGGTGCCGTCGTCGTGCAGCCGCAACGCCAGCGGCTCCGCCGAGCAGTGCACCAGGCTCCCCAGGCAGACGAGGGCGGTCTCGAGATGGCGGTGGCCAAGGAGGCTCGACACCCAGCGGGTCTCTGTCGTCATGGCGGGGATTCTAGCCTCCGCCCGGGAGTTTCATGAGCTTGGTCGACGGCCTTTACCGGCTGGGCAAGGCGGCGCGCAACTACCGGCATCCGCTGGGGCTGCTCACCCAGAGGGCCCTCGGCAGGTCGCGGGTCGCGGTGACGGACCGTCTCACCGGGCTGCGCTTCCAATGCCTTCAGGGCGCCGACCGCATGATGGGCGAGATCTTTCACGCGCGGGTCTACGACATCCCGACCGCTCCCGTGCGTCCGGGCGACGTGGTGGTCGACGTGGGAGCGAATCACGGTTTCGCAGCCTGCTGGTTCGCTCACCGAGGCGCCAGGGTAGTGGCCTTCGAGCCCAGCCCCGAGGTCTTCGCCCTGCTCCAGTCCAACATCGCCGCCAACGGCCTCGAAGACCGCATCACCGCCTTCGAGGAGGCCGTCTCCGACCGGGACGGCACCGCCACGCTGCTGGTCACCCCGGCCCTAGGCGGCGGCATGAGCACCCTCGATCGCCGTTTCGCGGAGCGCCTCGGCCTGCTGGTGACCTGCACGCCCGAGGTGAAGACGCGCAGCCTGCCCGCCGTCTTGCGCGAGCTGGGCCTCGGGAGGATCCGCCTCCTCAAGATCGACTGCGAGGGTAGCGAGCTCGCCATCCTGCGCTCCCTAGACCCCGCCACCCTCGAGCGGATCGACTCCCTCGCCATCGAGTATCACTCCGCTTCGTACCCCCTCGCGGACCTCCTCGGCGTGGTTCTCGGTTGGGGGAGCTTCCACGTTTCCAAGGTCGCTCCGCTGGACGTGGAGAACGCCAACCTCCATGTCGTCAGCCGCCGCGCGCTCGAGGAGTGGTCCGCCGGACCCTTGGCAGTCGGCGAGCCCTGACGCTAGACTACCGGCACCAATCGTTAACCGGCTTTGCAGATTTACGGAGTCCCAACCATCGTGAATTGGACCCAGAAG
>Ga0190265_10003023_pt1 | contig 11436 bp, 10 predicted proteins | sample Popmic124T_FD_133135 | JGI IMG/M metagenome (GOLD analysis project Ga0190265, IMG submission 133135) | Populus adjacent soil microbial communities from riparian zone of Indian Creek, Utah, USA - 124 T | ecosystem: Environmental > Terrestrial > Soil > Riparian zone | place: USA: Utah | collected...
CTCCGCGGGCGTTCCTGAGCATACACCGGAGTCGTCGCGATGGCCGCGCCAGGCGAGCGTGCGCTCCGCCGATCACTGGGTCCGGATCGCCGTGCTCGTCTCGCCGACGATGTTGCCGCTCGCCACGTCGGTGAAGATCGCGAAGACCCGATTCTTGCCGGGGTCGAATGGCACGAAGCCGCCGGCCGATACGAAGAAGGAGAACGTCGACGTGCCGCCGGCGCCCATCGACACCGTCACGCTGCTCGCCGGCGGATTCACGCAGGCGCCGGTCGCCCCGGTCTGACACACGGCGACGCTGACCGGGATGTTGCCCGTGCTCGCCGACACGCGAATCTGACCCGCCGCCCCGACGTTGGCCGCCGCGACCGAGAATGCGGCCGCCGGGTTCGCCACGGGCAGATCCACGATGAGCCCGGGATTGGGATGGGTCGCCGCCAGCGCGATGACGTCCGGTCCCGGCGTCGTCGTCGAGGACAGCAGCAGCGTGTTCACGCCGGTCGTGAACGGTGCCGGCGAGGCGTTCGTGCCGGACATGTTGAAGCGAATGTTCGTCGGCCCGAACGGCGCCGTCGGCTTCACGGCGATGACGAACGTCTTGATGCCACCCGGCGGAATGTCGACCGGCGTGTTGAGCGTGCCCGTCAGGTGGTTGTTCTCGTCCGTCGTCTGGTACGTCAGCGTCGCCGGCACGGGCGTGTCCAGGCTGATCGAGACTCCCGTCGCGGTCGTCGCGCCGCCGTTGATGATCGAGGCGAAGACCGTCGCCGGGCTGTCCACCATCACCGAGCGGCTCACCGGCAGGATGGCGCTCGCGAGCGGCACCGCGTCCGCGCACGTGTAGATGCGCACGTCGTCGATGTACCAGCCGAAGTCGTCGACGGACTCGTCCGTGCCGATGCGGAACCGGAAGCGCACGCTCTGCCCCGCGAGGCTTGCCAGGTCGAGCTGCGTTGCGGTGTACCCATAGCTCTCGCGCACGAACGCGGGACGTCCGGCGAGCGGATTGTGGGATTCGAACGTGGGCGGCGTGATCACGCCGCCGTACGCGGCACCGGCGACGATGAGCGAACCCGCATCCGTCCACGGGCCGTCGTTCGCGCTGTACTCGAGCACGCCGCCGTCGAAGTTGGTCGCTCCGGCGTTCTCGAATCCGTACGAGTGGCTGAACTGCAGACGCGCGCCGGCGGGCAGCGCGACGCCGTTCGTCATGCCGATGGCGGAGTCGCCGATTCGCGGCTCGTCGTATCCCCAGAAGTTGTGGACGCCGCTGCTCGCGAAGAGACCGACCTCCAGCAGGGGCGCGGGCACCGGGTACAACCAGTGCACCGTGGTCTCGGACGGCAGCAGGTTCGCGATCGTCCAGTTCCCCGACGCCGGATTCTCGAGGTTGTCGAAGAACACCGTGTTCGACACCTGTCCGGCGGCGCAGAACGCCACGGACGGCGGCGGGGCGGCGGCACACGGCAACGTCGCCGCCATCTCGACGGCGTCGAGCGCCTTCGCGACTTCCACGCACTCCGCGGCCGTCACCACCGCGGGAATCAGATCCGCGCAGGCCTGCTGGAGCGCCTGGCCGTTGTCCGCGAACGTCGAGCCGGACAGGAGGTACGTCGTGAGCGCCCGGTACTGCACCTTCGCGGCCTTGGTGAGGCCGATGCCGCTGATGGTGAAGCCGTTGTAGGACCCGCCGTCCACCATCAGCGTGTACGCGTGGTTCGGCACGCCGCTGTTCCTGTGCACGCCGCCGTTGTCGCCCAGGATGCTGAGCGGCTGGGTCGTGCAGAAGAATTGCGGATCGCTCACCTTGCCGGGATGGCCGAACTGCGTCGGCTCGCGCATGTTGCGGAGCGGCCCGCCCGGCGCATCCTCGCCGATCAGCCACCGGGCGCCGGGCGTATCGTTGCCGCGCTCGTTCACGAGGTCGATCGTCTCGCCGAAGATGTCCGCGTACGACTCGTTCAGCGCGCCGGCTTGCATGTAGTAGAAGAGGTTCGCGGAGAACTGGGTCACCGCGTGCGTGAACTCGTGGGCGACCACGTCGTCCACCGCGTAGCCCTGGCCGAAGGCCGTCTGCGTGCCGTCCCAGAACGCGTTCGGCTCGGGGCACGGCGGCTCGCTACAGAAGCGAACGGTGGCGATCATGGCGCTGCTGCGGTTGTCGAAGCTGTCGCGCCCGTGCTGGCCCAGGAAGTAGCCGTACGTGTCGCCGACGTAGTCGTACGCGTTGTCGACCTCCGCGTTGCCCACGGGCGCCTGCCCCTCCGAGCGCATCAGCGTGCCGGGCGCGGTGGCGGTGTTGTTCGCGTCGTAGATCTGGCGCGACATCCCGTGTGCGAGCTGGCTGAAGCCGAGGAGCCGCATGCCCGTGTGCGCGTCGATCCAGACGTACTGCCAGAGATCCCGGCCTTTGGCCTCGATGAACCACGCGAGGCGCGTCGGCGTGCGGGTGCCGTCGAGCAGGCCGCGATTGAACACCTCGAGCCTCGGCGTCGTGTAGCTCGTCGCCTGCCCCGGAAAGTGCTTCTCGACGTACGTGCGCGCCCGCGCCTCCGCCTCGTCGGCGCTGAAGGACGGCGTCGCGTTCAGCGCGGCGTCGACCGTCAGCGTCTTCGCCGCCACCGCGACGACCGACGCGCCCTTGAGATGGAGCGATACCTCGCCCGCCGTGACCGGAATGCCGGCGTGCATCTGCCGGTATCGCACGCGCTCCATTCCGAGCGCGTCGGGGCCCGTCACGCGCTCGACGCGTGCCCAGGACGGCCCCGCGATGCCGAACGCGCGGCCGTGCACGGCGAGAAACGCCGCCGCGCGCGCATCGGCCGGATCGGCGGCGCTGGCAGCGACGCGCACAGGGGCGCCGGGCGTCGTGGCCATGAACGTGACGAGACCGGTGAGGCGCGACTTTGCGGCGCGGATTGGGACACCGGCTGCCGCTCCTATGGCTCGCACGCCCACGTCATCGGCGGCGTCGGACGTTTGCGCGCGCACGGGCGCCGCGAGCCCGAGACAAGCGGCGAGGACGACCGCCAGCGTCAGCGTGACTCGAGCGAGCAGAGCGGAGGAAGCCATGACGTTCTCCCTTGCGAGGCGGCCCGGAGGAGGGCGCTCACGGTGTTCCGCATCCGGCTTCGCGGGACGTGATCCGCGCCTCGACGATGTCGACGACGCGTTCGCGCTCCGGGCAAGGCGGACGCAAGCAGGGCATGAGTGGGCGCGGCTGATCGAGGTAGCGATAGCGCACGCAGACCGGGCGGCCGAGCAGCGGCGTCAGGTCGATCGCCGAGGACGCCGCGATGTAGATGCTGTGAGTGCCGTCGCACGCGACGGTGAGCACGCGGCGAGCGCCGATCGTCTCGATGGTCGACGGGACGACGGGTCGATAGAGATCATCGGCGCGCTGCTCGCACCGTGGGGGGAGAAAGCTCGCGTGGGCGCCGGGTGACGTCGAGGCGGCGCCGGACGCCGACGAGCCGGCGGACGTGCAGCTCTGTCCGGCCGTCGCCATCAGCATGATGACGGCGACGAGCGCCCTCATCGACGCTCCTCCCCGACGCTTCCCTCCGTGACGCGCACCATTCTCCGCGATGTGTGGGTGTCAGATGACGCCGCCAGCACGAGACGACAGACCGAAAGCACGCGCTATGCCGCCGGGCGTCTCGCCGGGAAGTGTCCAAGAAGGCTAGCGAACGTCCGATGCACGATCGTTCGAGCGGGCGTGGGCCTGACGGACAGCGGCAGACGGGGGTCGCAAACCGTCACGATGCCGCCGCGACCGCCCGCGTCAGGCGTCGCGGAGCAATAAGGACAGCGGCGCTAGTACTCCTTGCCTTTGATGGCCTCGGAGATCTGCGCGCGCTTGAACGGCTTCGAGATGATCGGCACGTTGTTCTGGGCGATGAAGCGGCGCAGCCGCTCGTCGAGCGCGTCGGCGAAGCCGCTGATGAAGACGAGTCGGCCGAGCAGGTGCGGCCACCGCCGCTGCAGCGCTTCGTAGAGTCCGGCGCCGTCGAGCCCCGGCATGATGATGTCGCAGAGGATGAGGTTGTAATCCCGGGCGGCGATCTTCTCGAGGGCCGCATGGCCGTCGGCGGCCGTGTCCGCCACGTGCCCCTCGGTGGCGATCATGGTGGCGAGGAGGTCGCAGATCTCGGGGTCGTCGTCCACGACCAGAATTCGCCGTTCGGCGGACGCGTCGACCATGAGCCAGTCTAGGCCCGCGGCCTCGGGGTGTCCAATTCTGCGTCGGCGGCTCGCGTCATGGCTCCGCGAGAATCAAGCGCTCGACCTGCCACTCCGAGCCGAGGCGGATCGCGTGACAGCCGAACGCCGTCGGGCGGAGGCCGCCGCCGACTGCACGCCCCGCAAGGTCGACGCCGATGCCCGAGCTCTCCCAGCGCACCATCGTGGGCCCGGCGAGCTCGAGGCTCTGCGTCTGGGGAAGCTCCTGGCGCACGGCCCGCGCACAGGCGGCCCACGGGCGGGCGATCGAGCCGTCGGCCTCCGCGATCGGCGACGACTCGTCGGGGTCGGACACGAGCGCAAGGAGCATCATGGTCACGGCGACCGCCACGACGGCCAGCGCCGACAAGCTGAGCACGAGACGCCAACCTGTGTGCATCACGTGGAGACCGGCCTCGGTGACATGACGAAACCTACCGTTCGCTTATCGCCGACCGCCTGCCCGTCGGTCAATTAGACCTTCGTCTATTGCCCTTTAGTCGCCCGCGTCCCGGGTGGTAGATTGGGCCGGCGCAGCGGACCACATCGCGCGGAGGGGGCTCATGGGAAAGCTCGACGGCAAGGTGGCGTTGATCAGCGGCGGGGCGCGCGGACAGGGTGCGGCGGAGGCGCGGCGGTTCACCGAGGAGGGGGCCCGAGTCGTCTTCGGCGACGTCCGCGATGCCGAGGGGAAGCAGGTGGAGGAGGCGATTCGCGCGGCCGGCCGCGACGCGGTGTACGTGCACCTCGACGTCGCGAGCGAGGCGGACTGGCGGGCCGCCGTCGAGACCGCGACGAGCCGGTACGGCAAGCTCGACATCCTCATCAACAATGCCGCGGTCGTCATTCCGCGCGTGCCGATCGAGGAGCGCACGGTCGAGGACTGGGACCGCGTCATGGCCATCAACGCGCGCGGCGTCTTCCTCGGCACGAAGCACGCGATTCCCGCGATGCGGCGCGCGGGCGGCGGATCCATCGTGAACATCTCGTCCGTCGCCGGCATCGGCCAGTCGCTCCACCAGGAGCCGGCCTACGCCGCGAGCAAGGGCGCAGTGCGGATCTTCACGAAGGTGACCGCCAGCCAGCACGCGGCGGACAAGATCCGGTGCAACTCCGTGCATCCCGGCCCGATCGACACCGAGATGCTGCACAGCGCGATGACCGACCGCACGGCGCTCGAGCGCCGGCTGCGGCGCGTGCCGCTGGGACGCATGGGCACGATAGACGAGGTCGTCTCCGCCGTGCTCTACCTCGCGTCGGACGACGCCTCGTACGTCACGGGCAGCGAGCTGGTGGTAGACGGCGGGGCGCTGGCGCAGTAGGAGCGGCGGAACCCGCCCGGCCGTTCACTGAACCCTGGGCTCCCGACGACCGGGTACTTGTTTCGCTATGGACCTCGACGAGACGAGTCGCCAGCGATAAGTAGTCGATCAGGCGGCCGTTTTTCGCCGCTCTGCGATCTAGCACGGCGGCACACGCGTTGCAGTTCCCGCGTGGTACAGCTCGGGCGGCGGGTTCGCACCGCGCGGGCGGAAAGGAATCGCCATGCTGTACTACGCGCTCATGTTCCTGGTCGTTGGTCTCATCGCCGGCGCGCTCGGGCTCTTCGGCGTCGCGGCCATGGCCACCCAGATTGCCTGGGTGTTGTTCCTGATCGGCATCGTGTTGATCGTCGTCCACATGGTGGCGGGCCGAGGCGACCGCGTCCTCAGGCCGTAGCGCCCAAACCTGATGCCCTTGCACCGGGACGATTCGCAGCGCCGGGTGGGACGCCTCCACCCGGCGCTGCCGTCTGCACGCAGTGCCGGCTCGGGCTTCCTCAGTCAGTCTGCTGCGACGGTCGCACGACCCTCGTAGCACCCGCTGGGCTCGATCGCGCCCCTTGCCGTGAGCGCTGCGCAGCGTTGCGTCCGAGCCGCAGAAAGTCCACGGCGGTCGCGTGCTCTGCGGCCTCGCGGATGTGCGCAGACTATTCCGCGGTCAGCCGGGTCGCCCAAGTGGAAGAGGCGGTGCTCGACCGATCGACGTCCACCGCGCTTGACTCGTAACACCCCACTCCTCAAAATCAATGCGCGCGCCTGTAGCTAAGTCGGATAGAGCATCGGCCTTCTAAGCCGAGGGTCGCAGGTTCGATCCCTGCCAGGCGCACCATCTGCATCAAGCATCTGCAGCCGGTGCACCTAGTGCGCCACGGCGTTCGGGCGACCAACAGTTCGACGAAGGGACGGACGTCGCGTGGCCGATAGCGGATCGATTCTCGTGACTGGCGCAGCCGATCCACATGGCGCGGTTGGGCGAATCGTTGCCCGGCTGCTCCTCGATCGCGGGCTTCCGGTTCGGGCCATGGTCCGCTGCGAGGACGACCAGGCGGCGGCCTTGCGCCGCCGGCGCCGACGTGGTGGACGATGGCCGAGCTGCATCGGGCAGATCGGTATGACCGGCTGGCGGACGGCGTGGAGCGGGGACCGGCCGACGAGCGATGGGCGTTCGGGAGCGCGTGTCGCTTCACGCGGATCCGTTCGGGGGCCGTCGACAATGAGCCCTTCACGATCCAGATCGACTCCGCCCGCGGCTGGCCCCTATCCTTCGCCCACCACTCGCTCGCCCAGTCCTGGCGGCACGCAGCAATGCGCCGGCGCCGCACCCCAGAGCCGGCGGGCTGTCCGCTGGTCGCGCGCGTCGTCGTGAACGCCATTCGCTGGGCCGCCGATCCGGTGATGTTCTCTCTGGGCCAAGCCCAGATCACCTGGTACGCGTTTCTTTTCGTCATGGGCCTAATCGGCGGGTACCTTCTCGCCGCGCTGGCGCTGCGGGCCGACGGATACGACATCCTCTACGCCAACCTGCTGCTGATCTTCGTTGCGGTCGGCGCCGTGGTCGGCGCGCGGCTCGGCGAGATCGTGTTCTACGACTGGAGCTACTACCGCGCGCGGCCAGGCGACATCCTGAAGATCTGGCAGGGCGGCCTGGCGAGCCACGGCGCGGCGGTTGGCATCCCGTTGATGCTGGGGCTGTACGCGCGGGTCATCGTGCGAAGGCCGTTCCTCTGGGTGCTCGATCGCGCCGTCTGCGGCATCGCATTCGGGGCGGCGTGCGTGCGGTTCGGCAACCTCATGAATTCAGAGATCCTCGGCAAGTCGACCAGCGTGCCCTGGGCGATCGTGTTCGAGCGAGTCGATCGAATACCCCGGCATCCGGTCCAGCTCTACGAGGGCATCTGGTACCTCGCGCTCACGTTCGGGTTGCTGATGCTCCGGCCGCGGTGGCAGCCGCGACTCGGTGTGCTGAGCGGCCTGTTCCTCATCGGCATGTTCGTGCCGCGGCTCTTCCTCGAGTTCACGAAGGACAGCCCGGGGATCTTCGCCGGACTGAACACGGGACAGTTGTTGAGCCTGCCGTTCATCGCGATGGGTGTCTTGTTCCTGGTTTGGTCGGGGTGGCGGACGCCGGAGCCCGTCAGGGTAGGGCCCGTCGCGGCCGAGGGCGTTGGGGACGCGCGACGCGGCTCGCAGGGCCGCTCGAAACGTCGACGCGCCAGATGATGCGGCGGCGCGGCTTGAGCGCGATGCGGCCGCGTCGCTATACTGCGGCTCTCCGTTCGATTCCGCCACGTCGCGTGTGGCCATGGGAGATGCCATCGTGAAATCCCTTTTGATCGCAGGTGCGCTGATCGGCTTGACCGCATCGATCGCGCTCGGGCAGAGCACCGAGGATCTTGCATCGATCCGCCGGGACATCAACGCGCTGAAGGAAGGGCAGGCCGCCGTCCTCCGGGAGCTGCAGCAGATCAGGACTCTGCTGAGCCAGTCCGCGCAGGGGGGACGGGCGGCGGCGCCGCCGCAAGAGGCCGTGGTCAGCCTCCGCAACGGCGCTTCGAAGGGGAGCAAGGACGCGCGGGTCGCGATCGTCGAGTTCACCGACTACCAGTGACCGTTCTGCGCCCGGTACGTCCGTGAGACGTACCCCCAGCTCGAGAAGGAGTACATCCAGAACGGCACGGTGCGGTACATCGTGCGCGACCTGCCGCTCGAAGCCATCCACAAAGAGGCGTTCAAGGCCGCCGAGGCGAGCCAATGCGCCCGCGACCAGGGCAAGTACTGGGAGATGTACAACCGGCTCTTCGCGAACCAGCGGCAGCTCGGCCGCGAGGATCTTACCCGTCACGCGCAGGCGCTCGGCCTCGACGCGAACGCGTTCCAGCGGTGCATGGACAGCGGGAAGCACGCGGAGGCCGTGCGCAAGGACCTCGCGGAGGCCCAGCGCCTCGGCATCACCGGCACGCCGACGTTCTTCATCGGCGTGGCAGGGCCGAACGACGCGGAGATGAAGGGGATCAAGCTCGTCGGGGCGCAGCCGTACGCGGCGTTCAAGGCCGCCATCGATCGGCTGTTGGCGGCCTCGAAGTAACGGCGCGGTAGGCTGGTACCGGACTACTGACGATGCAAGAAGGGCCCGGGAGCCTGAGGGAGGCTCCCGGGCGCCGTCCCGCGCTACTCCACGCCGCTAGGCCGCGCTAGCCGGCGGTCCGTTCCCACGCCGCTTCAGGTTCGTACGTCGGCGTTCCCGGCACCGCGTCTGCGCTGTCACTGATTGTGCGCCACGGTGACGATGGCCGTGCGGACCGTCGCGTTGCCGCTGCCATCGGTGGCCTTGTAGGTGACGGTGTACACGCGGCCGTTGCCCGGCCCGCGGCGCTCGGCGCGGAGCTTGAACTTCACGTCGCGCGTTCCGTACTCGGCCTCCTGGATGTCGTCCGACGTATTGCCATCGCCCGTCGCGTTGTCCGGCTCGTTGCTGACGATCGAAACCAGCTCCACCTTTGGCGAGGGATCGCAGACATCCTGCACGGTGATCGTGGCCGAAATCTGCACAAGCTTGTGATTGGGCGGCCAGAGCGCCGTCGGCGACACCGAGATGGTGAGCTGCGGCGGCGTGGTGTCCACGATCTCGACCTGCTGCGTGGCCATGCCCTGGTTGTTGGATTCGTCCGTCGCCGTCCACACCACGGGGGTGACGCCGAGCGGGAACGTCTGCGGCGCATTGTTCGTGAGGTCGGGTGAGGCATCGCAGACATCGCTAGCCGTCGCGGTCCCGAGCACGACCGCCGTGCCGTTCGGTCCCGTGCACTCCGCCTTGACCTTGGGCGGCGCGGTCACGACCGGCGCGATCGTGTCCACGACGCTGACGCTGGTCGACGCCTCATCGTACTGACCGAACGTGTCCACCACCTTGAACACGTAGGGCGCCGTCGTCTTCACCGCTTGCGCGAGGTCGACCCGGGGGAGGTTGCCGACGAGGTCGCCCTTCCGACCGTTCCGGTACCAGCCGAAGTACGCGACGTTGTTGTCGGGGTCGAAGCTCTGGGAGCCATCGAGGCTGAACGTGGCGCGCCCCACCTCGTTGCACTGGAACTCGTGCTGGTCGGGCCCGACGTCCGCCGCAGGCGGCTGGTTGACGAGCCGGCCGCGGAGGCTGGCGGACATGGTGAGGCTGGGTGCGTCGATCAGAGAGCCGTCGAACGTGCAGACGCCGCCCGGCGCCCAGTTACCGACACCAACCGTCAGCGCCGACGTGTTGTTGGGAATGAAGAACGCTTTCGTCTCCTCGCCCTCCAGACGGCCCCGCGCCGAGTGCTCGGTCGAGTTGCTACCAAAGACGCCCGTGCCGGCCGCGATGGTGGTCGTGCCCTTGCTCTTGCCGACGCCGGTGAGCTGGATGAACTTGGGATCGCTGGCGAACAGACCGCCATCGAACGTGATGTCGCCGATGTGGATCCGCTGCGTCATCCCGATCGGGCACGACCCATCCGGGCACGGCCTCCCCACGAACTCGATTCGGCCACGCGCGTTGCTGCCGCTTGCCCCTTCCACGTCGCCATCCTCGTCACGGACGGTCACGTTGACGCCACTCTGGTTCGGGTCCAGGTCACAGGCGCTGTGCTGCCCGAACAGCGCCGAGCCGAGCGGGGAGCTGGCGATGCACACGGGCGCGTGATTGTCGGTCGCCCGCGTCGCCGCGGCAAAGCCCGCGGGATTGCAATCAGCGGGCAACGTGACCCCGGGGCACGCCTGGTTGCACACGTTCGAGAACGTGTTGTCCGCCGGCTTGAGCGCGCAGGTGCAGGCTTTCGCCACCTTGCACGTGCTCGCCATGTCGCTGACGTTGTCCTCGACGCGGCCCGCGCAGACCGCCGCCGGGTCCGTCTCGTTCGGCAGCCGGCATGCCGAGAACTCCACCTTGGTCACCTTCGGCTGGTACTTGATCGCCAAGGATGGCGGCGCGCCGGAGCTGCCGCCGTCGAACGACCGGGCGGTGCGTCGGCCGAATCCGCTGACGACGAACGCGACCGCGTTTTGCGGGGTGTACTGCGGGTTGTTCACGATCACCTGGAGCAGGCTCTTCAGGTCCGGCGTCCGCTGCTGATCCCCGGCCTGGTTGATCTCCCAGGCCAACGGGGTCCAGCCGATGCTGCCGTTCACCAGCGGCAACGTCGAGAAGTCGATGGGCTGCGGAGGCTGCGCGGCGGACAAGAACGTGCCGACATCGGGAGCGTCGACCACTCGGATCTGGAGGTCGGCGACGTTTCCAGCCGGCGTGGTTGCGCCCGCCGTGAACTGGATGGTGGCCTCGACGATCGTGGCGCCCTGCGGGACCCCGACGCTGTCGAAGCGCACGGCGACCAGGCCGTTCTGTCCCAGCTCGAGGACACCCGACGTCAACGCTGCTGCCCCGGCACCCTGCGCCTGCGTGCCGTCGTCCGAGCTCTCCGCGACGAAATTCTTCGGCGGAACGGCGAGCGGGTCGAAATCGGCCTCGCAGGTGCATTCGCAGAGGACGGCGTTCTGATCGTTTGGCGTCACGGCAGTGGGCATCCCCGGTGTGGACCCGAACGGCGCGCACCCGATCAGGACCACGAGCAGGATGAGGAGCAGCCCTCCACAGCCGGCGAAGGACACCGGCACCAGGATCCTTCTGGACGGGATGAGCGCGTCAGCTAAGGGTGGCTTGGTCGACATGGTTGCAGCCTCCTCGTAACGGCGTTGGGTGAACGGCGCGGGCTCACGGGTCGCACGGTCTCATGAAGGGGGCGGCGTCATCGGCCGGCGGCGGGGGGCCCACGATGATGCCGGGCGGGCTGGCGCATCACTGAGCATCTCCCGGATCGCCTGGCCGATGGCCTCCAGGTCCCGGAACGGGATCTTCGCTCCCGTCGCC
>Ga0190265_10003024_pt1 | contig 11435 bp, 13 predicted proteins | sample Popmic124T_FD_133135 | JGI IMG/M metagenome (GOLD analysis project Ga0190265, IMG submission 133135) | Populus adjacent soil microbial communities from riparian zone of Indian Creek, Utah, USA - 124 T | ecosystem: Environmental > Terrestrial > Soil > Riparian zone | place: USA: Utah | collected...
CGGCAAGTACGAGGACGGCTCGGTCGGCGAGATCTTCCTCACCGACATCGGCAAGGAGGGCTCGACCATGCGCGGGCTGATGAACGCCTTCGCGACGGCGATCTCGATCGGCCTGCAGTACGGGGTCCCGCTCGAGGTCTTCGTGCGCAAGTTCAGCTATATGCGCTTCGAGCCGGAGGGCATCACCGGCAACCCGGAGATCCCCTTTGCCAAATCGCTGCCCGACTACATCATGCGCTGGGTGGCGAGTCGCTTCATCGAGGACACCGAGACGCTGGAGGAACTGGGGATCATGACCAAGGAGGTCCGCGCCAAGAAGGATGCCGAGACCTCCCAGCTCGGGCTCGGCATCCCAACCGATACCGCGGGCCCGAGCAACGGCGGCAACGGTCACTCGGAGCCGGGCAAAGGCATCGAGAAGGCAAAGGCGTCCGGCGGCGAGGCCGTCCCGGCGGCAGCGGCCTTCACCGAAACCCCCCCGGTCGTCCCGGCCAAGATGTCGGGCCTCGACCTGGGCCCGGCCTGCGAGCAGTGCGGCGGCATGATGCAGCGCACCGGCAGCTGCTACACCTGCAGCTCCTGCGGCAACAACACCGGCTGCGGCTGATCCGCCGGCCGGCGCCCGTCAGGGCGCTAGTTCAGATCAAAGATCTCCCCGAGCGGTCTTGAGGCTCTCGATGTCGACCTTGTCCTGAGCGCGACCGGCAGCTCGCTTCATCCGAAGTAGGTCGTCGTAGCTGCAGAACTTGACTCGGTGTCCGAGGAAAGTGCGCTCTACAGCGTGGGGGGCCAAGTCTCGGTGGCCCCCGTCAGCACCAGCCCCGCCGATGCTGAAAGTCTGCATTACGTCGAGGCGGCCGTGCGTGGTCATCAGCGTCCAATTGCCCCCCATCTTCAGGCCTTCGAGATCAGGCTTTAGATCGAACTCCCCTTCGAACTCGTCGAGGCCGATCGGTGTTGCCTCGAGCTCGGCAAGAGCCGCGCTCAGGCGTTCGAGGTTGTCCTCGCTTGCCTTCGGGCAGATGTCGATGTCCTTGGTCGCGCGGGGAAAGCCGTGAACGGCGACGGCGTAACCGCCGATGACGATGAAGTCGACTTGACATTCGACCAGCATCGCGATCAGCCGCTCGGGGCGAAGGGGGCGAACACTCGCTCCAGTCTTGGCACCTGGGTTCGCCCGCCGCCCCATTAGAGCTCGGCCTGTGCGGCCAGTTCAGTTGCGATTTCGCTCAGCTGTGCGGCCTGCGCCAATCTCTCCTCTGGGCTCAATCGGTAGTCAGCGCGTAGCTCACCAATCGACTGGTTGCTGCCCCCCGGAAGGGACTCGCCGAGGGGAAGGGTCGTAACGCGGAGCGTCTCTCCCATCGCGTTGAGGATCCGCTCGAGGGTCGCGACGGTTGGCGAGATCTGGTCGCGCTCGATGCGGCTGATCGCCGGCTGACTGGTCCCGAGGCGCTTCGCCAGCTCCCCCTGCCCGACGCCGTGGCGGCGCCGGACGTCGCGAATCAGCGAGCCGCAACGGACGGTTTCAGCTGAACCAGCCATTGGCCCAATATAACACTTATGATATTTCTGCAAAAAGAAGGACGGGCTGCTGCTTAGCCGAGGATGACCTCGGCGTCGTGGCGGGGCGTCTCGGTGATCGCGCGGCGGAAGACCCGCTCGGACTTGGGGGTGGCCGGGCGGATCGCGTGGCGCTTGACCAGCTCCTTGAGGACGACGGCCATCTCGAACTGGGCGAAGGAGGCGCCGAGGCAGCGGCGGACGCCGCCGCCGAAGGGGATCCAGGTGTAGGTGCCGGGCGGGTTGTCGAGGAAGCGCTCCGGCTTGAAGCTGTCGGGGTCCGGATAGATCTCCGGGTTGCGGTGGACGAGGTAGACGGAGGGCGTGACCGAGACGCCCGCGGGCAGCTCGTAACCGCCGATCTCGACCGGCTCGGTGAGGCGGCGGATGACGATCGAGATCACCGGGCGCAGCCGCAGCGTCTCCTGGATCGTCGCCGTCAGGTACTCCTCCGACTCGCCGGCCTCGGCCTCGGCGCGCAGCCGCGCCAGCTTCTCGGGGTGGCGCGCCAGGCGCTCGACCGCCCAGGCGAGCGAGGTCGCCGTGGTCTCGTGCCCGGCGACGAGCAGGGTGAGCAGCTCGTCGCGCATCTCCTCGTCGCTCATCGGGCTGCCGTCCTCGTGGCGAGCGGCGACCAGCAGCGAGAGGATGTCGTCGCGCTGCTCGAGGTCGCCGGCGCGGCGGCGCTCGGCTATCTCGCGGTAGATGAGGTGGTCGACCAGGTCGATTCGCCGCCGGAAGGCGGGCAGCCGCCGCACCCGCTTGGGACCGACGGCGAGCAGGGGAATGAGCAGGCGCGGGTTGGTGGTCAGGTCGAGGAACTCGCGCAGAGCGGTCCGCAGCTCGGTCATCCTCTCCCCCTCGCCGACGCCGAAGACGGTGCGAAGGATGATGTCGAGGGTGATCGCCTGCATCCGCGGCCGCAGCTTGTAGGGGGCGCCGGTGGGCCAACTGTCGATCTCGCGCGCGGCGATCTCACCCATCGTCTCGCCGTAGCCCTGCATCCGCTCGCCGTGGAAGGGCGGCAGCAGAAGCCTGCGCTGGCTCATGTGCGGCTTCTCGTCGAGGACGAGGACCGAGTTGCGGCCGAGGACCGGGGCGAGGATCTGGTTGCCCTCGCCGGCATGGAAGACGCGGGGGTCGCCGGTGAAGACCTGCTTGACCGCCTCGGGATCGGCCAGCATCACCCAGGTGCCCTCGTAGGCGATCTTCAGCGCGAACATGTCGCCGTAGCGCTCGTGACAGGCGAAGAGCATCCGCCGCGCCTGCCGCGACCAGATCGCCGTCTGCACCGCTCGCGGCAGCGGCGGGCCGGGCGGCAGTCGGCGCTTTGCCGCTGCCGTCGCGGGCCCCGGTGCAGTTGTCGCGGTCGCAGCCTCCATCGCATCCAAGAGGGTAGATGGGAACCGGAGCGCCGCAGTGTGAGATCCCTCCCCAATACCCCCGGGGGGTATGTAATACTGGCGGGCCGCCCATGGACGCCGCCGCACACGCCCACCACGATCACCATCGCGAGATGCCGACCGAGGGCTCGGCGCTGACCGCGATGGCGATCGTCGCCACCCTGCACTGCCTGACCGGCTGCGCGATCGGCGAGGTGCTGGGAATGGCGATCGGCACCGCGCTCGGCTTCTCCGACCTGGGAACCGTCGCGCTCGCGGTCGGCCTCGCGTTCGCCTTCGGCTACACCCTCACCAGCTGGCCGCTGCTGCGGGCCGGGATGGCGCTCTCCGTCGTCGCGCCGATCGCGCTCAGCGTCGACACGGTCAGCATCGCGACGATGGAGATCGTCGACAACGCGATCATGCTGGCGATACCCGGCGCGATGGAGTCCGGCCTCGGCGACCCGCTGTTCTGGGCCTCCCTGGCGGTCGCCTTGGCGATCGCCGGCGTCGCCGCGATGCCCGTCAACCGCTGGCTGCTGAAGCGCGGCAAGGGCCACGCCGTCATGCACGAGACCGGCATCCACGGCGGGCTGCCGGCGAAGCCGGTCGCGATCTTCTTCGCCACGGCGGCGCTGCTCGGGACCGTCGTGCTCGGGATCGAGGCGTTCGACGGGGATGAGTCCGCCGGCCACGGCGACCAGATGGAGGAGACGCACGGGGAAGGGGCGCACCGGTGAGCGCGGCGGCCGAGACCCGCGGCTACTCTGAGAACCGCGACGCGGTCCTCAAGCGGCTGCGGCGGATCGAGGGACAGGTGCGCGGCGTCGAGCGGATGGTCGAGGAGGACCGCTACTGCATCGACGTCGTCACCCAGGTGACCGCGATCCAGGCGGCGCTCGACAAGGTCGCGCTGGAGCTGCTCAGCGACCACGCCTCCCACTGCGTGATCGGCGCCGACGAGGCAGAGCAGCCCGAGCGCACCGAGGAGCTGATGGGCGCCGTTCGCCGCCTGCTGCGGCGCTGAGGCGTTTACTCGTAGTGGAGGGCTTCGAGAACGTCGAGGCGTGAGGCGCGGCGGGCCGGGCCGATCGCGGCGGCGACGCCGGCAATCGCGGCGAAGACGAGCATCGCGATCAGCTGCCCGACCGGGTAGGAGAGGGCGAAGCCTTCGTCCTTCAGCGGCTGCGCGATCAGGGCCGCGAAGATGACCCCGATCACCATGCCCAGCAGCGCTCCGATCAGGGCCGTGATCACCGCCTCGTAGCGGATCATCGTCCGCACCTGGCGCCGCGACATGCCGATCGCCCGCAGCATCCCCAGCTCGCGGGTGCGCTCGTGGATCGAGAGCGCCAGCGTGTTGGCGATCCCGAACAGGGAGACGATCACCGCCAGGGCCAGCAGCGCGTAGATCAGCCCGAGCAGCTGGTTGATCTGTTCTTCCTGGTTTTCCTTCAGTTCCTGCTGGTTGCGCACCTCGATCACCGGGAACTCGCGGTCCATCGTCTTGACCAAGGCCGCCTGCACCTCTTCCGCGTTCGCTCCGGGGGCGAGCTTGACGAAGTCGATCACGTCGTCGCGCTGGTCGAAGGCGGTTGCCATCAGCCGCTGGGTGACGATCGCGCCGCCGAACAGTTCGGCCTTGTCTTCGTACTCGCCGACGACCTCGAGGTTCGGCCGGGCGCCGATCTGGGTGAGGAAGCGCACCCGGTCGCCTCGCTCGAGCCCGTTGTCGGAGGCAAGCGACTTGTCGACGATCACCTCGCCGTCCCTCAGCGTGCGCAGGGTCTCCGGCCCGCCCTCGGTCCAGTCGATCGTCAGCACCTCCCCGGCGTCGCGGTCGAGCGCCGAGACCCGCTCTTTGCCGCCGCCGTCGACCAGCTTCGCCTGGGTAACCCTCATCGTCGAAACCAGCTCGACGCCGGGCACCTGGCGTGCAGCCTCGGCCGCCCTGGGCGAGATCGGCGAGAAGCCGTCGGTGTTCTGCAGCACCAGCTCGCCCTGAAAGCTCTCGTCGACCGCGGTCGCGATCGAGCTCTTGATCCCGGCGGCGAAGACGGTGACGAAGGCGACGACGGCGAGGCCGATCATCAGTGCCGCCGCGGTGACCGCGGTGCGGGCCGGGTTGCGCTGGGTGTTCTCGCGGGCGAGGCGGCCGGTGAGGTGGCGCAGCAGCTCCAGCGGCCGGCCGGCGAGCGAGGCGAGCGGGCGCACCAGGCGCGGGCTGAAGAGGGAGACGCCGAGCAGCACCGCGACCGCGCCGCCGCCGATCAGTCCGGCCGCGCCGCCGCCGCCGGCGCCGCCGAAGAGACCGGCGGCGACCATCCCCAATCCCGCCAGCCCGAGCAGCACCGCGAGCGCCGCGACGACGATCCCGCGACGGCGGCTCTGGGGCAGCTCCAGCGCCAGCAGCGCGGCGATCGGCGGGACCCGGGTCGCGCGCAGCGCCGGGATGAAGGAGGAGATCAGGGTGACGCCGATCCCGATCGCCAGCGAGACGACGACCGTCCGCGTCTCGGTCACCAGCGCGGTGGTCGGCAGGTCGATCCCGAGCGCGACGAAGAGCGCGTTGAGGCCGAGCGCGATCGCGTAGCCGCCGGCCAGGCCCAACAGGGCGCCGAGCAGGCCGATCGCCAGCGCCTCGACCACGACCGAGCCGAGGATCTGGCCCCGGCTGGCGCCGAGGGTGCGCAGCATGCCGAACTCCCGGATCCGCTGGGCGACCGTGATCGAGAAGGTGTTGAAGATGAGGAAGGCGCCGACGAAGAGGGCGACGAAGGCGAAGACCAGCAGCGCGATGCGGAGGAAGCCGAGGTCTTCGTGGATCTGGTCGGAGTTGCGTGCGGCGTTCTGCTTGGCGGTCTCGACCAGGAGCGCCGGGTCGGCGACGCTCTGCTGGACCCGGCGTTTGAGGGTCTCTTCGGAAATGCCCTCCTCGGCGGCAATCAGGACCTGGTCGAATTCGCCGCGCTTGGCAGTGATCCGCTGCGCCTCGGGCAGAGTCAGCCCGGCGATGCTGGCGCCGCCCCAGGAGGCGTCGCCGAGCTTGGTCAGCCCGACGATGCGGTAGGCGGCGACCCGTTCTACCGAGGCGAGCTTGAGCGTGTCGCCGATCCCGAGCCCGGCCTCGGCGGCGGCGCTCTGGTCGAGCGCTGCCTCTCTGGCGTCGCGCGGTTTGCGCCCCTCGACGTAGGTCTGCGTTTCGAGGCTATTGGGGATGTTCGAGGTGATGAACTTCGGTGCGAATTTGGTCCCAAGCTGCTCGTTTTGGGCATCGAAGAAGGCGCCCGGGGTGAAGATCTGCCCGACCGCCACCCGGACGCCGTCGACCCGCTTCACCCGCGGCAGGACGGCGGCCCTGAAGCTCGGCACCTCGCCGGTTTCCTGCCGCACCTCCTCCCTCGCCGTGATCACGACGTCGGTCTTCGCCAGCGAGTCTTCGAAGATTTCGTCGAAGGCGGCAAAGGTCGTGTCGGTGAGGATGTAGGTGCCGGCGACGAAGGCGACGCCGATCACGACCGCCAGGGTCGTGGTCAGGGCGCGAGCCTTGCGCGCCCAGAGGCTCTTGAGGGCGAGGCCCGTCACGGCCGCTAGGCGATCGTCTTCATCAGCTCGATCACCTCGTCGGTCGAGCCGGGAGCGGCGTCGTGGACGAGGGCGCCGTCGCGCAGGGTGATCAGCCGGTCGGCGTGGGCGGCGGCGTCGGGGTCGTGGGTGACCATGATCACCGTCTGCCCGAACTCGTCGACCGCCTGGCGCAGCAGGCGCAGCACGTCGGCGCTGGCCTTCGAGTCGAGGTTGCCGGTCGGCTCGTCGGCGAAGACGACGGCGGGTTTGGAGACCAGCGCCCGGGCAACGGCGACGCGCTGCTGCTGGCCACCGGAGAGCTCGGAGGGACGGTGGGTGCGGCGATCCTCGAGGCCGACGGTGCGGATCAGCTGCTCGAGCCACTCGCCGTCGGGCTTGCGCCCGGCGATCGAGAGCGGCAGCACCAGGTTCTCCTCGGCGGTGAGGACGGGCAGCAGGTTGAAGAACTGGAAGACGAAGCCGAGCTTGTCGCGGCGCAGCTTGGTCAGCTCGCCGTCGTCGAGGGACGTGATCTCGTCGCCGTCGAGGACGACGGTGCCCGAGGTCGGCTTGTCGAGGCCGGCGAGGATGTGCATCAGCGTCGACTTGCCCGACCCCGAAGGGCCCATGATCGCGGTGAAGCGACCTCGCTCGAAGCCGGTGCTGACGTCGACCAGCGCGTCGACCGCCGCCGCTCCCTCGCCGTAGCGGCGGGAGACGCCGCTCGCCTGTACCACCTGTCCGTTCGTATCTCTCATGGCGGCACCGTATCGAGCCAATGGGTCAACAGCACCGAACCGTGGCCCAACTCACAGATAGCCTGCCGCGAGATGGCGCTGGCAGACGAATTCGATGGATTCCTGGTCGACCTCGACGGGGTGGTCTGGATCGGGCGCGAGATGGTGCCTGGAGCCGTCGAGACCCTGGCAAAGCTGCTCGCGGACGGGGTGGAGGTCGTCTTCGTCACCAACAATTCCGTGAAAGGGGCCTCCGCCTACGCCGCTCGTCTGCGCGATGCCGGAATCGAGATCCCCGACGACCACGTCTTGACCGGGGGGGCGGCCACCGCGCAGCTGGTCGCCGAGCAGGTCGGGCCCGGAGGAACCGTCTTCGTGATCGGAGCGCCTGGCTTCAAGGAGACGGTGGCCGCGGTTGGGCTGAAACTGCTCGACGGCGAGGCCGCCCAGGCTGCGGACGCGGTCGTCGTCTCCGCCCACCGCGAGTTCGACTACGCCGAGCTGCTGACCGCGACCCGCGCTCTGCAGGCCGGGGCAGCGCTGTTCGGAACCAGCCGGGACCCGACCCTGCCGATGCCGGGCGGCGCCTGGCCGGGCACCGGCGCAACCCTCGCGGCCGTCGAGACCGCTTCCGGGAAGCGTGCCGTGACCGGTGGCAAGCCCGAGCCCCACCTCTTCGACCAAGCGCGGGCGCTGATCCCGGGGGCCAGCCGGGTGGCCATCGTCGGCGACCGCATAGCCTCTGACATCGAGGGCGGTCGCCGAGCCGGGCTGACAACGGTGCTCGTGCTCACCGGCGCCTGCACGCGGGCCGAAGTCGAAGCCGCAACGCCGCCTCCCGACCACGTGATCGACGACCTCACCGGCCTGCTGCGATGAGCGCCGAGCAGGGCAGCGCGCACCGCCCCGGTGCCGCCTTCGCCGGCGTCTTCGCTGTCACCTTCCTCGGCCTCGTCGCGGTCGGCGCGGTGCTGCCGGTGCTACCCCGCTACGTGCACGGCCCGCTCGACGCCGGCAACATCGCCGTCGGTGTGGTGATCGGCTCCTACGCAGTCACCGGCCTCCTCCTCCGCCCCTTCGCCGGCCGCTTGGCCGATCGTCGCGGCCGCCGCTCGACGGTCCTGCTTGGATCGGCGGTCGTCGCGGCTGCCGGCTTCCTCTACCTGCTGCCGCTCGGCGTCCCCGGGCTGATCGCCGCGCGGCTGCTGCTCGGCGCCGGGGAGGGGACCGTGTTCACCGCCGGCTCGGCCTGGATCGTCGACATCGCGCCGCCGGAGCGGCGCGGACGTGTGATCGGCCTCTACGGGCTCGCCGTCTGGGCGGGGCTGAGCGTCGGCCCGCTGATCGGCGAGCTGCTGCTCAACGCCTCCGGCTACACCGCCGTCTGGCTCTTCGCGGGGGTGGCGCCGCTGCTCGGGGCGCTCGTCGCCCTGCGCCTGCCGGACCCGTTCCACCCCGCTGGCCACGCCGAGCAGCACCCGCTGATCGCCCGCGAGGCGATCCGCCCCGGCACCGCACTCGCGCTGGCCTCGTTCGGCTACGCGACGGTCGCCTCCTTCGTCGTCCTCCATCTCGACGCCCGCGGCGTCGGCCACGGCGCAACCGTGTTCGGCGCCTTCGCGACGATGGTCGTGCTGACCCGGCTCGTCGGCGGCGACCTTCCCGACCGGGTCGGCCCGGTGCGGGTCGCGGCCACGGCCGCCGTGGTCGAGGCGGTAGGCCTGACGACGATGGCGCTGGCGCAGAGCTTCGAGGTCGCCGTCCTCGGGGCGCTGGCGATGGGGGCGGCCTTCTCGCTGCTCTACCCGTCGCTCTCTCTGATCGTCGTCAGCCGCGTGCCCGAGACGCGGCGCGGCGCGGCGCTGGGCACCTTCACCGCCTTCTTCGACGCCGGCATCGGCCTCGGCGCGCCGCTCGCCGGGCTGGTCGTCGTGCTGGCCGGATACGAGGGCGCCTTCCTCTTCTCGGCCTGCGTCGCCGTGGTCGCCTCGGCGACGATCGTGCTGGCGGTCTCCGGCCGCGGCCGCGAGCTGCTGGCTAACGCTCGCTGATCAGCAGCGTCTGGGCAGCGCGCCCGATCCGGCCGCGCTCGTCGGAGAGCACCGACTCGGCGGTGCCGGTCCCGTTGGGTTGAGGCAGCGTGACCGCGTCGACGCAGACCCACTCACCCTCCGGCATCCGCTCCAGGTGGACGCTGAGGTCGACGTTGATGAAGAGGTAGCGGCGCCAGTCGAGCACGGCGCTGATCCCGTTGCCGACGTCGGCCGCGACCAGGGTGCGCTGCAGCGGCGTCGGCTCCTCGCCGGCGACGAGCGGGCAGAGCATCCGCATCCAGACCGTCGCCGGGCCCGGCTCGAGGAAGCCGCCGCCAACCGACTTCCACTCCATCGCCGTGTGGTACCCGACGTCCTGCCCCGTGGCGAAGAACTCCGGCTGCGAACCCTCCTCCGGCCCCGGCGGCGGCCCCGGAGTCGAGACGCCGTCCGGCAGCTCGAGCGGCGCCGTGCGCAACCGCCAGGCCCGAGCCCGCATCAGCTCCCCCTCGTCGTTGGAGAGCGAAGCCTCGACCAACTGCACCCGCCTCCCCGGTCGCACCACCTCCGCCTCGACCCGAACCGGCCCGATCGGCACCGACTTGAGGATCTCGAACGTGACCCGCCCAACCTGAAATCCCTCAGCTCCATCTAGCCCCTCGATCGCCCGTCCAAGCAAAGCCGACGGAGGGCCGGCGTGCTGAGCCCCTGGGTCCCAGGGTCCCCGCGTCAACTCGGTAGCTATGAAGCCATCGCCATCGGGTTCGTAGAACGCTTCCGGCACGGCGGCATCGTATGGGGCGTCGGGGGTGTCGTTTCGGGCGCGGCGCTACCGGCGAAGCCGGATAGCGCCCGAAAGGACACCCCCGACGCCCTCTACCCTTAAGTCCATGCCAAAAGTGGAGAAGACCGACGAGCAATGGCGCGAGGAGCTGACCCCCGAGCAGTACGAGGTGACCCGCAACGCCGGCACCGAGCGCGCCTTCACCGGACCGTACGTCGACGAGAAGGGCGAGGGCATGTACCGCTGCGTCTGCTGCGGCACCGAGCTGTTCTCGTCAGACACGAAGTTCGACTCGGGCACCGGCTGGCCCAGCTTCACCGAGCCGGTCAACCTCGAGCACGTCGAGCTGCGACCGGACAACAGCCACCTCATGCGCCGCACCGAGGTCGTCTGCAAGCACTGCGACGCCCACCTGGGACACGTCTTCGAGGACGGGCCACCGGACCAGGGCGGCCAGCGCTACTGCATCAACGGCTGCGCGCTTACCTTCGAGAAGTAGGCAAAGGGCCTATTTAGCCGGGCCGGCGCCGACCACGCCGAGGTAGCTGAAGCGGACCGCGAGGGCGACCGCCTCGGTGCGGGTGTCGACTTCCAGCTTTTTGATCGCATTGCGGACGTGCGTATGGACCGTGGCCGGGCTGAGTTCAAGCCGTTCGGCGATCTCTTTCACCCGCAGTCCCTCGGCGAGCAGCTCGAGGATCTGGCGCTCGCGCGGCGAGAGGAGGAGCAGCTTCTCGACCTCGGAGGGCTTGCCGCCGGCGAAGTCGCCGCCGAGGAAGGTGCCGCCGCCGGTCACCGCTTTGACCGCGCGGGCGATGTCCTCGGCCGGCGCCGACTTGAGCACGTAGCCGGACGCTCCAGCCCGCAGCGCCAGGGCGAGCAGGTCCGGCTGGGCGTGCGCGGTGAAGATGATCACCTTGGTCCGCGGCCGCGCCTTGAGGACCTCCTTGGTGGCCTCGATGCCGTCTCGTTTGGGCAGCTCGACGTCGATGATCAGCACGTCGGGCTCGAGGTCCTTGACCACGTCGACGACCTCGCGCCCGTTTGCGGCCTCGCCGACTATCTCCAGGGTGTTCGTGTCGGCCATCCGGGATTTGATCGCATCCCGGACGATCTCGTGGTCGTCGCAGAGGACGACCCGCTTTGCCCCGCCGACGCTGGCGCTCATCGTGGCCCGATCCTTTCAGGCACGCCGTAGGGATGCAAAATTTTGGGTAGCGTGAAACCGCCGTCCCCGTCCTGCCGGTTCTCGATTAGCGCGATCATCGTTCTTCCAACGGCCACAGCAGTGCCGTTCAGCGTGTGCACGGTCTGTGGTGGTTCGTTATCGGCAGGCCGATACCTACAACTGAGACGTCGCGCCTGGTAA
>Ga0190265_10003025_pt1 | contig 11435 bp, 10 predicted proteins | sample Popmic124T_FD_133135 | JGI IMG/M metagenome (GOLD analysis project Ga0190265, IMG submission 133135) | Populus adjacent soil microbial communities from riparian zone of Indian Creek, Utah, USA - 124 T | ecosystem: Environmental > Terrestrial > Soil > Riparian zone | place: USA: Utah | collected...
GTGCAGAGCGCGCAGCTCGCGCTGCTGGAGACCAGGGTGCAGCTCGATCTGGTTCACGGCCGGTACGAGCGTGCTGCTCTCCAGCAGGCGACGCAGGTGGGCGGGCTGGAAGTTGGAGACACCGGCGGTGCGGACGCGGCCTTCGGCGGTGAGCTTCTCGATGGCTTTCCAGGTGTCGAGGTACAGGTCGAGCCGATCCAGCCCGAGTTCGGCCATGCTGGCGTCGAACGCGCGCAACGTCGAGTCGTAGCCCTGGTCGGCGTTCCACAGCTTGGTCGTGACGAACAGCTGGTCGTTCGGGATACCCGAGGAGCGAATGGCCTCCCCCACTCCCGCTTCGTTCCGGTAGGCGGCCGCGGTGTCGATGCTCCGGTAACCCGCGTCGAGCGCGGTACCGACGGCCTTGGCGGTCTCGTCGGCAGGCACCTGGAAGACACCGAAACCGAGCTGGGGAATCTGTGACCCGCTGTTCAGGCGGACGTTGGGCACGATGGTCATAGAACGGTTTCCTCACGTCGATGGCTGGCTGGATCGCTGTCGAAGTGGTCGGCGACCTCCGGTTCAACACGGCGCCGATCGCGGATCAGTCCCGCTGCGACGATCATCTCACCAGCGGCACGGTTCGGCCCGACGTCGGCTACGCCGTGGCGATGCCTGCCCGCAACGCCTCGGCCGTGGCCGCGTCCGCCGGGAAGAAGGACTCGATCGACAGCTCGGCCAGCGTGACGTCCAAGGGCGTGCCGAAGGTGGCGATGGTGCTGAAGAACGCGAGCTCGCCATCACCGTGCATGACCCGCAGCGGCACGAAGAAGTCACCGGGGCCGGGGACCTCGACCGCGGGCACCGGCTGGTCGCAGGGGTAACCGTCCAGCTCGTCGAGGAGGGCGGAGAGGCCGGCGTCGGCGGTGGCCGCGACCTCGCGACGCAGCCTGGCGAGCAGATGCCCCCGCCACTCGCCGAGGTTCGCGATGCGCGGCGCCATGCCGTCCGGATGCAGCGCCAGGCGCAGGACGTTCACCGGTCCCGCGACCAGTTCTGGAGCGACGCCGGTGATGAGCATGGCGATCCCGGCGTTGGCCTCGACGAGGTTCCACTGGCGGTCGACGATCACGGCAGGGTAGGGCTCGTGGGCCGCCAGCAACTTCCGCAGTGCGACACGCGCCGCCGAGAGCTCCGGTTCCGCGAGCGGGGTCTCGCCGTATGCGGGCGCGTAGCCGGCGGCGAGCAGTAGCTGGTTCCGCTCACGCAGTGGGACGTCGAGATGCAGGCCGAGACGCAGCACCATGTCGCGACTCGGCGTGGACCGCCCGGTCTCCACGAAGCTGAGGTGCCGGGTAGAGATGTCGGCGGATATGGCCAGATCGAGCTGGCTGATCCGTCGCCGGTCGCGCCATTCGCGCAGCAGTTCGCCCACCGGGCGCTGGGGTCGGCGTGTCGCCGTCACGGTCGTCACCGCACCACGTTAGCCAGGGCGCGGCGGCGGGACCATTACCCGAGAGGTAACCGCCGAGGATGAACGTGGCGTGCCTCAACCCGAATAGGCGTCCAGCGGAGGGCAGGAACACACCAGGTTGCGGTCGCCGGCGGCTCCGTCGATACGCCGTACCGCGGGCCAGATCTTGTCCCGAGCGGTTCCGGCGGGAAAGACGGCCTCCTCGCGGCTGTAGGGCCGGTTCCACTCCCCTGCCACGCAACGCGCGGTGTGCGGGGCGTTGCGCAGCGGGCTTTCCTCGACACTCAAGGCACCTTCGGCCACACGATCGATCTCTGCGCGGATGGCGATCATGGCGTCACAGAAGCGATCGAGCTCGGCGAGATCCTCACTCTCGGTCGGCTCCACCATGAGTGTCCCGGCGACGGGGAACGACATGGTCGGCGCGTGCAGACCGTAGTCGGCGAGCCGCTTGGCAACGTCGTCGACCGTCACGCCCGTCTTCTTGGTGATGCCCCGAAGGTCCAATATGCATTCGTGCGCGACGAAGCCGTCCGCCCCCGCGTAGAGCACCGGGTAGCAACCGCTGAGCCTGCGTGCCACGTAGTTCGCCGCGGCGACGGCGACGAGCGTCGCCCTGCGAAGGCCGTCGGCGCCCATCATGCGGACGTACGCCCAGGAGATGGGCAGGATCGACGCGCTGCCCCACGGCGCTCCGCTCACCGGTCCGATCGCCTTTTCCCGTCCCGCGGACGGGACGAGCGGGTGGCCGGGCAGGAACGGCTCCAGGTGCGAGCGGACGCCGATCGGGCCGACGCCGGGTCCGCCGCCACCGTGCGGGATGCAGAACGTCTTGTGCAGGTTGAGATGGGAGACGTCCGAGCCGAACTTCCCGTACTGGGCCAGCCCGATCAGCGCGTTGAGGTTGGCACCGTCGACATAGACCTGGCCGCCGCCGTCGTGCACGATGCCGCAGACCTCGCGGACGGTGTCCTCGTAGACGCCGTGCGTCGACGGATAGGTGACCATGATGGCCGCGAGGTCTTCCCCGTGCTCGTCCACTGTGGACCGCAGGTGGTCGACGTCGATGTTGCCCCGCTCATCGCACCGGATCACCACCACGCGCATCCCGGCCATCACCGCGCTGGCCGCGTTGGTTCCGTGCGCGCTCGCGGGAATGAGACAGACGTCGCGCGCCGCCTGGCCGCGATCGCGGTGGTAGGCCCGGATCGCGAGGAGCCCGGCGAACTCGCCCTGACTGCCGGCGTTCGGCTGCAGGGAGACGGCGTCGTACCCGGTGATCCCGGCGAGCCAGGACTCCAGGTCCGAGATCACCCGCAGTAGACCGGATGCGTCCTCCACGGGCGCGAAGGGGTGCAGGTCACCGATTTCCGGCCAGGTAATGGGTTCCATCTCGGCGGCGGCGTTGAGCTTCATCGTGCAGGATCCGAGCGGGATCATGCTGCGGTCGAGCGCCACGTCCTTGTCGGAAAGGGAACGCATGTAGCGCATCAACGCGGTTTCCGAGCGATGCGAGTTGAACACCGGATGGGTGAGGTAGTCACTGGTTCGAACCAGTGCGGCCGGAATCGCTCCGGCGGTATCCGCGTCCAGTCCGTCCACATCGGACACCGACACACCGAAAGCCTTCCACACCAACGACAGGTGCTCGCGTGTCGTAGTCTCGTCGCACGCGATGGCGACGTGGTCGGCGTCGGCGGCACGCAGGTTCACTCCCAGCCCACGCGCGCTGTCGATGACCTCCTTCGCGCGGCCGGGGACCACAGCGGTGACCGTGTCGAAGAAGTCGCCGTGGCGTACCCCGATCCCCGACTCGGTCAGACCGGCCGCGAGCACGGTCGCCATGCGGTGGGCGCGTTCGGCGATCAGCCGCAGCCCCTCGGGGCCGTGGTACACGGCGTACATCGACGCCATCACCGCGAGCAGCACCTGCGCGGTGCAGATGTTGCTGGTGGCCTTCTCCCTGCGGATATGCTGTTCGCGGGTCTGCAACGCGAGACGGTAGGCGATCGCGCCGTCGGCGTCGGTCGACACACCCACCAGCCGGCCGGGAAGCTGGCGCTCCAGTCCCTTGCGAACGGCCATGTACGCGGCGTGCGGTCCCCCGAAACCCATCGGCACGCCGAAACGTTGAGTGGACCCGACGACCACGTCCGCCCCAATCGCACCCGGTTCCCGCAACATGGTGAGCGCCAGTGGGTCCGCGGCGACGGCGACCGACGCGCCCAGTTCCCTGGCCTCGCCGATCACGTCGGCGTGATCGCGCAGCGCTCCGGACGCTCCCGGGTAGGACAGCAGCAACCCGAAGAAGTCGCCGCCGAGGCCGAGGCCTCTGATCCCCTGGGACAGATCCGCCACCACGATCTCGATGCCGAGCGGTTCGGCGCGGGTGCGCACGACCTCGATGGTCTGCGGCAGGGTGTCCTCGTCGACGACGAACCTGTTCGAGCGTGACCTGCCCGCGCGGCGCAGCAACGTCATCGCCTCGGCGGCGGCCGTCGACTCGTCGAGCATCGAGGCGTTCGCGACAGGCAGCCCGGTCAGGTCCGAAATCATCGTCTGGAAGTTGATCAGCGCTTCCAGGCGGCCTTGCGAGATCTCCGCCTGGTAGGGGGTGTACGCGGTGTACCAGGCCGGGTTCTCGAGCAGGTTGCGCCGGATCACCGGCGGGGTCACGGTGGGGTGGTAGCCAAGGCCGATCATCTGCACCATGGGCCGGTTCTGCCGGGCGAGGGCTCGCAGTTCGGCGAGCGAGTCCGCCTCGTTAACCGGCTCGGGCAGGCCCGTCACCGCCGCGTGTTCGCGAATCGAATCGGGAACGGCGCGGTCGGCCAACTCTTCCAGGGAGCCGACGCTGATTACGTCGAGCATCCGGGCCAGGTCTGCCGGACCCGGCCCGATGTGCCGGTCGACGAAGGGAGTGCCGCGTTCGAGGGCTACAAGGGAAAGTCGTTCAGTGGTCATCGCCAACGTCTCCGGAGATCGGGGCAGGCCGCGGCGGACACCTACGGCCCTCCCCCTCTGTCCGTGCCCGGCAACCGGGCGCCTGAGAGGTTCGCCCGATCACGCCGGGCTTGCACCTTCGGCGGGATCGGCCGAATCGTGTCCCCGCCGATCCACTTTCCAGAGACGTCTACCCACACGGTCCCTTGTGCCTGAGAGGTTCCGGGGAGGAGTTGCTCCTTCGGCGCCGGGTCTGCTGGTGGCGACCCGGTCTCTCCCGCGTGGATTGCGGCGACTGTCCGCCAAGCCTACCTGGCCGACTTGTCGATCACGTATCAGCCGGTGCGGCGGGCGTTGCGCCGTTGGGTGAGCTCGTCGGACCGGATCGGCTCGTCCAACTCACCGCCATCGGCGCGCTCGGCCTGGAACTCGTGGATCGTGCCGCTGATCTCCTGCATCGCGCCGCTCACGGCGATACCGAAGACACCCTGGCCGCCCTGGAGGAGGTCGACGATCTCCTCGGGAGACGTGCACTCGTACACCGTGGTGCCGTCCGAGAACAGGGTGACCCTGGCGAGGTCGCGCACGCCGCGCTCGCGCAGGTGCTCGACGGCGACCCTGATGTTCTGCAGCGACACCCCGGTGTCCAGCAGGCGCTTGACCACCTTGAGGACGAGGATGTCCTTGAACGAGTAGAGGCGCTGCGATCCGGACCCGTGAGCGGTGCGGATACTGGGTGCGATCAGCTTGGTGCGCGCCCAGTAGTCGAGCTGGCGGTAGGTGATCCCGGCGATCTGACATGCCGCCGGGCCCCGGTATCCCACCAGTTCATCGGGCAGGCGGTCGTCAGGGAACAGCTCGCCCTGTTCGCCGCTGGCGACCTGGACTGGCTTCTCCTCGACCACGCATGCCTCCCCTCGCCCGGCACGACCGCCGGCGAACAAGACCGCGAGCGATGCCCCAGTTGTACGAATCACACCGTCGCAATTTACGTCTATTGACGGTAAGCCTGTCGGGCTGGCCGGTCAACGCGACTCGCGGCACGGCGGTGCGCGTGTGTGGGGACTTTTCGAAGTTTGACTATTTTACTCAGTCATGTAAGAGTTTACTCATGCAGGTAAACAAGCCATGGGGCACGGAAATCGGTCACACCCCGATCGAAGCGGGACGTCGCGCACAGATCATCGCGGCCGCCATAGAAGTGCTCGACGAGCTCGGCTACGCGAAGACCTCCTTCGCCCGGATCGTCGAGCGCGCGGGGCTGAGCAGCACTCGGATGATCTCCTACCACTTCGCGAACCGGAACGAACTGATGTGGGCGACCGTCGGCAGCGTCATCGACAGCATGGACGGCTACCTTGGCGAGCACCTGGAGACCGCCGGAGGCAGGGCGGCGATGCTCCGGGACTACATCAAGGCCGAGGTGGGCTTCCTCGGTGAGCAGCCCAAGCAGGTACGCGCGCTTATCGAGATCAGCACCAACTCTCGCGAGCGCCCGGACTCCCCGGTCGTCGAGGCGGTCTGGCAGGACCTGCGCACGGGAAGGCTTGAACGCCAGCTCACGCAGGGACAGCGTGAGGGGGTGTTCGGCGAGTTCGATGTGCGGGTCCTGGCCATGGCCATCCGCCAGGCGATCGACGGAGTCGCGCTGCGGCTCGACCGGGAACCGGAGACCGACCTGGAACGCTACGGCGACGAGATCGCCGACCTGTTCCTCCGGGCGACAGCCGCCTGAGCAGGCGCTGCCGCTCCGGCGCCGGTCAGATCGCTCAGGTGTCGGCGCCTCGGAAGTCCTCCGGAGAGACGGAGTCGAGGAATTCGCGAAACTTCTCGACTTCGTCTTCCTGTTCGTCAGGGATTATCAACCCGGCCTCTTCGAGGACGGAGTCCTCGGCATGGATGGGGACGCCGATACGCAGGGCCAGCGCGACCGAGTCGCTCGGCCGGGCGGAAACGCGAACGTCCCCGTCGAAGACCAGCTCGGCGAAGAAGGTGCCTTCGCGCAGGTCGGTGATGATCACCTGCTCAAGTTCACGGCCGAGCGAGCCGATGACCTCTTTGAGCAGGTCGTGGGTCAGGGGCCGCGCGGGGCGAACCCCCTGTTGCTCCAACGCGATGGCAGTGGCCTCGACCGAACCGATCCAAATGGGGAGGTACCGCTCGCCATCCGTCTCCCGCAGCAACAAGATCGGCTGGTTCGCGGGTAGCTCCACCCGCACGCCGACGACGCGCATCTCGCTCATCGGGCTTCGCCTCCCTCTCCTGCGCGCGGCCTGCGACGCTATCCGAGGTCGTCGCATCGACAATGTCGACGCTACCCGCGTTGCAGACGCCGTGCTCGCTTCGCGAACTCGTCGTTGACCCCACTGTCGTTGGGCTCATGGATAACCGTACGGCATGAGCGTCACGGAGGGGCCCCATACAAAGTGCCTTAACTGACTGAAATTTGCCCGAAACGGGCACGCCCTTACCCACCGGTGACGTTGCGGATACCCGCCTTGACGAGCAGCGTGTGCAGGGCGACGGACAGCGCGGCGAGTTCGCGTACCACCTCGTCGGCGCGCTCTTTCGCGTCGGCGTCGCGGTGGCGGTAGATCGGGGCCACGATCTGCTCCAGCAACCCGACCTCGCGATCTGCCGACGCGCGGAAGGCGCGCAGGTGGCGCGGCTCGATCCCGAAGGCCAGCAGGGATTTGATCGTCTTCCCGATCAGCACGGAGTCGGCATCGTAGAAGCCCGCGGCTCCCGAGCGGATCAGGCCGTACTGATGCAGCTCCGAAAGCATCGCGGAGTCCACGCCGGTCTCGGCGAGCAGTTCCTCGCGTGTCAGCCGGATTTCGCGCTCCGGCGCGAAATCGTCCGGCGTCGGCATGCCGCGGTGCTCGCCACCGCCGGAGAGCGACACCAGCTTTCGTGGCAGCCGCAATGTCGCCGACGTCGGCTCGAGCCCGCGGTCGGCGGCGTCGAGCTGCTCCTTGATCACTTTGAGCGGCAGGTAGTGGTCGCCCTGGGCGGACAGAACGAAACGCAACCGTTCGACATCCGCTGCGGAGAACTGCCGGTAACCGGACGGCGTGCGACCAGGCTGCACCAAGCCCTCGGACTCGAGGAACCTGATCTTGGAGATGGTGACATCGGGGAAGTCGGTGCGCAGTTGCGCGAGGACCGCCCCGATGCTCAACCCGTCACGTTGTGGCCGCCCGGCCGCCGTCACCGTGCCCCCTGGCCCCCGTGGCCTGGGCCGGTGAGGAAGACGAGACGGAACTTGCCGATCTGCACCTCGTCACCGCCTGCCAGAACGGCCTGGTCGACCGGCTCGCGATTGACGTACGTGCCGTTCAGGCTGCCGACGTCGATGACGACGAACTCGCCGCCCTCCCGGCGGAACTCGGCATGCCGACGGGAGACCGTCACGTCGTCGAGGAAGATGTCACTGTCCGGGTGGCGGCCGGCACTGGTGGTGTCGCGGTCGAGCAGGAATCGGGATCCCGCGTTGGGACCGCGCTTGACCACCAGCAACGCCGAGCCGGTCGGCAGCGCGTCGACACCGGCTACCGGTGGCTCCGGGGCCTGCGGCTCCTGCTGTCCCTCGACCTCGGCCAGGAAGTCGGCCCGGAATACGGAAGTCCGCTCCGGAGACCGCTCCGGGGGAACGCCGGGCCCGTCGTTCGTGCTCACCTGAGCTCTCCTCACGCGCTGTTGTTCATTGCTCAACCGTGCTCAACCATGTGGGCTCGAGACCTGCTGTTGCCAACGTACCGTGCCTGATCGCTTCGAGGCGTACGGGTTCCCCCAAGCGGCCCCATGAAATCTTCCGCTCGGTGATGCTGTATGCGTTCGTCGGTCAGCCGCCGACCACCCGCTGATACGCCTCGGCGTCGAGCAGTCCCTCGACCGACGCCTCGTCGTCCAGCTTGAGTTCGATCAGCCAGCCCTCGCCGTACGGATCGCTGTTGATCACCTCGGGCACCTCGGCCACTTCGTGGTTCACGGCGATGATCTCGCCGTCCAGTGGGGCGAGCAACTCCGAGACGCTCTTCGTGGACTCCACCTCTCCGAAGGGATCGCCCGCGCTGACGTGCGTACCGACCTCGGGCAGGCCAACGAGGACCACGTCCCCGAGCTGGTCCTGGGCGAACTCGGTGATTCCCACCCGGACCGAGTCGCCGACGCCGGTGGCGACCCACTCGTGTTCCTCGGTGTACCGAAGTTCCTCCGGTGCGGACAACGCCCTCCCCTTTCGTGCCAGGTATGTGCACCGCAGTGTTTCACTTATGCGGGGGCGACGGCACCCTGTCCCGATCCGGAGACAGCGCGGACGGTCTGGATCACGTACAGGGCGCCAGACCACAGGTACAGCGCCGTGCCCCAGACCATGAACGCGTAGGCGAACGGACGGGACGCCTGCGCGAACCCGGAGTCACCCTGCATCAACAGGAGCAGCGGGAAGGCGTACATCAGCAGGAACGTGGCGGCCTTGCCGATATAGGTCACTTCGGGCGGGGCGAAGCAGTTGCGCCGGAGCACCAGGATGCACAGCGCGCACACGACCTCACGAGCAAGCAGGGCCGCGACGACCCACCAGGGGACGATCTCCCGGACCAGGAACGCGATGAGGGTCGCGACGATGTACAGCCGGTCAGCGGCAGGGTCGAGTAGCTGGCCGAGCCTGCTCATCTGGTCGAGCCAGCGGGCGAGCTTGCCGTCGAGCCAGTCGGTGAACCCGCCGAACATCAGCAGGGCAACCGCCCAACCGTCTTCCTCCGGCCCCAGCAGGAGCCACAGAAACACGGGCACCAGGGCGAGGCGAAGGATGGACAGGAGGTTGGGCACGGTCAACGCCTGCCGGGCCAGCGACGGTTCCTCGCGCTCGACGGGCACGTCAGACTGCTCACTCACGCGCTCACCGTAGCGCTGTCACCAGAGGGCTACCGCCCAACCGCCGCTCAATGGACGCGGCGAAGGCTCCAGCCCCTGCGTTGCAGCTCCGCGCGGGACAGGGCAAGCGGCCGGCCCTTCGCGTCGCGGCCCATCCAGCGTGGCCGTCCGGCCACCCCTTCGAGCACGTAAGGGCGGCCCTGGCTCCACACCACGCTGCACGGTGTGGTCGGCGGGAGCGTCGCCAACTGGTCGGACTGGTGGATCGATGTTCCGGTATCTGCTTCGGTGCTCATCACGCTCTGCTGTTCCGGCTCGGGGATTTTCTCGGGGAAGCCATCGGGAGGAGTATTCGGAGATCGGGATCTCGGGAAGCGGTTAGTTTCCAACTGTCACGGTCTCGAAAGCGACCGGAGAGCGGTTCCGTATCTCCGCACTCACCATGAGTGTCGGGCCTCGGCGCCGATGTGTTAACCCCTACAGCGAAATTCGTCGGTCGGCGGTGCGTGGGCGGCGGCAGACGGCGTCGCTCCTTACGCCGCACGGGTCATGCCGCGGGCAGTCGGCGGACCTCACCGCCAGATCCGTCCACAGTGGACTTGCTGGCGCGGGTGCGGCTTCAATACCCGCCCGCGGCGGCCCGCCGCGCGACAATTACCGCACGCGCCGGCTCGTCCCGCGTGCTCATTCGCTCGGCGAAGGGATCGTGTTGACTTCTACCGTCACCGTCCGTATCCGGCTGCTGGTCACCGCCTGCTCGACGGCCCTCCTGCTGGGCGCCTGCACGAGCCGACCGGCACCCGCCGACGCTCCCTCGACTTCACCGCCGTCCACCGCGGTGTCCTCACCCGGCACCTCGGTGCGCCCGCCTCCGGTCCCGGCCCCGCCCGCCAGCCCCGGCACCGCCCAGGCTCCCCAGGCAACCGGCCCGGCACCCGGCGGCGACGCACCGGCACCCGCCGGGACGTGCGGCACGGTCACCACCGCGAGCGGTCTCACCCTGCAGGTTCTCGACGACGAAGCCGGTACCGCGCCGTGTGACGAGGCCGTCCGGGTGGTCGAGCGGTTCCATGAGCGCATCGCGGGCAGGCAGGCACCGGGATCGAGTGAGCCCGTCTCGGACACCGTGGACGGCTGGCTGTGCGTCTCCGGGCCGCCCTCCGCCCAGGGCGGCACCACGTGCGGCATGGGTGAGCAGAACATCCTCGCCGCGGTGATCCCGGTGGAGTGAGGTGCCGCGTCAGCTCCTGAACTCGGGGAAGTCCTCTTCGCGGAACTCACCCGGCCGGCGTTCGCCGCCCGCGTCGTGCTCCAGGCCGCGCAGCTCGACGCGGCGGATCTTGCCGGAGATCGTCTTGGGCAGGTCGGCGAACTCCAGCCGGCGGACACGCTTGTACGGCGCGAGGTGCTCGCGGCAGAAGGCGAAGATGTCCCTCGCGGTGGCCTCGTCGCCCTCGTGCCGGTCCGTGAGCACCACGAAGGCCTTCGGCACCGCGAGCCGGATCGGGTCGGGGGCGGGCACCACGGCGGCCTCGGCGACGGCGTCGTGCTCGAGCAGCACACTCTCCAGTTCGAACGGCGATATCCGGTAGTCCGAAGCCTTGAAGACGTCATCGGTGCGGCCGACGTAGGTGACGTAGCCGCGGTCGTCGATCGAGCCGACGTCCCCGGTGTGGTAGTACCCACCGGCGAACGCGGTCGACGTGCGTTCCTCGTCGTCGGCATAGCCGACCATCAGCCCGACCGGGCGTCGCGAAAGGTCGAGGCAGATCTCGCCCTCGGTGGCGGGCTCGCCACTCGCCGGATCGAGCAGCGCGATGGTGAAGCCCGGCAGCGCGCGTCCCATCGAACCGGGCCGGACCTCCTGACCGGGCGTGTTGGCGATCTGCACGCTGCTCTCGGTCTGCCCGAAGCCGTCCCGGATGGTGACTCCCCAGGAACCGCGGACCTGCTCGATCACCTCGGGATTCAGCGGCTCCCCCGCGCCGACGACCTTGACCGGCGGGGTACGCAACGCGGTCAGGTCCGCCTGGATGAGCATGCGCCACACGGTCGGTGGGGCGCAGAAGCTGTTGATCCCGCACCGGTCCATCTGCGACATCAAGGCGATGGGATCGAACCGGGTGTAGTTGTAGAGGAAGACCGTCGCCTCGGCGTTCCA
>Ga0190265_10003026_pt1 | contig 11430 bp, 14 predicted proteins | sample Popmic124T_FD_133135 | JGI IMG/M metagenome (GOLD analysis project Ga0190265, IMG submission 133135) | Populus adjacent soil microbial communities from riparian zone of Indian Creek, Utah, USA - 124 T | ecosystem: Environmental > Terrestrial > Soil > Riparian zone | place: USA: Utah | collected...
CGCAAGCTCGACGCACTCGAGCGCGTGAAGAAGCCGTTTCCGCGCATCCGCTACAAGGACGCCGTGGATATCCTGCTGGGCAAGGGCCTCGCGTTCAAATACGGCGACGACTTCGGCGGCGACGAAGAAACCGTGATCTCGAACAAGTTCGATCGGCCGGTGATCGTCACGCACTACCCGCGCGCGCTCAAGGCGTTCTACTTCAAGTCCGATCCGGCCGATCCCGGGCTCGCGCTGAACATGGACGTGCTCGCGCCGGAAGGCTACGGCGAGATCATCGGAGGCGGCCAGCGCGAGGACGATCTCGCGACGCTCGAAGCCGCGATCGATGCTCACAAGCTGCCGCGCGAAGCCTTCGAGTGGTACCTGGACTTGCGCCGCTACGGCAGCTTCCCGCACGCCGGCTTCGGCCTCGGTCTCGAGCGCACGGTGGCCTGGCTATGCGGCCTCGAGCACGTCCGCGAGACCAACCCCTTCCCACGCATGCTCACGCGGATCCGGCCGTAGGGTGCTTCAGTCTTCGCTGCGCGCTTCGCCGCCTTCGGCGAGACGGCGATCCTTGGCTTCGACCGCATCGACGAACACGGCGATGTACTCGCCGGCGCTGATGACGGTAAAGGCCACGCTCAGGTAGAGCAGCACGAGCCCTACCCCGTTCATGTTCACGAGCCCGCGGAAGAACCAGTAGTCCATGTAGTACGTGTCATTCAGGATCAACGCGAGCACGGCGACCATCTGGACCGCGGTCTTGTCCTTGCCACCGCGGCTCGCCGCGATCACGACGCCTTCGCTCATCGCGATCGTGCGCAGCGCAGTTATCGACAGCTCGCGGGCCGTGATGACGATCACCGCCCAGGCGGGGACGTGCCCCTGCTCGACCATCATCACCAGGGTCGCGAGCACGATCAGCTTGTCGGCCAGTGGGTCGAGGAACTTACCGAGCAGGCTGGTCAGCCCCATGCGGCGCGCCAGCCAGCCGTCCACGAAGTCGGTCACCGCTGCGACCGCGTAGGTCATCATCGCCCAGAAGTTGCACTCGCGCGTGCCCTGCGCCATCAGCACCAGCACGAGCGGGATCGCGGCGATGCGACCCATCGTCAGCATGTTGGGCAGATTGAGCGCGTCCTCGCGCAACGACTTGCGTCGCTGCGCTTTGCCCGGCGCTTTTGCCATCGTTTCCAAGCGACTCCCCGGCGGGTGTATGCAACCGGACCCGACACGTCAATCGGGCGGCCGCGATCGCGCATGCCCCCGGCAGGCGTCGCCGACCGCGCGGGTCTCGGCCCGCTGGCTCGAGCGCGGCTTCGCGTGTCATTCTTGCGCCCACCCCTATGCTCGCCGTTCCCGCCTGGCTGCTGTGGTCGCTGGGCGCGGCCATCGCAGTCGCCGCCGTGGTCGTGCTGCTCAACCAACGCTCATGACGGAGACTGCACCCAGCTCGACGCAGGTCGCCTCCGGCCTCACGCGCAAGATCGTCATTTCGGTGCTGCTCGCCGCGTTGGTCTACGCCGGGCTCACGCTCTACGGCGACGTGCGCGAGCTGCAGGGCACGGCGCGCAGCTTCGCCCCGCAAGCGCTGGCGATCGGTTTCGCGCTCGCGACCTGCAACTACGCGATCCGGGTCGCGCGCTGGCAGTACTACCTGAAGCGGCTCGGGATCCACGTGCCGCTGGCTGAAAGCTCGGTGGTGTTCCTGTCGGCGTTCGTGATGAGCGTGACGCCCGGCAAGGTCGGCGAGGTGTTCAAGTCGCTGCTGCTCTACGAGGCGCGCGGCACGCCGATCACACGCACGGCGCCGATCGTGGTGGCCGAGCGGCTGACCGATTTGATGGCGCTGGTGCTGCTGATCGCGCTCGGGGCGTTGTCGTTCGAGCACGGCGTGGCGGTGGCCGCGACCAGCGCGCTCGGCATCTCGGGCGCGGTGCTGCTGTGCACCTACAAGCCGCTCGGCCACTTCACGCTCGACCTGGTCGAACGCATCCCGTGGTTCCGCAAGCTCGGGCACAAGCTGCGCGAGGCCTACGACGCGCTGCTCGACATGACCCGTCCGGTGCCGCTGCTGATCGGCACGGGGCTCGCACTCCTGGCCTGGGGCCTCGAATGCGGCTCGCTCTACGCGATCGTGCACGGCTTCGAGGGCGTGCAGATGAGCTGGGATGCCGCCGTGTTCGCGTATTCCGCCTCGACGATCGCAGGGGCGGTGGCGATGATGCCGGGCGGTCTGGGTGTGACCGAGGTGGGCATGACCGCGCTGCTCCAGACGCTCGGTGGTCCCGCGATGCGGCCCGCGGTGGCGACAGCGTCGACCATCCTGGTGCGGCTCGCGACGCTATGGTTCGCGGTCGTGATCGGGGTCGTGGCGCTTGGGATCTACCGCGCGTACTACCGGCCCGCGCGACGGCTCGCCGAGTCCTCGTAGGGCGGGTTTCAACCCCGCCCCCTCGGGAAGGCCGTCGGTGTGCGAAGAGGGTGGGCTAAACCCGCCCCTACGTCAGAGCATCGCGGGCGAGGTCCCGAGCGCGGGTCTCGGGCGCGGGGTCGGCGGCGGGAGCCGGGCCCTCGACCGCCTGGTCGGCCTGGGCCGCACGGCGAGCGAGCCAGCTGATGGCCCCGCCGATCAGGAGCAGCGGAAGGGCGGTCAGGAACACGGTGGTGGCCAGGAAGGCGACGCGGGCGGCATCGTCCTTGGCGTTGAAGCAAACCGGGCAGGCCAGCGCGAGCGCGGGCGTGGCCAGCACGAGCCCCGCAGCCGCGAGCAGGCACGCGCGAGCGCGCTTCACAGGTACACCCGCCAGTAGAGCACCGGCCACAGCCCGACCACGAAGTACCAGAGGATCTGCACCGCGGCGAGCTGCGTACCGACCAGCAGCCCGCGGACCAGCCTCGCGTAGGCCCAGACCAGCACGGCGAGCCCGCACAGCACGTGCAGCCCGTGGGTGCCGATCAGCAGATAGAAGAACGCGCCGTGCGTGCTCGAGGTCATGGTCAGACCTTGGTGCAGCATCGCCACCCACTCGACGCCTTGCAGCACGACGAACGCGGCGCCGAGCAACATCGACAACAGCATCGGCGTGCGCGCCCGGCGCGGGTTGTGCGCGAACGCGCGGTGCGCGACGTACAGCAGCACGCCGCTGGCGATCAGCGCAGCGGTGTTGATCAGCGTCTCCGCGACCGGCAAGCGGGGCTGCCCGGGCGGCGGCCAACCGCGGAGCGCGCCGGCCTTGACGATGGCATGGGCGCTGATCAGCCCGCCGAAGAACATGGTCTCCGCGATCACGAAGATCAGCATGCCGAGCACGCCGTTGGGGGCCACCTGGCGGCGGCGAGCGGCCGGCATCTTGCGCGAGAGATGCAGAACCTTGGCCGCTGCTTCCACCTTGCCCTCCGTCTCTCGGTTGTTCGTGTTCAGTGCTCTTGCGCGGGCTGTTCTTGCGCGCCGTGTTGTCCGCCCTGCTCGTGCTGCTTGGCTTGCACCTTGAGCGCTCGCTCGGTCTCGTTCATCGCAGCGACGTTCTCCCAGCGCCGGCCGCGGTGATTCATCACGTCCGGAGCGACACCCGCGTAGAACAGAAACATGAAGGCGATCGCGGTGAGCAGCAAGTAGCCCACGTACTTCTTCTCGACGTTGAGATGCATGAAGTTCGCGGCCACCAGATAGGCCTTCACCACCGCGATTCCGAACGCGGTGAGCAGAGTTAGCCACTTGATCTCGAGCATCGGGCCCGCGACGCTGACCATGAACAGCGCCAGCAGGGCGAAGTAGATCTTCAGGTAGTGCTTGGTGTGGTCGGCGTGCTCCGCGTGGGCGCCATGCCCCTGCGCCTGATGACCGTGACTTTCCGCTGGGTGTGCCATGCAACCTCGGCTTCGCGCGCTACTTCGCGATGTAGAGAAGCGGGAACAAGAAGATCCAGACGATGTCGACGAAGTGCCAGTAGTTGCCGATCAGCTCCACGCGCTGGAGCTCCCGGTTGTTCTTCACGTCGTTCGAGATGATGGCCATGATCGCCATGCCGCCGATCACGTGGCAGGCGTGGAGACCGGCGGCCGTGTAGTAGAACGACCAAAACGCGTTGGTCGTGATCACGAAGCCATGGCTGATCTCCATGGTCCATTCGTAGGACTTGATCACCACGAAGCACAGACCGCCGAAGAACGTGCCCCACAGGTACTTGAACGCGGTGGGTCCGTCGCCCTTCTCCGCCGCCTGGTGGGCGAGGACCGCGGACAGGCTCGAGGTCAACAGCACGAAGGTGTTGGTGGCACCGATCCAGGTCGCCGTATTCGCCGCGTAGTCACCGAACTCCGGGTGACCGATGCGGTGCATCACGTACGAAGCGAGCAACCCGCCGAAGATCACGATTTCGGACGCGATCACCCACCAGACGGCCAGGCGTCCCGTGGGGATGCCGGTGGCGCTGCGCGTCGTTGCGATCGGTTTCATCTGAGCTCCCTACTCCGTCCTCAGCTCGGTTGATTCTGCGGCCAGTAATCCTGCTCACGCCCGGGCACGCTGTACTCGTACGGGCCGCGGTAGCACGTGGGCAGGTCCTTCCAGTTGCCGTGGCCCGGCGGCGTTTCGTCCGTCGTCCACTCGAGGGTGTTGGCCTGCCACGGGTTGCCGCCCGCCGGCTTGCCCTTCACCAGGCTCCAGAAGAAGTTGAAGATGAACACGAACTGGAACAGCAGCATGATCACGAGCGAGACCGTCGCGAAGTGCCGCAGCTCGTACATCTCCGGGCGAGCGAGCTCGGGGAAGTTCTCGTAGCTCCAGATCCGGCGGTGCTGGCCGGCCAGCCCGAGCATGAACAGGGGGATGAAGATGCCGTTGAACGGGATGAACGTGCCCCAGAAGTGAATCTTCCCGAGCGTCTCGTTCATCATCCTGCCGAACATCTTCGGGTACCAGTAGGTGACCCCGCAGAACACGGCCAGGATCGCGATCGGGACGAACGTGTAGTGGAAGTGCGCGAGCACGAAGTACGTGTCGTGGAAGTACACATCGGCGCCGCTCGCGCCGAGGAAGATGCCGGTGACGCCGCCGATGATGAAGGAGAACAAGAACGACAGCGCCCAGAGCATCGGCGTGGTCAGCGTGATCGACCCACCGTAGAGCGTGGCGATGTACACGAAGATCATCTCGGCGATCGGCACCGAGATCAGCACGGTGGTGACCGTGAACACGTTGGCCATGCGCGGGTCGACGCCCGAGATGAACTGGTGGTGCGCCCAGACGAAGAAGCTGAGCAAGCCGGTCGCGAAGGTGGTGAACAGCACCGTCTTGTAGGCGAACAGCTTCTTGCGCGAGAACACCGTGATCACGTCGGCCACGATGCCGATCGCGGGCAGCAGCACGACGTACACCTCGGGGTGCCCGAAGAACCAGAACAGGTGCTGCCACAGCACCGGGTCGCCGCCCTTGTCCGGGTCGAAGAAGCCAGTGTGGATGGTCTGGTCGAAACAGAGCATCACGGCGCCGGCGATCAGCGGGCCGACCGAGGCCATGAACAGAATGCTGGCGATGACGATCATCCAGACCACGATCGGGATGTCGAACATCTTCATCCCGGGCGCGCGCGAGTTCATCGCGGTCGTGACGAAGTTGATGCCGCCGAGCAGGAACGCGATGAACTCGAGCGCGACCGCGATCACCCACATCGGCGCGCCGAGCGGCGTGTTGTTGTACTGGGACTTCGCGGAGAGCGGCGGGTACGCGGTCCATGCGCCGGCGAAGCCACCGTTCTCGACGAAGAACGAAGCCACCAGCACGATCGCGCTGAGCAGGAAGATCTGATAGCTGAGGCGATTGATCCGCGGGAAGACCATGTCGTCGCAGCCGATCATCAGCGGGATCAGATAGTTCCCGAACGCCGCGATCAGCACCGGCATCGCGACCCAGAAGATCATGATCGTGCCGTGGTTGGTGACGAGCGCGTTGTACTCGGACGCGTTCATCTGCCCGTAGAACGGGATCGTCATGCCCGGATACGCGAGGTTCATCCGGAAGCAGTACGCGAAGTAGCCGCCGATCAGGGCCATCGCCATGCCGGTGAACATGTACTGCATGGCGATCATCTTGTGATCGGTCGACCACAGGTACTTCTGAACGAAGCCGGGATCGTGGTGGTCGTGCGCGTGGTCGTGACCGTGCGCGTCGCCGTGTTCTGGATGCGCGTGCTGTGCTGGTTCGGCCATGGGAATCCTCGCTTACTTCGCGCTCGCAGCTGCGCCCGCAGAGGCTACTGGCGCCGGCGTGTTCTTCTTGACCCAGGCGGCGTGCTCGGCCGCCGACTCGATGATGATGCGTCCGGGCATCAGGCCATGCCCGATGCCGCACATCTCCGCGCACTGAATGTCGTACGTCCCGGTCTTGGTCGCTTCGAACCAGCCGACGATCACGCGGCCCGGCACGGCGTCCTGCTTGAGGCGGAACACCGGCACGCTGAAGCTGTGCATCACGTCGCGCGCTTCGAGGTTGAAGTGATAGAGCCTGCCGACCTCGACGTGCATTTCGTCGACCGTCGCGATGTCGTCCGCCGTGTCGAGCACGTTGTCGGCGCCGGGGTCGACGAAGCTCCAAGCCCACTGCTGGCCGATCACGCGCACGGTCGAGTCCGCTTTCGGAAGCTCTTGCTTCACGTTGTACCAAACACGGACGGCCGCGACGATGATCAGCACGTCGCACAGCAGCACCAGGTAGTGCGGGTACGCGACCCATGCCTTCTGGTGCTTCTCTTCGCCGGTGATGTACTGGGCGCGCACGCCCTCGCGCTTGCGATACGCGATGACCAGGCCGATCAAGAGCACCTCGGCCAGCACACCCCAGACGCCGACCAGCCAGGCGACCAGCACGATCAGGCCGTCAATATCGCTCGCGAACGTCGAAGCCGACGGGATGTAGATGTCAGTGAGACTGCCCATGCTCTCGCGCCTCCGCTTCAAGCTGCTCGCCGCGGGTCGTGCCGTTATCCGGGTCGGCGTTGATGACGAAGACGAACACCGTGCCCACGTACAGGAGCGTGCCGATCAACGCGAGCGCGAACCACTTCTTCGCTTCGCCGTCGGGATTGCCAGATGAGTCGTCAGCCATGCTCTGCTCCTGCCGTCACTTCAGTAGGCACTTCCGTAGTCACTTCAGCGTAGCGATGTGGGCCACGACGTCCTTCATCGCCTGTTCGTCGACCAGCGTCGCGGCCATCGGCCGCATCTGCGCGCCTTCCATGTCGAGCGGATTGGCGCCGCGCACGCCCTCGCGGAACTTCTTCAGCTGCGCCAGCAAATACCAGTCGCTGGCTTGACGCAGCGGCGGCGCCTTGAGCAGTTCGTTGCCCGCGCCGTCGGGTCCGTGGCACGCGGTGCACGGCGTGTAGTACGTCTTGCCGCGCCCCGCATCGCCGCCGGCGAGCTCGTGCGCGACAGGCTGTGGCGGCAACGACGCGACGTGCTGCGCGATCGTCGTGAGGTCACCTTCGTTGTGGAAGCTCAACGCCATGGGCCGCATCTGCATGCCGGTGAGGTCCGCGAAGTGCGTGCCGCGCGCGCCGCTGCGGAACTTCCTGAGCTGAGCCTCGATGTACCAGCGCGGCAGACCGGCGATCGACGGCGCGTTGAATTCTCGGCGACCCTGCCCCTGCGCGCCATGGCACTGGACGCAGAGCTGGAAGATTTCCGGGCCGCCTGCGGTGGCCTGTTTGTCCGCCGCACTCGGGTGCTTGAAGTCGCAGCCTACGGCCAGCACGGAAAGCAGCGCCAAACCAAGCGCACGGGGTCGCAACATCGTCGTCACTCCAGACATCACCAACCTTGGATGGCTCGAACGGAAGAGGGGCTCGCCGGCCCACGCCGCCTGCGGCGCGCCCGTCATGCACCGCTGGGCACGCTCCGCAGCGCCGACCCGCCCTGAAACATGAGGGACGACGCGCGCGTGCGGGCGGATGTGAGCACGGATGCCGGGGGCGTTCAAGCTCGCGGCCGGGAAGGAACCCTGAGCTCCGGTGGGAACGAACGCGCTCATGGTGCGGGCGTACCTTCTGCCGCTGCGGGCGCAGCGTCGGTCGGAGCCGGTGCGGCAGCGCCGGCTGCGGCAGGAGCAGCCGGTGCGGCAGCGCCGGCTGCGGCAGGAGCAGCCGGTGCGGCAGCGCCGGCCGCGGCAGGGGCGTCCCCGCCACCCGCGGCACCGCGCAGGGCGATCAACTCTGCCGCGGTCCACATCTGGGTCCGCCCGGCGAGCGAGTCGCGCACGCGCTTGACCGCCGCGGCGTCGACCGCGCTGGCGCTGTTGCCGAAGTTGCTGCGCGCGTAGGTGATCGCTTCGGCGATCTGCGTGTCGGTGAGCGCCGGAGGCGGTGGCATCAAGGCGTTGAACTTCTTGCCGTTGACCTCGATCTCGCCGCTCAAGCCGAGCAACACGATTCGAATCGGGGTTTCCGGATCGCCGGTCATCCACGACGAGCCGGCGAGTGGAGGGAACGCGCCGGGCACGCCCTGCCCTTCGGCCTGGTGACAGGTCGTGCAGACCATCTGGTACGTGCCGGTCGCGGTCACCGCGGGGGCGGCCACCTTTGGATAGATCGGCGCCGAGAAGTGCGGGCCGGTCAGCGATTCCTTGGTCGGCACGATCGCTCGTCCGATGGTCACGTTCACGCCGACGAATACGGCGACGCCGACCGCCACTCCGCTCAGCACCGCGATCACGCTGGGTTTCTTATCGCTCATGACGCTCTACCCGTGGTTCGGTTGCTCAGGGAGCCGCGCCCGGAGCCGGTGCTCCGGTGGCTGGGGCTGGACGTAGGGTCGATGGCGCGCGGCCGCCCAGTGGGCGGACACGCTCCGGGGCTGGCTTGGTGGCGTCCGGTGGCTGGACCGGTGCAGCGCCCTGCTCCGCGCCTTCAGCTGCAGGTGCGCCTTCGGCTCCGAGCGCGCCTGCGGCTCCGACTGCACCTTCGGCCTCCGGCACGACCTCCGCGGGCGGCGGTGGCGGCGGCTTGCGCGGAACGTACGGCGCGAAGTTCGGGCGGTGGATCCAGCCCGCCATCGCCGACAGGTCTTCCGAGGCCTTGACCGCCAGCTTGGGTGAAGCCGTGCGGCCGCGCTGCGCGTAGGCGCTCATCGCCTGCTCGATCGGGACGCGTCCGGAGCTCAGCTTCTGCTGCTCCTCCGCGCGAACCGCCGAGAGCTTCGCGTCGATCGCCACGTCGCGGTCCTGTGCGTGGATGACGGCGACGTCGAGGTAGCTCTCGTACCACAGCTGAACCGTGAACAGCCCGGCGATCGTGGCCAGGCAGGCGCCGAGGTAGACGAACAATTCGTTGCGAGCGTCCATGGCTTGGCTCCTGCCCTACGCGTTCACGAAGCCGATCGCTCGACCGAGGCGCGGATCGCGCACGGGGATGACCGGGTGGTTGAGCATGCGGCGGAACACCACCGCCAGGTACAAGCCGACGCACGCGAACACGCAGCCGAGATCGGTGACGAACCCGGTCAGCGAGAACGCCACCTCGCCCTCTTGGTAGTAGGGCATTACCCAGTAGTACATCTCGACCAGGTGCATGACGACGAGCCAGCCGGCGCCGAGCCCGAGCAGCCCAAGGCTGCGCTTGGCGTTGCGCGACATGACCAGGAAGAACGGCATGATGAACTTGATCGTGACCAGCGAAATGCTGATCCACTGCCACGAGCTCACGTCCCAGCGGCGGTGGTAGTAGAGCGTCTCTTCGGGGATCGCCGCGTACCAGATCAGGAAGAACTCGCTGAACGAGATGTAAGCCCAGAAGACCAGGAAGGCGAACATCAGCTTGCCGAGGTCGTGGAAGTGCTCGACGTTGATGGTGTCCTTCGACACGCCCGAGCGGCGGAAGCCGAGCGACAGGAGGATGTTGAGCGCGAGCCCAAGCACGGCCGAAGCCGCGAACACGCGCACGCCGAACATGGTCGAGAACCAGTTGGGCTCGAGGCTCATCAACCAGTCGAAACCGGCGAAGGTCAGCGAGAGCGCGAACAGGATGGTCGCGCCGGGCGCGACCCGCTGCAGCTTGACGGTGAAGCCCGGGTCGCCGTTCGCGTCCTGCTTGGTCGAGTAGCCGAACAGCCGGCTCGCAAGCCAGAGCCACACCAGCAGGTAGATCACTCCGCGGATGTAGAAGAAGCTGGGGTTCAGGAACGCGAGCTTCTTGGCCAGCGTGTCCGCGTGCAGCTTGCCCTCGGGGCCGTGGTGGCCGCCGGCAGCCGCGCCGTGCTCGGCTTCTCCGCCGCCGTGCTCGGCACGCGCTGTGGCGCCATGACCATGGCCTTCGTGTTCGCCGCCCGGCTCACCGTGCGCTTGCGCGTGCGCCACGTCCTCGTCACCGGCATGCCACCACGGGTACAGGTGCTCGAGATTGAGCAGGTTGGGCAATGCCAGCAGCGGGATGATCACGACGCCGGCGATGAAGAACTCCGACGCGCGGCGCACGGTCACGCTCCAGCCGGCGCTGGTCAGGTGCTGCACGAGCACGAAGAAGATCGAGCCCAGCGCCATGGTCATCACCGTGACGAAGCCCATCAGGTACGCGAACGCGAAGCGGCGGTGATCGATGCTGTAGCCCGCGATCGCGCACACGATGCCGATCGCGCCGACGGCAGCCGCCATCTTCCAGGCTTGCGCAAAAGGGCTGCTCTCCGGAATGCGATAGTCGCCGGGGGAAAGGGCCGGTCTTTTGTCGTCGCTCACGGGCCTATTCTCCTTGCGACAGCTGAAGCGCGCGCACGTAGCTGACGATCGCCCAGCGATCGGCGATCGGGATGCGCGCCCCGTACGACGGCATGATGCGCACGCCGTGGGTGATGGTGGCGAACAGCTGACCGTCGGGAACGCCGCGCAGCCGCTCGTCGTGGAAGCTCGGGGGCGCAGGCTGCCAGCCGGAACGGGTGATCACCGTGCCCTTGCCGGCGCCCGTGCCGTCGTGACACGGACCGCAGTAGATGCCGTACCGCTCCTGCCCGCGCGCGACCATGGCGGCGCCGCCGCCGAGCTTGTCGATCATCGCCTTCGGGATCTCGGCGACGTAGCCCGAGTCGTCCAGCAGGCGACCCTCGGCGAGCTGAGGGTCGAGCTCGCGCTCGCGCGGCACGGTGTCCGCGACCGGCGTGCGCATGGTGCGCCCGTCGGCGAAGAACGTGCTCTCCTCCTGCGGATCGTAGCGGTCCTGGCTGAACATGTTGCGCAGCACCACGATCGGCGGCTGCGAGCTGGTCTGACCGCGGCAACCCGCGATCGCGACCGCCACCACGCCCGTCAGCGCGCTGAGCAGCACGAGCGAACGCGCGGCCTTCAAGCTTCGGCGCGACATCAGACCGCCTCCTCGACCAGCTCGACATAGCTCGGCTTGAGCTCCTCGAGGAACGAACGCGTCTTGCTCTCATCGAACTGCTTGTCCTCCGCCTCGATCGAGA
>Ga0190265_10003027_pt1 | contig 11429 bp, 9 predicted proteins | sample Popmic124T_FD_133135 | JGI IMG/M metagenome (GOLD analysis project Ga0190265, IMG submission 133135) | Populus adjacent soil microbial communities from riparian zone of Indian Creek, Utah, USA - 124 T | ecosystem: Environmental > Terrestrial > Soil > Riparian zone | place: USA: Utah | collected...
ATTCGCGAAGCGCCATGAACATTCTCGACACGATCGTCGATCAAAAGAAGCGCGAGGTCGCGAGACTGCCGGCGGAATCGATCACCGTGCAATCGCTCAAAGACGCGCTCATCAAACGCGGCGACCATCGCGGTTTCACTTACGCGTTGCGCCATCCGCGCCGCGGCTCGGTCGCGTTGATTGCGGAGGTCAAGAAAGCATCACCCTCCGCAGGCGTGATCTCTACGGACTTCGATCCGGTGCGCATCGCGAAGGAATACGAAGCGGCGGGTGCCAGTTGCTTGTCCGTGCTGACGGACGAAACATTTTTCCAGGGGGCGCTCGAATACCTGAAAGCCATTCGCGCTGCCGTGCGGTTGCCGTTGCTGCGCAAGGATTTCATCATCGATGAACGGCAGATTCTCGAAGCCATCGAATGGGGCGCGGACGCCATCCTGTTGATCGTGGCGATTCTTTCCGACGGCGCGCTCAAGCGTTTTCATGATTTGGCTGCGGAAGCCGGTCTCGCGGTCCTCGTGGAAGTCCACGATGAGCGCGAGTTGAAGCGCGCGTTGGAAATGGATGCGCGATTGATCGGAGTGAACAATCGTGATTTGAAAACCTTTGCCGTCGATCTGGCCACGACTGAGAAGCTCGCGGCGGAGCTGTTTGCGATGCGCGCTCGCGAGGATGTTCTGCTGGTGGCCGAGAGCGGCATTCACGCTCGTGCTGATGTGGAACGAGTCCAGCGGGCCGGGGCTGGAGCCATCCTGGTCGGTGAGTCATTGATGCGTACGGGCGCCATCTCCGCGAAGGCCGTCGAACTGCTGGGCGCGTAAGTCGCGCTTCCGATTTTCCACTCAGGTTGGTAGAACCTCCGCGATGCCAAACACCGCGCGTTTTTTCCTGGCGCTGCTTGCGTGCGCGGCCGGGCTGGCGCACGGGGCGGAGTCGTTTCGCGTTGCCACTTACAATCTGCAAAACTATCTCGATGCGCCCCGGGGCACTCGGCCGGCCAAATCGGATCCGGCGAAATCCAAGATTCGCGAGAGCATTCTGGCCACGAAGGCCGATGTCATCGCGCTCCAGGAAATTGGCGGCACGAACGCACTGCTCGAATTGCGCGATAACCTGAAGCGGGAGGGCTGCGACTTTCCATTTTGGGAACTCGTCAACGCGTGGGACACAAACATTCACGTCGCGGTATTGAGCCGCTTTCCCATTACCCGGCGCGTAACGCACACGAACGATTTTTTCCTCCTCTTCGGCAAACGGCATTTTGTGAAGCGCGGCTTCGCTGAGGTCGATATTCGCGTCAACGACCACTACACGTTCACGCTGTTCACGGCACACTTGAAATCCAAACTCACGGTGTGGGACGCGGATGAACAGGAATTGCGCGAAGAGGAGGCCACCGTCTTGCGTGAAATACTCGACGCCATTCTCAGCGCGCGTCCGAATGCCAATGTCATCGTCGCGGGAGACCTGAATGATGTGCGCGATTCAAAGGCCGTGCGCACCATCATCAACGCGGGCCGCAAACACGCTCTCATCGACACGCGCCCCGCCGAGCAGAACGGAGACGACCAGCCGAACAACAATCCGCGCTATCCTCCCCCGCAGATCACCTGGACGCATTACTTCGGAAAGGAAGACAGTTACGGGCGAATCGATTACATCCTGATGAGCCGCGGCATGGCGCGCGAGTGGGTGAGCAATGAGACGTTCATCGTCCGCCTGCCCAACTGGGGTGTTGGTTCCGACCACAGGCCGATCGTCGCCACGTTCGTGGCTGACGACCGGTGATCAGGCGCGCAGGCTCAGGCGAAGTCCAACCCGCGCATCGTCCCCGTCGCCGAGGCGAACTTGTCCGTCTCCAGGCCCATGCGTTGCAACATGGAGACGAAGAGATTGGGCAGTGGATAGTTATGTGCCGTATCGAACGCCAGATGCTGGCCGTGCTTGAAACCGCCGCCGGCAAAAACCGTCGGCATGTTCGTAGTCACGTGCGTGTTCGCATTGCCGAGATTTGAGCCGTACAGAATCATCGTGCGATCGAGCAACGACTCACCGTCTTCCTTCACTTCCTTCAGCTTCGTGAACATTTCGGCCAGCAGCTTCATGTGCCATGCGTCGATGGTCTGGAGCTGTCCCAACTTCTCTTTGGATTTTCCGTGGTGCGAAAGATTGTGGTAGCCGTCGCTGGTTTTGACTTCACCGAATTCAATCGCCGGTGAGTTCACGCTGTCGAGCAACAGGGAAATCGAGCGTGTGGAATCAGTCTCAAACGCCAGCCGCGCCATGTCGTACATCAGGCGCACTTTGTCCATGTAGGCTTTCGGGCTGGCGGGATCGAGCGGCACGGAAGCGCTGACTTTCGGCTTGGGCTTGCGTTCCCACTCGCGCGACATCTGCATGCGTTGTTCAAGGTCGCGAACACTTGAAAAATATTGATCCAGCCGATCGCGGTCGCGTGCGCCGACGTTGCGCTGCAAATCTTTCGCCTGGCCCGCCACCGCATCGAGAATGCTCTGGCCTGTCTCCAGCTTGCGCACCTGCGCTTCCATCTCGGACTTCGTGCCCTGCAAAAACATCCGGCTGAAAACATCCGCGGCTTTTTCTTCGCACGGAATCAAAACGCCGGAGCCGGTCCACGAAAGACTGCGCAGTCCTTGCTGAACATTGACGCCCAGCGTGAGCGACGGGAAACGCGTGAGATGCCCGATGCGCTCGCCGATGTATTGGTCGAGCGAAATGGTATTGCGAAAGCCGGCGCTGCCCGGATGGGGCGCCGCCGTCAGGAAGCAATTGTCCGCCGGGTGACCGCCATCGACTTCGGGATGCGATACGCCGCTAAAAACTGTGAAGTCTTTGCGATGCTCTTTGAGTTCTTCGAGGTAAGGGGACAGTTGGTAATCGCGCCCTGCCTGTTTCGGGAAAAAATGCTCCGGCAGGAGACCGAGGTTGTTGCAGATGCCGAACATGCGGCGCGGCGTTCCGCCCGGAGTCATGCCGGCGGAATTCTTCGCGACCCCCGCAAACGCCGGCAGCATCGAATCGAGAAAGGGCAGCGAGAGTGCGATGCCTGCGCCGCGCAGAAATCGGCGCCGCGAAAGAGCCCGCCGAGTCGAAACAAATGGTCCGTTCATAATTTGATTGTTGCCTGCTCGTTCATAGACGGTTGCCGAGTCCCGTTTGTTTAGAAAAACTTTATGTGCTGCAACCCTGAACTTGCCGCCCCGTCGGGTCAATGCTGCATCGTCCGTTTCGCTTCAATCACGAACCCAATGCGAATTCTCCAAACACCGCATCACTACATTTGTAGTTGCAACATCACTACAGGTGTAGTAACTCTCACCGCGTAATGCCACCGCCTGACATTTCCGAGTCGGAATGGGTCGTGATGGAGGCGCTCTGGGAGCGCGCACCACAGACTGCATCCGAAGTAACCAAAACTCTTCGCCCCACCGTGGACTGGGCGGAGAACACGGTTCGCACACTGCTCACGCGGCTGGTGGACAAGCGCGCGTTGAAGACGGGCGAGAACGCCAGCGGCACCCGGGTCTTTTCCCCGGCGGTGAAGCGCGAAGCGTGCGTGCATGCCGAGAGCGAGTCCTTCGTGCAACGAGTCTTTCGCGGTGCGTCGAAGCCGTTGCTCGTCCACTTCGCGCAGAATGCCCAGCTAACGCCGGAGGAAGTGCGCGAGCTGAAGGCGATGCTCGATCAATCTCTCAAGAACCAGTCTTAACCATCACTCCGGACACTTTATGAACACTCACGAAATTTTCTTCCATCACCGCTCCCATTCGGCGTGGGGATTGGCGGCGGCCTTAATGATCGTCGTCCTCACCCTGGGCTGTGCGACGCGCGCGAAAGAGGCCAAAGCCGACCAGCCGAAGGATGCGCCGAAACCCGTGACCGCAGCAGTTGTCCAGACAGTCGCGCCAATACCGCCGGGGACCGACCAGCAGAACAAAGGCGGCTGGGGCAGGTTCGTTTCTTTCAAGGACGGCACGCTGACGCTGAAGGGCAATCACGGCGTGCTGGTCTGGAACAATGTGGCTGAGAGCACCAGGGTGATGCATTGGGACGATGCCTCCAACGGGTATAAGCCGTCAGGCACCACCGAAGTTTTGAGCAAGGTGGAAGCCGGAAGGTGGACCGACATCGCCAACGACCGGGCGCAGATTCGCATTGGCGCGAGAAAGGGTCGCACGGTGGGCACATTCATCTCGTTCAAGAATGACCGGCTGTTGATGGCGGGCAAAGACCTCGGTGAGTCCTACACGAAGAAATACGGGAACCAGCTTCACTTCAATAAGTTTGCCGAGGGCGTGCCCGTTTACGAAAGCATCGATGGCGGCGACTACACGCTGGTTGGCACCGCCGAGAAAATTCTGCCCACCGTCAAGGAGGGGACCATTGTCACCACCCACGCCGAGGGCGACGACAACATCACTCGCATCGACCTCGGCGTGCAGAAGAAGAAGTGAGTTACTTATCATGAAACTTTTGTTTACCCGTATCGGCATGGCCCGAAGCATTATCGCCGGTTTGGTCGCCTTGCTCAGCGTCGTACCGTGGTGCCTTGCGGCGGCTCAGACGTCATCCGCAGATAAGTCCGACGCGAAGGAACAGACGGCCAGTGGCTCTTTCGTGTCGTTCCGAGATGGCCGGCTGACGCTCAAGGGCAAAACCGGCCCACTCGTCTTCGAGCAGGTTGGCGCGAACTACCGGACATTCGAGGACAACGAGAACGGTCCCGGCTCCAAGCTGGTGGATACCGTCGCGGCCTTGAGCCACGTCGAACCGGGGGCGGTGTTTCAAGTCAACGTCGCCGCGCGCGAAATCCGCTTCGGACTGGACTATCGCGTCATCGGGACGTTCGAGTCCTACCGCGACGGCAAACTGAATCTCCGCGCCGCCGATGTCCCGCCGGGATTCGTCCAGAAACCAGCCAGCAATGTTTTGCTGACAATCGATCCAATCATTCCGGTGCTCGAAAGCATCAACGGCGGCGACTACAAACACGCTGGCCCCGCCGGAACGTTTTTGCCGAAGGTCAAGCAAGGCACGCAACTCACCGCGCGCAGCGAATACGATCCCGACATCGTCGAGGTCATCCAGATTGGCAGGCCGAAGCGAGGGATTGAACGCTACGGCGGGCAAACGAGAGCGACCGTGCGCGGAACATTCGTGGCTTTCAAAGGAGGCGTTCTCCGCCTGCAGGCCAAGGGCATCACGCCGCTCGCCGCCAACGAGTATGACCGGTTGATCAATCTGCGAATCCCCGGCCACGTTCCGATTGTCGAAAGCATCGATGGCGAGGCGTATCAGCCGGCCAGCGTGGAAGCTTTGAAAACTGCGCGGGAGGGAACGATCGTGACCGTGCGCAAGGTTGAAGAAGTCATCCTGGAGGTCCAGATCGGCGTGGCGAGGGCGCGATGAAGTTCTCTCTGGCCGTCCTCTCCACATTCCTCTTCACGACGGCGCTCTTCGCGGCCGAGACCGTCGTGTTCAATGCGCGCACGGCACAGAGCGGCAAATGGTCGGACGCTCAGACGTGGGACGGCGGGCGCAAACCGCAGGCCGACGACTTCGTTCAAATTCGTGCGGGCCACGTCGTCACCTACGATGTGAATTCCACCAACGCCCTGCGGATGCTGCATGTCGCGGGCACGCTCGCGTTTTCGCGGGAGATTTCCACGCTGCTGGACGTCGGACTCATCAAGGTCGAGCCGGTCGAGACCACGACGGAGGACGGCTTCAACTGTCACGATGAAGCGCCCGCGCCGCCCGCCGGCACTTCCCTGCCGGTGCTCGAAATCGGCACGCTGGCTTCGCCCATTCCAGCGGGCGTGAAGGCGACCATTCGTTTGCGTCACTTCAAAGGCACGGATTCTGAAACACTGCCCGCGATCATCAACTGCGGTGGACGCTGGGAAGTGCATGGCGCGCCGATGAACCGCACTTGGTTGAAACTCGCCGCGCCCGCCAGAGTGGGCGACGTGAGCGTGACGGTGGAGCAACCGGTGAGCGACTGGCATGTCGGCGACCGCATCATTATCACCACGGGCGACGCGCAAGGCCCTGAGACCGGACACACCTTTCGCAAAGGGACTCGTGGCCGACAGAAACCGGTGGGCACGGAGGAGCGCGTCATCAAGGCCATCGCCGGAGCGGTGCTCACGCTGGACCGCGCGCTGGCGAAGGCGCACCACGGCGCGGGCTTGATGCGTTGTGAAGTCGCCAACCTCTCGCGCAATGTCGTCATTGAATCCGCCGATCCCGCCGGCACGCGCGGCCACACGATGTATCACCGCGGCTCGTCGGGCGGGATCAGTTACGCGGAATTCCGGCATCTGGGGAAGGAGGGCGTGCTGGGCAAATACCCGATTCATTTTCATCTCGTGCGCGACACCATGCGCGGCAGCGGCGTGCTCGGCGCGAGCATCTGGGATTCGCACAACCGCTGGGTCACCATCCACGGCACCGACCACATGCTCATTCGCGATTGCGTCGGCTACCAGTCGCGCGGGCACGGCTTCTTCCTCGAAGACGCGACCGAGCAATGGAACGTGCTCGACCGCAATCTCGCCGTGCAATCTTTCGGGAGCGTGCCCCTGCCGCAGCAGGTTCTATCGTTCGATCCCAACGACGGCGCGGGCTTCTGGTGGGCGAATGGGCGGAACACTTTCACCCGCAATGTCGCGTGCGAGAACGACCGCTACGGCTTCCATTTTCAAATCGCAAAGACTTCAGACTTCAACCCCGTGCGCAGCGTGCGCTCTCCCGATGGGAAGATCACCGAACGCGATTTGCGCACGCTGCCGTTCCTGCGCTTCGACGACAACGAATCCCACAGCCAGGGACTCTTCGACTTCCGCTTCGGCGACGAGGAGCACGGTTCCGTGCGCGGCGACCGCGAGCATCCGTTCATCGCCCGCAACCTGCGTGCGTGGGCATCGCACTACGTCATCCGGCCCAACGTGCAGTTCTTCCTGCTCGACGGACTGCGCGTGCAGAACGCCGCGTATGGCATCTATTACCCCACCTACGATGCGCACGTGTATCGCGACATCGCGTTCCACAACGTCACCGAGGAACCGATCAACGGCGGGCATGACGAGGAGAGCATCCCGCAAGGCGACTTCACCTACGACCGTCTCACCTTCACCGACTGCAAGCTGAACCGTGACCCGCTCATTCAACTCACCGGCATCGCGCCGAAGCCGGGACTCGCGGGACATTTTCGCGGCGTCACCCTGACCAACAGTCATTCACGCGAAAGCAGCGTTGTGGATTTCGGGGGCGGCCCGCGGACGAAGAAGACGAATCATCCCATCAGCTATTATTTTCACGATACTCCCGCCAGCGGCATGGTGACGCGCGTGGTCAGTATGAAGACTCCGCAAGCGATGCAGGAGGGGGACTACCGGAGCATCGAAGGCTGGACCGGAAAGGAAGTGCGCGCCGCCGAGGTCAAGCGCATTGCCTTTCCCCAACTCCTCGCCCCTGTGGATGACCTGCCTCCCGCGACCTTGATCACGAGCATTCAATCCAAGGGCACTCAACGAATCGTGCGCGGCATCTCCCATGACAACGGCCGGATCGCGACCGTCACCGTCAACGGCCAGAAGGCTACAATCACCACCCAGCACTCGGGCGTTGCTGACTGGATTATCTCGCTAGACGCTCCTGCCGCCGGCCGCTACCTCGCCAAAGCCACCGACCACGCGGGGAATGCCGAACTGACGCCGCACGAGGTCATTCATCCAGTCCAGTAACGTCATCAGTTTGCTGCCGCTTTCGATGGAGTGTCAGCGACGGGACGAGAATTCTCGCTGCGCCACCTCCGCGTCCAAAAGCTCAAACTATTTACTGCGAAAGAGTTCGCTCTGCACAATCTGGTGAACCAGCGTGCGCACGCCGTAATCCTGTGAGCGGCTGCCTGCGAGAATCTTTGTAATCGCCGCGCGGTCGCTAAAACGAATCGGTGAACCGGTTCCATAGATCACCAATTGCTGGACGAGGTTGCGCGCGAGTTGCTCTTCATTTTCGAGCAACAGCCTCTTGAACTCGCGGATGTCATTGAACTTGCGGCCGTCCGCCAACTCGCCACTCGCATCCACGGGCAACGCATAGTGAAAGGCAAACTTCTGCCCGCTCTTGGCGAGGCCCTTTTCAGGAATGCCATCTCCTTCCGCACGATACCGCTCGCGCCAGCCGCCCATCACGTCGAAGCTCTCCAGCGCAAAACCGGGCGGATCAATCTTCGTATGGCAGGCGGCGCACGATTCCAAATCGCGATGTTTGTCGAGTTGCTGGCGGATTGTGGTCGCACCGCGAATGTCTGGCTCCACGGCCGGCACGCTCGCCGGAGGCGGAGGCGGTTTCAGGCCAAGAATGCGTTCCATGATCCAAGCGCCGCGCAATACGGGCGATGTCGTGGTGCCATTCGCGGTCACCTTCAGCACGGCGGCTTGCGTCATCAATCCGCCGCGCGGGCTGTCCTTCGGCAAATTTGTCCGGCGCACTGCCACACCTTGCACGCTCGGCAACCCATAATGGGCCGCCAACTTTTCGTTCAACATTGCGAAATCCGAGGCCGCGATACTCCGCGCCGGCGAATCAGTGCGCAGCAGTTCAACGAAAAACTGTTGCGTCTCTTCCAGTGCGGACTCGGTCAGCAAATCATCGAGATAGTAGTCCGGATACAGAGTGGCGTCGGGTGCGGTCGTCAGAATTTTGCGCAGGTCGAGCCAGTAATCGAGAAAGGCGTCCACGAACCGCCGCGACTTCGGATCGTTCAACAGCCGCTCGGTTTGGGCTCGGAGCACGTCGGGACGATGCAATTCGTTCTTCGCCGCCAATTGCCGCAATCCTGCGTCGGGTGCGGAGTTCCAGAGGAAGAAGGAGAGTCGTGACGCGAGCGCGTAGTCGTTGAGCCGGCCCGGCTTTTCTTCGAGACAGACAAATTCGGGCGAGCACAGGACTGCCGTGTATGCGGCCAGCATTGAATCAGTGAACGTGTTTCCTTTCTTCAATGCGGCGTTGACGACCGGCAAGAAACGCTTCAAGTCGCCTTCGCTCGTCGGGCGGCGATAGGCGCGCTGGATGAATTCACGGAGGAGAGGCTCCGCGTCGTGCATTGGTTTTTTGGAAACAACTTCCACGCCCGCTGGCGGGACGAATCTTTCGAATCGAAAACGATTGGTATTGCCCGCCTGCTCGACGCTGTTGGTTTCCGCCTGCCTTCGTCTCGGTCTCGCCATCACGTTTGTTTCAACTTTCCGATTCACCATCGGTAACTCGCCGAACATCAGTTGGTGCCCCGCAGGCGGCCATTGAGCGTAAAGAGGTCCCTCCACTTCGAGCCAACGGAAGACGACACCGGGTTGACCGTCCTTTTCGGCGAGTGGATTCTGCCATCGCGTTGCCCCCGGCCGCGAACGGAACAACCGGCCGGCATCCGGGCGAATCATCTCTCCCGTGAGCAGCCAAACGTCCAGTTCATGCACGCCTGGCTCCGGCGTCACATCAAAGTCCCCGAGCTTGCGCAGCAGCCGGGGCGGAGTTTCAGCGGTGATCGTGACGGGTTCATCGCGGCGGCCTTTGGAAATGTCATCAAGATTGGGAATGAACCATTTGTTGCTTTGGCCCGGGCCGACCCAAACCGAATACGCGTTGAAGCGCAGCTTGTAACGACCGGCGACCGGCGCTCGGAATTGATTGAACTTCGGCTCAATCGGTTCGTAAGCGCTGGCCACCACACCCACGCCCTCGAGTTCGCGCAGTTCTTTGTCCGTGCTGGTAATCGGTGCCTCACCCCTGCGCACATCCGCCTGGCCTTTGAATCCAAGCACTGGGAATGTGGCCCGCTCGGGCGCAGTGTTGAAAACGGAAAACTTCATTGGCCCGGTATAGCTGCGTTGATCGCGGGCGTAATAGCGTTGCACTCGGGTCGCGGGCCGTTCCGCGTGCGTCGCCATTGCCTGCCGCAGCGCGTAATCCGCCGCATTCAAGTATCGCGCCATCTGCACGTGCGACACGTCGAGCGCGTCACCGACTTTGTTGAAGCGAAACGCTTCGCCATCTTCCGGCAATGAATCCCTCACCTGCAACCACGGCGCGTGCAGCAAATCGCGCAACGCATTCTCATACTCATAACGATTCAGCCGCCGCTGTGTCGCGCGGCCTTCTTTCGCGATCCGTGCCTGGTCAACGTCCGTGAGCGCCGAGGCCAGTGACCCAATGAATGCCTTCTGTTCAACTTGATCGGGCCGCGGCTTCTTCTTGGGCGGCATCTCCCCGCTCGTCACGCGGTCATGCACCAGAACCCATTGGGAGAAGTTGGTCGAATTCCCGAGCTCGACCTCCAACGCCGTCAGATCGAGATCGCCTTTCTTTGTGTCAGCGTCATGGCACTCGAAGCAATGTTTCTCCAGGAACGGTCGCACGGTCGGACCCGCGCCGTGACTGCAAAGCGAGGCCAAAAAAACGAAAGCACCACAAAAGCTGATGAAACTGCGTGTTCTCAAAATCGTCATCGGGATTGAATGATTCAACAGCAGTTCTGGACGATTTCGAGCCCGAAGAACTTCAATGAAAGCCTCGGCGCGTAAGGCCCAAGGGGCAAGTGTTACGGCTGCGCCACGCGGTAGAAGACTTGAGCAGCGGGGTTGTTCGTATCGGAGAATTCAATCACTCCCGTGGGACTCGAGGCTACCGTTTCCCACGGTCCATTCAGGCCGGTGGCTCGCTGCAGCCGATAGGTTAATCCCGGAGCACCGCTAAAACTCACTTGGCAACCCCCATTCGTCCCTCTGGCAACGGAGAGAGCTGGAAGCGTTTCCCGGTACACGATCGTCAGGTAGTCCTCCCTCGTGGGGCCGCCCGTCACTTTCCCGGCGAGCACCACCGATCCATCCGGCCCGACGGCCACAATGGATCCAGATTCATGGCGCCCTTCATCATAATGCTTTTCCCAAAGCACCGTGCCGTCCGCACCCGCGTATTTGATGGTGTGAATGTCGTGGAGTGGGTTGCCGGACTGTCCTGACACAATGGCGTTCCCGTCGTTATCCAAAGCCAATCCAGGGCTCAGTTCTGCGCCGCCGTCATAGCGCTTGTCCCAAAGCAAGGCGCCATCGGCGGCGGCATACTTGACGGTGCGAAGTCATAATTACCTCCGAAGCGTCCGTTGTAAGCAGACCCCGCCACGAAAACGTCTCCGCTCTGATCAATGCCCAGGGATCGGGTGTTCGCGCCGGGACCGTGTAGTTTCTCCCAAAGCAAGGCGCCGTCGGCAGCGGCATACTTGGCTGTGTACCCGCCGCTATCTGTCATCACGATGTTGTTGTCGGCATCCACCGCGATCGCGGACGGGTCATCGTGTTCGTGCGTCGGGCGATCGTAACGACGCTCCCACAATTTCATTCCATTGGTCC
>Ga0190265_10003028_pt1 | contig 11429 bp, 9 predicted proteins | sample Popmic124T_FD_133135 | JGI IMG/M metagenome (GOLD analysis project Ga0190265, IMG submission 133135) | Populus adjacent soil microbial communities from riparian zone of Indian Creek, Utah, USA - 124 T | ecosystem: Environmental > Terrestrial > Soil > Riparian zone | place: USA: Utah | collected...
ATCACGCTCCGGCACCTCGCGACGCATACGTCCAGCATCACGGACCGGTGGGAGGTCTACTCGGGAACCTACCACTACGGCGGCGACTCACCGGAACCCCTCGGACGCTTCCTCGAGCAGTACTTTGTGCGCGAAGGCAAGAACTACTCGCGCGACAACTTCCTCGACGCCAAACCGGGTGCGCGTCGCGACTACTCCAACATCGCGGCCGCCCTCGCGGGTTATATCGTCGAGCGCACCTTCGGCGAGCCACTGAACGTCTACACGCGCAAGCACATCTTCACGCCGTTACAGATGACGGGCACCGGGTGGTTCCTGTCCGAGGTGGACCTCGCCAATCACTCCACGCTGTTCGTCTCGCAGAATGGCCAGAGCATTCCCATCCCGCTGTACGGCGGCACGACCTACCCGGATGGAGGAATCCGCACCTCGGTCGCGGATCTCTCGAAGTTCTTCATCGCCCTGCTGAACGGGGGAGAGTCTCAGGGCGTGCGCATCCTGGACGCCGGGATGGCCGCGGAGATGCAGCGCTTCCAGTTCACCGATGCCAATCGGCCGGAGAACTACCCGGCGGAAGAGGGGAACTCAGGTCTCTTCTGGCGGACGAAATTCAATGGAACGAGGGTCGGCCATGGAGGCAACGATCCGGGGCTTCAGACGGAAATGCTCTCGGATCTCGCCAAGGAGGTCGGCGTCATCCTCTTCATGAACACATCGCTCAGCGGACCCGAGGCGCGCGCGTCCTCCACCATCTTCGACGCGCTCTGGAAGTATGCCGAATCGTTGCGAGCGGCTGGGAAGTAATGACATCGGGGAGATCGCGCTCGCCGGCCTAAATGAGGTGCCTGCCGATCAGTCAATGGCACCCTGCATTACCCTTAATTGCGCTAGAGCTACTGTTTTTCCGCAAGGCTCACTTAAAGCTCCTTCTTGCACCCCTCTAAGTATGGGATGGCCAGCACGATGAGGTGCTGGCGGACCTACAGTCTTCGGGACAAGGAGAATCACGTGAGAAACAGGAAGATTCTGGCAGCGCTCGTGTGTTTGTTCCTGATCGGTCTCTCTCCTTTGGCCGCCGATACCACGATCCAGCGTGGCATCGACGCCTTCACAACCGCTGGGGATGGCAGGACCTCTTACGACTTTGCCCAAAATCCCATTCCCGCAGGCTTCTTCTGCAAGAGCTCCAAGCCTTTCACCGGCCGTGTGGCCTTCAAGGGCCTGCCGCTCGCGACCGGCACTCCGGGGCAGCTCTGGGGCGCCGACACGGTGATCGAGCGGCTTGACGACGCGGCTTTCGACACCCGAGGCATCGCGACGACCCGCATCCAGTTCCGTGCCCTGTCCCTGGTGAGCACCGTTCCCATCAAGACCTCCTGCGGCGCTTACCACGTCTACGTCTCGCTGAACGGCCAGCAGCGCGTGACGAAGATGAGGATCAACCGGACCCAGGAAGGCGGTGGAGACTTCACCGCCCCTCTCGCGGTCAACACCCGCGTGACCTTCGTTCCCGTGAAGCCCGCCAGGACCAAGGCTGCACGGAAGCTGGAGCTCGCGGCCGACTTCACCTTCCCGGCCACCTCCCTGCCCTGGCGATTCCAGGCGGGGGCGGCGGATAAGCGGATCGCCTCCGTGATGGTCGACACCAACGGCGACCAGGTCCCCGACACTCGGCTTCCCGGCGCCTCGAACTTCTCGCCCGGCTCCTCGCCGGACCGTCTGTCGAAGTACTGGGGCGAATGCCCAGACCCGTGCGCGGGCCCGAGCTGCCACTGGGACCCGAGCACCGGCAAAGAGCACTGCACCTATCCGGTTTGGCCGCCCAACTGCATGCCGACCTATTGCCCCTAGTCGTTTGGCTCGGCTTCCCTAGGTCGGCCAATCAGCTTGCCCGCTGCTCTCATTCGTTCTAGGCGGCGACGAGAGCAGCGGGCCCCAAGTGGTGCGGTGCCAAGTGAGGTGCCTGCTGCCTGGTGAGGTGCCTGCAGGTGCCTGGTGCCTGCCGATCAGGCAATGGATTGGCAGCAGAGTCTCTCGCAAGTGCTCGCTGCTCCCCTGCCCGGCCCCTTCACGCTCGCCACTGGTCAAACGGGCACCCCTCTTTCCCCCTTGGAGCCTCGAAATCCCTTCCCTGGCCGCTTTTAGGACAGCGTTCCCCCTGTGCAACAGCCCTTGATCGAGCCGCTGGACACACCGATCCCCACCTTCCTGAGAAGGCCGATCTGCCGGGCTTCTGTTGGTTGGCGGGCTTACGCCGCCACGAAGGGTCGACCCGGCGGGAAGCTGCCGGAGGGAAAGCTTGCCGTAAGATCCCCCGCTCTCAGCTTTTCCGCCGCCTCCCGGAAAGCGGCGACGGAGTAGGCAGCAGGAGGTAGCGGCGGTTTCAGGAGATCAGCGAAGGGGCTCGCCTGCCGGAAGCTTTGCAGTAATGTAAACCAACTGGTCACGGATGTAGGCAATGCACTTCCGTACCCATTGGCCCAGTTTCTCAGCGTCTGGCGCCTCGTAGTGCAGGGCTTCGCCTAGCGTGGAAGCGAGGTGCCAGCGAGCCGTCATGGCGAGATGAAAGCGAGGCATTCCCTCAAGCGCCTCCGCCCTGAAATTGGCCTCTTCCGTCGTGCCCTTAAGCGCGAGTTGTTCGATCTGGGGCTCCAATGAGAGGCCCTGAAGCCGAACTGGCGTTTCGAGGGCGGAGCGGTATACGTGCCAGTGAGGTTGAGCATGTGGCCCCGGCTGGCCCTCCCGGAGGCGCTCCCACTCAGCTCTTAACAATGGTTCCTTCTTACCGCTCGCCGTCGGGCCTTCCAAGACGATTAAGCTAGCGCTTAGGAAATCGGCGCGGGTGCGTGCCGATTCGAACTTGAGCTGCAGCCCAAGCCAGTAAACCCAGACCTCGGTCGAGAGAAACGGCACCACCGGGTGACGGCGTTCGTCCGACGCAGTGGCCGCACCAGGACCATTCAAGACATAGCCTAACTCGCCGCGCGCTAAAACCTCCTCTTGAAGGCTCAAGCCCGGCTTCTCTAAGATCTCCTGGATAGCCCGTCGGACCTGATCGACTTCCTCGGGCTCGTCAAGAACGAGATCGCCGAACTTAGATTTTCGTTGGCGGCGTGATCTGGGGAGTGTCAACTTTGCCTGAAGCCTCTAAATATACCGTTTCTGAGAGTTCGTCAAGCTTGCGTCGTTCCTCACGGACCAGCGACGATAGTCCGCTTTCATGGATTGTGACCCCGATTTCGGCCAAGTCCGCAAACAACTGAGAATTGATTTCCGTCAGGTTCGGTAAGGGTATGGGCTCCACGAACCTTTTCGAGAGATTCCATTGACCGCCCCCTAGGTGATTCGATGTCGCTGCCAAAAGAGAGCTGAAAAAGGAACTGTTCAGTAGAGCTAGCCAAGCTAACCAGAAAGAGCGCTTGGCTTTCCTTCTATCGTTAGGGATCCAACCGTAGCCTTGAACGACGACATACTCCCCGTCTTCGTCCCAAGCGAATGATCCTGCGTCCCCGAAGTAGGTTGAAACCAGTTTAACTGTGGACCTTACCTGCCAAGCTCGATGCTCACTTAGCACCCACCACTGGTCCGACCGGATGCGGGAGCGACTCCGGAGTTCCTCTTCCGCGGGAGCTAGGCACGTACGATAGAACGTCGGCACCGCGTGCCTGAGTTCCTCCTCGCTTTCTATCTGGTAGACACCGTACGGGTAAAATACGAACACGTCGTCACGCAGACGGCCGCCACGGACCGACTCGTTGAGGACGCAGGGGCGGAAGAACTTCCTCTCCGTCTCGTCGAGCTGCAACCACTCGGCCTTGTCTAAAAGGAAGGCGCGATTGTTGCCAGTAATCGTGCCTTGTCGAACTTCGAACTGAGCCGCGACATTCGGTAGGCTCTGGACTTGTCGGAGCAGTTGCCATTCTTGGTAGGGCCGAGGTGCCCAACTTCCGCTTCCTTTTCCGAGCTCACTGTTGGGATAAATACTAAACCCGTCCTGAACAAGTGGCGATGATACCTGACCAATCATTCTCGCCCTTCGCAGCGTCCTTAGCACGGCCGAACTGGAACTCGATCGATGATCCGCCCAGAGTGCTAGCGGCGGACTATCCTCTAGACCACGCCCCGCGACGTAGAACGAAGCATCAATCCGCGCTCCTTGAAAAAGTCCGTGGCTCCCAAGGCGCGCCACCAGACGTGCTGCGAGCCGCTCCCCCAAGTCGGCTCGTAGCGACCGGAAGGAGGCACCATCTAAGAACGAAGCCGGCAATACGCTTCCCAGTACCGCGTGCTCGCCTAAACTCATGGCGGCCCGCCACAAGAAAGCAGTGGAGAGATCAGGACGCAATCGCGAATGCTCACCCAAGATCCGTCGGACTACCTCTTGTCTCTCCGGGACCATATCCCGCCAAGACTGGAAGGGTGGGTTCATCAGGATCAGGTCGGCAGAGGCTGGCCATTGGGTGTCTTTTCGCAGTGCGTCACAGCAACGGATCTCAATATTCACCCGGTCCTCGCCTTCCCGTGTCTCCCAAGCCAGGGTGAACCGCGCCATGTCACATGCGGTGGGCGACAGATCGAAGCCGATCAACCGCACAGCTCCAGCATAGCCCCGCAGGCGGAGTTGGCGCAGCGTCTCTCTTAGGAACTCTCCGGAGCCGCAGGCAGGATCGAAAATCTGTAAACAGTCAGGCAACTCACCATACGCCGCCAACGACTCCTCGACGAGCGTGCGGGCGATCGCTGGAGGAGTGAAATGCAGGCCAACCGCCGCCGTCTCCTTCTTTACCCCAACGGGTGATGGCGAGAGCCCCGGCAGCGGCATCTGCCCGAGGCTCTCGAAGACGGCTGCATAATGTGCCTCCTGGAAAAGAACTCCCGATGCATGCCGGAGCGTCAATCTTAGATCGGGCCTCAGATGTTCGAGACGGTGACCCTCAGTGAGATCTGCAAATAAGTTGTTCCAATCGCCATCGGTAAGAGAGGACGCAATTTCTTGGGCTGCAGGATCGAGTTCCCACCGGCTAGACGACACACCTTGGCGTTCAGATCGATCGACCGCCGCCGCTAGCAGATAGAGAAAGGCTTTGAGCGCCTGACTGCCATTATACTTTTCCCCCAAAGCCGCTCGGAGAGTGCGGAAGACGCGCAAGGCGTGTGCGATAACAGATAACTCGGTTGTGGGGACGTCCTCCTCCAAGGCTCGGTGGAATCGCTCAAGATGCAGAACGACATCGGCAAGGGTAATGGTCTGCATCAGCTTGCTATCCCATCGCTGTATGTAGACCGTCTCCTCGTGGAGGGTCACGTAATGCCCGACATTGGAAGACCAGGCCTCGTTTCGCGACTGGGCATCTGGAAGGCGCCCGTCCAAATTCAAACAGAAGTTCCCGCGCGCTCCATTAAGGAGGATGTAGGAACGGCTTTCCTGGCCTTCTCCAAACAAGGGAACTGGAAGAAGCCCAAGTTCGGCGCGCCAGGTTTCTATGCTCTTGAGGTTTGCCATGCCGATTCCAAAGTCTACAGGACCCTTACCCCCAAGTACAGGCCTAGGTCACCAACCGTCATCTACAAATATTTTATGCCTTATTAGCGCCTTGTCAAGACTGCCCCCTCTCTAAGCGCGACGGCGTCCCGGTGCAGTAACTGGAGGGCGTAGCTAGGACGCCGCTTGCCTTCACCCGACGCCAAAGCCAGCGAGTTGGTCACACAGTGTAGCCCTAGACCAAGGGTCTGTCGATCAGACAGAGAGTCAGCAGAAGAACAGGTCCCTCGCAAGCGTCGCTGCTCCCCTGCCTCTCCCTACACGCTCGTCGCTCCTCTCCCCCTCTTTCCTCGCACCACCTCTTGCAGAAGGAGGCGATCTCACCGTTGGTTAGCGCTTCTGTGCCAGCCCAACCCGCTCGGCCGTCGCAGGAGTCCCTCCCCGCTCCAGAGTGAGCCGGCTGCCGCGGCCCTGAGCGTCTTTTTGAAGTTCACTTACCGTTGAGCGGGCCTAGGAGGAAGCTCGTGTCGGACTTCGGGACGACCGCAAGCGGCGGCGACCCATGGTCAAAAGGAGGCGCTCGCCCTGTCGCGCGACGGTGAAGCGCTACGTCCCTCGGCCGGCGCAAAAGAGAGGTTCCTGCCGATCAGCAGTCAAACGCCTTCACGACCTCGGCTTTCGGTCAATCCAGAGCAAGCGGCTGAATCGCCGCGAGCTCCGGGCTTCTTCACAAAGGTCCAGACCGGGGAGGTCTCAACTCCCAGAGGCACCCCTGGCCTCGAAGGTGTACACAACCCTCTCGGGTTGGCACACCTCCGGCCGTTTCTACCCCCTCCCCGGCAGGTAGGCCTCCTGGGGCGGAACGGCGGTGGCCTTGGACTCGGCAGCCGCCGTCCCTCCGAATTGTCAATGAACACCTCGTCGGCGGAGGCAATCCCTCCCGCGACGTGCCCGCCCCCTCGACTGTAGTAAGCCACGAGTTTGAGCCCTTGAACCTCCGTAGAGCCTACTCCAAAACTATCCCGATTGTCTACCTTTTCGGAAGTTGAGGGACACAATCCGCTTGACACGACGAGTAGATCAGCCTATTGTGTGCTCGCTGAAGCGTCTGGAGTGCGCTTTCCGCCCCGCGGGGCAGAGTGTCTGACCCTCGGAGCCAGAGGGCATACCCGCGGGGCGAGACCTCTCACCCGCGGAGCGGGCTTCCCGCTCCATGGGTCCGGGCTCCCGCTCCGTGGGGCGGGAGATTGGCCCCTTGGTGTGGTGGTCTCGCTCCTCGGGGCGGAGCTTCCGACCCATGAGGCCGAGTTGCTGCCCCGCGGAGCGGAACCTCCGACCCCTGGAGCGGCTCTTCGGCTCCAAGGGTCGGAACAGCCTTCCCGCGGGGCAGGAGGTTCGCCCCTTGGGGCAGATTGTGCAGGATGGCTCTTTGACAACTGAATCCGTCCATGGACCGGCCGAAGCCGGCGGCCTGTCCATGGACATCTGCTTACACCCCTGCCCCTTCGCCACGGCGCTTTTGTCTGCCAGACTCGGACCATGCGATCCGCTCTCCTCCTCCTCGTCCTTCTGGTCACTTCCGCCCCGACGCTGCGCGCCGCTCCCGCGTCCGTCTCCTCCGAGTACCTCGACCGCTTCTTTGCCTTCTATCCCACCCGGGCCACCGCCGCCGGCCGGCACGATCTGGACAGGTCTCTGGAGGACCTCTCGCCCGAGCGGCGGCGGGAGTGGGTCTCCTTCAATCGGCGGGCGGCGGAGGGCTTCCGCAAGCTTCTGGCCGATCCGGCCGCGCCGTTCGAGGACCGGCTCGACGCCGAGCTCCTCCTTCGCCAGGCCGAGCTCGAGATCCTGGACCACGACACCTTGCGTACGCCCGAGCGGAACCCGCTGTACTGGACGGGCCTGCTGGGGGACGCGACCATCTTCCTGCTCGTTCGCGACGATCTCCCCCTGGACGACCGGTTGCGGAAGGCGGCGGCGCGGGCGGAGCTTGTCCCCCGCCTGGTCCGGCAAGCCCGGGAAGCCCTTGCCGCCACCGCACCCTCGGGCGTCAGCTCGGAGCTCTGTGCCCTTGCGGTGCGGCAGGCCCGGGCGTCGGCGGAGCTCTACCGCGCAAGCTTCCCGAAAGCCGCGGAGGGGCGGAGCGAGGACATCCGGAAGCAGGTGAGGGAGTCCGGCCGCCGGGCCGCCGCGGCCCTGGACGAGATGGCCGCCTTTCTGGAAGGGCTCGCGACGAAGGCCACCGGCTCGCCGCGCCTCGGGGAGCGCTACGCCGAGCGCTTCCGGATCGTGACCGGCGTCACGGATCCCGTGGATCAGGTTCTTGCCCATGCCGAAGCCGACCTCACGGCCAAGCGTGTGGAGGCCGCCGCCTACGGCCGGAGCGTCTGGAAGGAGGTCTTCCCCGGCACCGAGCCGCCGGGCGAAGACCGCGAGCTGCTGCGCCGCCTCTTCGACCGCGTCGCCGCCGACCGGGCCAAGACCACCGAAGAATTCATCGCCGACTACCGGACGCTTCTCGAAAAGGCCCTGGATTTCGTCCGCTCGCAGAAGATCATGACCTTACCGGAGCCCACGACGATCTTCCTCGACCGCTCCCCTTCCTTCTTCCTCGGCCAGAGCGTGGGAGGCGTCTATCCCGCCGGCCCGTACGCGCCCGAGGCGAAGACCCTCTTCTACCTGCCCACGCCACCGGACGACGCCAGCCCCAAGCAGAAGGACGCCTTCTTCCGCGACTTCAATCACCATTTCAACGTGATGATCACTCCGCACGAGATCGTCCCCGGCCACTACGTTCAGCTCAAGCTCGCGGCGCGGCATCCGCGCAAGGTCCGGGCCGTTTTCTTCGACGGCGTCTACGTCGAAGGCTGGGGCACCTTCTGCGAGCGCCTGCTGCTCGATCTCGGCTGGGGAGGGCCGCTCGACCGGCTGGCCCATCTCAAGAAGCAGCTCGAAAACATCTCCCGGACGGTGGTGGACATTCGCGTCCACACCCGCGGCATGCCCCGGGAGGAGGTCCTTCGCTACGTCCGGGACGAGGCCGTCCAGGACGAGCAGTTCGCCGGCAACATGTGGGTCCGCGCCATCACCAGCTCCCCCCAGCTCACCTTCTACCACCTCGGCTACCGTCAGGTGATGGGCCTCTACGAGGATGTGCGCAAGGCGAAAGGCGAAGCCTTCGATCTCCGTGCCTTCATGGATGGAATGATGGAGATGGGACCGGTCCCGGTGACGCACTACCGGCGGCGCCTGATGCCGGAGTAGCGGGGTCTTCGGCAGGCGAGCTCTTGGGCAGGCGATTTAGGCAGACGATTGGGGTGCGCCATCCCGCCAAGGCGGAAGGGCGCACAACCATTCAGCCGCTGATGCCACTACCCAAGGTAGTAGTCTACGTATCTAAGGCGAAACTCGGCGTCGCCGGGCGTTGCGCCTGGGACGTACAGGAATCGAACCCTGACGTTGCTGCCGCCATAGTTAGCGGGCGTAAATTGATAGAACCCATCGGCGTCCGTTGGAGAGAAGATCTCGAGCGTCTCGAGAAGCACGTTTGTCGATGACCTGATTTCAACGTGAAGCCTGGCCGTGCTCGACCCTGAGCCCCGATTCTCGATATCGACGTTAATGGTACGCGAAGTATATCCCGTCGGAACGAACACGCTCTGATACATCCAAGCACTGCTCGACGATCCGCTGAATGACGCGTAGGAACTGGGCGCGGTGACGACCGATACCCAACTCGTATGCACCCACGCACCGCAATTTTCGTTGTTGAAGCTGTTGTTGTACACCAGTTGCTCGCAGGGGATCGATGGGCCAAGGTCGCACGTAGCCGAGTAGCAAGTGGCATAGACAGGCGCGCTGTAAATAGCGCCGATGAGAAATACGACCCCGCATCTCGCAGCCAGCAGAACGAGCTTCATACGCTAATCTCCTTTTGCGTCGTTAGGGTGTGCAAAATGTTCAACAATGCGTAAGTATGTGTCCCTCCAGTCCGCAAGTCAATGGCGCGAAGAAGAATTTATTTCGACAAAACTGGGCCCGCGCTTGACTTCCACTGACCGGCTCTCTATCCTCCAAACCATTGATTGCTGAAGGTTTGTACCGATTGCGACAGCGATCGCAACCTATGGAAAAGGAGAAGCGATATGTCTCAGCGCAGTTTTGTGCCGGCGGTAGTTTTGGCTCTCGTCCTTGCAGGCAACGCATCCAGCGCACTTGCGGCTCAGGCTGAGGCGGCTGCGCCTTTCCTGCTGCCCGCTTCCACTCCGACGGCAGCAGAGTGCAGTCCCGCCAGCAGCCTGCCCGGCGACCTGGGCGACCTGATGGTGCCGGAGCCGATCTTCCGGTCCTGCTCGGCCCATGCCACCTGCAAGAACGGCACGGCGGTGACTTGCACGAGCGTCTCGGGCTCCTGCACCGGGATCGACGCCGCCTGTCCCGGTCAGGCCGGGTACGTGCAGTGCGGCGGTGTAACGACCAATTGCGCCCCCTGCTCCACGGTCGGATTCGGATGCACCAACGTCACCTGCACGACCGACGCCCAGTGCAATGCGATCTGCCCCGATCCCGAGCAAGGCGGACGATGCCAGACGGGCTGCCCTCCGTCGACGCAGGTCAAGAAGTGCTTCTGCTTCGCTTGAGACCTCGGTAGAAGCGGGCACCCCAGAACATACGCAGAGCACGTAGAGCCGCGTCCCGGCCTTGGGACGCGGCATTCGGTGCTTCGGCGAGCTCCCTTTACGGAAGGCTAAGAGGGACAACTCCGGCTATCGAGGGCAGGATCTCGCCATGAGTTATTGCTTCTGCGCCAGCCCAACCCGATTAGGATCGACCGCCGTGCGGACGGTCTGGGCCGATACGTCTGTGGAGACGCGATAGAATCGCCTGCAGCAGGACCACGACAGTGTCTGTCTCTTGGAGGTCACGCCATGAAGGATCTGGCCATTGCCCTGGACAACAGGCCGGGCGCTCTCGCCGAGATGGGAGAGGCCTTGGGCCGTGCTGGAGTCAGTGTCGAGGGAGGAGGCGCCTGGGTGGTGGACGGCCACGGCGTCGCCCACTTTCTCTTCGTGGACGGAGCCGCCGCCCGCAGGGCGCTCGAGGCGGCCGGTATCCAGGTGCTCGCGGAACGGGAAGTGCTCGTTCAGCGCCTGAAGCAGGACGTGCCCGGACAGCTCGGCCTGCTCACGCGGCGCATGGCGGAGGCAGGCGTCAATATCGAAGTCCTCTACAGCGACCACGACCACCAATTGATCCTGGTCGTCGATGACCTCGCACGAGGGCGTGAGGTTTCTGAGGCGTGGGCGCGTGAGGGCTGATCGTAGCCTGGAGCCGGCTCCGCCGGTGGCGTAGGCGCCCTGCCAATCCTAGTTGTGGAGAGCCTCTCTCGCCCGTGATACCCTTCTTGCGTGATGGGAAGCTTCGTCTACCGCGTTAATGCCGATTGGGACCCTCAAGCAAGAGTCTGGGTCGCAACGAGCGATGACGTCCCTGGACTCGCCACGGAAGCGCCGACGGTCGAGGTTCTCGCAGAGAAGCTCAGGGTCATGATCCCCGAGTTGCTGGAGGCTAATCAGCTTCTCTCCGGTGGCCAGCCCGACGCCATCGCCTTCGAGCTTACGAGCCACCGGCAGGAAAAAATCCGTCTGGCTTCCTGAATGGGCTCGTCCCTCACCCCACAACTCAAGAAGCTCCTGCTCTCTCACGATTGCCGTTTCGAGCGGCAAGGCAAAGGCGATCACGAGATCTGGTTCAGCCCAATCACCCAACGCCGCTTTGTAGTCGACGGCGAGATCAAATCTCGGCACACCGCGAACGCCGTCCTGAAACAGGCCGGCATCGACAAGCTCCTTTGATCGCTCGGTTTATGACGATCCTTTTGGGAACGCCGAACCCGTTGCCCTAGCCCCGAGGTGCGTCGAACGTATAGTCCTCCTGCGGCGTGCAG
>Ga0190265_10003029_pt1 | contig 11429 bp, 11 predicted proteins | sample Popmic124T_FD_133135 | JGI IMG/M metagenome (GOLD analysis project Ga0190265, IMG submission 133135) | Populus adjacent soil microbial communities from riparian zone of Indian Creek, Utah, USA - 124 T | ecosystem: Environmental > Terrestrial > Soil > Riparian zone | place: USA: Utah | collected...
GCCCTCGATGAGTTTTGCAGCCAGCATGGGCGAGATGTTAACCGCGAACATCTGGGCTTCGTCGAAGCTCCGCTGCGACTGGCCGAGCAAGAGGCTCGGAACCCGCCCTTCGGGCGAGCAGGTCGCTCAGGGATGCGCTTGTCCCGGGTACCAACTACGCACCCGGGATGAGCGGTGAGCGCTATTTGGGTCCGGTCTCCAGTGCCCGTCTGAGGTACTGGTCGACCTCTGGGCCCTTGCCGAACTGCTGGTGAAGCTCGTCGCCCTTTTCGGCCCAAAGTCGGTTGAGCGACTGCTTCAAGCCTGTGTCTCCACCAGTGAATCCAGCAGCGAACCACTGCCCGAGCTCCTGATAGCGACGGGCGAGCCCCTGCACCTGGGGGTCGGTCTCCGGAGTGCCGGCCTTCATGGCCGCCTCCGCGTCGTCGAGTATCTGCGACCACTCCTTCTGGTTGCTCTTGATCTCGTCCCAGTCCGCTTCCGTAGCGCGCTTCTGGATCTGCTCGCGCTGCTCGGGCGTGTAGTACTTCTCGACTTCCATCATGACCTCCATGATCTCGAGTAATTGGCTGGTCGACGGCTCATCGGAGCTGTCGAGAAGGCCGAGGATTGAACCGAGCCGCTCGCGTAGCTCCTGCTGCAACTCGATCTGTTCCTCGACTGCATCGAGATGACGGCGAACGGCTGCGCGCGGGTCGGTGTCGTCATTCTCGATCATGGACGTTATGTCCGCGAGCGGAAAACCAAGTTGCTTCAACGAGATGATCCGGTACAGCGTCCGCACGTCTGCATCGGTGTAGATTCGGTGCCCGGCCTCAGACCTCTCCGAGGGCCGCAGCAACTCGATCTCGTCGTAGTGATGAAGGGTGCGGACCGATAAGCCCGTCGCCGTCGCCAACTCGCCGATTTTCCACTTGCTCTTGCTCACGTCCATGACCACAAGCTAGACCCTCCCGCAACGTGAGGTGCAAGCATCAATCTCGAACTCGGTCAGGCCTCGAAAAGCTTGTCCGCGATGAGCGAGAGTCCCCGGAAATCGATCGCCTCCTGCTCGAGATATGGGACTCGGACCCAGCGGTGTCTCGGAATCTTTCGAGCGAGTGCGTTCAGATTCTTCTCCTCGAGCCGGACGACCCGCATGAACGCCTCTTCGTTGTCTATCAGCTTCGCGAGGAGCTGTCCATGCTCCCCCAGCTTCTCGAGCTTTGCGAGTTGACGAGGCTTGACGTCCACTCCATCCCCGAACCTCGGATGTACCCGGTTGACGATTAACGCGCCGAACGGGAGCCCTGCCTCGTTTAGGCGTGCCGCGAAGAACGTCGCCTCCATCACCGAGTCTTCCCCCGGAGAGGTCACGATGACAAAAGAGGTTGCGGCGCTTTGCAGGAGCGCGGACACTTCCCTGGCGCGCTCCTTGAAACCGTCGTACATACCCTCGAGGTTGCTGAAAAACTCTGCAGTGTCCTGAAGCACATCACCACCGATGATTCGCTTTACCACCCGAAGGAAAGTCGTCGCCGCGATGTTTGCGACTCTGAAGATGCCGCTGCCAGCCTTCATGTAGGGCATCAAGAACCATCGCAGGACGCGCGACTCGAAGAAATCCGTAAGTCGACGGGGTGCGTCGAGGAAGTCGAGAGCGTTACGCGTCGGAGGTGTATCGATCACGATGATGTCGAACTCACCTCCGGCATGAAGCTCGTAGAGTTTCTCCATCGCCATGTACTCCTGAGTACCCGAGAGCGTCGACGAGATGTTGCGATAGAAGCGATTGGCGAGAATCCGCTCCGCTTGTTCGGGACTTGGCGCGTAACGCGTGACGACCTCATCGAACGTGGTCTTCGTGTCGAGCATGAGAGCCCACAGCTCGCCCTTCATCTCGAGACTCGCGCTCGAGAACTTCCGCTTGTTGACCTTTGACGGCTCGTTGGTCAGTTCCTTGAGACCAAGAGAGGACGCAAGCCGCTTGGCTGGATCGATGGTTAGCACCGCTACCTTCTTGCCGTCGAGCGCAGCCTGCAAAGCGATGGCCGCTGCAGTGGTGGTCTTTCCGACGCCACCAGAGCCCGCGCAGACAACTATCTCTTTGTGGTTCACGATCTCGCCGATCGGGTTCACACGCGTGTGAGAAGGGGTCACAGCGACTCCATCCGCTCTTCGATCACATCGGCGAGGGTTTCTATGTCGGGAAGAGCTAGACCCGCGGAGAACAGGAATGGGAGTTCGATGACCGGTTGTGTCACGCCCTTGCGCAGTTTTGCAAGGTGCGGAGCCTGAATGCCGCGACGAACTTTCAAGAAGTGGGCATAGCCATGCAAAGCCTCAAGATCGTCGTCGTCGAGCTTCACTCCGGCCGTTTGGGCGACATCGTAGAGTTCGTCGATCTTGCCGTCGGCCGCGATCTTCTCGAACTCTTCGGCTTCTTCGTCCGTGAGCAACCGGCTGTAGATTGCGTTCGCGAACACCGCGCCCTGCATGATACCGAGATCTTTGACAAGCGCCTCTGAAGTCTCGAGCGTTTCCGTGACGGGCATCTCCTCTGCGAGCGTGACGAGATGTACCCGGCTTCTCTTTGGATCGGTGAGCATGTCGTTCAGCCATTCACTCTGGCGTCTGACAGGCCCGACTCGCACCGCATCGGCCAGTCCCTGGGGGGCTTTCAGGAACGTCGCCATGTGACCGGCAGCAGGGGCATCGACGACAATCGTGTCGAATCCTGGTGCCCCTCCACCGTGATCCTCGTCCTGTTCGAGGTACCAGATCTTGCCCAGGACGAGGATGTCTTTTAGTCCGGGTGCGGCCGTAGTGATGTAGTCGACGAAATGAGTGCTGCGAAAAGCTCGCGAGATGCGGCTCATGTGGTACTGGACCCTCAAGTATTCGGCCAGCGCATCCTCGGGGATGATGCTGAGCCCCCAGACTCCGGGCGACAGCTCGCGCGGTTCGTAGGTGACATCGCCACCACCGAAGAGCTTGGGAAGCGTTCCCTTTCGGTCGATCTCGGCCATGCACACTTTGCGTCCATGGCGTGCGGCGACAAGGGCGAGCGCCGCCGCCACTGTGGTCTTCCCCACGCCTCCCTTTCCGGAGACGATCAGAATCTTTGGATCGAGGAACTCATCGACCTGCATCGCTGTGTCCTATCCACTCTGTTGCCCTTTCGCACTTTGACAGCTTGCCCTAGGCTCGGCCAATGAGCCACGAAGAGCTTCTCGCCCGCCACCGCAAAGTGCTTCCCGACTGGCTAGCCCTGAACTACGAGCAACCCATCGCGCTCGAACGCGGCGAAGGCCGGTACGTATGGGATACCGAAGGGAATCGTTATCTCGATTTCTTCGCCGGCATTCTCACGACGATGTCGGGCCATGCCATCCCCAAGATCGTCGACACAATCAAGGGCCAGGCAGACAAGATGCTTCACTCCTCAACTCTTTATCTGATCGAGCCTGCCATCGAGCTCGCGGAGCGCATCGCCGAGCTCGCTCCGGTTGACGATGGCAAGGTCTTCTTCACGTCCTCGGGATCCGAGGCGAACGAGACGGCATTGCTGTTGGCGGCAGCGTACCGGCGCTCGAACCAGGTTCTGGCCATGCGAAACAGCTACCACGGCCGTTCCTTTGCAACCGTGGCGATCACCGGCAACAGGGGATGGTCGCCGAGCGCGCTGACTCCGGTGAACGTCAGCTATGTTCACGGCGGCTACAAGCTCCGCAGTCCGTGGCGTGATCATTCCGACGAGGCCTTCATCGGCGAGTGCGTAGACGACCTTCGCAGCGTCATCGACACGATGACGTCCGGTGATGTGGCATGTCTGATTGCAGAACCCATCCAGGGGGTCGGGGGCTTTGCAACTCCCCCCGACGGTTTGTTCGGGGCCATGCACAAGGTGCTCGACGAGCACGGCATTCTGCTCATCTCTGACGAGGTTCAGACTGGGTGGGGGCGGACGGGTGAGCACTTCTGGGGAATCGACGCGCACGGAGTGAGGCCGGACATGATCACCTTTGCGAAGGGCTTGGGGAATGGTCTTTCTATCGGTGGAGTCGTGGCGCGTGGCGAGATCATGGATTGCCTGCAAGCCAACTCGATTTCGACGTTTGGCGGGAATCCACTCTCGACCACTGGGGCCCTCGCAAACCTTGATTACCTGCTCGATAACGATCTCCAGGCCAACTGCAAAAAGAGGGGCGAGCGCCTCATGAGTCGCCTTCGTGCGACTGTTGATGACTGCGCCCACGTGGCCGAGGCACGCGGGAAGGGGCTCATGCTCGGCGTCGAGCTCGTAAGGCCCGGAGGTCTCGAGCCGAGCCCCGAGGCGGCCGCCTGGATGCTCGAGGAGACGAGACGCAACGGACTGCTCGTCGGAAAGGGGGGGCTCTATGGAAACGTGCTCCGCATCGCCCCTCCGATGAGCCTCACCGAGGAGGAGGCCGAGGAGGGCGGCGACATCCTCGAGCAGGCGATTCGCGGCTACGACCCAGCCTGACCAACAGCAAACTTCACGCCGGACCTGCGGGAGAATCTAGGGATGCACCTCTTCCGGCGCGCGCGCCGAGCTCTCAGTCTTCTTTGGGTTGTCGCCTTCGCGATGGGGGTCCTGATGCTCGGAGCAGCACCCCTTAGTGCGCAGGAAGGCGGTGACCAGACCGTCGACGTCATCGAGCTCGAGGGCATCATCGACCCCACCAACGCGAACTACCTGAACGGACGCCTGGCGAGATCAGAGGCCGATGAGGTTCACGCGGTAGTCATCCGACTCGACACTCCCGGTGGTCTCGACGTCTCCATGAGGGAGATGATCCAGGGGATTCTCGAAGCCGAAGTCCCGACGATTGTCTGGATCGCGCCACGCGGCGCGCGCGCCGCATCTGCCGGCACCTTCATCACCTACGCGGCGAACCTCGCCTACATGGCGGACGGCACAGCCCTGGGGGCCGCGACTCCTGTCAATCTCGGGGGCGGCGACATCGAGGAGACACTCGCTCGCAAGGCGACCAACGACGCTGCGGCGTTTATCGAGGAGCTTGCGATCCTTCGTGACAGGGATCCCGAGTTCGCACGAGCAGCGGTCGAGGATGCCGAGTCAATCGGGGCTACCGAGGCTGTCGCGCGCGATGTGGTCAACGGCCAGGCCAACACGCTCTCCGATCTCCTGGAGGAGATCGACGGCGAGGCGGTAACGCTCGACGACGGGAGCAGCACAACGCTCGAGACCTGGGACGAGGCTTCGGACACTGCGAGCGTCAGGTTCCGATTCCAGGAGATGAACGTGCTCGAGAGACTCTTGCACCTCGTAACGAACCCGGAGATCGCCTACCTGCTGATTCTGTTCGGGACCTTCGGAATCATCTTCGAGCTCTATAACCCGGGAATCGGCCTCGCCGGCATTATCGGCGCGGTTTGCCTGTTGCTGGGTTTCTACGCGTTGAGCGTGCTGCCTACGAACTGGGCGGGGGTGGTGCTCATCGTCATGTCGGTTGTCTTCTTCATTGTCGACCTTCAGGTTGCCGGCCTCGGGGTCTGGACGGCGGGCGGAGTCGCGGCTCTTGTTGCGGGTGGCCTCCTGCTGTTCTCCGGCGCACCAGATGCGCTGGCGTTATCACCATGGGCGATCGTTACCGCTGTCGTCGTGACCCTGGTCTTCTTCATCTCTGTGATGACGGCAGCGCTGAGAGTGCGTCTTCGGCGTCCGATTAGCGGTGAGGAGGCTCTCGTGGGCACCGTGGGCGAGGCCAAAACCGACATCGCCCCGGAGGGCACAGTGATGACCAAAGGGACTCTATGGCGCGCCCGCACCATGGAGACGGGCATCGCGGCAGGCTCGAAAGTCCAAATCAAGGCCACGGAGGGTCTCGTGCTTCTGGTGGAGCCTCTGCACGAGGATGCACACGCAAACGACGGACAGGATGCGCATTAGGCGGACCATCAGGAGTCATGGGAGGCTAGCGAAACAGCTCCGTTGTCGAGGGATGTTCGAGGGAGGCGACTAGAACGTGGGCCTAGTGATCGCTGGAGCGGTGATCGTATTTCTTTTGATCCTGCTGTCGGCGTCGATTCGCATCGTCCAGGAGTACGAGCGTGGTGTGATCTTTCGGCTCGGTCGTGTGCTCGAGGGGGCCAAAGGGCCAGGCCTGTTCTTCCTCATTCCCATCGTCGACCGAATGGTCAAAGTAAATCTTCAGATTGTCACTCTCGACGTGCCGCCACAGGACGTCATCACCCGCGACAACGTAACCATTCGAGTGAACGCCGTCGTCTACTTCCAGGTGTTCGAACCGGTCAAGGCCGTCGTCGAGATTCAGAATTACCTCTTCGCTACATCTCAGATCGCGCAAACAACTTTGCGCGCGGTGCTGTCCAAAGTCGAGCTCGATGACATCTTGAGCGAGCGCGACCGGCTCAACCAGGAACTGCAGCGGATCATCGATGACCTGACGGATCCCTGGGGTATCAAGGTGAACCTCGTCGAGATCAAGGACGTCGACCTTCCCGTCGAAATGCAGCGCGCAATGGCGAAGGGTGCTGAGGCAGAACGAGAGCGCCGGGCCAAGATCATCAATGCCGAGGGTGAGTTTCAGGCGTCCGAGCGTCTCGCCCAGGCCGCTCAGGTCATTGCGCGTCACCCGATCGCCTACCAGCTGCGCTATCTCCAGACGATCACGGACGTCGCCGCAGAGCAGAATTCGACTCTCGTGGTGCCTATTCCCATCGAGATGCTCAAGGCATTCGAGGCCGCGTTCGGAAAGGACGTCTTCCCCGACGCGATGCACGAGCGAACGGTTGAATCCCCATCCATGGACGAAGATCCAAGCGCGCCGGCCCCCACCGACCCGGAGCCTCCACCCGATCTACCGCGTCGTTCGGCGCAGCCGCCGCGTTCGTAAACCTGCGTGGGACACGGTCACTCTCACGCCGATCAGGAGGGTGAGTTCAGGGCGTCTTCGCAGATTCGACGGGCGCTGCTCATCGCGGTCGTCCCCTTCATTGTGTTGACCCTGGTCGGACTCGTGATTCTGTGGCCTGGCGAACCCCCCGGCCGCCTCCAAGGTGACTTCGCTAGCCCAGATCGGGTCGGAGCTACTGTCACAAAGGTCGAGGAGATCGAGTGCCAGGCGATCCCCGGACAAGAATCGTTCCGCTGCGCCGAGGTAACCGCCCGCATCGACGAGGGTGATGAGGCCGGAACAGATGCTTCGTTCGAGACGGCAGAAACGAGCCAGGCCAGGAACATCGCCGTGGGCGACAAGATACTCGTCGGGCGCTCTCTCAACGACCCGAACGAGAATCGCTATTTCTTCATCGACTATCAGCGCGGCTTACCGTTGCTCGGGCTTGGGCTTCTTTTTGCGGTCGTTGTCGTCGCACTGAGTCGCATGCGCGGCTTTGCTGCACTTGTTGGGCTTGGAATCTCTCTCTTTGTCTTGCTTGCGTTCGTCCTGCCGGCGATTCTCGAAGGCAAAAGCCCGATCGCGGTTGCCGCAGTGGGATCCGCGGCCATTATGTTCGCGGCTCTGTATATGGCGCATGGAATCAACGTACGGACGACCACCGCGGTTCTGGGGACTCTAGTGAGCCTCTTGCTGACGTGCCTTCTCGCCGCGTTCTTCCTGGACATCGTGAGCTTCACTGGATTCGGCTCGGAGGAGGCAATATTTCTCCAGGTCTCGGCAGCACAGGTGAACCTGCAGGGCTTGATCTTTGCGGGCGTGATCATCGGCACCCTGGGGGTGCTCGATGACGTCACCGTGACCCAGGCATCGGCCGTGTGGGAGATTCACTATGCGAACCCTCGCTACTCGGCACGCCAGTTGTACTCGAGCGCGCTGCGGATCGGACGGGATCACATCGCGTCGACGGTCAACACATTGGTGCTCGCCTATGCGGGCGCCTCGCTGCCGCTGCTCATTTTGTTCACTCTCGCCGACACTCCACTTTCACAAACTCTTACCAGCGAGGTCGTGGCTCAAGAGATAGTTCGCACCCTCGTCGGAAGCATCGGGCTCGTCGCCTCGGTGCCGATTACCACGGGCCTCGCAGCGCTAGTTGTGAGTCGGGACGCGGTCAGGGTCTCGGGGCGACGGGACCAAGAAAACGGGGACGAACCTCGGGAGGGTGCGACGGAATCAGATCCCACCCGTGACGGTCCGGGCTTCAAGCGCCCCCGAGCGGAGCGCATGTTCCGCGACGACTCCTAGCACTCGATCGCGATCGCTCGGGCTACTGAGAGCACGCCGAGCAGATGCCGAAGACCTCTGCGGTGTGATCAACCGGGGTGAACCCGTGATGCTTCGCCACCCTCGCGGCCCACGCCTCGATCTCATCGCTCGCAACCTCAACGGAGTTGCCGCACTGAGTGCAGACCAAGTGGTGGTGGTGCTCGCGGGTGTCACATTGCCGGTAGATCGCTTCGCCGTCGGACGTTTTGAGGACGTCGACCTCGCCGGCCGTTGCAAGGGCTTGAAGGTTCCTGTACACGGTCGTAAGGCCGACGCGCTGACCCTCGGCCTTGAGCTCGTCGTGCAGCTCCTGCGCGGTCCGGAACCCTTCGGCGGCTCCGAGAGCCTCTTTTATGGCGGCCCGTTGCTTGGTCGACCGCTGAGGGCCTGCCGATTCCTTGTCCATGTCCTTCATCACACCACCGCCCGTGCACGCGCGAAGACACTGGCAAGTACGAAGGCAACGATTGCAGCCATCACGATCGTTGCACCGGGTGGCGCGTCCACATAGTAGGAGGTCACGACTCCGGCGACGCTGACCGACAGTCCTAGTACAAGGCTGCCCGCGAACGTCGCGTTGAAGCTGCGCGTCAATTGCTGCACGGCCGCCACCGGAAGTACGAGCATGCCGGACACTAGAAGGATTCCTACGACCCGCATGGTCACACCGACTGTGATCGCCGCGGCTACCGCCACAAGCAGATTCAGAGAGCGCACCGAGACGCCCGACACTCGAGCGACCTCCTCGTCGTACGAGACGGCAAAGAGAACCCGGCGCAGCAACGTGGCAATCCCCAGAACGATGACCGAGATGCCCAGGGCGGCCAGGATGTCGGACGAGGTAACCGTAAGGAGAGCGCCAAAAAGATAGGTCAGGATGTTGGTGTTCGAGGTTCCGGACAGTCCCATGAGCAGCGCGCCACCGGCGATGCCGCCGTAGAACACGACGGCAAGCGCAACGTCTCCTTCGGTTCGGCCGCGCTCCCGCATCAATTCGATGGCAAGAGCGCCGAGGATGGCCGCGACGATCGCTGTGACAAGAGGCACCGTGTCCAACAAGAAGCCTGCCGCCACTCCCGTGAAGGCCACATGCCCGATCCCGTCCCCCATCAGTGATAGGCGTCGCTGCACCAGGAAGATTCCGATTGCGGGCGCGGTCACCCCCACCAGAGCAGCCGCGACGAGCGCCTTTCGCATGAAATCCCACTGGCAGAATTCGAAGGAGCAGGCGTTCCAAAGGCCATCCCACGCGTTCGCGAAGAAATCCATCAACGTGCTCCTCCTGCGGGATTCGAGAAGGGAAGGGGCTCCTCGACCGAGTGGGGATGATGATGAACGTGACTGTCGTGCAACTCGTGCAATGGCTTTCCGTCGTAGGTCACCTCGCCCTGTGTCAGCACGACGGCCCGCGACACCAGGGGCTCGATGACGCCCAGAGCGTGAGCAACGAGCAGGACACTTCGGCCCCCCCTGTTGAGGGCACCAAGAGTCGTCGCAAAGCTCTCTTGGTGCTCGAGATCTATCCCCGAGACGGGCTCGTCGAGCACTAGCACGTCCGGTTCACCCGCCAAAGCCCGCGCGATGAGCACGCGCTGCTGCTGACCGCCGGACAGAGTAGCCACTGGTTCCTTGTGCTTGTCGGCCATGTCCACGAGCTCGAGTGCTTCCGTAACCGCCCGTGCGTCGTCCTTGGTGTGGGGGCCCCACTTGCGCGACCTGGCGAGACGGCCTGCCAGGACAACCTCGAAGGCGTTCGCCGGGACGCCGGAGGCCGCGCTCGCGCGTTGTGGCACATAGCCGATGCGTCCCCAATCGCGAAACTTTGACAACGGCGTTCCGAATACGTCGAGGCGACCCTGGCGAAGAGGGGTCAGGCCAAGAAGCGTCTTGACCATGGTCGTCTTGCCCGAGCCGTTCGCTCCGAGAAGGACGACGAACTCGCCGGGATCGAGATGAAAGTGAACGTTGCGCAACGCCACGGTTGCCCCGAAAGAGACCGTTGCGCCGGAGAGATGAAAGTCGGGTGTCATTGCCTAGCTGCACCCGAGCGCTCTGGAGATCGAAACCAGGTTGTTCCGCATGACGTCAAAGTAGTCAGACTCACCTTCCGGTTTGAATTCCAATGGGTCCAGAACCTCTACCCCCGCGCCGGTCTCGTCGGCGATAACCTGAGCGATGTCAGGTGCGACCTGCTCCTCGAAAAAGATCGTGGTCACCCCGTGCGCTTTAGCAAACTCGGCGACTTCGGCGACGCGGCCGGGCGAAGGCTCCGACTCTGGGTCGATTCCCGATACTCCAATCTGCTCGAGCCCGTAGCGGTCGGTGAGGTAACCGAACGCCTCATGGCTTACGACGAGCTCGTTGCGGGCGCAGTTCTCGAGAGCCGTTGAGTACTCCTGGTCCAGTTTGTCGAGGGCATCTTCGAGATCTTCGGCATTGCTCTCGTAGACATCCGAGTTGTCGCCATCGATCTCTGCCATCTCGCGAGCAATGACGTCGCCCAGGGACGCCAGGCGCGAAGGGTCGAGCCAGACGTGTGGATCGGCCGCGCCTTCCTCACTCTCGTGTCCCTCGTTGTCGGCCTCGATCAGCTCGCCCTGAGTGTCGATCGCATCGATCGTCGGTATCCCCGATAGCTCGTCGATGACTTCCTCGACCGCCGGTTGGAACCCGCCGCCGATGTAAACCACGAGATCGGCTTGAGCTAGAGAGCGAACCTGGTCAGGAGCGAGTTCGAGGTCGTGGGGCTCGACCCCCGGCGGCGACAAGTTCGTGACAGTGGCTTGTCGCCCGACTACCTCGGCGGCCACGAATTCGAGGGGGTAGAAGGCCGCGATTACTTCGGGTCCCTCCGAGGCTCCTGACTCGCCGTCCGCCCGGCCACAAGCTCCGGCGGCGAGCATCAGCAGGGCGGCGAGGACCGGAGCGAGGGGGCGCATAGGCTCAGGCTAGGACTTATTGAAAACGATTGTCAAATCCGTTAGGCGCCGGGCGGCGGCCTGGAGAGCCTCCTGGGTGTGAGGATGAGTGGCGGCGAGGGTCAGGAAGGAGGGCGTGGATGACAGGGCTGTATCCGGAGATCGATCCGTACGATCACGGCGCGCTCGAGGTGTCCGACGGCAATCTCGTGTACTGGGAGACCTGCGGGAACCCGCGCGGCAAGCCGGCCGTCGTCCTGCACGGCGGCCCGGGCTCGGGATGTGTGGCGTGGCA
>Ga0190265_10003030_pt1 | contig 11428 bp, 12 predicted proteins | sample Popmic124T_FD_133135 | JGI IMG/M metagenome (GOLD analysis project Ga0190265, IMG submission 133135) | Populus adjacent soil microbial communities from riparian zone of Indian Creek, Utah, USA - 124 T | ecosystem: Environmental > Terrestrial > Soil > Riparian zone | place: USA: Utah | collected...
GCGTCCGCCCATTTCAGGTGAACCCGCCCCAGCAATTCCTCGCCACCACTGGCGGCGTCAGCCCGATCCGCGCACTGGCCTGGCGTGACGGGGTGCTGGCGGTGAACGGCATCGTCCGGGTTCGCGCCGATCGGCCGCCCGACGTCGTCCGCCTCTATGCCTTCGACCGGGGCCCGGCCGGCGGCGCCAGCGACGCGATCGAGGATGATCGCGGCCTCGCCTACGCCTGGCTCGGCTACAATATCGCGCTCCGGCCCGGCGAGGAGCGCGAGATCGCGCTCAGCCTCGGGCTCGACGGCGCCGCCCATCCGATCGCGCCCGGCGAGGCGGCGCGGATCGAGGCTGTGGCCGCGGCGCGATGGCGCGCGGCGCTCGGCGATGTCCGTATCACCGGCCCCGCCGCCGCCCGCCCCGCGCTCGATACTTTGCGCACCGCGCTCGCCCATATCCTCGCCACCCGCGAGGGGCCGGCGCTCAGGCCCGGCTCGCGCTCCTATGCGCGCGCGTGGATCCGGGACGGGACGATGATGTCCTCGGCCCTGCTGCGCATGGGCCTCGATCGGCCCGCCATCGACTTCCTGGAATATTACGCGCCCTACCAATATCCGAACGGCAAGGTGCCGTGCTGCGTGGACGCGCGCGGCGCCGATCCCGTGCCGGAGAATGACAGCGACGGCGAGCTCATCCATCTCGTCGCGCAGGTCCATCGCTACGCCCCGGATGTGGCGCGGCTCAGGCGGCTCTGGCCGCGGGTTCGCGCCGCGGCCGACCATATCGAGGCGCTGCGCCAGAGCACGCGCATCCCCGCCAATCGCGAGGGCCGCAACCGCCCGCTCTACGGCCTGCTGCCGGCGTCGATCAGCCACGAAGGCTATTCGGCCCGGCCGGCTTATTCCTATTGGGACGATTTCTGGGCGCTGACCGGGCTGCAGGACGCCGCCGGCCTGGCGGTGGCGCTCGGCCGATCCGAGGAGGGACGGCTGCTCGGCGTCCGCGCGCGGGACTTTCGTCTCGACATCCTCGCTTCGCTGGCGGCGGCGCGCGAGGTGCACGGCATCGGCTTCATCCCCGGCGCGGCGGACCTGGGCGATTTCGATGCGACCTCGACCACGGTCGCGCTGTCGCCCGCTGGGCTTTATCATGTGCTGCCGGCCGACGCGCTCGCCGCGACCTTCGAGCGCTACTGGCTCGAATTTGTGCAGCGCCGCGATAGCGGCCGGCAGTGGGACGCCTACACCCCCTATGAATGGCGCAATGTCGGCGCCTTCGTCCGGCTGGGCTGGCGTGAGCGCGCCAGCGAATTGTTCGATTTCTTCATGGCCGATCGTCGCCCCACCGCCTGGAATCAATGGGCCGAGGTGGTCGGCCGCGCCCCGCGCGAACCGCGCTTCATCGGCGACATGCCGCACGGCTGGGTGGCGTCGGACTATATCAACGCCTTGCTCGACATGCTCGCCTATGAGCGGCAGCGCGACCGGGCGCTGGTGCTCGGCGCCGGCGTCCCCGAGGCTTGGCTTGCCGACGGCGGCGTGACCGTCGAGCGCCTCCGCACACCATACGGGCTGTTGAGCTACCGGCTCAGCGCCGAGGGCCTGCGGCTGCGCCTCATTTACCGGCTCGACGGCCGCGCACCTCCGGGCGGTCTCGTCCTCGGCCTGGCCGGCGGACAGCGCCTCCCCGGCCTCAGCGGCACTGTCGAAACCTCGATCAATCCCCCTTCGGAGCTTACCCCCCAATGACCGACGATTACAGTTTTCCGGACGGCTTTCTTTGGGGCAGCGCGACTTCCGCCTACCAGATCGAGGGATCGCCGCTCGCCGACGGCGCCGGGCCCAGCATCTGGCAGCGCTTCACTCACACGCCCGGCATGACTGCCAACGGCGACACTGGCGACGTCGCTTGCGATCATTACAACCGCTATCGCGACGACGTCGCGCTGATGGCGTCCCTCGGCCTCCAGGCCTATCGATTCAGCATCGCCTGGGGACGCGTGCTTCCCCAAGGCACGGGACGCGTCAACGCCGCCGGCCTCGATTTCTACGACCGGCTGGTCGACGCCCTGCTCGAACAGGGGATCGAGCCGCTTCCAACACTCTATCACTGGGATCTGCCGGCGGCGCTCGACGACCGCGGCGGCTGGCTCAATCCCGACATTGCTTCCTGGTTCGCCGATTATGGCGAGGTGCTGTTCCGCAAGCTCGACGGCCGCGTCAAACGCTGGGCGACGCTGAACGAGCCCTGGGTGGTGACCGACGGCGGCTATCTTCACGGCGCGCTCGCGCCCGGCCATCGCAGCCTCTATGAGCCGCCGATCGCGTCGCGCAACCTGATGCGGGCGCATGGGGCAGCGGTGCAGCGCTACCGCGCGGTCGGCGCCCACGAAATCGGCCTGGTGGTCAATCTCGAGCCCAAATATCCGGCGTCCGACAGCGAGGCCGATCGCGAAGCGGCCGAGCGATCCGCCGCCTATATGAACCGCCAGTATCTCGATCCCGCTTACGGCCTGGGCTGCCCGGCCGAGATGAAGGCGATTTTCGGCGACGCCTGGCAGGAGTGGAGCGAGGCGGATCTCGCGCTCGTAGCGCAGCCGACCGACTGGCTCGGCGTCAATTATTATACGCGCGGGGTGATGCAGCACGATCCGGGCTGCTGGCCCGTCGGCGCCGGCTATGTGCGTCAGCCGCACGCGACCTACAGCGAGACCGGTTGGGAGGTGTACGAGCAGGGCCTGACCGACACCCTGCTTTGGGTGAAGGAGCGCTACGGCAACCCGCCCGTCACCATCACCGAGAACGGATCGGCCTTCGTCGATCCGCCTGCGGCTCAGGGCGGGCGGCTACACGATCCGCTTCGGGTCGATTATCTCCGGCGCCACCTGCGGGCCGTCCATGCCGCGATCGCCGCCGGCGCGGACATACGCGGCTACATGGCCTGGTCGCTGCTCGACAATCTCGAATGGTCGCTCGGCTTTTCCAAGCGGTTCGGCATCGTTCATGTCGATTTCGAAACCCAAGAGCGCACGCCGAAGGACAGTGGCTTGTACTATGCGAAAGTCATCGCCAGCAACGGCAGGACGCTTGGAGACGATCTTTTGTCCTAGTGGCAGAGGTAATTGGGGGAATCGACGGGCAGGTCCGCATTGCGCCCAGAATATCCTGGGCTTTTTCCGGAAACCGTGCAGGGAATTTTGCCTCCAGAGTCTGGAGCCAGATTTGCCGTAGAATCGAGGGACACGGGCGCCCATCTGCGCACGGTTAGGAACGCAAAAAGCCGCAGAATTGCGCCGTTTTTTGGGTCAGTCTCTAGGAGAGACCAGATCCCGCCGTACTGCGTGGAGGCCCGAGCCGGAATCGAACCGGCGTGCAAGGATTTGCAGTCCTCTGCGTAACCACTCCGCCATCGGGCCGCCGCGGGCGGGATGGTCGGCTTTGGCTTGGCTGTCAACCGGTCCGCGTCTATTCCGGCCCCATGTTTGCCGCCGCGACATTGGTACGAGCCGCGTTCCGGCCGGTCCTCGATTTCGCGCTGCCGCCGCGCTGCCCCGGTTGCGGTATTGTGACCGAAGAGCCGCACCGCTTCTGCCTCGATTGCTGGTCCGCGCTCCGCTTTCTTGGGGCCCCCTGCTGCGCCCGCTGCGCGCTGCCGTTCGACTACGATGCCGGCGCGGAAGTCGAGTGCGGCCGCTGCCTGGCCGAGCCGCCGGCCTTCGACCGGCTGCGCGCCGCGGTCGCTTATGGCGAGATCTCGCGCAAGGTCGCGTTGAAGCTCAAATATGGAGGGCGGCCGGGCGTCGCCGAGACGATGGCGCGGTTCATGGCCCGGCATCTCGACATGAGCGAGGCGGCGATCCTGGTGCCGGTGCCGCTCCATCGCTGGCGGATCTGGCGGCGCGGCTACAACCAGGCGGCGCTGATCGCCGCCGCGCTCGCGGCCCGCGCCGGCCTCGAGGCACGGCTCGACCTGATCGACCGGGTCAAAGCGACGCCGCCGCTGCGTGGCATGGGCCCGCGCGAGCGCAAGGAGGCGGTGCGCGGCGCGTTCCGCATCGATCCGAAGCGCAAGGCGGCGATCAAGGGCCGCGCGGTGATCCTCATCGACGACGTCTATACGAGCGGGGCCACCGCCAATGCCTGCGCCCGCGTCCTCAAGCGCGCCGGCGCCGCCCGGGTGAACATCCTGTGCTGGGCGCGCGTTGTTCGCGGCGGCGACGATTGACAAAGCCCGCGCGGCGCACTCACCTGCCGCGCTGGAGAAGCAGATGGCGCGCGTCGAGATCTATACCAGGATGTTCTGCGGCTATTGTGCCATGGCCAAGCGGCTGCTCGACGGCAAAAGCGCCGATTACGAGGAGCATGACATCAGTCTGGGCGGGCCGAAGCGCGCGGAGATGATCGAGCGCGCCGCCGGCCGTACCACCGTGCCGCAGGTGTTCATCGACGGCGTCCACGTCGGCGGCAGCGACGATCTCCATGCGCTCGATCGCGATGGCCGGCTCGATCCGATGCTCAGCGAATGAAGATCGCTTTGTTCCAGGCCCGGACCGGCATCGATCCGGCGGCGAACGGGGTCGAGCTCGCGGCGCGCGTCCGAGCGGCCGCGGCCGGCGGCGCGGCGATGCTGTTCACGCCCGAGATGAGCGGCCTGCTCGACCGGGACAGGGAGCGCGCGGCCGCGCATTTGCGCCGCGAAGCCGACGATAATGTCCTGGCGGCGGTGCGCGAGGCGGCGGCCGCGGCGGGAATCTGGGTCCATCTCGGCTCGCTGGCCTTGCTCGCGGAAGGCGGCGGCAAATTGGTCAATCGCGGCTTCGTGATCGACGCGTCCGGCGAAATCCGCGCCCGCTACGACAAGATCCACCTGTTCGACGTCGATCTGCCGACCGGCGAGAGCTGGCGCGAATCGGCCGCCTATCGCGGCGGCGACCGCGCCGTCGTCGTCGATACGCCGCTCGGGCCGCTCGGCCTTTCGATCTGCTACGATTTGAGGTTCGCCGATCTCTATACGGCGCTCAGCAATCACGGCGCGACCGCGTTCAGCATCCCGGCCGCCTTCACCGTGCCGACCGGTGAGGCGCACTGGCACGTGCTGATGCGCGCCCGGGCGATCGAGGCGGGCGCTTTCGTCATCGCCGCCGCGCAGGTCGGCACCCACGCCGACGGGCGCGCGACCTACGGCCATTCCCTGGTCGTCGATCCGTGGGGCAAGGTCCTGCTCGACATGGGCGGCGAGAAGCCGGGGCTCGGCTTCGCCGACCTCGATCCGGGCGCCGTCGAGGACGTGCGCGGCCGGCTCCCTGCGATCTGGCATCGTCGTCCGATCCCGCCGCCGGACCATGTAAATTGATTATTTTCGATCTCAGATGCGAGCCGCAGGGCCACGTCTTCGAAGCCTGGTTCGGCTCGAGCGAGGAGTATGAGGCGCAGCGGGCCCGCGGCCTTGTCGCCTGCCCGATCTGCGGCGCGGCCGACGTCGACAAGGCGCCGATGGCGCCGAGCCTCGGCGCCAGGGGAAATCGCGCCGACGCCCTGCCGCCCGAAGCGGTCAAGGCGGTGCTGTCCGACATGGCGGCGGCGCAAAAGAAGATACTCGAGAAGAGCGAGCATGTCGGCGACCGCTTCCCGGACGAGGCGCGCGCCATCCACCTGGGCGAAAGCGAAGCGCGCGCCATCCACGGCCGCGCCAGCCCGGCCGACGCCGAAAGCCTGCGCGACGAGGGCGTGCCGATCGCGCCTCTGCCCTTCCCGGTGCCCGATCCGGGCGAGGAGAATTGACCCGCGTCAAGCCTTGAGCCAAAGCGCGCGCCTGGGAATGGCCCCGTAGCTCAGCAGGATAGAGCGAGTGATTCCTAATCACTAGGCCACAGGTTCGAATCCTGTCGGGGTCACCAGCCTTCGCCAAGGCTTCGGCTGGCAAGCCCGGCCCGCCGTAGCTCCGCAGGGGCGAAGGAGGGTCACCAGCCGTTCATCTCTCCTTTGGCACGAATCCGTGACGTGAAGGGGAGCAAGCATGAAACCCGTCGGCCCGCTCAGCCGCCGTTCCTTCCTGACCCGGGTCGCCGGCGCGTCGGCTTTCGCGCTCGGCGCCTGTACCTACAACGGCCCGATCGATGAATCGCCCTACGATCCGCCCGGCGAGCGCGGCCGCCGTCCGGAGCGGCCGAGCTGCACCGACGGCGATTCCGGCCGCTATCACGATGCGCCGGGGCAGGGCCGGTCCTGCCGGGCCGGCCAGACCCGCAGGCGGCCGCCCCGCCGCGACTAGAGTTAAGCTAGAGTTCCTCCGCCGCCTCGTCTATTCGCGCGGGCCTGAAGGAGCGCGCGATGTCTGATGGCGATTTGGTCCAGTCACCGGCGAAGGTGGCGGTGCCCGACGAGGTCAAGGAGGCGGTGCGCACCCTGATCCGCTGGGCCGGCGACGATCCCGACCGCGAGGGCCTGCTCGACACGCCGGCGCGCGTCGCCCGCGCGTGGAAGGAATATGCGCGCGGCTATGCCGAGGATCCGGCGCATCATTTGAGCCGCACGTTCGATGAGGTCGGCGGCTATGACGAGATCGTCCTTTTGAAGGACATCCCGTTCCAGTCGCATTGCGAGCATCATCTCGCCCCCATCATCGGCAAGGCGGCGATCGCCTACCTTCCGAACGACCGAGTCGTCGGCATTTCCAAGCTGGCGCGCGTCCTCCATGGCTTTGCGCGGCGGCTGCAGGTGCAGGAACGGCTGACCGCGCAGGTCGCCGACACGATCTGGGACCATCTGAAGCCGCAGGGCGTGGCGGTGGTGATCGAGGCGAGCCATTCCTGCATGAGCGCGCGCGGCGTCGCCACGCCCGGCGTGATGATGACCACCAGCCGGATGATGGGCGTGTTCCGCGAGGACGAACGCAGCCGCCGCGAAGTGCTGGCGCTGATGGGCTATTGATGAGGCGGCTTGCCGCTCTCGCGTTCCTGCCGCTCGCCGGGTGCGGCGGCGGACCCGGCAACGATGGCGGCGCCACCGAAAGCCAGATCGAGCGATTGTCGAAGCCTGAAGTCGAGATCGTCGACCCGCGGGCGCCGGTGCGCCCGCAATCGCTCAAGATCGCCGATCTGGCCGGCGCGCGGATGCCGGTCCCGGATTGCGCTTTCGGCCGCGATGGACGGATGCTGCTTGCCGCGACCTCCGGCGACGCCATTGCCCGCGTCAACAACGAGCTCCGCCATTTGACGCAATCCGCCCCGATGGGGCCGAGCGGCGGATATTTCGAGAATCGCCAGCTCAGTATCAGCGTCGGACGGATCGGCGGGACAACGGCCGACTCCGGCCGGTGGCCGGCGCGGATCAGGATCACCAACCGGCGCGCCGAAGCCCAGATCGAACTGGTCGGTGTCTGGCGCTGCGGCTTCTGATCGCGCAAGAGCGGGATAAAGCCGGGAGAGTGATGTGGATCAGCAGGGACAGGCCCAGGAGAGAACGCCGCTGAGACGGGTGGTGATGGCGAGCCTGATCGGCACCACCATCGAATGGTACGATTTCTTTCTTTACGGCTCGGCCGCGGCGCTGGTGTTCAACCGGCTGTTCTTCCCGCAGTTCGACCCGCTGACCGGCACCTTGCTGGCGTTCGCTACCTACGCCGTCGGCTTCGTCGCGCGGCCGGTCGGCGGCATCGTCTTCGGCCATTATGGCGACCGCATCGGAAGGAAGCGCCTGCTCATGCTGAGCCTCGTCCTGATGGGCGTCGCCACGGTCCTGATCGGCCTGCTGCCGACCTACGGGCAGATCGGCATCTGGGCGCCCATCGCCTTGATCGTGTTGCGCCTCGTCCAGGGCTTCGCGGTCGGCGGCGAATGGGGCGGGGCCGTGCTGATGGCGGCCGAGCATGGCGATGCCGCGCGCCGCGGCTTCTGGGCGAGCTGGCCGCAGGCGGGCGTGGCTGCCGGCAATCTGCTCGCCGCCGGCGTGCTGGCTTTGCTCGCCGGGCTGCAGGACGAGGCCGATTTCCTCGCCTGGGGCTGGCGCGTGCCGTTCGTGCTGTCGGTCGTGCTGCTGGTGGTGGGCTGGTACATCCGTAATCGGGTGAGCGAGAGCCACACCTTCGAATCCGCGCTCGCGCAAGGCGGCGCGCCGCCCAAAATGCCCGCGCTCGAAGTGTTCCGCGAACGGCCGGGGGCGGTCGTGCTCGGCATGGGCCTTCGGGTCGGCGAGAACATCTCCTATTACATCCTCACCGTCTTCTCTTTGACTTTCCTGGTCGATGTCGCGACGGAGAGCCGCAGCCTGGCCTTGAACGCGCTGCTGATCGGCGCGGCGGTGCAATTCTTCGCCATTCCGCTGTTCGCTTTCCTGTCGGACAGGATCGGGCGGCGCCGGGTCTACGCCTTCGGCGGCTTCGGCCTCGCGGCATGGGGCTTCGTGCTGTTCCCGTTGCTGGCGAGCGGCGACAAGCTCTCGATCGTCCTCGCGCTCGTCGTCGGCCTCGTCCTCCACGGCGCGATGTATGGGCCGCAGGCGGCGATGATCACCGAATTGTTCCCGACCCGGATCCGCTATTCGGGCGCCTCGATCGCCTATCAGCTGACCGCGATCTTCGGCGGATCGCTCGCGCCGATCGTCGCCTTGTGGCTCTACGGGAGATACGATTCGGCGCTTCCGGTCGCGATCTATGTCGGCATCGCCTGCACGATCAGCGGCGTCTCGGCCCTGCTCGCGCGCGAGACCAGGGGCGTGGAGCTTTCGGAGATTCGCTAGGGCCGGTCGGTGCGACCATTGCGTCATTGCGAGCGGAGCGAAGCAATCCAGTGTGGCGCCGCTGGATTGCCGCGTCCCCCGGCTTTCGCCGGGGTCCTCGCAATGACGGTGGAAGGCGGTCTTAGGGCTTGTCGCCCAAGTGGCGCAGCAGATTGGCCTGGACGAGCTGGAGGCGGGTGAAATTCTCCGGCGCCATGGAGAGGCCCTCGAGCGCCGCCACTTCGTTCAGTTCGTAGAGCAGCTCGCGGCGGAATTTGTCCGCGATGCGGCTCTGGATGAAGGTGATCGCGACCAGCCGCTCGCCCGACGTCACCGGCTCGACCTCGTGGAGCATGTCGGAGGGGTAGACGATCGCCGTTCCCGCTTCGCCCTTGAAGCGGATGTCGCGCGTGCCGAGCTGGATGCGCAGCGCCCCGCCTTCATAGGTCTTTGGGTCATTGAGGAAGATCGTCGAGGAGAGGTCCGAGCGGACCGGCACCTCGCCCAATTGCAGGAAGGCGGCGTCGGCATGGGCGCCGTAGCGCATGTCGCTCGTGTAGCGGGTCATCATCGGCGGCAGCATCGCGACCGGGAAGGCGAAGTTGCGGAAATCCTCGTGCGCCATCATCGCCTGCATCAGGATTTGCGAGGATTTCCGATAGGCCGCTTCGTCGTGCAGCTGGAGATTCTGCTTCACCTTCGAATGGGGATTGCTGATCCGGCCGTCGACGAACTTGGCCGAAGCCGCGATCGCGCGCAGCTCCGCGACCTGGCCGCCGCTCAGCACGGTGATTTCCCTGAACATCAGGCTCCCCCTTTCGCCCGCCGAATCGCCTGCGCGACGGCAGGATAGCGGCTTTCGAGCCCCGCAAGCCAGTTCAGCGCGTCGCGGATTGCAGGAGCGTGCATGCGCCGCGCCTCGGCGAGTATCTCGCGCCTCAGGTCGGGGCTGTATTCATATTCGAGCGCCTTGGAATAATGGCGCATCAGCGGCCCCTCGCAGATCGCCCGCGCCGAGCCTTCATCCACATCATGTTCGAAATGGCCGGCAATGGCGCTGAAATGGCGGACGGGATCGGTGAGGAAATGGTCGAAATCCATCCACATGACGGCGTCGGCCGGCAGGCTCGAGGCGGCGCGTTCGAGCGAGGTCATCTCGCAGGCCCAGCCCAGAGCCGCCTTGAGCCCGTCGTGCATTGCCCCGGGATCGACGGCCAGTCCCGGACAGCGGCTTTGCAGCCGGGCGAGCCGCGCCGGGCTCAGCGCCTTCAGCGTCTGCCAGCTGTTCTGGCCGGCGAGGATGTTCTCCAGATAGCGTTCGGGCGCGGCGTAGAGGAACAGGGCCTTCGATCCTGGCTGGACGAGGCGATCCGCGATCTCGCTGGTGAAGCTCGTCGCCTTCACGTTGGCGCGCTGATCCGGCCGGAAGGTGCGCGAGAGCAGGGCGGCCAGCGCCTCCCAGCCGGTCTCGTCGGCGAAGGTGCGCAGCAGCATCGGCTCGCGCAGCGCGAAGACATCCGGCAACTCGCCGAGCAGGCGCGAGATCAGGGTCGAGCCGACATTGCCGATATGGAAGATATATTGGGCGTCGCGCCGCGCATCGCTCGGCATGGCACGCTTGAGCGCGGACCAGCCGGCGCGGCGCACGTCCGATCCCGGCCCGAGCAGGCGCTGATCGAGAAAGCTCGCCGCCCGATACTCCGCCTCGCCCAGGCGAAGCAGCGACACCGCCGGCCGCGGCCGCCAGGGGCGGACGTGGGTCGCGCCCCCGGGCCGCGCGCTGCTGTGCTCGCTGCTCCTGCGCGACTATGACGCGCTGCTCCCGCTGCGCGCCGGCCTGGCCGTCGCCGACCTCGCGGGCGCGAACGCGCGCGTGAAGTGGCCCAACGACGTGCTCGTCGACGGCCGCAAGCTGGCGGGGATCCTCGTCGAGGCACAGCCGGACGCAGGCTGGGCGGTGCTCGGGATCGGCGTCAACGTGGCGGTCGACCCGGCCACCCTGCCGGCGGACGTGCGCGAGCGCGCCGCGACGCTGGGGCGACCGCCGTCCGCGCTCGAGCCGACGCTGGCCGAGCTGCTGGCGGGGCTTGCCGCGCGCCTCGCCGAGCCGTCCGGCGCGTGCCTCGCGGCGCTGCGGGCGCGCGACGCGCTGCTCGGCCGGCCGGTGCGCTGGACGGGCGGCGCGGGAACCGGCGCCGGGATCGACGACGCGGGCGCGCTGCTGGTCCGGCTGCCGGGCGGCGCGCTGCGGACGCTCGACGCCGGCGAGGTCCACCTCGGACCAGGCGTCGAGGCGCCGCCCACGGCCGACGAGGGCGTCTCGCGCTAGTCGAACAACGCCGGCGCGCCGGCACCCTCGATCGCGAGCATCCGGCGCTTCGTCGCCGTCCCGCCGGGCGCCGAGAACCCGCGCAGCCCGCCGTCGGCTGCGAGCACCCGATGGCAGGGGACGACGATCGGGAACGGGTTGCGGCCGAGCGCCTGGCCCACGGCCTGCGCGGCGCCGCGTTCGCCCATCCGCGCCGCGAGCTCGCCGTAGGACACGGTCTCCCCCGGCGGGATCTCGCGCGCGACGTCGTACACGCGCCGGTTGAACTCGGGCACGCCGGTCATGTCGAGCGCAACCGTCGCGAGGTCGTCGGGCTCGCCGCCGAGGAGGCGGGTGATCGCGGCGATCGCGTCCGCCACCGCGGGCGGCGGCGAGGCGTCGACCGCGTCGGGAC